>Ga0075163_10013992_pt1 | contig 10375 bp, 8 predicted proteins | sample JI1023141ADNA_FD_71478 | JGI IMG/M metagenome (GOLD analysis project Ga0075163, IMG submission 71478) | Wastewater effluent complex algal communities from Wisconsin, to seasonally profile nutrient transformation and Carbon sequestration -... | ecosystem: Engineered > WWTP > Effluent > Algae... | reverse complement strand
GCGCCGGCCAGGCCGACTGGGTGAATCGCAGCAACAACTTCTTCGGACTACCCTGCGGCTCCGACTGGGAAGGCGCCCGGGCGACGATCGACGGGCGATGCCTGCGGCGGTACGAATCGGCCTGGGCCAGTTTCCGCGACTACAGCATTTTCCTGACCAGCCAGGACTGGTACGGCGGTGTAAAAAAATCGGCCAGCAAAGACTGGCAGCAATGGGCCAAAGCGCTGGACGGCAAAGGGGTATCCGATGTGCCGGATTTCGGTGCGGCACTGGAGCGGGCGATCACGACGTACCGTTTGTATGATCTCGATGAGATGTGAGGAGGAGGGAGGTTGAAGGGTTGAAAAGTTGAAGGGTTGAAAGGTTGAAGGGTTGAAAGGTTGAAGGGTTGAAAAGTTGAAGGGTTGAAAGGTTGAAGGTTGAAAAGTTGAAGGGTTGAAAGGTTGAAGGTTGAAAAGTTGAAGGGTTGAAAGGGCAATTCCATTTCGAAAAATTTTACCCGGCGTTTTCTGTGCAAAATCTGCGAAAATAAATCTTTGTGGAATCAGCGAGAGAAATGGTCCGGTACTCTGGTCTGGCCCCCGTTTGGCGTGAAATTGCGCCGGACGGGGGCTTTCCTTTTGCTTATTTCCACTCCATGTCAAAATTTGACACAGGCGCCCACAACCCGGTTTCAACCTTTACCGTTTCCAATCGTCCAAACAAGCCGATGCATTCATCCTTCACCGATTTGGAAAAACAATCCGCAACTATGAAACTTCGCCTGACGTACACCCTTTTCCTCGCATTGCTCGCCGCCGCCGTCTTTATGGGCAACAAAAACGGGCGCGCTTCCACCCCGCCCGGTGCGGGCAATACCGGCGCTCCCGGCGACGAAGCCCTGCCCAACGGCACCGCCATCGTGTGCAGCAGTTGCCACACTCCGGGCGGCAACAACCCCGTTTCGTCCAATACAGTCATCAGTGTGCTCGACTCGGCAGGCAACGCCGTGACCCAGTATCAGCCGGGTAAACTGTACACCGCCCGCGTCACCATCAATACTCTGACCGGCAACCCGCTGCGCTGGGGCTTCCAGATGATCGCGCTCCGCGACGCCGGCAACACCGACCTCGACGGATTCAGCGACATCAACCCCAACAACTACAAACTCGCCACGGTAAATGCGACCGGCCGCACCTACGCCGAACACAGCAACTCCTCCACGACCAATATTTTCAACGTGCGCTGGACGGCGCCTGCAGCCGGCACCGGCAACATTACCTTTTACGCTGCCGGCAACGCCGTGAACAACGACGGTCTGAACACCGGCGACGGCTCGTCCGTTGCCAGTCTCAAACTGACGGAAAGCATCACCACAGCCGCCTATAACCCTGATGCGGCCCGCATCGGAATGAAAATATGGCCCAACCCGGTGGCGACGGTCGCAGGCATAGCCGCCGTGTTGCCGCAGGCTGGAACCTACCGCCTGAGCGCAATCGATTTGTCGGGAAGCAGCGTCTGGGAAAGTCATCACACCCTGGCCGCCGGCGAAAACCGGCTGGACCTCCCGACAGATGGCTGGGCGCCCGGTATCTACTTGATCCGCTTGTCGGGAGTAGGAATTTCGGCGAATGTTAAAGTGGCAAAATTTTAACGCAGTAACAGGGCGCTGCCTCGGAAAAACAGGTTTAACTTTGTCCTAACACTAAAAGACTCATTTTTTCAGTTACATTGATACGGAACTGCGTAAGAAGTATGAACGCAACGTTCCGAAGACAATCAAACTCGACATTAAAATGAGAAATCTGTTTTTTCTGCTCCTGTTCGTCCCGGCTTTCGCTTTTAGCCAGACCAACGCGAGTCTTGAATCCATCACCAGCGCCCTGAATGCCGGCGATGTGGAAGCGCTCTCCAAGTACTTTGCTCCGAATGTGGAAATTTCCATCCAGGATCAGGAGCAGGTATATGCAAAGGCCAAGGCAACCGAGGTGGTTCGCAGTTTTTTCAACGCGAACAAACCCAAGTCGTTCAGCCAGATGCACAAAGGGATGAGCCGCGAAAGCAGCGACCAGTATTGTATCGGCAACCTGGCAGCCACAACCGGCAATTACCGGGTTTACCTGTACCTGAAGGTCAACGGCGCCAACCTGTCCATCCAGGAAATAAGATTTGACAAAGAATAAGCGGACAATGCGATCCGCCGAAAAAATTACCTACGGCCCTGCGCTTTGACGCGGGGCCGTTTTTTTTTTGTTTCCACTTAATTGTACCTTTGCACCTGCACCCCGCAACAACCTACTCAACCATCGTCAACATTATTTAAAAAGCATTACTCATGGGCAAAGGTGATCCGAAAACCAAGCGCGGAAAAATCAGCCGCGGCTCGCATGGCAAAAGCCGTCCGAAACTTCAAAAAGAAGTGACCGTTTTGAAAAATCAGGCTGCAGCCAACAAAACTGCCTGATAAAATCTGAAAGCCTTGCCTGGATACATACCGGCAAGGCTTTTTTGTTGTTGGTTCCTGGTTGTTGGTTCCTGGTTCCTGGTTGTTAGATATTGGCTATTGGTTGTTGCTGGGTAGTTTTTTTTGGGCTCAGGGCTGTTACCAGCTGTCGCTTACCGCTGCTTCTACCAGCATCGCCGCTTCGGTTTTCGGGTGGCGAAACGCCAGGCTGCGCGCATGCAGTTTGATCTCGTTGTCTTTCCAGTAGTTGCCGCCGTATAGAATGTCGCCTTCAATGGGGCAGCCGATGTGCGCCAGTTGTGCCCGGATCTGGTGAAAACGACCGGTGGCGGGGCGGATTTCGAGCAGCCACTCCTTGCCGCGGGATTCGAGGATTTTGTAACTCAGTTCGCTGCGCTGGCTGTCGCGGATTTGTTTTTCTGAAATGATCGCCTTGCGCCCGGTGGCATCCTTGTTGAGCCAGTTCACGAGTTTGCCCGATTCGGCCGGCGGTTTTTTCCCTACCACTGCCAGGTAAATTTTTTCCACTTCCTTTTTTTCGAATTGCCCCATGAGGTGCACCAGTGCCAATTTGGTTTTGGCAAAAAGCAGCACGCCGCTGGCCGCCCGGTCGAGCCGGTGAACGGCCTGGAGGTAGGGTGTCGCCTTGAGGCGTTTGGAACTTGATTTTTCCTGCAACTGCCGGCTGAAATACAGCAGGGCTTCCTGCTCGGCCGAGGGATGGCGCTCCTTCCCGCTTTCGGATGACAGGCCGGCGGGTTTGTTGATGGCAAGCAGGTAATAATCTTCAAAAAGGATTTGCATCGGGCAAAGGTAGGGAATCTGCTACGCTCGCTTCGCCCGTTCCCACAATACCGACTGCCGCCCGCGCACCAGACGCACAAAACCGGCATACATGGAGTAGTTCATCAGGCAGAAATAGTAGGGCACAAAGAAGGCTTTGATCTTCATTTTGCGCTTTTCGAGCAGGTAGCCGGCCAGGGCAGCGCTGTAAAACAAAATTTGCAGGCACAGCAAGGCCTGGTAAAAGAGGCTGCCTTGCAAGGCCAGCAGCACATTGACGGCCAGCAGCACCGGCAGAAACAAGGGCGCCAGCGTCCAGCGCAGGGCCCGGTGCGAAACGTACTGAAAGGTCAGCACGCCGTAGCGGAAAATATTGAGCAGCGGCGCCAGGCGCACCACCGCCTGCAAGCCGCCCGCTGCGATGCGCACCTTGCGCTTCAGTTCTTCGGCCACCGATGCCGACGAAGATTCCACGGCAAATGCCTCCGGTTCGTATTGTACCCGGTAACCTTTTTGCGCGATGCGCATGGTCAGGTAAAAATCCTCCACAATCGTATCGGTCGGCACGTGCTCGTACACATCGGTGCGGAAAGCGAAGAGTTCGCCCGCCGCGCCCACCACCGACCAGAGCTCGGCGTCCCATTTTTTCAGCAGGCTTTCGTATTGCCAGTAGATGCCTTCACCGGCGCTGCCCGCGTCGGCCTTTTCACCCATGGAAATGCGCTTTTCGCCCGCCACCGCGCCCACCGCCGGGTCGGCAAAATGGCGGACGATGCGGAGCGCCGCCTCCCGGTTGACGAGTGTATTGGCGTCGGTGCTGATCACCACAGGGGTGTCTACCTGCTGCATGGCGCGCTGAAAAGCGGCGATTTTACCACGGCGTTCGGGTTGGTGCAGCAGCGACCACTGGGTGCCGGGCGGGTAGGGGAAGTGGCGCACGAGTTCCTCTGTCCGGTCGTCGGAGCCGTCGGTCACAAAACAGAAATGAATCCGTTCGGGCGGGTAGTCCAGGGCCAGCGAGTTGGCGATTTTTTGTTTGATCCAGTCCTCTTCATTGTAGGCGCATACAATATAGGTAACGGCAGGCAGCCGATTCGGGCAGGGGGCGGGCAGGGCGCAACGCGCGTTGGAGGCGGACGAGCGCCCACAAAACGATACCGTAACCCAGGTAGGCGTAGAAAACGACAAAAAGCCCGGTCCAGAAAATGAATTCAAGCGTAGTCCTGTTCATGCGAATAAAAAGCAAGCCGCAAATGTCAAACGATGTGCCAGGGGCGTGGCATAGTTTTTTTAGCCAACGGTATTATTAGAAAAGAAACGGCCATTGGGGCAAGGGATCGGTTCAAATATTGCAAATCGCTGACAATTTCTGCAAGTTTTTTACCAGACCCGGGGTATTAACATTCGAGCTATGTTTGTGAAGTGCCATGCGCAAAGGACTGATTTTTACCCGTTTACCCTTCGCATTCGATGAAATCATCATAAATCATTCAATTGCAACCATTTATGCGACATCAACCGCCCTGAAGATTTGTGCAGCACGGCACTATCTTTGTAAATGAAGCAGCGCCCTTCAGATTTGAACTCGCTCACCGGCATTCACAGGTAGTGTTCAACCTTTCCGGCCCAAACCGGGGGTGAAAATACGACCGGATTCAGTGGATGGAACCTGTTTTTGCAGATTCAAAGCGGCGGATTGTTTTCCGCCGGTTTGCGGCTCTCCCCCGGAGCGAGGTGAAACGATGACGAAAACTGCCTGGATTCCTTCGGAATCGGCATAGTTTCGCCCGCTCGTTTCATTAATCTTTCCGACCCTCCCTGACACGTGACCATTCACGTTCGGTCAATCTTCTCTCTCTGATTTAATCAAGCCTCCCGCATTGATACGAAATCCTCTTTTGCCCCCTTGGCAAATCAGGCCATTGTTGACCGATTTAGAAAAATCCAACCCATGAATCGAAGGATTCTACTCGTGGAAGATCATGACAGCCTGCGCCAGGTAATCGGCGCATTTCTTTCCAAACAATTCCAGGTGACGGGCGCCAAAAACGGCCTTGACGCCATGGGACAACTCAGCCAGGGCCTTATGCCCGATGTCATTGTGACCGACGCACTCATGCCCGGCCTCAATGGCATGCAATTCCTCGCCAACCTTCAATGCAGCGGGATTTACGCCAACATACCAGTGGTGGTGATCAGCGGCTCCGGCAACGACGACGACGAACAGCGCTTCAAACAACTGGGCGTGCATGAATATTTTCGGAAACCCTTTAATCCGGTTCAATTGCAGGACAGTCTGATTCGCATTACGGGCTGAATGCCCGCGAATTGTACCCAAACTGCAAAAGACAAACACTCAATATAATCTTGTTCAATCCATGAGTGCACATCTTTATCCTCCTGCGCCATCATTGGCTTCCCGTGAAATGTTGTTTGCCGGCTTCGATGCCAATTTCGACGCCAACATACTTGACTTTCCGTATCAAAACAAAACATACCATTTCGAAATCGTCAACAATCCTGTGGCGGCTCTCGAATGGCTGACCGCCCGGGTGGACAGGCTCGAAACTTTTCAGTTGCCTTATGCGGTGTTTTGCAGTCTGGAATGGTTGCGCAACCACGGTTTCCGCCTGGCAGGTCAGTTGAAAAGCCATCCCGACCTGCGTTTTGTGCCCGTCATCGCCATCGCTCAACCCGACGACGCCGTGGACAAAGACATGCTGCTGCGGTACGGCGTGGACGATTGCTACACCGCGCCCATCAACTGGCGGCTGCTGGAAAAAAGGCTCGATTTCCTCAACCAGTTCAAGTCACGCCTGGTGGAACAAACGCGGTCGGAAAAATTCGTTTACCAATTGCCCCGCGCCAAAAGGATTTTCGATATCGTGGGCGCCTCCCTCGGCATCCTGCTCTCGTCCTTCGTCTGGATTCCCGTTGCTATAGCAATCGTGCTGGAATCAAAAGGCCCGGTCATTTACAAATCCAAACGCGTCGGCGCCGGCTACCGGGTGTTCGAGTTTCTGAAATTCCGTTCCATGTACACCGGTGCGGATGCGCGCATCTTCGAACTCCAGCACCTCAATCAGTACGCCGGCGGCGGCACCGGAGCGCTTTTCCTCAAATTCTCCCACGACCCGCGCGTCACCCGGGTCGGGCGCTTTATCAGGAAATACAGCCTGGACGAACTGCCGCAACTCATCAATGTGCTGCGTGGAGAAATGTCGCTGGTGGGCAACCGCCCGCTGCCGCTCTACGAAGCCGAAATGCTCACCCGCGACGAATGGAGCGCCCGCTTCCTCGCCCCGGCCGGTATCACCGGACTCTGGCAGGTGACCAAGCGCGGCCAAGCGGAAATGAGCGCCGAGGAACGCATTGCACTCGACATTGCCTACGCCCGCGATCACAGCCTGCTGGCCGACCTGAGCATCATCATGCGGACTTTTGGCGCTGTGGTGCAAAAAGAGGATGTTTGACAATAAGAACTAAGCGCCTAAAAATCAATACTTTAAAATAATGCAACAACCCCGCAAGCGGGCGGCTGAAATTTTTTCAGCCGCCCGCTTGCATTTTCAACGAAGTTGCAAATAACTTTGTGTTTCAAAGTTATTTCTAATTTTATGAACATGGAACCTGTCACCCACCACCCCGACACCAATCCCGAGCCTTCCTTTTTGCAGCGATACAGCACTTCGCTCAAAGGTATGCTCATCTTTTTCCTGATGCTTGTACTGCTCATCCCGACCGTGATGATCATGAACCTGATTTCCGAGCGGGAGGGACGGCAAAGCGAAGCGATCTTTGAAGTAAGCAGCAAATGGGGTCAGAGCCAGACCCTTTCAGGCCCGGTACTGGTTGTGCCGTATGAACAAATCACCCGGTCGACCGATGGTAAGGAAATAGCCCGGGAGCAAAAATTTGCCTACTTCCTGCCCGAAGAACTCCAGGTAAAGGGCAATGTGGACCCGGAAAAAAGGCACCGCGGCATTTTTGATGTGGTGTTGTATTCCAGCCGGATTGTCATGGAGGGCGTGTTCAACCACCCGGTCATGGAAAGCCTTATTCCCTCCGGTTCCAATGTGCATTGGGAAAAAGCCGTCCTCGTGATGGGCATTCCCGATTTGCGCGGCCTGAAGGACCAGGTGAAAGTGGACTGGAACGGGCTGCCGAAGGTATTCGATCCGGGCATCCCGGTGGCGGGTGTCGCGGCGAGTGGCATTCATGTGCCGCTTGATCTGGTTGCTGCCGCCAATTTGGGGCCGCACCGATTCCGCATCGACGTCGCGCTGAAAGGCTCCGGCTCCCTGTTTTTTACCCCCGTCGGAAAAATAACCAACGTTCAAATCACCTCGCCCTGGGCGGACCCCAGTTTTACCGGCGCCTTCCTGCCCGATTCCAAAACGGTGAGCGCTTCCGGTTTTGACGCATCCTGGAAAGTGCTCAATCTCAACCGCAATTACCCGCAGCAATGGACCAGCGATCAGATCATTCAATTTAAGGAAAGCGCCTTCGGGGTGGATTTCCTGTTGCCGGTGGACAACTATCAAAAATCGGAACGCTCGGTCAAGTACGCCATCCTGTTTATCGGCCTCACCTTCCTGACCATCTTTTTTATCGAAATGCGCCAGACCAACCGGGTCCATCCATTCCAGTATGCGCTCATCGGGCTGGCACTGGTGATATTTTACGTGCTGCTGGTATCCATTTCCGAACACCTTGCTTTCAACACCGCCTATTTCATCGCCTCCGCCATGACCATTGGCCTCACGAGCCTTTATGCGCGCTCCCTGTTTGACTCCGGCCGGATGGCCATGCTGGTAGGCGGCACCCTGGCGCTGTTGTACGGGTTCCTGTTCGTGGTGTTACAACAACAGGACAACGCCCTGCTCATCGGCAGCCTGGGCCTGTTCTTCATCCTGGCAGCCATCATGTATTTTTCAAGGAAAATCAACTGGAAGTAAGCGGAAGCCCGGTTCATTTCAAAAAAGAACCATAAGCGGTCGAAAACCCGCTAATTTCCGCTCTTTGGTCTGAAAAAACGCCAATAAGGCGCGTCGCCCACCGACGCGCCTTATTTTTACCCGACAAAACCAATCTCAATTATATGCGACTGTTCCTCCGGTTCCTTTTTCCCGCCGTCGTTCTCACATCGGCCGGTTTGTTCTCCCCGCTTTCCCTGTTTTCGCAAAAGCCGATCACGCTGGAAGACATCTGGCAAAAAGGCACTTTCCAGACCAAAGGCATTCCCGGCTTCAATTTTCAGCAGGACGGCGTTCACTTTACCAAACTGGCAGGTACTGCCATTGAGCAATACGACTTGCGCACCGGCGAAAAATCCGGCGTCATTTTCGACGCAGCCTCGGTGACCGGTTTTGACCAATCCTGGAAAGGCGCTTTCGACGGCTACAGCTTCAGCGCCGACGAATCCAAAATCCTGCTGGCCACCGGCACCGAACCCATTTACCGCTGGAGCACCAAGGCGGCGTTTTTTGTGTACGACTCCAAAACGAAACAAATAACGGCCCTGCACGAAGGCGCCAAACAGCGCTATGCCACCTTTTCACCCGACGGCTCCAAAGTGGCGTTCGTGCTCGAAAATGACCTCTATTTCAAGGACTTGGCCAGCGGAAAAACTACGCGCATCACCATCGACGGCAAAACCAACGCCATCATCAACGGCGCATCCGACTGGGTGTACGAGGAGGAATTCGAACTGGTACGGGCTTTTGAATGGAGCCCCGACGGCTCCAAAATCGCTTTCCTGCGTTTCGACGAGCGCGAGGTGCCGGAGATGACCATGGAAATGTACCGGGGCGGCGCCTATCCCGAAGAAGTGACTTTTAAATACCCGAAAGTGGGCGAAAAAAACGCGGTGGTGACCGCCTGGATGTACGACATTGGCAGTCGCAAAACGCTGGAAATCAGGTTCAGAGAAGCCGTTTCGCCCCGCACCGACGAGACCGCGCCCAATACCGACGACTACCTGCCCCGCATGGCCTGGACGCCCGGCAACCAATTGTGCCTCACCTGGATGAACCGCCACCAGAACCACCAGCAACTGGTGCTCGTAGCGCCCGGTTCCGATGGCTTGCAGTGCCGGGTGCTGCTGGAAGAAAAGAACAAATACTACCTCGACCTGCACGACGTGACCTTCCTCGCCGACGGCTCCGGCTTTATCCTGCAAAGCGAAAAGAGCGGCTTCAATCACCTGTACAAGTACGACATGACGGGCAAGGAAGTGGCGGCCATCACAAAAGGCGACTGGGACGTGACCGGATTTTACGGGGTGGATGAAAAAGAAGGTCTGGTGTATTTCCAGGCGGCCTCGAAAAACCCGATGGAACGCGAACTCTATTCGGTGAAAACCAGCGGAAAAAGTTTGAAAAAGGTCAGCAAAGAGGAAGGTTTTCACTCTGCGCAGTTCAGCAGCACCTTCGATTATTTCGTGAATACCTACTCCACACTCAACGCTCCGCCGCAATACGCCGTGTACGACCGAAAAGGAAAACTGGTGCGCCAGCTGGAGCAAAACAAGGAAGTCGCCGCCAAACAACTCGAATACGGCGCCCTGCCGGTGGAGTTTTTCAACTTCAAAACCTCCGAACAGGTCTCGCTCAACGGCTGGATGATCAAACCGACCGCCCCGCAATTCCAGAACCAGAAACTCCCGGTGCTCATGTTTGTGTACGGCGGTCCCGGCAGCCAGCAGGTGACCGACGCCTGGAAAGGCGCCAACTACTGGTGGTTCCAAATGCTGGCCCAGCAGGGTTATGTGGTGGCCTGTGTGGACAACCGCGGCACGGGCGGGCGCGGCGAGGAGTTCAAAAAAATGACCTACCAGCAACTCGGCAAAATGGAAACCCAGGACCAGATCGAGGCAGCCAAATACATGGGCACCCTGCCCTTTGTCGATCCGGCGCGGGTGGGCATTTTCGGCTGGAGTTACGGTGGCTACATGTCGAGTCTGTGCATGCTCAAAGGCAAGGACGTGTTCAAAACCGGCATCGCCGTGGCGCCGGTGACCAACTGGAAATGGTACGACAGCATCTACACCGAACGCTACATGCGCACCAACAAGGAAAACCCCGGCGGCTTCGAGCAAAATTCGCCGATCAATTTCGCCGACCAGTTGCAGGGCAATTACCTGCTGGT
>Ga0075163_10013991_pt1 | contig 10375 bp, 9 predicted proteins | sample JI1023141ADNA_FD_71478 | JGI IMG/M metagenome (GOLD analysis project Ga0075163, IMG submission 71478) | Wastewater effluent complex algal communities from Wisconsin, to seasonally profile nutrient transformation and Carbon sequestration -... | ecosystem: Engineered > WWTP > Effluent > Algae... | reverse complement strand
TCGGGCATCCTGCCGCGCGCCGTGATGGGCGGCGGACGGGTGGTCACGGTGGACATCGGCTCCTACCCCGAGTTCGAGTCGCCGCAGATCGACCATGTGTCCATCGGCAGCGGCCTGGTCGACCAGTTGGTGGCCAGCATACGCAGCACTTGCAACAACCTGCCCGACGCGGGCACCCGTGCGCTGCGCCGGGCCAGCGAGGCGCAGCGCGCAGACCAACTCAGCCCGCGCGCCCTCTATCCCGGCATCCGGGCCTTGCTCGATGCGGCCTGGGAGGCCAGTCCATGACCGCCACGGTCGTCGACGTCTGGGTGGACCTGTTCGCCGCCAGCCTGGTGCGCGGCGGCATGCTGCGAGCCGGGCTGCCCGTGGTGCTGACAGACACCCTGCGCCTCCTGCCGCTGCTGGACTCACAAGGCCCGATGGCCTGGATCCATACCTCGCCGGTGGGCTACCGGGACCACGTTCCGGTGGCGCAAGGCCAACCCACCACCCGATTGCGGGTCGAGGCGGCGGCAGAACCTGCTGAAGCTGCACGCCTGCTTCGGCGCGCCAGCGTGTGCCTGGTGGCGGTGCCGCCGGACCGCGGGCGTGCCGCTCGGATGGCGGCGCTGGCGGCCCAGGCGCTGCAGTCCAGGGTGGCTCTGCTGCTGTTCTCGTCACCCGACGTGGCTGGCTGGGCTGCTTTCGAGCCCCTGATCCGGCAGGGCGCGCTCCAGCCGGTGGAGGCCGGCGCCGCACGGGTGCTGGCCAGTGCCCAGTTGGCAGGCTCGCTGGGGGAGGCCGGCCTGCATGATGCTGAGCGTGCGCTCCGGCTCACCGAGCAACTGACCCGAGCGCGCCAGGTGGACATCCACCTGCAACGGTTAGGCGACCGGCAGTTGCGCCTGCGCCTGCGTACCGACCCACTGCGGCTGATCGCTGCGGGGGCAGAGACGTTGGCACATCACATCGCGCACGAAGGCCGGGCCCTTTTCAACAGCCGCGGCCTGGGCTCGCTGCTGCTGCCCTGGGGCGCCCCCAGTGCGGCGCGGTTGCTTCTGCGCAATGTCCGTGCCCGCATCGATGGCAGCGAGATTGCGCTGGGCCCGCACACCTTGGCGCCGACGGCAGTGGACTACACCGAACACGGCGCCTTCCTGCGCTTGGCCTTGCCGGCGGTGCTGCCAGGTCGTGATGCCCTGCTGCACCTGTCGCTGCCGCGCGAAGCCGTGCCGGGCGATGGCTTCTGCGACATCGGCGCCGCCGAGTTCACTGTCGAGACTGCCTGATGAATTCGCCGCACCCCAGTTTCTCGCCCAGCAGCCTCGGCAGTGCGCCGCGCTGCCTGGTGGTGAGTTTCAACCGGCTGATGCCGGCTGACCAGGGCAACGCACGCCGCATCATGCAGATGGTCCGGCTGTACAAGAGCCAGGGCTTCGAGGTCGACCTGCTGTACCACAACGAGGAGGGCTTCGACCCCGCGCTCTCGCATGCGCTGGCGGCCGAGTTTGGCCGCGTCAACGTGGTCCGCTCGCGGGCGCCCAAGCACATCCAGCCGGGCCATGTCTGCCGCATCGTCGACTGGTACGACCGCGGCCTGGAAGCCGCGGCCCGTGACATGCACCAGTTGCGCGGCTACAGCGTGGTGCACGTCAACTATGTCTGGTACGCACCGCTGCTGGACCAGTTCGGCAGCGATGTCGTCAAGGTGCTCGACACCCACGACGTGTTCGGCGAGCGGCGGGCCAAGTACACCGCGGCCGGCATGAAGCCGCAATGGTTCAGCACCACCTACGCCGACGAGGACAGTGCCCTGCGCCGCGCCGATGCCGCGCTGGCCATCCAGAAGGAGGAGGCTGCTGAGCTGGCGGCGCGTGGCCACCGCAACATCCTGTATCTGCCCTATGTCGAACCCTGTGTGCGCCCGTTCGAGCGGCGAGATGGCGGCCGGCCGCTGACGTTCGGCTACCTAGGAAGCGGCAACGACTGGAACATCCTCAGCATGGCCGATTTTCTGGGCCGCCTGCAGGCCCGCGGCGTGCCGTTCCCGCACCCGATCGTCGTGGCAGGTGGTGTCTGCCGCCATGTGCGCGAGATGGCCGGTGTGATCAAGCTCGGCTTCGTGCAGGAACTGCACACCTTCTACGATGCCATCGACATCGCACTGAACCCGATGGTGGGTGGCACGGGGCTGAAAATCAAGACTGTCGAGCCGTTGTCCTACGGGCGCCCTGTGCTGACCACCCTGCCTGGGGCTCAAGGCCTGACCCACCTGTGGGGCCTGCCGGTGTTCGAGGACAACGCCGGTCTGACCGACTACCTTGTCAACGAGTTCGGGCGCCCAGGTGGCCCGTCGCCGTTGGAGGCCCTGTGCGAGCAGGCAGCCTCGACCCGAGTGGCGCTGGACGACGAATACGCCAACCAGGTGAATCGCCTGTCCATCTGGCTGGCCTCACGTGTGTGAGCGCCGGCTTTCGTTTCTTGCAAGGGTGGGTCGTGAAGGGCGGCACGATCTTAGGGGGAGGCTGGCCCGCCATCGGCTGGTAACCTTCTCGGCTTATATTTAGTCTTACAAACTGCGCATTCGGCAGAATCTGGGTTGACCATGAGCGAAGAAGACAAAGTTGTTCGTTTGAAGGCACTTGCTCGCGAGATTCGCGACGAACTTGGTGAGCACAACGTGCTGGACGCGCTCGCGCGCGAGCTGGCCATCAGCCGCTTGTCGGCTGCCGAGCTGACCCAGGAGCTGGGGGCGGTGCGGCGCGAATTGGCTGCCGTGAAACTGGTTCAGAAGGGCCGCGACATCCTCTTGCCCCAGGCGCGCACCCACTATGCGGGGCGGCGCAAGGCGGTGGTCGAGGCCGGCATGCCCATGCCGTCGGACCGCGGCTTCCACGCGCTGGAGCGCGACGGCGTCGGCAATCCTTTCCGCTGGACCGGCCCCACGTCAGCCTTTCACTTCGATTTCCACCTCGACCGCTCGGTTCCGATGCGCTTCGTGCTTCAGATGCCGCTGTGGGGCTCGGAGCATGCCGAAGGCTTGCGCGCATTCAGCGACGACATCGAGGTGCCGCTGTTCCGCCGAGCAGGCAACAGGGTGCTGGACTTCGACGGTGTGCTGATGCCCCGCGAAACCCTCGGCGTGACCCGGTTGACCTTCGCTGTCGATCACCTGCGGGCGGTTCCGGCCGATGCCGAGGAGACCTCGACACGCCAGCTTGGCGTGCCGTTCATGCGGCTGTCGGTCGCAGAAGCCTCCGAGCAGGAACTGGCCGATTGGCTCAAGGTCATCGAGACCAACCCCGAGAACGCGGGCAAGTCGCAAGCTGCCAAGTCGGGCGCTGCAAGCAGCACCGCCAACGCCACCCCATGAACCGCCGCGCCGAGGCCTTGACCGAGCGCGGCGCGGGCAGCGGGAGCGGCCCGCAGGCCGTTCCGCCTGCGCTGCCGCCTGCCGACCCGCAGGCCGCCTTGCACGCGGAGCTGATGGCTCGCCTGGCAGAGCCCGAGGTGAGCCTGCTCGGTGCCGACATCCTGGTGCTGTCCCCCACACCGACGGCGCCCACCGACCAGGGCAACCGCAAGCGCATCTATGCCGTCTGCCGCGAGTTGCAGCGCCGCGGCGCGCGTGTCCATTTCGTCTTCTACCCCCAGGAATGGTGGTTCGACTACCTGCCTGACGATCTTGTCCGGGAGATGGGCAAGCAGTGGGATTCGTTCCACCTGCTGCCCGCGACGCGGCACACCTATACCCGCCCGGAAGGCGCGGACTACAAGATCGACGAGTGGTGGGACGACTCGATCCGCGACTACCTTCAGTGGTTGTTCAAGCGCAATCGCTACGACGCGTTCATCGTCAACTACGCGTACATGAGCAAGGCGTTCGAGTACGCCCCGGCGAACACGCTGAAGATCCTCGACACCCACGACAAATTCACCGGCCGCCGCCAGCTGCTGGATGACAACGGCATCGCGCCCGAGTTCTTCTACACCACCGAAGACCAGGAAGCGATCGCCATGAACCGGGCCCAGTTGGTCTGGGCCATCAAGGACGAAGAGCGGGATTTCTACCGCAGCATCAGCAACACGCCGTGCATCACCATGCCGCACATCGAGCCGGAGGTGCGCACCGCGCGCGTGCGCCGGCCCGAGGACAACGGCCGCCTGGTGATCGGCATGCTGGGCTCCGGCAATGCCATCAACGTCAACAACGCGCGAGCCTTCGTCAAGGTGGCGCTGCCCATCATCGCGCAGCGCCAGGCGGCCCTGGTGATCCGCTTTGTCGGCATGATGTGTACCCGCCTCCCTGATCTGGAGGGCGTGCCGGGCGTCGAGCTGATGGGGCCGGTCGACAGCGTCGACGAGTTCTACCGCGATGTCGATCTGGTCATCGTTCCGCTGGCCTTTTCCACCGGGTTGAAGATCAAGGCGGTCGAGGCCTTTGCCACCGGGATGCCGCTCGTGGCCATGGGCCATGCCCTTGAAGGCATCCCCACGCGCCACCCCTGGCACAAGTGCGACTCGATGGAGCAGGTTGCCGAGGTCTGCTGCGATGTGGCCTTCGACAGGCAACTGCTCAAAGGCCTGACCGAAAGCACCACCCAGACGTATGCGCTGGTGCGCGCTCAGGCCAAGATCGCCTTCGATGACACCCTGCGTCGCCTGTCCGGCCACCCGACCGTGGTGATGACGGTTGACCGCAGCTTCTTCGAGCTCGACTCCCCCTACCGAGAGCACATCTTCCAGACCGTGAACCTGATGCGCCATCTGGCCCAGGTCGTGCTCTATTTCGACCAGCCACTGCCGGGCAACCAATCGGCCCTCTTCGAAGCCTTTCACGGCATGGCGACCCATTGCAAGGTGGCGATTGCCCCTGGACTGGAGCCAATCCCAGGTCGCTCACTCGGCCTGCCGAGCGCCCAGGCCTCGCTGCAGGAGGTGCTCGACGCCTACGAGCGCGTGACCCTGTGGGTCACACGGGTCTGCCCTGAGATGCTGACACTGCGCAAGCAGCCAGCGCGCGTGCCACTTTTCATCCGGCTCGATGTGGTTCGGATGTTCCAGCAGGCCATGCTCGGGGGCGCCATGGCGCACCTGACGGCGCAGTTCAACGAGGTGACGCTGATCGACAGCCACCCGTTGGCGCCGCCGGTGCCTGCGGCGCCGCATTCCCGCCTGGTGACGGTACCCTTCTGGCGCTGGCGCCCGTGGCTGCTGAACGGCGACGGTGCCGTCAAGCGTGTGCTGGTCTTGGCGCGCGGTGACCAGGTGGAACTGGCCGAACTGATGGCTTCGATCCTGGATCAGTTCCACCCGGAATGGGAGCCTGCTGCCGTGGTGGTGGGCGACGCCGCCTTGGCGGTGCCGCTGGCCGGCTACGACGCGCGCACCGAGCGCATGCACGCAGGCACGATGCTCGGACGCTTCCGTCTGCTGCGGCCGCTGCCGATGGCGCTGATCGACCTCACGGGGGATGCTCCGGAGTACGAGGTCTTCCGCGAAACCTATCGCCGTGCGGAGATCCCCGTGATCCAGCCAGGCCACAGTTCAGGCGATCCGGACCAGATCAGCCTGTGGCGCCTGACCGAACTGCTGACCACTCTGGGCGGGACGCTTGCACATCTGGCCACCGCAGCGCAGAGCGAGGAAAAGTCCCGTTATGGCAGCGACGCGGGCTGGAACCACATCTGGAAATCCATTTCCGTGAAGAACGTGCTCTGGTAGCACGCGTAAACTTGCAATATCGGCCCGAGAAGGGCGCTGGCAAGCGCGTACGCGTCTTGCTCACTTGAAGAATCCGCTACCTGGAGCGCACCCGAATGAAGCAGAAAGACCGTCCGGCTCAAGATCCCATCCGCGAAGAGGACCTGGACCGCATCGTGTTCTTCATGGGCGGTGTGCGCTCGGGGACCACGGTGTTCCGTCGCATGCTCGCTTCCCATCCGCGCATCCGCGACCGTGGGGAGATCTTCAACTCGAACAACCCGCAGGGTTTCTTCAAGTACTTCCGCGAGCAGGTCGAGTCGAACCCGGACATGGTCTTCCCCGAGCACCACGGCAAGCTGTTCCTCGCCTATGTGGCCTCGCTGGTCCCGAAGGACAAGGACGGCATCGCCCTGCTCGATATCAAGTACGAGCACTTGAACCTCATCACCGACGCCTGGCAATTGCCGTTCACCAACCCGCCCGTGCTACGCCTGATCAAGCGCAGCAAGCTCAAGGTGGTGCATCTGCGCCGGCAGCACTTCTTCTCGGTGATGTCCAATCTGGTGGCCGTGCAGACCGGCCGCTACCACAAGCCGGCCAACGATTCGGCCGCCCTGCCCGAGAAGCGCGCCGTCGCGGTCGAGCGGGCGCTGGTGCTGTCGTCGATGAAGAAGCGCAAGCGCGCAGCGGATATCGTCGACACCACGTTCGAGGACAACCAGCGCCTGTCGATCGACTACGAAGGCGTGTTCGACGATGCCGGCGACTTCCAGCCGGCCGTCTGTGACCGGTTGGCCGCCTTCATCGGGGTGGACAACCACTTCGAGCGCCAGCCGGCGCTGAAGAAAGTGATCGACGAGCCGCTGTCGGCTGTCATCTCGAACTACGAAGAGATCCGCGATCTCGAGACCATGGCGCTTTGACGCGCTGAACCCGGCGCCGCAGCGCGGCGCCGGTGGCTGCCACCACAGAAACGACTTGCGCGGAGCGCGGTGCGCGACGCCCATGCCTGATGAAACCACCGTTGATCGTCATCTGCACCCATCACAAGACCGGCTCGGTCTGGATGGCCAACATCTTCCGTGCCATCCGGCGGCACGAAAAATTGCAGATTCACAGCAAGTCGCAAGCTGATTTGCCGGCTGGCACCGATGTCTTCCTTCAGGACCACAGCAAGGTCGATCTCAAAGCCCTGAAGGCGCGTTTCCCCAAGCGTGGGGTGCGCGCCTTGCATGTCATCCGCGACCCGCGCGATGTGGTGATCTCAGGCTGCTTCTACCATGTGAAGACCGTGGAGCGCTGGGCCAACAACCCGAAGAAGGAGTTCGGCGGCAAATCCTATCGCGACGCGATCAGCGCCCTGCCGACCGACCACGACAAGCTGGTCTTCGAGATGGACCACACGGCGGGCAAGACCATTCGCGAGATGCTGGCCTGGGACTATGGCAACAACCTGGTGCACGAGGCCCGCTACGAAGACCTGATCGTCGACCGGGAGCTCAAGCATTTCCAGCCCATCATGGCCTTCCTCGGCTTCGAGGGGGAGCGCCTGGAAACGGCGCTGAAGTATGTGCGCGAACTGTCGCTGTTCGGCGGTGCCGCTGGCTCGGACCCGGCCGATCACATCCGCTCGGGCGAGGGGCGCCAGTGGGTCCGCACCTTCACCCCCGAACTCAAGGCCGAGTTCAAGCAACGTTTCCCGGATGCGCTGCAGCGCCTGGGCTACGAGATCACCTCCGACTGGTGATGTCGCCGTGGCCCCGCGGCGCTGAGGGCGCCGAGACTCAGCTGGCGCTGTAGCCGAACAATTCGAAGTCGCGCGCGAAGCGCTCCCGCACGGTGGCCAGGGCGAGCGCCGACAACTCAGGGGACGACTTTTTCTCGGTGCTGGTGTTGCGCACCTCCAACGGCACGCTCACCTCGAGCTTTTCGCAGATCTGGGCGAAGTCCTGCTCAATGGTTTCAACCTTGCCCACATGGTCGACGATCAGGTGGCCCGACGCGTTGCACACGCTCTGCCACTGCGGTTGCGCTCCGGCATCGGACCAGGTCAGCGGGTGCAGGGCGAAGTCACTGAAGGAACCCGACTCCAGGGCCGCCGCCACCGCCTTGTAGCGAAACGGCGGGCGGTCCGGCCACTGGCCGTTGGCCTCGAAATTGCGACGCTCGTCGTCGGTCAGCTCGGTGTTGTGCGCCAGCTTCAGGGCATAGGCGTACAGCGAATGAAGGCGGTCGATGGGGTGGCGAACGAAAGCGAACTTGAAGAAGCGTGCATACATCTGCTCCCCCAGGAACCCTCGTGCCTCCAGCGCGGTGCTGTGCTTGTTCAGGCCGATGGCGCGCTTGAAGAACTCTTGGTACTTCTCGCCGCTCTTGGTCGACCCCAGCACGATGTCGTTGTGCCGCAGCGATTTGGCAAGCGCCACCTCAATGCTCGTGCCCGCGCACTTGTGAATATGCACGAACACGTAGCGCTTGTTCAAGGAAATGATCATCGATGTTTCTTTCGCACGCTTTGTGTCGCTGCGCTCTCGCTATTATCTGTGACTGAACATTGGAGCCGAGATCCGTGATCGTCAACCATACCCACAAATTCATCTTCGTTCACGTTCCCAAGTCCGCCGGCACCTCGGTCACGCAGATGTTCAGCGAGTACAGCAGCTACCGTGACCTTGAGGTCGGCGGCACGCCGCTGGGCGAAGCCTTGCAGAACGAGTTCAAGAAGCGCTTCGGGCTGACCAAGCACGCCACCGCAAGCGAGATCCGCGCCATCGTCGGCGACGAACTCTGGAAGGCCTACTTCTCCTTTGGCATCGTGCGCAATCCGTATGCCCGGGCGCAGAGCACTTTCCATTTCATGAAGCGCTGGCGTGGCAACAAGGAAATGGACAGGCTGAAGTTCATCGAGAACATGCCCGACTTCCGAACCTTCGCCCTGTCGCCCAAACTCAAGCGCAAGCAGTACCACCGCCTGCTCTGGTCGCAGACCCAATGGCTGTGCGACGACGCCGGCAAGTTGTTGGTCAGCCAAGTCGGGCGGCTCGAATCGTTGGATGCCGACCTGGCGCGCATCCAGACCCAGATCCCCGGGCTGCCGGAGCGCCCTGCGCAAGCGGTGCTCGAGGCGCCCAAACGCAACAAGAGCGACGCAGACGACGAAGCCCTCACCCAGTTGCTGCGAGATGAGCCTGAGGTTGAACAAGCCTTGTACGAGGCCTACAAGGACGACTTCGCCAACTTCGGCTACCCGCGTTTTACGCGCTGAACCCGGCCTACCAGCCAACAAAGCAGGATCCCCCCGATGCTGGATTTCGAGATCATTCGAAAGTGGTGCGAGCAAAGCCGCCCCTTGTTCATTGTTGGCCTGGCACGCTCGGGCACCTCGATGCTGCAGGTCGCGTTCGCGCAGCACCCGACGATGTTCGACATCGCCAATTGCCGCGAGACCTTCATCTTCCTGCGCCCGCGCCAGCCCTATGTGGACCCCATCCATTTCCCCACGCGCGCCTACCTGAAGGGCCGGCCCAACCTGATCGGGCTGCGCGAGATGGTGGCGGCCCACGAGAAGGAGCATGGCGAGTTGTCCGAGGCCGACTCGATCCGCGCCTTCTTCTGGTACGCAGGCACCCATGTCTACCCCGGCCGCCATCCGCTGGAGAAGACCCCAGGGCACTTGCGCAAGCTGGAGCTGATCTTCGAGATCTTCCCCAAGACCAAGATCCTGGTCTGCAGCCGTGACCCGGCCGACGTGGTGGCCTCTTACCGCAAGCGCCTGACCAAGGCCAAGGAAGAAGGGCTGCCGCCCGAGAAGACCGGCTGGCTCGACAAGGGTGTCGACGAGATGATCGGTGTCTTCGAGCGTTTCACCAAGCTGGTGAACGAGGCGGTGCCGGCGCATGGCAAGGACATGTTCATGGCGCCCTACGACTGGCTGATCGACTCTCCCGAGGGGTCGATCCGCCAGATCTGCGAGTTTGCCGGCATGGAGTTCGTGCCGTCGATGGTGGCCTCGGAGGCCAAGGGCTCCAAGGAGGAGGGCGTGTCCGAGAAGGCCCATGCGATCCAGAAGCGGGCCTCCGACGCCCACAAGGTGCTGAGCGCCGAGGAAATTGGCAAGATCCAGGCGGCCTGCGGACCTTGGATGGACCAGTGGAGCCGCCCGGGCGTGCTTGGCTGAACGTCACCGCGACTCGAACACAACCATCACCCCAAGCCGGAGCACACCGTGGCCGTCTATTCGGAACAGCATCAGTACATCTTCTTCGCCAATCCGCAGACCGCGAGCAAGGCGATCTCTCTGACCCTGCGCAACAAGCTCGGCGGGGTGTCCTTGCCCGACCGCGAGATCACCCGCAGTGGCAAGACGGTCGCCCTCCTGCACCACACGACCTACAGCCAGATCCTGGCTGCCGGGCTGTTGACCGAAGCCCAGCTGGAGAAGCTGTTCAAGGTCACCTGCGTGCGCAACCCCTACGACCAATTGGTGAGCAAGTACATCAAGTACTGCGCCCGCCAGGGCGACGACCCGAGCCGCTACCCCTGGCTGGAAGGCGTGCAGAGCGCATCACCCGACAACAGCTTCCCGCAGTGGCTGGCCTGGCTCAGCAGACATTTCGAGGAGATCGACAAGATCGCCACGGGCACGCTCGAGTTTCTGAACCATGCCGATCTGGTGATCCGCTTCGAG
>Ga0075163_10013990_pt1 | contig 10376 bp, 9 predicted proteins | sample JI1023141ADNA_FD_71478 | JGI IMG/M metagenome (GOLD analysis project Ga0075163, IMG submission 71478) | Wastewater effluent complex algal communities from Wisconsin, to seasonally profile nutrient transformation and Carbon sequestration -... | ecosystem: Engineered > WWTP > Effluent > Algae... | reverse complement strand
CATGAGGTAGAGAGTAAACGCAGAGAGATAAGCTTTTGCTCAGCGCAAACTCCTTTTCTCTTTTCTCTGCGGTTTTATTCGAGTATTCAAATTTACCACTGAAACGAAAAGGCACAAAAATCATACATCATACATCACAGATCATACATCATAGCGAATGATAGCGCATAAAAAAAAAGCGTTCCGCAAAACGGAACGCATTTTTTAATTTATTTAACTCGTATGTAATTACTTTCCACCCAGGTCGAACACAAGGCTGAAACGCAATGTATTTGACAATGGATTGCGGTTAACACCTGATCCGGTTGGCAGTAAATATGAGAAATTCAAACCTACGATATTATATTTTAAACCAGCACCTAAAGTGAAGTACCTGCGATTTCCTTTATCAGGATTTTCGTAGAAATAACCAGCCCTTAAAGCGAATTGGTTTTTGTACCAGTATTCAGCACCGATAGAAGCTGAAACTTCACGAAGTTCTTCAGCACCACCATCAGGAGCATCTCCGAAAGAACTGAACCAGCTGCTAACAACACCTTTTGAACGGTAATCAGCCAAACCAGCTGAATCAAAAACATCCGGAGGAGTTGGAACCAGTAATTTGTTCACATCCAAAGCAACAGTTAATTTATTGTCTGCATCAAATACTTTGGTATAAGCACCGCCTAAGCCAAGGTTTGCAGGAATATAATCTTTTTGTGTAGCATCGCTGGTATAAGAAATTTTAGAACCCAGGTTGCTAAGGGTTAAACCCCAGCTGAATCCTTGTCCGTTTTCTTTTTGGCCATTGTGGTACAGGTGAAGGTCACCGGCAACAGAACTACCTTTCTTATAATTGATTCCATTAACTGTACCTCCAGCAAGATCGGAGCTGATATACCTTAATGCAATACCCAGTGAAGTTTTCTTAGACAATTTCCTTGAATAACCAAGATCAATTGCAAATTCCCTAGGACGGAAAGTTTGTAAAGGATTGCCAAGTGCATCCGTAAACTGAATGTTACCAAGGCTGAAATACCTTACAGATGCAGAAAGAGCATTCATATCATCCATTTTGTAATACCCTGCCAAAGACATCAGGTAAACATCATTTAAACCAAGGTCATTTAACCATGGAGTGTAAGAAACTGCAACACCAGCTTTATTAGTGCTAAATGGTGTTTTAGCTATATTCCAGAAGTTAGAGTTCTGGTCAGGGTTGGTTGCAATTCCTGCATCACCCATACCACCTGCACGGGCATCCGGAGATATACGTAAAAATGGTACTGCAGAAGTAACCACGTTGATTGAGTTTGCAGTTTGGGCTTTGGTTGTAGTTATTGCCCCTCCCAGTAACATTACCAGGGCAGTAAGTTTCAAAGTTGCTTGTTTCATGCGTTTGTTTTGTCTTGGTTAGGTAGACTTACCTCTATAAGCGTTGATTTAATAGTTTTATTAAGTTGTAAAAATAGCAGATTTCTTCAAATCACCAACTAAAAATATAAATTACTGTTAAAAAAAACAAAAATTATATTCAAAGATAGCTGTAAATAAATCTTTTACAAAATAAAGAAGAATATCTTCTGTAAATGCAAATGTAAGTACTGTAAACGTAAGTGATCAAAAAAATATTGTATTTAGTCCTGTTGATATAATGTATAACGTATTGAAACAAGCCTCAATATAGTAGTAATTGTTGAGTTTTTATTCACGAACTTAGATTGAAACAAAAATAAATTCAGTTAAGATGCTAAAATGGTTGTAAAAAAATTTCAGTTTCACTGAAAGTATTTATATTCGCAATTCGTAGAAAACCCCATTTACAATAATAAAGGAAACCTTTCGTTAATCAATTTGCAAAACGAATGAACATGCAAAATTTTTTTTCAGGTAAAAATCTGATTATCCTGGCAGTTGCTGCCATATCCCTGGGCTCATTAAGCTCTTGTTCTAAAAAGAAAAGCAAGTCGAGTGTGACTGGCTGGAACTATGACGACAAGAAAATGGGCAATTTCCATGTAGCCAAGATCAAGTATCCCAAAGCCGGCCCGGGCCTTGTATTCGTACAGGGTGGTTCATTTGTAATGGGTGCCAAAGACGAAGATGTAATGGGCGATTGGAACAATGTACCACGCCGTGTAACTATTCCATCATTTTTTATAGATGAAACTGAAGTGGCAAACGTTCATTACAGGGAATACCTGTACTGGCTGGAAAACACTTTCAGCAATGATACAGCTATCATGAACCGGAGTTTGCCTGATACATTGGTGTGGAGAGAAGAACTTGCATACAATGAACCTTATGTTGAATATTATTTCAGGTATCCATCATATAACTATTATCCTGTAGTGGGTGTAACCTGGCAACAGGCACACGATTTTTGTATCTGGAGAACAGACAGGGTGAATGAATTAAACCTTGTAAGTAAAGGTTATCTTAAAAAAGATGCTATCAAAAGAGAAATGAAAGGCGGCGGAGCCGATGGTTCATTTAATACAGATGCATACCTGATGAATCCTGAATTGATCCAGGGAAGGAATAAACCAAAAAAATCTGCTTTAAAAGATGTAAACGGTAAGCCACGCAGTACCGTAAGGATGGAAGATGGTATACTGGGTATGGGTTACAGGCTTCCAACAGAAGCAGAATGGGAATATGCTGCTTATGGTTTACTTGACCAAAACCCATCACCGCGTAAAAAAGAAAATAAGAGCGGTGAAGAATTACGTAATAATCAGCAGATCTATTCATGGAGCAAAAACGCAAACGGTCTTAGAGATAACCGCAGGGGAAGCTGGCAGGGTAAATTCCTGGCAAACTTCAAACGCGGAAGTGGAGATAACATGGGTATTGCCGGTGGTTTGAATGACCGTGCAGCTATTCCAGGTCCTGTTAAAGCTTTCTATCCAAATGCTTTTGGCTTATATAATATGAGTGGTAATGTGAGTGAGTGGGTTGGTGATGTTTACAGGCCTATGACTTCAGTTGACGGACAGGATTTCAACTATTTCCGTGGTAATAAATTTCAGAAATTTTATAAAAACAGCAGCGGCGAATATGAAAGAGATAGTATGGGCCGGTTGAAAAAAGCTGATATATCAGACGAAGAAGTTAAGAACCGTGCAAACTACCAGCATAATAATGTAATCAACTATCTTGATGGTGACTCTGCAAGCCAGGTTTACTATGGTTATGGTATCACTACTTTGATCAGCGACCAGTCAAGGGTTATTAAAGGTGGTAGCTGGAATGACAGGCCATATTGGTTATCGCCGGGAGCACGCCGTTTCATGGAAGAAACCCAAGGTGCCAGCACAGTTGGTTTCCGTTGTGCACAAAACTACTTAGGCCCGCCGGAAGGACCAGGGTTTAAAGAAGGTAATATCTTCGGAAAACGCAAACAGAACAAGCGCAAAAAGAAATAATCAAATCATTTATATTATAGAACCCCTTCAGCTCAACTGAAGGGGTTTTGTTTTACTTGTTATTTTGCCGGGATTATTTTGCCGGGGAGACGGGAAGGCGTTTTATTTGAATTCGTTATGCTTGTCATATTCTTCCTGTTTTACCGCTTTGCCGGTAAGTTTTTTTAATTGCCTGAAAGGCAGTAAGGCGTTTAAAGTACTCATTCCGTCTTTTCGCCTTCCCGGCATATAAGCTAAAGTGCTATTTTTGTCATCATGGAAATAAATGAACTATACCAGCACTTTAAAAAACACCCCAGTGTACAGACGGATTCAAGAAAAATAAAAAAAGGCGACCTGTTTTTTGCCCTGAAAGGCCCTAATTTTAACGGTAACAAATATGCGCAGCAAGCCTTAGATGATGGCGCTGTTTTATGTATTGTTGATGAAGAAACCGGTTTACATGACAGCCGGATAATTAAAGTGAATGACAGCCTGGAAACCCTACAGGCATTGGCAAAAAAACACCGGGAACAATTTTCCATTCCGTTTATAGCAATTACCGGCAGCAATGGCAAAACCACTACAAAAGAACTGGTTCATGCGGTGTTATCTATGAAGTATATCACTTATACAACAATCGGCAATCTAAATAATCACATTGGCATTCCGCTTACGATCCTTTCTGTGAAACCGGATGCAGAAATGGCCGTAATTGAAATGGGTGCCAATCACCAGCATGAAATTGAAGGATACTGCAAATATGCCTTACCAACTCATGGACTGATCACCAATTGCGGTAAAGCGCACCTGGAAGGATTTGGTGGTGAAGAAGGTGTAAAAAAAGGAAAAGGTGAATTGTTCGATTACCTCCGAAACAACAATGGCACTGCTTTTATTCTTAATGATTACGGATACCTTTCTGAAATGAGTAAAGGTATTTCTAACATTATTACTTATGGAACTATTGATGCAGACTTAAACGGTGAAGCAATAAAAGAATCAGGCAGTGAATTCCTCCGAGTAAAAATCGGCAAAGGTGTTACCATCAATGAAATAAACACACAACTTGTTGGAGGTTATAACCTTCCAAATGTACTTGCAGCTGTGTGCATTGGCAAAACTTTTGGGGTTGATGATGAGCAGATCATTGCTGCACTTGAAAATTATATCCCATCCAACAGCCGGTCTCAATTGATAGAAAAAGACAGTAACCGCATCATACTGGATGCATACAATGCCAATCCATCAAGCATGAAAGCAGCTATTGAGAACTTTGCAAATATGCCGGGTAATAAAAAAGTGCTCATGCTGGGCGGCATGATGGAATTGGGGGATGAAAGCATGACCGAACATGAGAACTTAGTAAAACTCATCAATCAAAATCAATGGCATAAAGTAGTATTGGTTGGAAAGGATTATAAAGACCTTCCTGTTTCTTTCATTCATTTTTATGATGTTTCAGATGCAAGGAACTGGTTCCGGGAGCAACATTTTATGGATGCACTAATATTGGTAAAAGGCTCCAGAAGTATGCAGATGGAGAAGGTGCTGGAGTGAGGGTTTAGCTGTTAGCTGTTAGTTATTAGCTGTTAGTTATTAGCTATTAGTTGGAAGCCGCTATGGCGGTTAAAAAGCGGAGACGAAGGGATTCGAACCCTTGATACAGTTTCCCGTATACACACTTTCCAGGCGTGCTCCTTCAACCACTCGGACACGTCTCCAATCCAGAAAATAAATTATTTTATGGGACGCAAATGTACATGCTTATATGGGTAAATTAAAATCAATCTGAAAAAATGATTTAAAACGACAATCAATTTTATTTTTTAAAACCTGATGTAGTTTTAGTCCATATACTGTTATAATTAAGTGTAGCTGCGGCGGGTTTTATAACACAAAACAATAAATCCAGTATCTTTGCTAACTAAAAAGTACAACAAATAATGTTGAAGTCAGGAATTATATTCAGTTTTTTACTTATATCATTAACATCCTTTATATCAGGAAATGGTTTAAAAAAAGAATTCGACAAGGCAGATTTTTATGCTGCTCTTTCTTCTGATAAATTGAATGAAATAAATACCCAGTTAAATATCCTGAAAGAATCATCCCTCGATGAAAAAGAAGCTTATGAAGGCACTTTGCTCATGAAAAAATCGGGGCTGGTAGCAAATGCAAAGGAAAAACTGAGTTTATTCAAAACAGGCAGGATGAAACTGGAAGCCAGTATTTCAAAAGATACTAAAAATGCAGAGTACAGGTTTTTAAGGATCATCATCCAGGAACATGCACCTAAAATTGTAAAATACCGCAACGAACTGGAAGCCGATAGCCGGCTGATACTTGATAATTACAAAAACCTGCCGCAATTCCTTCAACAGGTGATAAACGATTACAGCAAAAAATCAAAGGTTTTAAAAAACCTGTAAGTCAATAACAGGCAGCATGAGTAAAAAAGTACTTGCCATTTATTATTCCCAGTCGGGCCAATTGGGAGATATCATCAGCAGCCTCACCAAGCCTTTATCGGATGCGGGACACAGTGTGGAAACTATTTGTGTGCAGCCAGTTACAGCCTACCCATTTCCATGGAAAGGGAAAAGTTTTTTTGCTGTGATGCCGGATTGTGTAACGGGTGTTCCAACAGCATTGCAGCCATTTCAGTTAAAAGAAAACACCTACGACCTGGTGATCGTTGGATACCAGGCCTGGTTTCTTTCTCCGAGCATACCCAGTAATTCTATTCTCTCCCACCCTGGCATAAAAGCTGTATTGAAAAACACGCCGGTAGTAACCATTACGGGTGCACGCAATATGTGGATCAGCGCCATGGAACGGATAAAAGTAATGCTGAAAGATTCCGGGGCAAGGTTATCTGGCAATATTGCATTGGTTGACAGGCATGCTAACATCATCAGTTTCATCACCATTTTTTACTGGATGTTCAAAGGAAAAAAAGAACGTTACCTGAATATATTTCCAAAACCAGGTGTGGCCGATGCCGATATTGATACCTGTAAGCAATATGGAGACATTATCGGCACACATCTTGAAAACGGGAACTGGAATGGTTTACAAGATCAACTCATTGAAGCAAAAGCGATCGAAGTCAAATATAATTTAATGTTCATAGAATCAAAAGCCCGGAAGATTTTTGGCATTTGGGCCAATATTATTGTAAAAAGAAAAAATAAGACAGCATGGCTTGTTGCGTTCAAATATTATCTTATAATTGCATTGTTTATAGCAGCCCCGTTGATATTGACAGTTGATGCCATATTCTTCAAACCATTTTTATCAGGGCGAATTAAGAAGCAGAAACAACATTATTTAGGAGTAAACTAATCTAATAAAATGTCGCTTAAAGAGGTTTATATTAATAACACATCTTCATTTTTTCCAAACGAACCGGTAAGCAATGATGAGATGGAAGAATACCTGGGTTATATCAATGATACACCTTCCCGTTCCAAGGCCATTGTGTTGAGGAACAATGGTATCAAAAACCGTTTTTATGCACTTACGAAAGAAGGTACATCCACACATACCAATGCACAGATGACTGCCCTTGCCGTAAGGAAATTGTTTAATGATGACCCGGAAAAATTAAAATCATTCGATCTGCTTAGTTGCGGAACGTCTTCTCCCGACCAGATGATGCCTTCTCATGCAGTGATGGTTCATGGCTGGTTACCGGAATCCAATTCTTCTGAAGTGATATCACCATCAGGAGTTTGTTGTGCCGGAATGCATGCATTCAAGTATGCATACCTTGCCACTAAATCGGGTGAAGTTTCCAGTGCCGTTGCCACAGGATCTGAGAGGTTCTCAAAATCATTGGTTGCCATCAACTTTGAAGATGAGGCACAACAATTAAAAGCACTGGTAGATGACCCGTATATTGGTTTTGAAAAAGAATTTCTGCGGTGGATGTTATCAGACGGATCTGCAGCGTTCCACATATCTGATAAAAAAAATGAAACAGGTATCAGTTTAAAAGTAGAATGGCTGGAAGGTTTTTCCTATGCCAATGAACTGGCGCCCTGCATGTACATGGGTTGTGAGAAAATGAAGGATGGCTCATTAAAAAGTTACCTTGATTATACACCACAGGAACTGATGGCGCAATCAATTCTCAGCATCAAACAGGATGTAAAACTGCTGAGTAAAAATATTGTATTATATGGTGGCATCGGATTAAAAGCAGCCCTCGATAAACACGGCGTTAAATCAAGTGAGGTTGATTATTTCCTGCCTCATATGTCGAGCGAATTTTTCCGTGATAAAATATTCCAGCAGCTGATTGTCAATGATACTGCTATTGCTTATGATAAATGGTTTGTAAACCTCAGCCGGGTTGGTAATGTAGGTGCTGCTTCCGTGTATTTCATGGTAGATGAATTGTTTCACAGTGGTAAATTAAAAGTTGGTGATAAAATATTATTGCTGGTTCCGGAAAGCTCCCGTTTTTCTTATATGTATGGATTATTAACGGTATGCTGATCAGGAAAGCTTTTAGCTGTTAGCTATTAGTAGAGTGTAATTTATTGTAGCCCTTTATTTACAAATAGAAGCAATTTGAAATACAGCATAAGTGAATTTAGCAATAGCTAATAACTAATAGCTAACGACTAATAACTAACAGCTAACAACTAATAGCTCCTAACATGAAAAAAGAAGACATCCCGCAAGATAATGGTGCACTGAATAAACTAACCAAGGAAGTTGTGTATGCTGTTGACAGTTCGGGTAATTATGGTACTGAACTAAGTTCCGGCTGGGAAGTTAAAACCACAGCGCTTGATGTTGCCTGGAAAGATATTGAACAACGCATTGCCGAAGCAAAAAGAAAAGTGATCAATAATGAAGCGAGCCCTATACTTTATTTTATAGAACTGAGGCTGATGGATATCGGAATAGTTTCAGCATATACAGGATTCTGGAAATGGAGTATCAAACAACACATGAAACCTGCTGTTTTTAAAAAATTATCAATCCAAAAATTACAGAAATACGCCGAAGCTTTTAATGTTAGTGTGGATGAACTTAAAACCATGAATGTGCATGAAGAATGAATTTAAACATTTACAGGCTGCTCATTGCGAAAATGGCGTTACGACAAACCTTTTGAGAACGATCGGGATTGAAAACATGACCGAACCAATGACATTCGGTATTGGATCAGGATTATTTTATGTATTGTTACCTTTCCTAAAAATAAATAACGGACCTGCCATTGCTTTCAGAACAATGCCCGGGCGCATATTTAAAAGAACATGTGCTGCACTGGATATCCCGGTTTTTAGAAAAAAATTCAGTAGCAAAGAAAGCGGTAAAAAATTTTTGGATGAATGTCTTGATAAAGGCCAGGCTGTTGGATGCCAGGTTGGTGTATATTATCTCACTTATTTCCCTAAAGAATACCGGTTCCATTTCAATGCTCATAATATGATCGTATTTGGCAAAGAAAACGGCAGGTATCTCATCAGTGACCCTGTAATGGAAACAGTAACATCATTATCAGAATATGAACTGGAAAGAGTACGGTTTGCCAAGGGACCTTTTGCTCCAAGAGGCCAGATCTATTATCCAAAGGAATCAAGGATCATTACTGATGAAGTAATGCGTAATGCCATTGTAAAAGGGATCAAAAACAATATATTCCACATGATCCAGATACCCGGAACAGTTGTTGGCGTAAATGCAATAGCCCATACCGGAAAGAAAATAAAAAAATGGCGGGATAAACTGGGGCCGCAAAAAGCAGGCTTATACCTGGCACAACTGGTTCGCATGCAGGAAGAAATAGGAACAGGAGGCGGTGGTTTCAGGTATATATATGCAGCATTCCTGCAACAGGCACATGCTTATCATGCAAAGGATGAATTACTGGAAATATCAAAAACATTTACTCAATCTGGAGATATTTGGAGAAATGCTGCAGTACAAGCTGCCGGAATTTATAAGGGAAGGATTGGTAGCCAGGCAGATTATGATGTGATGGGAGATTATCTTTTAGAGATTGCTGAATTAGAAAAAAGCGCATTCCGTGCCTTGTCAAAAATAAAGTGGAATTCATGAGCCATGCAGCAGTAAGCATACAGGGCCTTGGTTTCAGGCACCCCGGACAATCTGCTCATTGTTTCAGCAACCTGGCGCTTAAAATTGAACCCGGTGAAAGATTTGGATTGTTTGGACCCAATGGCGCCGGAAAAACCACCCTCATGAATTGCATGTGTGGACTGCTCTCCTACCAAAATGGCAGCATCAGGATTTTTGGGCATGAAGTAAAAAATGAACGCAAGGCAATCAATAAACTTTTTGGATTTGTACCACAGGATTTTTCCTTTTACCAGGAATTAAGCCCGTTGGAAAATCTCGCCTTCTTTGGTGCATGGGCCGGGCTGGATAAACAACAGGTTAAAAAAAGATCTGCCATACTGCTGGAAGTTCTGGGGCTTACAGATGTGCGGGATAAACAGGTACGCAAATTTTCGGGTGGTATGAAACGCCGCGTAAACCTGGCTATTGGCGTAATGCACGAACCCCGCATCCTGTTTTTAGATGAGCCAACGGTTGGTGTTGATGTACACACACGCCAGGCCATTATCAGTTACCTGAAATCATTGAATGAAAAAGGAACTACCCTGGTTTATACATCTCACCAGCTGGGAGAAGCAGAAGACCTGTGTAACCGGATAGCCATGATAGACGAAGGAAAAATTCTGGTACATGACACGTTAAATAAATTACTAACCGATCATAAAGAAATTGGTCTGGAAGGATTGTTTATTAATTTAACCGGTAAATCATACAGGGATTCCTGAAATAAAATCATAAATGAAAAATAAAGAAGTAATAAAACCATAATTATTGACTTCTTATTACCTGATATAAATTTCTTTTTACTCAATTAAAATGTATAAACTCCGGGCCACCATAATAAAAGACCTGCTGATGCTTTCACGCGACCGTGTAGGCATGATC
>Ga0075163_10013989_pt1 | contig 10376 bp, 10 predicted proteins | sample JI1023141ADNA_FD_71478 | JGI IMG/M metagenome (GOLD analysis project Ga0075163, IMG submission 71478) | Wastewater effluent complex algal communities from Wisconsin, to seasonally profile nutrient transformation and Carbon sequestration -... | ecosystem: Engineered > WWTP > Effluent > Algae... | reverse complement strand
GACGCGAGCCCGCAGACGCTGACGGTCGTGGTCGAGTCCATCGACCTCATGCCGGAGCCGTCACCGCGTCTCGTGCTGGTCCAGGCCTTGGCCAAGAACGATCGCGACGACCAGGCGATCGAGGCCGCCACCGAACTCGGGGTCGACGAGGTCATCCCGTGGCAGGCCGACCGGAGCATCGTGCAGTGGCGCGGAGAACGCGGCGAGAAGGCCCGCCGCAAATGGGACCAAGTCCTCCTCGCCGCCACCAAGCAGTCCCGCCGGTCACGCCGCCCCCTCCTGGGTGAGGCGGTGACCACCACCCAACTCGCCGGGCGCATCTCAGGTGCGGCCGCGGCATACCTGCTGCTGGAGCACGCGAGCGAGCCCCTCGCGGGGCTCACCCTCCCGAGCGCCGGTGAGGTCTTCGTCATCGTCGGGCCCGAGGGCGGCGTCACCCCCGCCGAGGTCGAGCGCCTCCGCTCAGCCGGGGCACGCCCCGTGCGCTTGGGGAGCACCGTCCTGCGATCGAGCAGCGCCGGCCCGGCCGCGCTCGCCGTCCTGAACGCGGCCGGCCGCTGGCGCTGACCGTCAGCGCACGGTCAAGGAGACCGAGTCGTTGGCGACCTCGCCCACGCCGTCCTTCATCGACACCGCGAACGCCTTGAGCACGTACTCACCTGCGTCGGGGATCGTCACCGAGATGTCGAAGGTCCCACGGTTCGGCGCACCGGCGCTGGCGGTGACGAAGCCCTGGTCGACCACGCGCCCGGTCGCGTCGCTGAGCTGCCACTGGACGTTGGCCTCGAAGACTGCGGCCTCCCCGGAGATCTTGAGGGGCCGGCCCGCCGGAACGACGGCGGTGCCGCCCTCGGGGTAGCTGGGCTCGGTGATCCACAGATCGGTCAGCACGGTGTACTGCTGTGCCCGGGCCGGACGGGTGAAGGGCGCCGAGATGTCCACCGTCCAGAGCCGTGATGCACCATCGGTCGTCGTCAACTGCACCGGGAGGTTGCCCTGGCCGACGGCGGCCTGGGCGGTCCACACGAGTTGCTGCACAGCCAGGCCGGCAATGTTGTCGGCGATGTCGGCCGAGGGAGCGCCGCTCAGGGTGACCGTGATGCGGTCGCTGTCGATGACGATGTTCGAGAGGGACACCCCGTCCCACGCCTTGATCTGGCCCTCGGTCGCCGTCGGGCGTCCCAGGGCGATCACCAGGGCCGCCTTCGCCTTCGCCACCGGTGTGTCGGGTGTTTCGGCCGGCACCCAGACCCGGCGCAGACCCAGGCCGGACTCGGGCCAGCCCAGCGCCTCGGGAGCGATGTAGTAGACCGGCACGGTGCCACCGAAGCCGGTCTCGGAGGTCGACGGGGTTCCACTGGGCGTCGCCGAGGGACTCGCACTCGGTGAGGGCGACGCGTCGGTGGCGCTCGCCGTCGGTGACGGTGTCGCGGGAACGGTTGGCGTCGCCTGCGGACGGAGGAACCACGTCCCGGCGACGACGGCCAACACGGCGGCCGCGGCCAGGAGCACGATCGGCCAGCGGCGGGTCGTGGTGGGGGCCTTGGCGGTGGTCATGGCGATCTCCTCCCAGCGGTCCGACGGCCTGACCTGCTCTGCGCGGTGCGCGAGGGCGGCCCGCAGCTCGTTCTCGAGGGCCCCGTGGTCGTGGTGGTTGTCGGTGTTCATGTCAGTTCCTCCCGGCGGGCGGCGAGGGCCGCGAGTGCGCGGTGGGCGTGTGTCTTGACCGAGCCCTGGCTGATGCCCAGGGCGTCGGCGATCTCGGTCTCGGTCAGGTCGTTCCAGTACCGCAGCGTGAGGACCTCGCGCTGTCGTTCGGGCAGCGAGTCCAGGGCGGCGAGAAGCTGGTCATGCCGACTCCGGGTGATGGCGAGGGTGTCCGCGCCGGGGGTCGTCGTGGCCACCGTGGGATCCGATGCCTCGGCGCGCAGGTGACGATGCACCACCACGTCGTGGCGTTGGGCACTGCGCACACCATTGACGACGCTTCGTCGCAGGTATGCCGTGGGGCTGCCCTCGTCGACGCTGTCCCAGCGACGGTGCAACCCGATGAAGGCCTCCTGCACGATGTCCTCGGCTCGGGACTGGTCCCGCAGCAGCATCGTGGCGAGGCGGACCATGGGAACCCACTGCGCGGCATACAGGCCACGCACGGCCTCGTCGGCTGCGCGCTCGGCGACCACCTTCATTCCCATGACCCTAGAGACGCGCGGGTGTGCCGCTCGGTTGACACCCCTAGGGTGGAGAAATGAGCGACTGCCTCTTCTGCAAGTTCGTGGCGCGGGAGATCGTGCCCGATGTCGTCGCCGAGAGCGAGCACAGCCTGGCCTTCCGCGACATCAACCCGCAGGCCCCGACCCATGTGCTCGTCGTGCCGAAGCGACATGTCGAGAACGCCGGCGAACTCGCCAAGGCCAGCGCCGAGGAGTTGGCAGACCTGGTGCTGCTGGCCCGGGCAGCGGCGCGTCAGGACGGACTCGTCGACGGCTACCGACTCGTCTTCAACACGGGCGCGCAGGCCGGCCAGACGGTCTTCCACGCGCACCTGCACGTCCTTGGCGGCCGGACAATGGAGTGGCCGCCGGGCTGACCCTCCGCCGTAGACTGGTGCCAACATGTCCGAACCCTCCAGCACCAGTCCGGCGCCCTCGGTCACCGAGGGCGCTTCCTCTCGCGTCCCCCAGCACACCGTGGTCGTGCCCGATGACGTCTCGATGGTCGCCCTGTTGGGTCCTCGCGACGAGTTGCTGCGCACCATGGAGCGGGCCTTCCCGCACACCGACATCCACGTGCGCGGCAACGAGATCCGGGTGAGCGGCCCGAGCGCCGACATCGCCCTCGTCGAGCGTCTGGTCGACGAGTTGCTGGCGGTCATCGACGCAGGTCAGCCGCTCAATCGGGACGCTGTCGAGCACTCGATCAAGATGTTGCGCGCCCAGACGAACGAGCGGCCCGCGGACGTCCTGACGATGAACATCGTGTCCAACCGGGGGCGGACGATCCGCCCGAAGACGCTGGGCCAGAAGCAGTATGTCGATGCGATCGACGAGAACACCATCGTCTTCGGGATCGGGCCGGCGGGCACGGGCAAGACCTACCTGGCCATGGCCAAGGCGGTCGCGGCGCTGCAGGCCAAGCAGGTCAACCGGATCATCCTGACTCGGCCGGCGGTCGAGGCGGGGGAGCGGCTGGGCTTCCTGCCCGGCACGCTCACCGACAAGATCGACCCCTATCTGCGGCCGCTGTATGACGCCCTCCACGACATGGTCGACCCGGACTCGATCCCCCGACTGCTCGCGGCCGGCACGATCGAGGTGGCGCCGCTGGCTTACATGCGTGGGAGGACCTTGAACAGTTCGTTCATCGTGTTGGACGAGGCGCAGAACACCACGCCCGAGCAGATGAAGATGTTCCTGACGCGACTCGGCTTCGGCTCCAAGATGGTGGTCACCGGCGACGTGACGCAGGTCGATCTGCCCGGTGGCGCGCGCTCGGGCCTCCGGGTCGTGCGCGACATTCTCGCGGGTGTCGAGGACATCCATTTCAGTGAGTTGACGGCCGAGGACGTGGTGCGCCACCGGCTCGTCGGGGCGATCGTCGATGCCTACGGCGAATGGGACGAACGTGAGCGGCGAGGATCCAGGAGTCGCCCGGACAAGGACCGCCGATGAGCATCGACGTCCTCAACGAGACGACCTTTGACCTCGACGAGCTGGAGCTGGTGGCGTGCTCGCGCTTCGTCATGGAGCAGATGCGCGTCCACCCCGGCGCTGATCTGTGCGTCCGCTTGGTCGACGAGGAGGCCATGACGACCCTGCACATGCAATGGATGGACCTGCCGGGCCCCACCGACGTCATGAGTTTCCCGATGGACGAGCTGACGCCGGGGCACGAGGGCGAAGACCTCGAGGAGGGGATCCTGGGTGACATCGTGCTGTGCCCCTCGGTCGCGCAGAAGCAGGCGATCGAGGCCGGTCACGCCCTCGAAGAGGAACTCCTGCTGCTCACGACCCACGGCATCCTGCACCTGCTGGGTTTCGACCACGCCGAGCCCGAGGAGGAGAAGGAGATGTTCGACCTGCAGCGCACCCTGCTGCTCACCTTCCTCGCCGGCCGTGGCCGACCGGTCTGACCGGGCCATCCGTTGACCCGCCTCGTCATCCTGGCCGTCGTGGCCGTCGCGCTGGCCTTCCTCGCGGCCGCCGGCGAGGCCGCGCTGGGTCGCGTCTCGAGGGTGCGTGCCCACGAACTGCTCACTGAGGAACGACCGGGGTCGAAGTCGCTCGTCAAGGTGGTCGGTGACCGCGCGGCATACGTGGCACTCCTGTCCTTCATCCGTGTGCTCGGAGAAGTGACCGCCGCCGTCATGGTGACCTTCGTCGTCGTCAACGAGGTCGATCAGACATGGTCGAGTTTCGCGTTGGCGATCGCGATCATGACGGTCGTGTCGTTCGTCGTCGTCGGGGTGTCCCCGCGGACCATCGGCTCGCAGAACAGTGGTCGCTATGCACTCGTCGCCGCTCCAGTGGCAGTGTGGCTGCGCCGGGTGCTCGGACCGGTGTCGGCGCTGCTCGTTCTGATCGGCAATGCGGTGACGCCGGGCAAGGGTTTTCGGGACGGACCGTTCGCGAGCGAGTCCGAGTTGCGTGCCCTCGTCGACGTCGCGAGCGACAGTGAACTCATCGAGGCCGACGAGCGACGGATGATCCACAGCGTCATCGACCTCGGGGACACGATCACCCGGGAAGTGATGGTTCCGCGCACCGACATGGTGGTCATCGATCGCGACAAGACCTGCCGTCAGGGCTTGAATCTGCTTCTGCGGTCGGGCTACTCGCGGATCCCGGTGGTTGGTGAGGACACTGACGACATCATCGGGATGCTCTACCTCAAGGACGTCGCGCGGCGGGTCACCCATGATCCGGCCGGGGCGACCGTCCCGGTGGAGGAGGTGATGCGACCGGCCGCGTATGTGCCGGACAGCAAGCCGGCCGATGACCTGCTCAAGGAGATGCAGCGCGACCGGGTGCACGTCGCGATCGTCGTCGACGAGTACGGCGGCACGGCTGGCCTGGTCACCATCGAGGACATCCTCGAGGAAATCGTCGGTGAGATCGCCGACGAGTACGACCGTGAGGACCCAGCCATCGAGGCCCTCGAGGACGGCACGTGGCGGGTGGACGCGACGATGGACATCGACGACCTGGCGGATCACCTGGGGGTCGCGATCGAGGACGACGAGGTGGACACCGTCGGGGGGCTCATCGCCAAACTCGGCGGGCGCGTGCCGATCCTGGGTTCGACGGCCGAGATCGCCGGGCTCAAGCTCACCGCCGAGCGGATGGAGGGTCGACGGCACCGCATCGCGACCGTCATCATCGAGCGACTGCCCGAGGCCGAGGACGAGGAGGGCGACCGATGACCGGGGTGCCACCCACGCCACCCGCCGAGCCGTATGCCGCGGGGTTCGCCTGCCTCATCGGCCGCCCGAACGCGGGCAAGTCGACGCTGACCAACGCCCTGGTGGGGGAGAAGGTCGCGATCACGTCGTCGAAGCCACAGACGACCCGGCACACGATCCGTGGGATCGTCACCTCGGCGACCAGCCAACTGATCCTCGTCGACACGCCGGGGCTCCACAAGCCCCGGACGCTTCTGGGCGAGCGGCTCAACGACCTCGTGCGCGAGACCCTCCTCGACGTCGACGTCATCGGGTTCTGCCTGCCGGCCGACCAGCGGGTGGGCCCCGGGGACCAGTTCATCGCCGCCGAACTCGCCGAGTTGCGCCGGGCCAAGCGGACACCCGTCGTGGCGATCGCGACCAAGAGCGACCGGGTCGATCGCAAGCGGCTGGCCGAGCACCTCATCGCCGTCGACCAGTTGGGCGACTGGGCCGACATCGTGCCGTGCTCGGCGACCTCCGGCGATCAGGTCGACACGGTGGCCGCAGTGCTCGCCTCGCACCTGCCGAACTCGCCGGGCCCCCTCTATCCCGAAGGTGTCATCACCGACGAGCCGGAGTTGGTCATGATCGCCGAGTTGGTCCGCGAGGCGGCCCTCGAGGGGGTGCGTGACGAGTTGCCGCACTCGTTGGCCGTGGTCGTCGAGGAGATCGTGCCCCGCCCCGATCGGCCGGCTGACAAGCCGATGAGCGATGTGCGGGTCAATGTCTTCGTCGAGCGTGACTCGCAGAAGGCGATCATCATCGGGCGTGGCGGCTCTCGGTTGCGCGAGGTCGGCACCAACGCCCGGGCGGGCATCGAGCGGCTGCTGGGTCACCGCGTCCACCTCGACCTGCACGTCAAGGTCGCCAAGGATTGGCAGCGCGATCCGAAACAGTTGCAGCGCCTGGGCTTCTGACGCGGGCGGTCGATGGGGTCGCCCCTCCATGCCGATGATCGACGTGTATGCCGCGTCCTGCACCTTCGCCGACACCGATCAACTCGCCGTGGACCTGGCCACGACCGTCATGACCATCGAACAGGTGCCGAACATCCCGATGTCCGCAAGAACACGGCAGCCTTCGTGCACGAGCTCCCCGCGTCGGCTCTGGCCAACGTCGACGGCGACTCGCCCTACGTGCGGGTGCAGGTGCTGACCAACGCCGGAGCCCTCGACCGGGACCGCACCTGGGTCCTGCACACCGAGGCGCCGGAGGGCGGTTGGGGACTGCACGGTGTGGCGCACACGAACGCCGAACTCGTCATGGCGGCGCGAGCCGAGATCGCGGCGCTTCAAGCGGCCGCTGCGGAGCGCGCCTCAGAACTGACGCCGCTCACGGTCTCGGCGCGTCGTCCTCGGTTGCCTCCCGGTCCCCGCGGTCGGTCCACGCCTGCCACGGCCGGACGTGGTTGGGTGCCAGGTCGACCTGGTGACGATCGAGGCGTCCGCCGGTCGGCCCGCGGAACTGTGGTGGCGTGCGGTCCGGGCCGGTGGTCGGTTCAACGACGCTGTGCAGCGAGCGAACCAAGGGCGTGAGCAACCAGCCGCCTCGTCCGGTGAACCGCAACCCGTCGCCCTCGTCGGCATCTCCCGCGATCGCGAATTCACCCCGATGGTGAGCGTCGTGATGGAAGGCGCAGAGGCAGACGAGCTCCCAGGTGTTGCTCTCCCCTTCGTCGCGCCAGTGCCTGATGTGGTGGACCTCGACGTGCCCACCGCTCGTGGAGCAGCCGGGGTATCGGCAGCCGCGGTCGCGGGCCTCGACGAGGCGTCGGGTTCGGCGCGGCACGATCCGGTGGGCGCGACCGACGTTCACCGGGTGACCCTCGGTCTCCCAGACGGGCTGGAGCACGCCGTCACAGGTGAGACGGTCGACCATGTGCTTGGGCAGTCGACCGCCGCGCGAAATCCACCCGCCCTCGGTGTCGAGGTGGACGTAGATCCGGAACTTGTCGACGCGCGACGAGCTCTCGATCGCCCCGAGTGAGCGGTTGGCAACCTCGACCATGCCGTCGGCCAAGGTGGCATCGGTCTGTCCGTCACGGAACAGCCGATCCTTGGCCTCGCGGATGGCTGCCTCGATGAGCGCCCCCTGCGCGGCCGACCCCGCATACCTCAAGGTGAAGCGCCCCTCGGCCGTGGCCATCTGGAGCGTCGACTCCTCCTCGAGGGGCTCAGGATCCGGCTGGGTTTCGCCGTCGGTGAAGGAGTACCTGGGGAGAACGCGCCTCAGCTGCGTCACGGAGGCGTTCTCGGCAAGCTCTTGGGCTGCCCGCGAATGCGTCGCTGGCACATGCTGCGCCACCACGGCGGCCTGGTCCACGGAGACCCGACCGGCCATCAACGCCTCGGTCGTCTCGGGCAATTCGGTGCGTCGGCGCGCCAACAGGACGATGTCGCGCGCTCGGCCGGGGGACAGGCCCGCCCGCACGATCAACCAGTGCTCAGGGGAACGGATGCCGACGCCTGCCCACAGCTCGCCTTCGATCAACTCGGCGGTGATCTCCACCAACTCGGCGTGGTCCCGATTGAGTCGCGCGCAGACCTCCCGAGCACGCGCGTGGAGCTCGTCGACGTCTGCCGCACGAGCCACCACCTCGGGAATCGCTGTCATGGAACAACTGTACGAACGAGGTCTGACAGCCCATGCTTTCTCCATGGCGCAGGACACCCCACGTGACCGGCTGACCCGCGAGGTCGACGAGATCACCGCGCGGATCGCGACGATGACGACCGACCTGCACGCGATCTTCGACGCCTCGGTGGACTCCAACGCCGACGACGAACACGACCCGGAGGGCCAGACCATCGGGTACGAGCGAGCCCAACTCACCGCCCTCATCACTGCCGCCCAAGCCCAGCTCACCGCTGTCGAACAGGCGCTGACTCGCCTCGACGAAGGCAGCTACGGGATCTGCACGGTCTGCCTCCGGCCCATCCCGGCCGAGCGCCTCGAGGTGCGCCCGACGGCCACGACGTGCGTCGAGCACGCAGCCCGGCGCGTTGATCTCACTTCTCGTAGAGGATCTTCTCGTAGTCGAACCCAGGCCGAACCATGAGAACGAGATCGTCCGGGTTCGCCACGCCGAAGGCGATCTTGAACTTGGACTCGCGACCGGGCAGGAGCGGAGTGCTCGGCGGCAGCGCCAGCTTCTCGCTGTCGAAGACCTGCTGGGCCTCGACGTTGTCCGACTGCGCGGTCGCGTAGAAGGCGATGGGCTCGTAGGCGTCGGGCGTGCCATTGACGACCGTGACGTCGAAGACAAGGTATGCCGCGGCGGGCGTCATCTCGCGGACGAACGAGCTCGGTTCGTAGGGCTGGGGATCGCTGACCAGGACGGCGAGGCCGTTCTCGTAGGTGAAGGTCTGCCCCAGCGGCGTGATGGTCGGCCCGGCCTTCTCGGACAGCGTCGGTGTCGGCGTCGGCTTGGACGCCGGCGTGTTCACCGGAGCGCTGGTGCTCGGGCGGTTGCTGCCGGCCGTCGCGGTGCTTGCCCCTCCCGGGGTCTGGGCGCAGCCAGCCAGGAGCACGGCTCCGGCGGCGGCGATGACGAGGGCCTTCTTCATGGCCTCCCCTTTCGTGAATGCGGCGCACGGGCCGCTGGCTGGTCGTGAGCGGCCCCGGTTGATCCCGGGTTCGCCGCCGGACAGAACCGTGCCGTCTCAGCACCAACCTGACCCACAAGCTGCTGATAAGGGGAGTTATCAGTGCGCCTTGCCTCCTTGTCGGTCACCCGGTCTATGGTCACGACCAGAGTTGGTTGACCGAGCCGCCCTCAGGAGGTGTAGGCCGTGAGTGAAGCACTGTTGTCGATGGGCGACATCGCGCGACTGGCCAAGGTCAAGCGACCGGTCGTCTCGATGTGGCGACAGCGGCAGCGGACTCGGGTCGGCTCCGTCGCCTTCCCGGAGCCGGCCGTCACGTCTCCGGCCGAACGTTTCCGGGCCGACGATGTGCTCCAGTGGCTTGAGGACACCGGCCGTGGCAACAACCCGGACGCAGCCATCGACATGGCCTTGGTGCGAGTTGGTGGTGGACACGGCGCGCTGCGCCCCGCCCGACGGGTCGTGCTCGAATCTCTCGTCACCTTGCAGGCCCTCCGCGGAGCAGGGCTCGGCGGGCTCGACGAGGACACGCTGATCGACCTGGCTGATGAGTTGGACCCTGATGACCGCGCCCTCTTCGGCGAGATCTCGCGCGCAGACGAGGACCTCCCGACCCTGGCCGTCGAGGCGCATGAACTCTGCGAGGCGGCCTTTGGCGCGGCACCTGCCCTCGACCGGCTGCGCGCACCCGCGGGCCTCGAGCTGACGGGCAGCGGCGTCCAGTTCGTGCGAGACCTGACGTGGGAGCTGAGCCGGCAGTTCGTGGAGCCGTTCCTCCTTGCCGGACTGGAGTCTTCAACCCAGCTCGCTGCGGACCTGCTGGGGACCGTCCCGGAGGAAGCGTCCCTCACAGTGTTGGTGCCGGATCCGTCCGTGCGCTGGCTGCGTCGCCAACTCATCACGCGCGGGATCTCCTCGCTCGCCGACAGCGATGGACCGGTGCTTCGCCTCCTGGCTCTGGAGGAGCAGCGAGAGGCAGACCTGCTGGATCGCATCGACGACCTGCAACTAGAGCTGCGTCCCGGCGATGTCGGCCTCGTCGTCGGGCCGGCGGCTGTCCTCACCGATCGCCTGCCTGCAGTGGCCCTCGAGACCCAGCGCGACAGCCTCCTGCGCCTCGGTGCACTGCGGCACGTTGTCCGATTACCGGCGGGACTGAACGCGCGAGCCTCACGACAGAGCCTGGCGCTCTGGGTCTTGGCGCCTCGCGCACAGACGGCTGCTCCCGCTGACCGCACCGTGCTCGTCTTCGACCTCACCGGCCGCCCGCTCGACACGGTGACGACGGACCAGCTGATCGGTGACATGGTGGCTGACCTGACCAGCAC
>Ga0075163_10013987_pt1 | contig 10379 bp, 9 predicted proteins | sample JI1023141ADNA_FD_71478 | JGI IMG/M metagenome (GOLD analysis project Ga0075163, IMG submission 71478) | Wastewater effluent complex algal communities from Wisconsin, to seasonally profile nutrient transformation and Carbon sequestration -... | ecosystem: Engineered > WWTP > Effluent > Algae... | reverse complement strand
TCCATTTTGTTGTTTGCCTGATGAATGAGAAATTTATCAATCTCCGTTATGGAGAGCCCCGTCTTTTTAATGCTATTTTGAATGACCAACGGCACCAGCTTCAGTGCTTGCTCATACAACTTACGGCCTTTCATTTTTATGAACAGGTGATCTTTTCCATAGTTAGGATTGGACGACTTATCTAGATGGATGATATAGGTTTGCCCATTGGCAAAGGTTTCAGTATAATGAGAAAGTATACCAACGGGCTTATCACGGGTAAGTGCCTCAAGAACAACGGCCCCTGCGCCATCTGAATAAATCATGCTGTCGCGATCATGTGGATCACAGATTCGGGAAAGTGTATCAGTCCCAATTACCAAGACACGTTGTGCATCGCCTGATTTTATAAAGTAATTGGCCTGAATCATCGCCTGAAGCCAACCTGCGCAACCAAAAGGAAGATCGTAAGCAACCGTTTTGGAGTTATGAATTTCCAAATGGTGTTTTACCCGGGAGGCCAATGAGGGAACCATATCGCTTCTTAAATTATCAGCACGGATATCACCAAAATTGTGAGCGACAATGATATAATCCAACGTTTCTTTATCAATCGCTGCTGATTCAATTGCTTTTTGTGCTGCAAAGAAAGCAATATCAGAAGCCACAAGATCATCCGTGACATACCTTCTTTCTTCTATGCCAGTAATCGCCTGGAACTTTCGGATGATTTCGTCATTACTTTTTAAGATGGGGGTACCATCCTGTTCGTAGAATTGATGATGTGCAAAATAAGCGTTGGTTATTTTCCTCTCGGGGATGTAAGAACCACTACCGATGATAACAGAATAGCACTGTGATGACATTGATCAAAGGTAAAATTCCGCAGGATTATGCCAAGTGTTAGCCTTGAAAAATACTTTGATTTAACGTACCCTCGTTAGGCTGTCCTAAACACAACTATCCAAGTGCTTTCAGTCTTTGCAAAAGAGGAGGGTGAGAGTAGTGAAAGAAGACGTAGACAGGATGGGGATACAAATTACTTAATGAATCAACCGACAGCTTCTTCAAAGCATTGGCAAGCGCAGTGCCGCTGAAGGTTTCCTTTGCATATGCATCAGCTTCAAATTCATTCTTGCGGCTCAATAGACTCATAAGCAATCCGGTAATGCCGGAAATGGGTGAAAAGAGAATGCCGAAAGCAATCAGATTCAGATGAATGGCCTGCTGACTTCCACCCAGCGCGATCGAAAGATTTTCATTGAAGACCATTCTGGACAATATAAACAGCATAAAAAATACTTGCACTACTGAAATCATGTAGCTCATGATGATATGCTTCTTTTTAAAATGCCCCACTTCGTGAGCCAGCACAGCCATCAACTCCGGAGTGGTATGGTTGGCGATCAATGTGTCATACAACACAATTTTCTTTTTCCTACCGATGCCTGAAAAGAACGCATTAGCCTTCTTGGATCGTTTGGAGCCGTCCATGACATAAATGTTCTGTAATGGAAAGTCCACTGTTTTTGCAAAATCCTCAATTGCCGTTTTAAGTTCACCCGGTTGCAGTGGAGTTAGCTTATTAAACAAGGGGAGCAACAGAGAAGTATAAAACATATTCACCAAGAGGATGAAAATGGACGCCACGAGCCCGAACCAAATCCAGAAATCGGGTCCGATTTTTTGAATGAGCATAATTAGCAAGGCTATCAATAGCCCGCCTACAACGGCACCCAGGAGGTAACCCTTCAACTTATCGGTCACAAAAGTTTTGATTGTTGTTTTATTGAACCCGTATTTTTCTTCAATTACAAAAGTAGAGTACCACTGGAAGGGAAGCGTAATCCAGTCAGAGACTAGCAAAATGGATCCGAAAAATACGAGGGCCAATACGATGTCATTCTGAATGTATTGACGAAGCCAAAGATCAAGCATCCCGAAACCGCCAAAAATCAGCATCAGCAAAGAGAGTGCAAAGCCAACGGCAGCAGTAAGAAAACCAAAGCGGGTTTGTTCGCGGTGATAGTCAAGTGATTTTAAATATTTTTCACGATCGTAAAACCCTGCAACTTCTGCAGGTATATCCTTGCGCTGCGCATTGAGGTTAATATAGTCGAGCAACTGGTCAAATAAGTAGCTGATGATTGAAATGCCAAGAATGAGGTACAGCGCGAATGAAGGAGACATTGAATATCCGGTTAGATCAATTGAGCTTACTGTCTTTTTCTGCTGCTGCATAGGCAAAGCCTGGCCAACCGTCAGATTGCAGAATAATTTTATAGAGCTCATTGGCTTTTTCACTGCTGCCCTGATACCGGTACCAGTTGGCCAGTCCATACAATTTGGTAACGTCTTGAATTGACATTTTTTCCGGAGCCAGAGTGACATCAATCAACTCTTCGGGTTGGATAAGACCCTTGTAGAGCATGATTCTGCGGAAGTAGGCATGATCTTTATCCTCTACATAATCCGGTGTGATGGGCTTCAATAGTTCATCTGCTTTGTCTTTTCTGCCGATGCGCATATAGCAATTGTATAGCCAGTCGCTAGCGCCTACGGCATTCTTCGAATTGTCAGCGGCAGCCAGGGCTTTCTCAAATGCGGCAGCAGCCCGCGCATAGTCTTTTTTCAGGTATTGATACACCCCGATGTGATAATGAATCTGATGGTGTACCGTGGCCGTTGGTTTACCATCAACACCATACTCCATTTCTTCCCCGACCAGTGGAATCAATTTCTCTGCCTTGGAAAGATCAGTAAAGGCCTTCTCCAACTGACGCAATGTTATGTAACGATGTCCCCGGTTGCGAAGGAGTTTATAGGATTTTGGAAATTTTTCAAGACCCTCTGTATAGTTGGAAATCGCTTGCTTGTAGCGATTGGTGGCCACTAACTGCTTTCCAATTTCTACAAAATCGTCTTCCGTTACATCGCCTTTTGCTTTAATGGAATTGATAATGCTATCGCTCTTGGCCAGCGCTACCGGCTCCGCAGGTTTGACGTACAGGGGTTTCCCGGCAAAAGAGATAGCCTCTGCGTCCGGAAATTCCGAATTGCCTTGTTGCTCACTTTGCGTACCACAAGAAAACAGGAGATATAAAACAATAAAAAATGTGTAAGGCTTCATAGGACTGACTTTAAAGTCTAAAAATAGCAATTAGCAGTGAAATCCGGAGAGCTTTTGATTAACCCGAGCTTTAGGCTAGAAGATTATTGATGGCATCTTCCGCCTTTTTGAAATTAAAGCGCTTGAAATGCTCGTTCATCATCCGAGTAATTTGGTCGTTACAGAGGTTGCCCACGCTTCCCTCATGGGTATGATGGAGTTGGGTGGAATAAGTAAAATTCCCCTTTTCAATTTCCTGTCCTATTTTCTTATAGGCATCGCGGAAAGGAACCCCTTGAAGGACCAGTTTGTTTACTTCTTCTACACTAAAGAGAAATCGGTATTTTTCATCCTCAATAATGGACGACTTTACTTCAATTTTGGAAAGCATCAACGCAGTCAACCGGATGCAATCGTTAAGAACAGTAAATGCGGGAAACAAAGTTTCTTTGAGAAGTTGCAGATCGCGATGATAACCAGAAGGCAGATTGGTTGTTAACAATACGATTTCATTTGGCAATGCCTGAAGTTGATTGCACTTCGCCCGGATAAGTTCAAACACATCAGGATTTTTCTTGTGTGGCATAATGCTGGAGCCGGTAGTCAACTCATCAGGGAAACTAATGAAGGCAAAATTCTGGTTGAGATAGAGGCAGGCGTCCATCGCCAGTTTGGCCAATGTGGCTGCCACGCTACTGATCGCCTGGGCAACAATTCGTTCCGCCTTGCCACGGCCCATCTGCGCATAAACAACGTTGTAGTTTAAATCATCGAAGCCGAGGAGTTCTGTGGTCAGTTTTCGATTCAAAGGAAAGGAGGAGCCATAGCCAGCTGCAGAACCCAACGGATTTTTGTTAACAAGCCGGTAGGCTGCTTCTAAAAGAAGCACATCATCCACGAGACTTTCTGCATACGCACCAAACCATAAGCCGAATGAGGATGGCATGGCCAACTGCAAATGAGTGTAACCGGGAAGAAATTTGCCTTTATGTTCTTCACTTTTAGCAATCAACAATTCGAAAAGAGGCTGGATATTTTTTGTAACACGTTCGATTTCACTCCTCAGAAATAATTTAACATCCACCAGAACCTGATCATTGCGCGAGCGGCCACTATGTATTTTCTTTCCAACATCTCCTAGTTTTTTTGTGAGCAAAAGTTCGACCTGTGAATGAACATCTTCTACTCCTTCCTCAATTCGAAATTCTCCGCCAAGCATCTGATCATAAATAGTCTTTAGCTCAGTACTCAGTTTGTTCAATTCAGCTTTTGTCAACAGGCCAATGGATTCCAGCATTTTGATGTGGGCCATAGAGCCGAGCACATCAAAGCGAGCCAGATGCAGATCCGTCTGCTGATCGTTGCCTACAGTAAAGCGCGTAACCTCGTCCAAAGCATCTTTATCTTTTTGCCACAACTTCATAGCTCCACTAATTTATGTAACTGCAAATATTGAAGCAACATAATGGTTTTCCCGTCTTTTATTTCGCCCGTAGCTACCATTTCAATTGCTTTTTGAAATGGAATTTCAAGTACCCGGATATCTTCATGTTCATCTACACCACCACCGTCTGAAGTTTTCATGTCTTTGGAGTATTCCGCCACAAAAAAGAAAAGAATTTCAGTGACGGAGCCGGGAGACATATACGCCTCAAATACTTTTTTTACCTCCTTAACGGTGAATCCTGTTTCCTCCTCCGTTTCCCTGCGTATAGCATCTTCAGCATTATCTTGATCAAGGAGCCCCGCACAAGCTTCAATCAGCATACCAGACGGATTGCCGTTGATATACGTAGGAAGGCGAAATTGTTCTGTGAGAATTACTGTCTTTGCTTTCTTGTTGTAGAGTAAAATAGTCGCCCCGTTTCCCCGGTCATATGCTTCCCTGCTTTGCTGATGCCATGTACCGTTCTTGTGTTGGTAATCAAACGTTACTTTCTTTAGCGTGTACCAATTATTGGAAAGGATTTCGGTTTTTTGAATACGCACCCGTTCGTTCATAGTAACTCGTTGAGAAGCGAAATGTAAGTATTAATTCCTTCCTGAATTTCCTGCGCATAAATAAATTCATCCGCCATATGAGAGCGGGCCGAATCACCAGGTCCCATCTTAATGGAGGGCACAGGGATCAATGCCTGATCGGAAGTAGTGGGAGAACCATATAGGGTCTTGCCTAATTTCTTGCCAGCCATCACGATTGGATGATTAACATCAATACCGGAAGGTCTTAATCGCAACGAACGTGGCGTGACATTACATCGAACGTTTTGCTTCACCGTTTCCAGTATTTCCTCCAGCGTATATACGTCCGTCACTCGTATATCTACGGTAAACTTGCATTCCGAGGGCACCTGGTTATGCGCCTGGCCAGCTTCAATGACAGTGACGCTCATTTTTACTTCTCCCAGTGTTTCTGATTTTTTCGAAAAGCGATAATTTCTAAACCAGTTAATATCTTCTATCGCGTTGTAAATGGCGTTTACTCCTTCCACGCGTGCGGCATGCCCGGCCTTTCCAAGGCTGAGGCAATCCAATACCAAAAGTCCTTTTTCAGCAATCGCGATATTTGTCAATGTAGGCTCACCGACAATGGCAGCGGTGATTTTAGGTAAATCATTCCAAACTAGCTCCACTCCTCCTTTGCCGGAAATTTCTTCTTCGGCAGAAGCAAGAAACACAAGATTCCACTTTAATTCCGGCCGGCTATTAAAGTAGAGAAAGCAGGCTAAAAGGGAAACCAGTGCTCCCCCGGCATCATTACTTCCCAACCCATACAATTTGTCTTCAGTCAGTGTTGGAGAAAATGGATCTATCGTGTAGCCTGGATTGGGTTTTACCGTGTCGTGATGGGAATTGAGAAGCAGTGTGGGCTTGGCGGGGTCAAAGTGAAGATTGGTTGACCAAACGTTATTTCCCTTGCGATTAACCATTGCTCCCTGCTCAGTCAAAAAATTGGCCAGTAGATCAGCGGTTTTTCCTTCTTCACGACTAAAGGAAGGGGTGGCGATGAGTTGTTTTAGAAGCGCAACTGCTGAATCATAAAGAATCTGATTCATGAAAGCGTGATCAATGTTCCTTTCGTTTCGTACCCGGTGTTCGCCAAAAGATGCGTATGCTCACCAATAAGAACCTCTTTCACACCCGAATGAATGGCATTGAAGGCATTCTCCAATTTAGGCAAGATGCCGTCTTGAAATATACCTGTTGCGAGAAGTGTTTCGTATTGCGACTTGTTAAGACTCCTGATGACAGAGTTCTCGTCTTTGATGTCGCGGAGCACGCCTAGTTTTTCAAAACAAAATATGAGACGGACATCGAAATGTTTACAAAGTGAAACTGCAAGGACGGACGCAATGGTGTCGGCATTGGTGTTTAGCATCGTTCCATCGGCATGCGTGAGTGGAGCGAATACGGGAATCACATTTTGCTTCAACAGGAAATAAAGCAAGGTGCTGTTGACGCTTTCGGCCGTAATATCTCCTACGAAACCAAAATCAACTTCTCCAACCGGTCGTTTCACCGCTTTGATCAGATTTCCATCCGCACCGGTTACGCCCATGGCATTGCAGTGCAACGATTGAAGACGGGCCACAATTTGTTTATTGACCAATCCGCCATAAACCATGGTGACGAGGTCTAGAGTTTGGGCGTTGGTAATTCTCCTTCCTTTTACATAATGCGATTGGATTCCCAATTGATCCCCGAGTTTGGTGGCGATGGTACCGCCTCCATGAATTAAGATCTTGGGCGCCTGAATGGTGGCAAAGTCTTTCAGGAAACTATTGAGAGATTTTTCATCGTCCAACACATTTCCACCGATTTTTATAATGTATAGTTTGTTCATGATCTTCTGCTTTTAAGTAACTCTTAAGTTCTCACTAATTCCTCTATAATTTATTTTTCAATATCTCGGCCAAAACAGCCTGTGCGGCCCACACTCTATTTCCTGCTTCCTGAGTCACCAGGCTTGAAGGATCATCCAACACCTCAGCGCTTAATTCAACATTTCTCCTTACCGGAAGGCAGTGCATTACTCTCGCCTGATTAGTCAATTTGAGTTTCTCTGGAGTAAGCATCCAACCGGCATCCTGTGATAATATTTTTCCATACTCAGAATACGAGCTCCAATTTTTTACATAGACATAGTCAGCACCCTTCAAGGCCTGATTTTGATCATGCATGATGGTGGCCCCTTTTGTGAACTTTTGATCGAGTTCATAATTTTCGGGATGTGTAATTATAAAATCAGCTTGTCCCCAGGCATTGATCCATTGAGAAAAACTATTGGCTACACATTGTGGCAACGGCTTAACGTGAGGCGCCCAGGTTAATACGATCTTCGGTTTTCGTTTTTCGAAAAATGTTTCTTGAATAGTGATAAGATCGGTCAAGCTTTGTAAAGGGTGAAGTGTGGAACTCTCAAGACTTACCACAGGGATGCCGGCATGTTTCACGAATTGACGAATATATTGTTCGCTGTAATCCTCCTCTTTATTTTTTAGCAAGGGGAATGTTCGAAGACCCAAAATATCAAAATACTTGCCCAATACGGGTGCTGCATCTTTTACGTGTTCTACCGTGGTGCCGTTCATGATTACATCGTCTTCAAACTCCAATGCCCAGCCGTCCTGGCCAACATTAAAAACAATAGCATCCATACCCAGGTTCTTTGCCGCAAGTTGCGTGCTTATTCGGGTGCGCATACTCGGATTCAAAAAAAGCATTCCCAATCTTTTATGTTGCCCCAGCTTTTCATCTTTGAATGGATTGGCTTTGTATTCCAAAGCACTTGCAACAAGCGCATGTAAATTGGCCACATCATTAGCTGAAAGGAAATGTTTCATGATGCGACAATCATTTTTAGTTCAAGGTCAAGTGCTTCTAAGAATAAATCTGCTTCTTGTTTTTGTAACGTGAGTGATGGAAGCAGCCGAATAGTGTTGGGTTTTGCTTCACCGGTAAAGATGTGATGCTTAAATAAAATCTCTTTACGTAAATGACCCAGGGAATCAGCAAGATCAAAGCCAATCATTAAGCCCTCTCCCCTAACTTGTTGAATGGAGGGAAAGGAGTTTAGTTGCTCCATCCAGTAGCTACCTAGTCTCGCTGCGTTGTGCATTAGATTTTCGGTTTCAATGACTTCCAATACGGAAAGTGCTGCTGCACATGCCAGATAGTTACCTCCAAACGTTGTTCCGAGCATTCCGCTCCATGGCCTGATGTCTGGATGAATCAGCACGCCCCCAACAGGAAACCCATTGCCCATTCCCTTTGCAATCGTAATTAAATCGGCCGCTACTTCAGCATGTTGATGGGCAAAAAATTTACCAGTTCTTCCGTAGCCGGATTGAATTTCATCTAAGATCAATAGAGCGCCTACCTCTTTGCATTTCCTTTTAAGAAGCTGGAGAAAGAGATTATCAGGAACGTGAATACCGCCAACGCCCTGAATACCCTCAATAATGACAGAGGAAACTTCGTTATTGATTGAATTGATGAAAGCTTGCTCATCATTTAACGGAAGAAATAAAATCTCATGCCCTGAATTAAAGGGAGCGATGATTTTAGGATTGTCCGTTGCTGCCACGGCTCCGGACGTGCGGCCATGAAATGCCTTTTTAAAGGCAATCACTTTTTTTCTTCCGTTGACAAATGAGGCAAGCTTTAGGGCATTTTCATTTGCTTCTGCTCCTGAGTTGCAAAGAAAAAGTTGGTGATTGGGATAGCCGGAGAGTTGTCCCAGTTTTTCTGCCAATTTCTCCTGCAACGAATTTTTAACACTATTGGAATAGAAACTTATTTTGTCCAATTGATTTCTTAATGCCTCGACAAAATGGGGATGATTGTGTCCGATGGAGATTACCGCATGACCACCATATAAATCCAGGTATTTTTTTCCTTCTACATCCCAAAGCCAGGAGCCCTGAGCCTTTACCGGCTCAATAGGGAAGAGGGGATAAACGTCAAAGAGTTTCAAAGTAAAAATTCATTTAAGCTTAAAACACACTCCCCTTCAATTTCAGCCCCAAAGTTTCTTCAAGCCCCATCATCAGGTTCATATTCTGAATAGCTTGCCCGCTGGCTCCCTTGATGAGATTATCGGCTACTGAATGAATGGCTAGCTTTTTTCCAATCTTTTCAATGTAGATAAGGCACTTGTTGGTATTCACCACTTGCTTAATGTCAATCATCTCATCGACAACATGTGAGAAGGGATGTAGGTTGTAATAGTCATGATAAAGTTTTTTTACCTCCTCAGCGCTCAACGAACAATTCAAAACGGAAGTCACAAAGATGCCACGGGTAAAGTCTCCTCGCCACGGGATAAAATTGACCGCTTCAGAAAAACCGGGTTGAAGTGTTTTTAGTGTTTTATTGATTTCGCCCAGATGTTGATGCGTTAGCGTTTTGTACGCGGAAATATTATTGGCGCGCCAGGTAAACTGGGTTGTTTCCTGAAGTTTTTGACCTGCTCCGGTAGAGCCTGTTATGCCGGTGGTGTGAACTTCACCGAGCAGTCCGGCTTTCGCCAACGGAAGTAATCCCAATTGTATAGTGGTAGCAAAGCATCCCGGGTTGGCAACATTTTTTGCGGATTTAATCTTATCTCTCTGAAACTCCGGAAGCCCATAAACAAATTCCCGGTGCGCTGCTTTTTCATCCAGCCGGAAGTCATTTCCCAAATCAATGATCCTGATCTTGGAATCAAATGGATGTTCGGCCAGTAGTTTTTTACTTTCGCCATGACTCAGGCAGAGGAATAATACATCGGCAGGCTGAAGATAGTCGGAAGTAAACCGTAACTCTGTATCGCCAATCAAATCAGTATGAATTTCGATCACAGGCTTCCCTTCCTGACTTCTGCTTTGCGTAAAAGCCACCTCAATTTGAGGATGGTTGAGTAGAAGCCGAAGAGTTTCCCCTCCGGTGTACCCGGCTCCACCGATAATTCCTGCTTTAATCTTATTCGTTGAGGCCATTTTAGTTCAAAAATTAAAATTCAAAGGACGCGGTGAGCCTTGGATCAAGAATTGTTTGCTTTTTCCTTCACCTGGTGATAGATGCTAATCTGATTTCCAAAAATTTTGGTGAATCCTTTTACGTCTTCACCCGTCCAGCCCAAATTCATCTCGCCATACTTACCAAATTTAGCTGACATCAAATCATATTTTGACTCAATGCCATTGATTTGATAGCGGTATGGGTTTAGCGTAATAGAAACTTCACCTGTAACATGTTGCTGGGTATTATTCAGATAAGCTTCGATATCACGCATAACAGGATCCAGATA
>Ga0075163_10013986_pt1 | contig 10379 bp, 11 predicted proteins | sample JI1023141ADNA_FD_71478 | JGI IMG/M metagenome (GOLD analysis project Ga0075163, IMG submission 71478) | Wastewater effluent complex algal communities from Wisconsin, to seasonally profile nutrient transformation and Carbon sequestration -... | ecosystem: Engineered > WWTP > Effluent > Algae... | reverse complement strand
TCGGGCAGCCGGCGCGCCACGCTGGCGTCGATGGTCAGCGAACGCAGGTCGACGAACTCGATGCCCAGCTGTTCGGCCAGCAGGCGCGCCAGGCGTGTCTCTTCGATCAGGCCGGATTCGATCAGCACGCGGCCGAGCCGGCGTCCGGATCGCTTCTGTTCTTCCAGCGCCTGGCTGAGCTGCTGCTCGGAGATCAGGCCTGCGCCCAGCAGCATCTCGCCGATGCGCACTTTGCGTGGCGTGGCCATGGGCCTGCCTTTCATCGTGGAGGGTTCGGTGTCCTCGAGCAGTGTGCGAGCGCCGGCGCGCGCGTGAGCCCCGGAATACCGCCGCAATGCCGCCGTGTTTCCGGGCACGCCGCCAGGCATCCCGATGGCTCAATCCGAGGTCTATGAATCCTTCGGCCTTCGCTCGTCTGTTGCCCGTGCGCCTCGAGCGCGCGCGCGGCTTGCGCCCCGGGCGCGTGCGCGCCTTCGCGCGGGCTGTCCCGCGCGGCTTCACCATCGTCGAACTGGTGGTGGTGCTGATGCTGGTCGGCATCCTGTCGGTTGCGGCGGTATCGCGAATGTCCAGCCAGGACCTTTTCACGCAGCGCGCCGGCGTCGACGGGCTGGCCGCCTCGATGCGCCAGGCCCACAAGCGGGCGATCGCGCAGCGCGGCGGGGTCACGGTGAGCATCGACACGGCCGCCGGCCGGGTGCACTTTTGCCGCGATGCGCTGCCCGGTTGTCCGAATCCGCTGATCGAGCCGGGAGAGTCGTCGGCGCTGCGTTTCAACGCGCCAGCGGGGGCGACCCTGTCGGTCGTGCCCGCAGCGCCGGTGACGTTCGGCTTCGATGGACTGGGCCGGGTGGTCGGAGCTGGCGCGGTGAGCACCGACATCGTGCTCGACTCGAGCGTCGCGGTCGCGACCGTGCGCACCTGGAGCGAGACCGGACTGACGGAAATCCTCTGGAGTCCGAAGTGAGCGCGTCGGTGCGAGCGGCGAATGGCGTGCCGCGCCCGCGGCTGCGCCAGGCCGGGGTCACGCTGGTCGAGGCCACGCTGGTGATCGCGATCGGGGGCATCGTGCTGGCCGGCATCGCGGGTGCGATCGCATGGGCGGCCGGTCGCAGCGGCTCGAACTGGCCGATCCGCCAGTCGCTGTCGGTGGCCGAGTCGCTGCTCTCGGAGATCGGGCTGAAGTCCCACACCCGCTGCGATGCCGACGGACCGGCGGCAACCCGCGGTGGCGTATGCGCCGTGGCCAATGCCATCGGCCCGGAAGCCGGCGAGAGCCGGACCAGCTATGCCCAGCCGTTCGATCATCCGGACGACTACCACGGCTTCGCGATGGCCTCGCCGCCGGGCATCACCAAGCTCGATGGCGCTGCGGTGCCGGGATTGCAGGACTACAGCGCTCAGGTCAGTGTCGTGCCGCAGGCTCTGGACGGCGTGGCCGCGACCGATGGCACGCTGGTCTCCGTCACGATTGCCGGGCCGGCCGGCACCAGCCTGCGCCTGCAGCTGTGGCGTGCCAGGGTTGACCGATGAGACCTGCGCAGCGCCATGCGGGCTTCACGCTGGTCGAGCTGGTGCTGGTCATCGCGCTGCTGGGGGTGGTCGGGACACTGGGCGCGGGCTTCATCGCGCAGGCCGCGCAGATGTACCGGGTCGGCACCGCGCGGGCCGAACTGATGGACGAGGCCAGCGAAGTGATGCGGCGCCTGGCGCGCGAGGTTGCCGGTTCGCTGCCCAACAGCGTGCGCGTGACGCTGGCCGCCGATGGCGCTCATCTCGAACTGGTGCCCACGCTCGCGGCCGGCCGGTACCGTGCGCACGCATCCGTCTCCGCCGAACCCGGCGGCAACGATCCGCTCGAGTTCGGCGCCAGTCCGGCGGACACGTCGTTCCAGGTCCTGGGGCCGCCGGTCGACATCGCCCCGGGCAGCCAGCTCGTGGTCTACAACCTGGGCAGCGCCGAGGCTGATGCCTACGTCGGCAACAACCGCCGCATGCCGACGGCCACCGGCGCCGCCCTGGGCACGGTGAGCTTCTCCGCCGCTGGCGGGGGGTTCCCGATCGATTCGCCCGATCATCGGTTTTTCGTCGTCGGCGATCCGGTCAGCTTCCATTGCGCCGGCGACGGCCGGCTCACCCGGTACACCGGCTACGGCTGGTCGGCCGCGCAGCCGACGCTGGGCTCGGGAAGTTTCGCGGCTGCTGCCGCCTCGCGGCTGGCGACCACCGCCAGCGCCTGCAGTTTCGAGCTCGACGCTGGGCTGGCCAACCTTGGCTCGCTGCTGATCCGACTGACCTTGTCACGCGATGGCGAATCCGTGACGCTGCTCCATCAGGTGACTGTCGATGCGACACCGTGAACGCGGCTCGATGCTGCTGATCATCATCTTTTTTATGGTCGTGGGCGGCGCGCTGGCCGCCGGCGTGCTGGCCGCCACCCGCAGCCAGTCGCAGGAAGTCGCGCTCGACGTGCAGGGCGCGCGCGCGTACTGGGCGGCGCGCAGCGCGCTCGAATGGGGCGCCTTTCAGGTGATCGATCCGGACAACAGCCAGGGATTGGCGGCCGACCAGCTGCCGGCCTGCTTCGCCTCGCCGAAGTCGCTCGCCTTGCCAGGCGACCTGGCGGCGTTCACCGTCACGCTGACCTGCGTGCGCCAGCCAGGTGCCGGTTCGCACGAGGAGCAGCAGACCCGGGTGGTTGGTTACGTGCTGACCGCCACAGCCAGCAGCGGTTCGGGCGCGTCGGCGGACCGGGTCGAGCGACAGGTGCAGACGACGGTGATCAAGTGCAAGAATCCGATCGCCGGATCGGCGCCTGACTACGCGTGCTGAGGACGGGCCGGCGGGAACGTGGCGGGCGCTGCGCCGGCGAGTGTTTCAGCGGCCGCTGGCCAGGCGTTCGCGCGCGTAGTCGGCGGCATCGGCCTTCAGGCCGGGAAGGCTCAGCGCCCGCTCGTAGGCAGTGCGTGCGTCCTGCCCGCGGCCCGCACCGTCCAGAGACACCGCGAGCCCCAGCCACCATCCGGCGTGGGCCGGACTGCGCTGAAGCGCGCTGTTCCAGTGAGCCAGTGCTTCGCCATCGCGGCGCAGCCGCGACAGCACATCGGCCAGCGTCGCCTGCAGTTCGGGTGCGGCGTGTTCGCCAGCGGCGGCCTGCAGGATGCGGGCGGCAGTGTCCAGGTTCCCCTGGCGCACGAACAGTCGGGCGGCCATCGTGGCGAAGGGTCCCTGCGAGGGATCCAGCGCCAGGCCCTCGAGCAGGACGGCCTGTGCCTGCGCATAGTCTCGCCGGTCGATCAGCATGGCCGCCAGCGCCTGCCGCGATGCGGTGTGACGAGGCTCCTCGGCCAGCGCGGCCTGCAGCAGGCGGGCAGACTCGTCGAGCTGTCCGGCGTGGTAACGCTGCATCGCGTTGCGGTAGTGGCCGTCGGCCCGGCCGGTTGCGATCGGGCCCAGCGAAGTTCGTTCGATCTGCAGCGGGGCGGGCGCGATGCCGGCCACCGGCGCCGCGCCGCGCGAAGTGGTCGTGACGGGACTGGGGATCGCGGGGGCACGTGGCGTGCCGGCCTGCGCCGGGGCGGCGATCGAGGCCAGGGCTGGGACGGTTCCCTGAACCGCGGCGGAGGCTGCCGATGCCGGCGTGTTGGCCGGCGCGTTGGCCGTCGCGGCGCCTGGCGCCGGTGCGGTCAGCCAGGCCATGGCCGGTCCGGCATTGGCCGAATTGGTTGCATTGGCCGAATTGGTTGCATTTGCTGCGTTGGCTGCATTGACCTGCGGCGGCAGCGGCGTGCCCGTCATGGCGTCCGCCGATATCGCGGCGGTCTTGGTCGCCGCTGCAGGCGCCTCGGCGCCGTGGCCGCCGGCCAGGATCGAAGCCGACCGCGCTGCGACAGCCGGCGTGGCGGATGCCTGGCTGGGTCCGTAGGCGTTCGGCGCGGGATCAGCGGCGGGTTCGACCGGCTCCAGCGCCCGCAGCGAGGCGACGGTAATCGCCCGGCCCGAGGGTGTGGAGCCGACCGGTGCCGCCGCCCCCGGCAGCGGCACGCCGGCGGGCACGCCGCGGGCATTGGTGGGGCCGTCGGCTGCGCCACCGACCGATCCTGCCGCCGTGATCGCGCCGATCGGGCCGCCGGCCGAGGTGGCCGTGGTTTTCCAGCCCCAGGACCCCTGGCCGAACAGTGCGGCGAGTGCAATCGCGATGACCGGAACAGTCAGGGTCAGCGCAGGAATGCGGCGCGGCCCGTCCACGACCACCGGCGGGTCGATGGCCCAGACCGGCTCGTCGCCGGGCCGGCCGGACTTGCGCGCGTCCAGATCCTGCAGCACCTGATTGATCACACTCATGGCCTGAGCCCCTGGTTGAATGCGCCTTGCGTCGTCAGCAGGCCTCGGCCGGCCCACGAGGGCAGCTGAAACAGCCGTCCCTGGCGATGGTCCTCGGTGTCGCGGGCGGCGCACCAGGTCTCGTCGATGCCCACGCGCGGCAGGCCGCGACCATAGGCCACCATCAGGCTCTTGTTCGCGATGATGTTGACCAGGCGCGGCACGCCCGCGCTGGCGGCGGTCAGGGCCCGCACCGCCGCCGGCTCGAACAGGTCGGTCCTGACGCTTCCGGCCACCCCGAGGCGGTGTCTGAGGTAGGCGTCGATCTCGGTGTCGCGCATCGGCTTCAAGCGGATGCTCACGGTGATCCGCTGGCGAAGCTGGCGCACCGCGCTTTCGGCCAGACGGTTTTCGAGCTCTGGCTGACCGAACAGCACCAGCTGCATCAGCTTGGCTTTTTCGGTTTCCATGTTCGACAGCAGGCGCAGCTGTTCGAGGCTGGCGGCGGGCATCGTCTGGGCCTCGTCCAGGCACACGACGACGGGCACGCCACGGATCGAGTGACCGATCAGCGCGCGCTCGATGCGCGAGCGCAGTTCGTATTCGGAGGCACGCGCCGGCACCTCCAGGCGCAGCTCGCTGGCCAGCGCCGCCATCAGGCCGCGCGGCGTCAACGACGGGTTGGGCAGGTAGGCGGTCACCGCGCGCCCCTTCAGGCGTGCCAGGAGGCGCCGGCACAGCAAGGTCTTGCCGGTCCCGACTTCGCCGACCACCTTGACGAATCCTTCGCCCAGCTGGAAGGCCACCAGCAGTGCCGACAGCGCGCGCTGCTGGGCGCGCGAGCGAAAGGCGAACGCCGTGTCGGGCGTGATCGAAAACGGAAACTCCCGCAGTCCGAAGTGTTCGAGGTACATGGCGGTTCCCTATTGCGATGCCGGCGGGCGACGCAGCCAGTCGTCAGTGGGGCGCTGGGCATAGCCCGACAGCCGCTCGCGGGTGCCGCCGAGCTCCTCGGCCCAGTCGGAGGCGCTCTTGATCACCGTCGGCTTGATCAGAATCACCAGTTCGCGCTTGGTGAAGCTGCGGCTGCGGTTGCCGAACAGCGTGCCCAGCACGGGCGCGTCGCCGGCGCCGGGAATCTGCGCCCTTGAATCGTTCTGCTCCTGGGTCATCAGACCGCCGATGGCGACGATCGCGCCGTCGGGCACGCGCACGATGCTGTCGCTCTCGTTGATGCTGCTGGAGGCCAGCGGCAGCGTGTAGCTGCCCATCGTGCCCAGATTGATGTTCTTGTTGCGTTCGGACACCACGCTGACCGACGGGTGCACGTGCAGGATGATGTTGTCGTGCTCGTCGATCTGCGGTGTGACATCCAGCGCGATCCCCGAGAAGAACGGCTGTACCGTGATGCTCGGCGAGCTGGTCGCGGTGGCCCCCGCGGTGACGGTGTTGGTGGCGACGTTGGTCACGAAGAAGTCGTCGGTGCCGACCTTGAGCACCGCCTTCTGGTTGTTCAGCGTCGCAATCCGCGGATTCGACAGCACGTGCACGCTGCCTTGCGACTCCAGGAACTGGAGCATCGACTGGAAGCTGCCGGTCTGGAAGGCCAGGCCGAACAGGCCGCTCGCCGCGCGTCCGGTGGCGGTCGCCAGTCCGCTGCCCAGCAGCTGCGACAGCGATCCCTGAGTCGTGCGGTCCTGGCCGATCGCGTTGGTGTCGGCACCGACCGAGAAGCGGTGGCGGCCTGCGGAATCGAAGGCGCCCCAGTTGATGCCGCTCTGGAACCCGTCACGCAGCGACACCTCGACGATCTTGGCCTCGAGCATCACCTGGCGCTCGACGGAGATCTGCATGGCGCGCAGGAACGCCTCGACCTGGCGCTGTTCGAGCGCCAGTGCACGCACGACGATCACCCCGGCCATCGGATTGACGACGACGCCGCGTCCCCCTTCGGTGCCGACGATCGCCGACAGCGAGGCGCTCATCGTCGCCCAGAAATCCGAATCGGTGGTGGTGACCAGGCGGCTCGCCTCGACACTGCGCGAGCCCGCGCCGGGGGAGCCGGAGCCCCCACCCGCGGGATAGCCGCCGCCGGGCAGGGCGCCGCCGGCAGCGCCGGGCGCGGAAGACGAGTTCAGCGAACCGGAGCTGACGCGGACGTCCGATTGCCCCTGACGCTTGATCGACAGGTAGTTCACCCGGAACAGGCGTGTCTGGAGGGCTTGCGACTGCACGAAGACCCGCTTGCCCTCGATCCGGTATTCGTAGCCGTAGAGTTCGCGCAGCGACTCCATCGCTTCGCGGACCGTGACGTCCTTCAGGTTGACCGTGATGGTGCCCGGCAGGTTGGGCGGCAGCAGCATGCTGTAGCGGGTGTCGCTCGCGATGGCCAGGAACACCTGGGGTGCGGGCGCATTGACCACCGAGAGATCGAAGCGCGGTTCGGGCAGCCAGCTGGCTGGCGCCTCGACCGGGGCGGCCTGCTCGATGGCCTGGCGAACCGCGGCGGGCACCGGTGCGGCTGGGGGACGAGGCGCCGGTGCGGCGAGCTGCTGACCGATGCTGGCCAGGGCCGTGTTGGGTGGTGTCTGCGTGGCGCAGGCGGCCAGCAGCAGCAGGGCGCAGGCAATCAGCAGTCGACGGTGAAACGCTGCGGGGTTCATGGGTTTTCCTTGTTCGGCCGGCGCGCAGGGACGCGCGCGGGCTTGGTCCTGGTCGGTGCGATCGCCGATGCCGGGGCGGCGCCCGTGTCGGCTCCGTCCAGCCGCAGCCGGGTGATGCCCGCCTGGGGGATCAGCGCAATGCTCTGGCGGCGGCCGTGGGCTTCGAATTCGGCATGGTGGCGCCCGATCGTCACGAGCCGGCTGCCGTGCACGGTGTCGCCGGTGCGATACAGCCATCCATCCACCATGACTCGCGCCGGGCGCCCGTCCGGATGCAGGATGGCCTGCAGCACGATCGGCGCCAGCGGGGGCTCGGCGCTGCCGCGCGGCGCACCGCCAGGCCCTGGCGACGGGTTGCGCAACAGATGTTCGGGAGGCTGGGTCGGGTCGGCCGCGCGCGCGGCCGGCAGCTGGCCGGCGCCCAGCAGCACGCCGGCCAGGCTGATGGCCGCGATCGCTGGAAACCGGTGGTTCAAAGCTGCAGCCATGCCGCCTCCAGACTCAGGGTGTGCAGCGAAATCTTCATCCGCGTAGTCGGGTGTTCCTGCGAGGTGAGATGCAGCTGACCCCACTGCAGGCGCCGCGGCGATTGTTCGATGTCAGCCAGGTAGGCGCGCAGGGCATGCCAGCCGCCCTCGAGCTCGAGTTCGACGCCGTGGCGGTAAAGGCCATTGCGCTGGTTGCCCGCGCCAGGCGGCGGCGCGGATGCGCCGCTGGAGGCGGCGGCCGTATTCGCCGCACCGGCATCGGGGTCCGACCCGGGCTTGATTCCGGCCCAGGGTTCGCTCGCCAGCGAGCGCATGCCCAGCAGCCGGACCCCGGGGTGGCGCGCCAGCAGCCGCTCGAGCAGCTGGACCATTTCGGTCGGAGCGACCATCGAACGCGAGAGCTCGGCGACGGCCTTCTGGTCTTGCACCAGTCTCGCCTGCAGACTGGCCAGTTCCGTCCTCGCCATGGCGTTGGGATCGAGGGGCTGGCGGCTCGCCAGCCGGGCGGATTCGGCGCGCAACGCCGCCAGTTCGGCCTGCAAGGCCAGGTGGGCGCGCCAGGCGGGCTCGACCCACAGGCTCAGTGCAGCCAGCGGCAGGCCGATCACCAGCAGCGCGGCGACCATCAGGCGCTCGCGACGACTGCGCGCCGCGAATCGTCCGGCCAGCGCCCGCCACGCGGCTTTCATGATCCGCGCCTCGTGATCGGCGAGGTGCTCAGCTGGAACTCGACGATGCGGTTCCCGGGCTGCAGTTCGCGCTCCTGGATGACCATCGCCTGAAACCGGCGATCGCGCAGCAGGGTTTCGTGGTTCAGCTGCTTCAGGTAGGGAGCGACGCGTTCCGCGTCGATGGCGCGGGCGGTGATCGTCAGGCGCTGCGCCGGGCCGTCGGCCGTCAGGCCGACCAGCCACACGCCGTCCAGGGTGCGCCGGGCAAGCGCGTCGAACAGGTCCGAGAATGGCAGGCCCGGGGTGCTGTCGATCTCGCGCAGCTGCGCGCTCGCGCCCTCCAGCCGGGCGAGCCGTGAACGCGCCCGAGCGAGCTGACTTTCGAGTGCGCTGTCCAGCACGATCACGGCGCTCGTGCGCTGGGCGTCGGCCAGCTTGGCGGCGCGCGCCACGCGGGCCTGTTCCTTCGAAGCGGCCAGGCGGTCGCGCGCGAGCCAGCCGGTGCCGGCCGTGGCGAGCAGGACGAACGACAGGCAGGCGGCCACCAGCGGCAGCTGGATCGGATCGCGCGCTTCGGCGCGTTCGCTGCGCAGCAGGTTGATGTGCTGTTTCATGCGGCCGCCTTCAGCGCGTCGCTGGCGAGGGGTTCGGGGTCGAAGCGCAGCGCGGCCCCGATCGCCAGCGTCGCCAGGGTGCTGTGCGAGGCCAGTTCGAGCAGGGCCGGATCGGCGCTGTCCAGGAAATCCGCCAGCCGCAGCGCCTGGACCGGCACGGGCAGGTCGCGGGCCAGGCCAGCCAGCACCGCCTCGGTGAACTGGTCGCATTGCACGATGACCCGGTCGATCGGTCCGGCGCCGTACTGGCGCTCGACGTTGTCGAAGGTGCGCTGCAGCTCCAGCGCGAGCCGCTCGATCAGCGACTCGCGCCGGTCCTCGTCCTCGCTGGCCAGCGCGACCGCGATCGGGTCGAGCTGGCGTGTCGCGTACATGCCGTCGTCGCGGCTGATGGTGAGCATGCCGCGCTGGCTGTCCAGTGTCAGCATCGCGACGGTGCGGCCGGCCGGGGCGCATTGCATGGCCAGATTGCGCTGGGCCAGTTCGGCGATGTCGGCCGCCTCGATCACGACGCCGGCGGCGCGCAGCGGCGCGATCAGTTCATACACGCGACGCCGGCGCGCCACCACCACCATCCACAGCTCGTGCTGGTTGCCCGGTGCCTGGGTGGCCACGGTCACGCATTCGATCACCGCCTCGTCGGACGGAAACTCGAGATCGTCTTTCAGGCGCCAATGCAGCGCCTGGGTGCGTTCGGCCTGGGCGACCGGCAGCCCGGGCATGAACATGACCTGGTAGTCCTCGGCCGGCATCAGCATCGCGCAGGGCACAGCGGGCTTGCGCAGGGTGGCGGCAAGATCGGAGATCCGGCGCGCCGGTGCATCGCCCGTGGCCGAAAGGACGCGCAGGCGCTTCAGGCGCAGCCTGCCGGCGGCCTGGCGGTCCACGCAGGCGGTCGCCGTGGCCGATCCGCTGGACGCCATGCCCCAGCCGCCGCCCGTGGCCGAGCCGAAGCGGCGCCGCAGGGCGCGCAGGAGTCCGACAGGATTCTTTGGAAGGAGGCTCACGCTGGTTCGTTCGCTCGATTGGCTGACCCGACTGGCCGACCCCGGGGTCGCATGGCCATGGGGCCGTTCGGCAGGCACACGACCCACCACCCGATTCAGCCACTGTCGCAAATGGGCGGCACAGGCACTGCATGGATCAGACGGACGATTCCACCGCTTTACCGGCCTTGGTCGGCGAATCGCGCTGCCGATAATGCAAAGGCGTCCCCCTGACAAACAAAGGCAAAACCATGCGCAAGCAAACACAGAAGGGCTTCACCCTGGTCGAACTGGTCGTCGTCATCGTGATCCTCGGCGTGCTCGCCGCGGTCGCGCTGCCGCGCTTCGTCGGATTGCAGGGCGATGCCCGATTCGCCAAGGGCCAAGCGGTCCTGGGCACCGTCAAGAGCGCGTCGGCGCTGGCCCGTGCGGCGGCGCTGGTCAAAGGCCAGACCGGCGCGACCGGTTCGATCACGATGGAAGGTGCGGCGGTGGGCCTGGTCAACGGGTATCCGAGCGCGACGGCGGGGGGCATCGAAGTGGCGGCGAACCTGGCCGGCATCGACGGCGTCACGATCACCCACACCGTGGCGACCAAGACCACCACCGTGCAGATCCAGGGAGCGGGCACGCC
>Ga0075163_10013985_pt1 | contig 10381 bp, 7 predicted proteins | sample JI1023141ADNA_FD_71478 | JGI IMG/M metagenome (GOLD analysis project Ga0075163, IMG submission 71478) | Wastewater effluent complex algal communities from Wisconsin, to seasonally profile nutrient transformation and Carbon sequestration -... | ecosystem: Engineered > WWTP > Effluent > Algae... | reverse complement strand
TTTATATTGTCCTTTCAATTGCAACTAACCGTCTGAAAAGAAATGAATTTTAAAGCCAGAGTAAGGGTAATGCCACAGGCAGAGATTCTGGATCCTCAGGGAAAAGCAGTAGAAAATGCCCTTTCTCAAATGGGGATTTCGCAAGTATCAGAAGTTCGGATAGGAAAGCTGGTAGAGTTTTTTGTAGCGGCAGATACCGAAATACAGGCCAGAGAAAAAGTTCAGAATGCCGCTCAGAACCTGCTGGCAAACCTGATCATGGAAGAATTTACGATCGAACTTACCGAGCACTAAAATTAATTTCAACGCAACTGCAATATTTTCAATAGCTGCCCGTTATTATCTTTTTCTAACTATGAGAATCACATTGCTCTTTTTATTAGCCCTGGCCAACTTTTGTACAGGAGTTATGGCGCAGCAGGCAAGAACAAGATCTTCGCATTTGGTAAGCTGGTATCCACTTCAAAAGGTGTTTGATGCCAACGGAACATCTACAGACTGGATGATTTGTGAAAACTGCATCGGTTCAGCCAAAGAGAAAAAAGTTCCATACCTGCCTGTTTTCATCAGGGATCTAAAAGTTGCCAGTCCGAAAGTGGTCAACGCAAGTTGGGTGTCTGTACCTTTCTGGGAATTAAGAGGTTTGGATACCGCTGCAGCAAAATTGGCACCAGCTACAAAAATAGAATTGGGTGAACAAAATCGCAGAGCTGGAAGCACAGTTCAGGTTTTGTTGGTCAGAAATGTGAATGGAAACTGGGAAAGACTTCAAAAATTCGATTTGGAAGCTACCGGCACTTCGTATACCGAAACTGAAAAATCAGGCTTTAGAACGGCAGTGGTTCAGAACAGCATGTTCAGGACTGGCAACTGGGCAAAAATTGGAGTAACAAAAACCGGCATTTATCAGCTAACAGTAAGCGACTTAACTGCTGCTGGGCTTGAAATTGCCGGAAAAAACTCTAACCAGATCCGAATGTACGGCACAGGTGGCAAAATGTTGTCGGAAGCGAACCGGACCTATACTTTTGGCGATATTCCTGAAATTGGAATCCAGGTAGAAGATGGTGGCGATGGTATTTTTAATAACAACGACCGCATCCTTTTCTACGGCGAAGAGCCAAACGGCTGGTTTATTAACCAGAATACTCGCTCTTACCAATTCCAAAGAAATATTTATTCAGACTCAACCTTCTATTTTGTAACCGTTTCTGATGGAACAGGCAAAAGAATACAGTCTCAACCTTCTGGTAACGAGGTAGATGTAACGGTTACTACCTATCCTGAAAGGTATGTATATGCACCAGAAAATGTAAACGTTCTGGGTGCCGGCCGGGAATGGTATGCAGATGTCCTTGACTTTACCACCACCAAAGACATTAATTTTCCTGTATCTAATCTGGCCTGCGACTCAATCGCCAGATTCCGGATTGGTGTTATGGGTAGAAGCCAGGTTTCCTATCCGTTTATTGTAAAAGTAAATGGCACCCAGCTAGGAGGGCCTATGACTATGGCCACCACACCGATGTCTTCATTGGCAACATATGGTTATGATAGTTTTAAAATAGAGAATCAAAAACTTAACTGTGGCACCAACAATGTCGGAATCAATATTGCCTACAATAAACAAGGCAACCAGCAATCTATTGGCTATGTGAACTTTGTAGAAATGACGGCCATCAGAAATTTATCCTGGGCCGGAGAAAATATGGGTTTCCGTTCGTTCGCCTTCCCAGGCAAACATGTACTATACAGCGTAGGCAATTTACCTGCCAATGTAAGAATATGGAATGTAACAAGGCCGCTCAATACCACACAGATTCAGTTATCTGGATCCGCTTTTTCACTCTTTCAGGATACGGCTCAGGAATTTTATGCATTTGCAGACAACCTCGTGGCCAAACCTGCTTCCATTAGTGCGCTACCCAACCAGGACCTGCAAGGATTACCCGTTGTGGATATGGTAATTGTGGCGCCACGAAGATTTTTGATAGAGGCAAACCGGTTGGCAGATTTCAGAAGACAGCACGACGGACTTGAAGTTGCAGTGGTTGAGCTTTCTAAGGTTTACAATGAATTCTCTTGTGGCGCTCAAGACGTTACGGCTATCCGAAACCTGGCGATGCACCAGTTTTATAAAGATGAAAATAAGAAGTTAAGGTACCTGCTCCTGTTTGGAGATTGTTCTTACGACTACAAGGACCGGATATCGAATAATACCAATTTTGTACCCACTTATGAAGGAAACCCGAGTCTTAATATCATAAGCTCCTATTCTTCTGATGACTATTTTGGAATTTTAAACAGGACCAAGGGAAGTTGGGGTGGCGACGACCTGATGGATATAGGTGTTGGCAGACTACCCGCAAAATCTGTAGAAGAAGCAGCGGTTATGGTAAACAAACTCATCCATTACAGCGGCAACCCGGCCTCATTAGGCAACTGGAGATCTCGCTTTACTTTTGTTGCTGACGATGGAGACCGATGCCTCCACAGTAGCGACGCCGACTCTCTTTCAGACCGTGTTGCACAGGCATTTCCAGATGCAGTGATTAATAAAATCTATCTGGGTGCTTATGAGCAGGTAGCCAACCCGGGTGGGTTTACAAGCCCTGATTGTACTGGCGATCTCATCAATATCATTGAAAAAGGAAGTCTGGTTGTGAACTACACAGGCCATGGAGGCGAAACCGTTTGGGGTGACGAATTCCTGTTTACAAACGATATGATTGCCGGCCTTAGAAATTATGACCGGTTGGCTTTTTTCATCACAGCTACCTGCGATTTCGGAAGAAACGATTACCCCGCACAGGTATCGGGTGCAGAAAGTTTACTCCTCAATCCTCAGGGAGGAGCCATTGGAATTGTTACCACCGGAAGACCGGTAAATGCATATTCCAATTTTGTGATTAACAACAGTTTTTACCAGGCCATGCTGACTAATAGGGTTGCTTTTACCGGGAGAATGGGCGATGTGATGATGAAAGGTAAAAACATAAGCCCCTATAAAGACTCGAACCGTGGCTTTATTTTACTAGGCGACCCCTCCCAAAAATTTGCCTTGCCGGAAGAAGAAGTGGTAGTTACCGAAATGAATACCGATTCTATTAAAGGTCTTGACCAGATCCGGATTTCAGGTGAAATCAGAAACGATGGTACGCTGGATGGAGATTTTAACGGCAAAATATTCGCCACCGTTTTTGACCGGCCCAACCGGATTTCGCTGGATGACAACGAACCGGGGTTTAGTCATTGCAAAACAAATTATCCTTACTTCAAAAACGTACTATACAATGGATCAGTAAAAGTGAATGAAGGAAAATACCAGTTCAATTTCTTCGTTTCTAAAGATATATCCTACCAGATCGGGGCTGGTAAAATGAGTTTGTATGCCATGGATGAAATTCGGCTTAAAGATGCCAGCGGCAACAAATTAAACATTCCGGTTGGCGGCTTAAATCCAAACCCGATCACCGATGATGAAGGGCCAATAATAAAACCCTATATGAATGACGTTTCGTTCCTTACCTACGGATTGGTAGGAACAGATGCCAATTTGCTCGTTTTTCTGGAAGATTCCAGTGGAATCAATACCTCGGGACTTGGCCTCGGGCACGACCTTACGGCAACCCTCGATGGCAATACGGTTTACAACCTCAATTCTTATTTTGAAAATGAAGAAGGCAGTTATAAAAAGGGGAACCTCAGGTTTCCATTGAGGTCGCTAGCAGTTGGGCTTCATTCCATCACCATTAAGGCCTGGGATAATTTCAACAATTCCAGTTCTTCCACCATTTGGTTTGAGGTTGGCGCAAGTGCCGTTAACGGAATCATAGCCAAAGCGGTAAACCTATATCCGAATCCATTTGCAGAAGAAATCTATATTTCGCTTGAGAATGCTTATGCGGGTGAAAATGTGCAAATCAGTCTAACGGTTTTCGACATCCAGGGTAAAGAAATTGCCGGCAAAACCTGGGACTATAAAAATTCAATTGCCCGGCCTGGTGCATTTAATGAATTGGCCTGGGATAGTAGAAATGCCGATGGCACCCTACTTCCGGCCGGTACGTATTTTTGTAAAATAGGCCTCAAATCTGACACGGATGGGGCCGAATATAAAATCAACAAGAAAATCGTGTTGATTCGTTGATATTTGCGAATCTGTAAAGACCGTATGGCCTATTGGGATATTTCTACACCCATATTTTTAAAAAAATGATCAAAAGATCTCTCATTTTGAGTGCAGCCGTTGCAGGCTTTACAACTTTCTCTACCCGGTCAATGGCACAAACAACTGATGCCCAGGGCAGAACCGACGATTTCCGGGTTATTACAACGGCAGTTCCGTTTTTAACCATAACACCAGATGCCCGCTCCGCAGGTATGGGCGATGCCGGAACCGCCATTTCTGCAGACCAAAATGCCGTTTACTGGAATCCCGGTCGCCTGGCAACGGTTAAAAAAGATATGGGTGGATCCGTTTCTGTATCACCCTGGTTAAGAGGATTGGGTGTAAACGATGTTTACCTGGGCTATTTGAGTGGCTATTACAAAATTAATCAGCAAAGTGCTGTAGGCCTGGGCTTCACCTACTTCAACCTGGGCAGCATCCAGCTTACCGACCAGACCGGTGCTTCTATGGGTAGCCTTAACCCCAATGAATTTTCCATTTGTCCTACCTATTCGAGAGTTCTTTCGAAAAATCTGAGTTTAGGGGTGGGCATTAAATACTTCCATTCGAACCTGGCCGGATCTTATTCCGGAGGCTCAAACGATGCTACCCGGGCAAGGCCAGCCAATAGTGTTGCCGTAGATCTGGGTATGTTTTATAAAAAAGAGATCAGTATCGGAGGCAATCCATCAGATTTTGCATTGGGGGTTGTGCTTTCTAATATGGGCCCCCAGATTTCCTATACAGACAACAACCGGAGAGATTTTATTCCTTCCACCCTGCGGATTGGTCCTGCCGTAACCATGGAGCTGGATCCTTACAACAAGGTAACATTGACTTTCGATATCTCTAAAACATTGGTACCTACGCCTGCAAGCGGCGATTCGGCCGATTCTTACAAGCCCAGTGACTCATGGATTGGTGGAATGGCTCAATCTCTTTATGCTGCACCCGGAGGTTTTAAGGAAAAGATGCAGGAAATTATGATCGGGGGTGGTGTAGAATATTGGTACGACAACCAGTTTGCCGTTCGTGGGGGGTACTTTCATGAAAGTAAAAACAAAGGAAACAGACGATATTTTACTGCCGGTGTCGGAATTCGCTACCAAACCTTCGGGCTGGATTTTGCATATCTCCTCCCCGTTCAAACAAACCATCCGCTTGCAGAAACCCTACGGTTTTCATTACTTTTCGATTTGAATTTGCCTAAAAAAGAAGAATCTGTAACCGATAAGGCATCTGGACCAGGGGCTGAATAATGAATAAAAATGTCCGGATTTGGTCTCCGGAATCGGGAAAAATCATAGGGAGCCCGGTTGTTTCATCATCTAAAAGTGAGAGCAACCGGGCTCTTATTTTGTGGGCGTTTTCTGGCCAGAAGCTTCAGGTTCGCAACCTCTCGACAGCAAAAGATACCCAAATCCTATTGGATCTGTTACAATCAGAAAGTGATGAACTCGATGCCCAGGATGCAGGAACTGCCTTTCGGTTTTTAACCGCCTACCTGGCATTGACCGGCAGAAATACGATATTGACTGGTACAGAAAGAATGCTGGAGCGGCCTGTTGGGATTCTGGTAGACGCACTTCGAAGCCTGGGAGCGAAAATCGAATATCTGAATCAACCCGGATATCCGCCACTCCGATTTTCTGGCTTTCTGCCCAGCCAACTATCCGAAATTACCATGGATGCCAGTGTAAGTAGCCAATTTATTTCGGCACTGATGCTTGCTGCCCCTTCTTTGCCAAAAGGTCTCATCATTTGGCTTAGTTGCCATGCAGTAGCATCTGGTTCGTATTTGAATATGACATGGAATATGCTGAAAACTCTTGGTTTTCAAGGTAGCCATCAAAAAAATAGAATTGAAATATACCCCCAACCCTACCCTTCCGGAAACTTTGTGGTAGAAACAGATTGGTCGTCGGCAGGTTACTGGTTTGCCATGGCTGCCATTGCCGAGACCGCAGACCTCTATATTTCTAATCTGAAAACCAAATCTAACCAGGGCGACTCAGTAATACAGGAAATTGTACAGAATTGGGGTGTAAGCAGTGTGCAGAAACCAGAAGGCGTACACATATTCAAAAAAGAGCGGATTTTACCCACTCAATTTAGTTTTGATTTTACAAGTACCCCCGATCTGGGGCAAACTGTTATCGCATTGTGTGCCGCAACCGGAACAGAAGGGCATTTCAAGGGACTTAAATCACTTGCCATTAAAGAAACGAACAGGCTCTTGGCCATGCAAACCGAGCTCAATAAGATAGGGATTCTAATAGATATAGACGAGGAAGCCGGAACATGCTACCTCAAAGGAAAACAACAGATTACCAGCGAATCGGCCGAATTTGACACCTACCTGGACCACCGTATGGCTATGAGCTTGAGCTTGTTATCCTTCTGCCTACCGGTTACAATCCGTAACTCAGCGGTTGTAGAAAAGTCTTACCCCGAGTTTTGGACGGCTTTACATCAGGCTGGATTTCGGATTTCGCAGGATGGCTAAGGTATCGTTTTCAGGATTTGTTGATATCTGGCTTCAGAAGGAAATTTTTTCGAAAGCCTAATGAGCAATCGCCGTGCTTCAATAAATTTTCCTTGCTCCAGAAATGCACGAGCCAAATTTTCATTTGCCAGGGTGTAGTCGGGGTTTACGGTAATGGCTCTGGTTAGATAATTATTTGCTTCTAAATACCGGCGAAGCTGTAAGTTACTATAGCCAAGGTTGTTGAGAATGCGTTCCTGATCGGGTTGGCGTTTGAGCAAATCCTCGTACACGGCATCGGGATTTTGTCCACACTGCTCCATTCCGGTAGCGAGCCGGTAGCGGAATTCAAGCATATCGGGTGCAGCATCGCAGGCTTTTTTGACATCGCCCAACCAACCGGTTAGCCCAGACTTCATCTTCAACTGCGACCAGTAAAAAAGCGTCCAAGGGTTTACAGACTTCTGGAATGAGCTGGTATCCAGCCTGTTTTGCCACGGAGCGTTACTTAAGTAGTAGTATTTTAGCTGTTCGGCAGCCTCCAGTTTATGAATCAAAGTATCGATCTGTTGGAATAATGAGGCCGATGGATGCGTTTCGGAATAAGCAAGTTTTGCCTTCAGAACATCTCCTACATTGGCATGGCTGCCAGCAAAGTGCCTGAATACCATATCCTTTCCAGGCTTCGAAATGGGTGCAGGTACAACGGGTCGCTTTCTTATCCAATGGTCTGTAGAGCGAACATGTGGTATATCTGCTGGGCCCGAAACCTTCATATGGCATCCTTTACAATTGGATTGTTCTATCTGGCTTACCTTACTGCACTGCATTTCGTGCCCGGACGAGTGGCAGTTTCTGCAAGCCTGGTTATAAACTTCGGCCGAATTGGGGCTGCCACCATGCGGATCGTGGCAGGTGGTACAAGTCATTTTTCCGTTCGATCCCTGAAAGCATGCACTCTCCTGGAGTCGCTCTGCATGAGAGGCAAATCCAAATTCGGTTTGGTCGCTGGCAACGGGGATAAATATTTCGACATGGTCGGAAAGTAATTTGCCTGGAGAATATCTACCCGAATTGGCATTTTCCTTATCTATCTGAACTCCTTCCAGATGACATTGCCTGCATACATCCAGCCGGGCCTGCAGGGAGCAGGTATCCAATTTCAGAATTTTCGTTTCTTTTGATTTTGGCGATGACTGCATGGTTAGGAGGTGATCCTGAACATTGCCATGACATTTTTCGCAGGTTATGGCATGGCCAACCTCCATGTACTTGTTGATCGAGTTTGGAACCGGGTCGAAGCCGGAATTGTGGCAATCGAGGCACTGGGTTCCGATTTCTCTGGAAAAACGGCTGTTTTGTCCGTGCTCATATCCAGGGCTTAAATCCCATAGATTTTTGCGGGAATACCAGGTAACCGGCAGCTCATAGAGGTAACCGTTCTTTTGGAATAAGTATGATCTGGTTTGGTTACCAGAACCGATGAAGAAATGCACCAGCTCTGTCCGTTTATGGACGGTATCCAAACCATCCAATCTAAATTCCCGGATAAAAAATTGATTTTGAACCTGATATGGGAGATAGTATAGATCGCCCTGTTTATCGTAAACCGGTTCTGCCGCCCAGTTTTCTATCACATAGGCGGTATCGGCTTTGTAAAACGACCGTCCCTTACCAGAGGTAAAAAACCGGTCTACGATTTCGGCATGGCAATTCCGGCATTGAGCTGGATCTACCGATGCATGTTTGGTTGGAAGACCAGCTGTGGAAACCTTCTCCTGTTTACCCTCCTGCTCTGTACAGGCCATCAACAGGCAAAAACCAAATGCCAGGCAAATTGAAAACGTAAGCCAGACCCTAAACGTCATGTTTCAAAATTGTTCAGTATCCGCCTCATAAACAAAAGAACCGGCTCAGAGGCCGGTTCTTTACGTTTTAAAGACCTTTGCTACAATCCGATAGCAAAATAATAATTGCCCGGCAAATCGGTATAGACCCCTTCCAGCATAACCCCTCCCGATTTTTTCTCCAGCATATTGGCTAATTCCTTAACCGACTTTACAGGTTGCTTGTCTACCTTGGTAATGATAAAGCCATCCTTCATTTCGGTTTGAGTGCGGAGTTTGCCACCAGAATAGATTCTGCTTACCTTAACCCCCTCTTCTACCTTAGCTGCCTTTTTGTCTTTAGCGGTAAGATCCTGAAATTCAGCACCAAGCACCTCAAAAACCTCTTTTCGCTCTGCCTTTGTTATTTCAGACTTGCCCTCTTTGTTTTTGAGTGTGGTGGTAATGGCCATTTCCTTTCCATCTCTATTCACGGTCAAAAGAACCTTGTCTCCCGGCCGTTGACGGGCAATCTGCTCCTGAAGCTCGGCCACAGAATTAACCCTTACGGTGCCAACTTTCACAATAACATCGTTTTTAACAATTCCGGCATCCATAGCGGCCGACTCCTTATTAACGCTATCTACCAGCACGCCTTCAGACAATGCAATATCTTTTTGTTTGGCAAGGTTTCCATCCAGATCTCGAATGATGATGCCCAGAAATCCTCTTTGAACCGTTCCAAACCGGATGATGTCTTCTACCACTTTCGTGACCAGGTTTACAGGTACCGCAAATCCATATCCACTATAAGATCCTGTAGGAGAAGCAATTGCCGAATTTATACCCACCAACTCCCCATTGAGGTTTACCAAAGCTCCGCCAGAATTTCCTGGATTGATAGCCGCATCGGTTTGAATAAATGACTCTACCGGAACATTAGATTTTTCTCGAAGGATGGAGATATTTCTGGCTTTTGCACTTACTACCCCAGCTGTAACGGTAGAAGTGAGATTATAAGGATTGCCAATGGCCAGTACCCATGAGCCTACCTTAACTTTGTCTGAATTGCCAAAAGTGATGGCGGGCAGGTTGGATTCTTTGATTTGAATCACTGCCAGATCTGTAGATGGGTCTGTGCCAATAACTTTGGCCTTATATGTACGCTTGTCTGAAAGGGATACTTCCAATTCTGTGGCATCGGCCACAACATGGTTGTTGGTTACAATGTACCCATCTTTTGAAATGATCACGCCAGATCCGGTAGCCGCATTTTCTCTTTGCTGAGGCTGACCTTGCCTGGGGTCCATAAAAAACGGACTTCCTTCGCCAAAAAAGTCTCTGAACATATCATTCTGCGACCCGCCGGAAACCGAATGTTTGGCTTTAATATTGACAACGGAGGGAGTGACTAACTCTGCCTGGCGGGAAAAGTCAAGCTCAGCAGGGGCATCGTGAACGGAAGCCAATTGATATGCTGATTCTGGTGCACCTTGTTGGAAAACCACCTGTTTCTGGTCCATATCCAACGCCTTATAAGTTCCGAGGGTGATCAGGCTTCCTGCCAGTCCCGCTCCTAGCAACGACACAAACTTTTTCATCTTTTTCTGTATTCTAAGTGTTTGAAAACGGTTTTTTCAACAATGATGGCGGTTTGTCAAACAAAATGCCATGAGAAAAAAATGAGAACTGAACCTCCAAAAAAAGACAAAATGACAGGGGCTGCAGTACCAGCGGCAAAAGGACGATATGAAGAAATAATTGCGATTTCTGAGCGGTTGTCCTACCCGATCAAAATCCTGATTTGTGGTACCGTGGATTTAAGAAAATTTAACATTTGAGGCTAAAGAACTTGTTTTGCAGCCTATGCAGTCTGCCATACTCCACTGGGATCGTGTA
>Ga0075163_10013984_pt1 | contig 10381 bp, 11 predicted proteins | sample JI1023141ADNA_FD_71478 | JGI IMG/M metagenome (GOLD analysis project Ga0075163, IMG submission 71478) | Wastewater effluent complex algal communities from Wisconsin, to seasonally profile nutrient transformation and Carbon sequestration -... | ecosystem: Engineered > WWTP > Effluent > Algae... | reverse complement strand
TCTAAAATACCTTGCTTACATCGTAGGCAAGGTATTTTTATTTTAGTACCACAATAGTAATGCCGTCCCCTCCTCTCTCCACGTGCTCATCTTTGAAAGAGGCCACCTCCTTGTATTTTTTCAATTGCTCGCGAATCACCTTGCGAAGTACGCCCTCACCCTTGCCGTGAAGAATCTTTAATTCTCCATAGCCCAGTAAAATGGCAGAGTCCATAAACGATTCCAGAATCTGCATTAACTCCTCCACTCGTTTTCCCCGGACATCTAACGTTGGATTAAAAGAGGCTTGCTTCTCGTAGAGATTAATATTGGAACTACGAAGTTTCGTAGCCAGTTCTTTCTGAACAGCACCATCTACTTTTTCTAGTTTTGATAAACTTACTGTTGATTTCAATTCACCAAACTGAACTAAGGCATTTTTACCTTGAAGCGACAGCACAATACCACTACCCAACTGTCCAAGAATACGCACGCGATCACCTTCTTCTACCTTACCTGATTCCTTTACTGTTGGTTGTAGTAAACCTTTTGACACGGTATGCGACAAGTCCTGCAGGGTCTTTCTCACTTTCATGGTCTCCTTCTTCTCTGCTTTGTTCTCCTGAATGTGCCGGATTGTTTTTTCAATCTCGCGATTGGTTGTTTTGAGTAAGGTCATGGCCTCCTCTTTTGCTTTGCTGAGAATATCCTTCTTTTTACTTTCCAGTTCCTTTGAAAGCGAATGATACTTAGCCAACACCAATTTCAATTCGGCTTCCTTCTTTTCAAGTTCCTTGCTTCGTGCTTCATGCTCCGCCCGTTCTTGCTCTAAGGTTCGTGATAGCTTTTCAAAGCCCGCCAACTCCACCCCGACTAGCGCCTCTGCTTGCTTAAGCGTTTCTGCTGGTAAGCCTGTTTTTTGAGCAATCTCTAAAGCAAAAGAGCTACCGGGTTTTCCTATCTCCAATTCGTAGAGAGGTTGTAAGTGATCCTGATCAAAACGCATGGCGGCATTTGTAATACCTGAATGCTCATCGGCAAAAAGTTTTAGGTTGTAGTAGTGAGTCGTGGCTACACCCCACACTTTTTTCTCTAATAAAGAAGCAAGTATCGCCTGAGCAATCGCTCCACCAAAGTTGGGGTCCGTACCCGAGCCGAGCTCATCCAGCAACACCATGGAATTACGATCCGCGTGTTGAAGAAATACTTGCATATTCTTCAAGTGACTGCTGTAAGTACTTAAATCGTTCTCGATGGATTGCTGATCACCAATGTCCAAAAAAAGGTCGTTGAAAATTCCAAACCTTGAATGATCGGCAGCCGGCACTAATAAACCGCATTGCAACATATACTGCAGCAGGCCAACCGTTTTCAGGCACACTGACTTACCTCCGGCATTAGGACCAGAAACCAACACCATCCTGGCAGTGGCATCCACCCGGATGTTCAAAGGAACCACTTCACGTTTTCCTTTGTAGCTCAAAAAGAGAAGTGGATGCTTCGCTCCATACCACTCCAGAGCGGGTGTTTTTTCCACCAATGGCAAGGTGGCTTGCAGGTCTCTGGCCAATCGAGCCTTGGCTCTGATAAAATCGAGCAGTGCCTGAAAAGCAAAAGAGACGCGGAGTACTGGCAACTCCACGCGAACAGCACTTGTCAAGCCCACAAGAATTTTCACAACTTCTCTTCGCTCGGCATGTTCAAGGTCTCGTATTTCATTGTTGGCATCCAGCATTTCCGCTGGCTCCATAAATATCGTTTGCCCTGTAGCCGATTCATCCTGAATAAAGCCTTTGAGTTTTCGCTTATGCTCCGCCAAAATGGGAATTACAATTCGTCCATCGCGTACTGTTGGCAAGGCACCTTCCGGCACCCACTTTTCTTGTACGGCTTGTCTAAAAATATGTTCAGCCGTTTTACGCAAGCGAATCTGTTCCTCACGCAACCTTCGTCTGATGCTTTGCAACTCAGCACTGGCTGTATCTTTTACTAACGCCTGATCATCAATCTTAGAAGCAATCTCCTTTTGCAAGGCGCTAGTATTTCCCAGTGGCAAGGATAGTTTATGCAGTTCCGGAAATTCTTCTTGCTGTTTTACCAAAAAGGAACGACAAAGATTTATGCTTTGAAGCGCCTGACTAAGCTGCAGTAATTCACGTTCCTCTAAAAAATTGCCTTCAATAGCCGCTTTAAAAAACCAGCTTTCAGGGTCGTAGAAATGACGAGCTGGAAAATCCAAGGAACGCTCTTCAATCGCCTTAAACTCTGACACTTGTTTCAGGTGCAAAATGACGGACTCGTAATGAGTTGAAAATTTCATTGCCTCTACAAGACGCTCTGCAGCTGGTGAAAGACAATAACTGGTGATTCGCTGCCGAAGCTGGTCGAATCCTAACTTACTCTCGAGGGTTTCGGGGAAAATCATTGCAGCGCAGCTCCTTTGATCAATTTCTGTTCTCGCAGGTTTAAAGAATCTACCACAACAGCATAAATCTTATCAAGTGTTTCAGGATGGGCTACGTAGTAGTTATAGGACTCCAGAAAAACAGAATCCGGCACGCCAATTCGCTCGAAAATAAAAGGCTTAGCCAATTCGAAAATCTTTTCTGCCGAATCTCGGTTTAGATTTAAACGACTGATTTTCTCCTCGCTAATATATACTTCCATCAAAACCCGAGTCATTTCTGCCTCATTAAGCAACTGGGCAGGTTTTTCTTCGTTTTTACAGCGGGTAAGTAATAGAATGACAGTCAGGCAAATAAACCCTTTATAAAGTGTAATTAGCGGTAGTCGCATAAAATAGGTTAAAATAGAGGCAAATAATTATTTTTGGAGCTTTGCATGCCGTGGTGTTTTACACAGCTTGCAAGATTTGCCAACAAAAGCAAATATACTGCCTGTTCTCTGATGAAAGAGCTGTTAAAGAAATTAAGGAAGTACGAGATTCAGATTCGCAAGGCCATCAATAGCCATATGATGGGTGATTTTCACTCCATTTTTAAGGGCTCGGGTCTGGAGTTTGACGATGTGCGCCCTTACCAATACGGTGATGATATCCGAAGCATCGACTGGAACGTATCTGCCAAAGGGCACGGAATGTTTGTCAAAACTTTTAAAGAGGACAAAGAACAAACTGTCTTCTTTATCTTAGATGTGAGCGCCTCCCAAAACATTGGTAGCGAGGGTCACATGAAAGCCGATATCGGCAAAGAAATTTGTGGTGTATTGTCGCTCGCTGCTACCAAGGAATCCAGCCATGTTGGGTTGATTTGCTTCTCCAGCGTAAATGAATTGTACCTTAAACCCGTGAAGGGCAATTTACAAGCCTACCAGATTATCTCGGCTTTAGCCAAGCTGCAGCCCACTTCTAAGAGCACCAATTTGCGAAAGGCCATCTCTTTTGCTGTTAATATCATTAAACGCAGAAGCGTCATCATTTTAATTTCTGATTTCATTGATAGTGAAGATTACTTCCACGATCTGAAGGCATTAGCGCGAAGGCACGATCTGGTGATGATTCACATCAGCGACAAGCGCGAAACCAATTTGCCCAAACTAGGCATTATTCCTGTTCAGGATAAGGAGACCGGAAGAACACTCTGGATCAATACATCGTCCGGAGACTTTCGTGAAAAAATATCTCATCAGGTGGAGAGTCGTAAAAGTGAATTGGGAAACTTTAGTCGCAAACACCAGATTAATTTTATTTCGCTCGACACAAGTGAAGATTATGTGCCTAAACTTTTGCGCTTGTTCAAAGTGCGTAACCGTTCGATGAAAGTTTCGTGATGCGCGATATGAGAAGTAGATATTTTAAAACTTTCAAACGTAGCATTGTGCTGACTGTTTTCCTGTCCCTCCCCTATATCCTGGCAGCGCAAGTGACGGTACGCAGTGGCTTTCTTCAAGATAGTGTGATGATTGGCGATCAGGCTACCTATTTTCTAACTGCTACCTATCCACAAAAACTGCACGTACTCTTTCCAGATTCTACCTTTAATTTTCAACCTTTCGAATTCAGTCGAAAGCAGTACTTCACCACCCAAACCCGCGATAGTATTAGTTACGACAGTGCGGTTTATTTTCTCAGTACTTTCGAGGTAGATCTGATACAGCGTTTACAATTACCTGTCTTTGTACTTCACCAACAAGATTGCACCACTTTTCTGTCTGTAAAGGATAGTGTATCCCTGCAAGAACTGGTGACACAACCTTTGCCTGACACACTAAAAGCTGAGAATTTACCCTTAGTAAGCAACACCGCCTACGAGCCGGTAGACTGGTTATTAAATTATCCACTGCTTGCCTATGTTGGCATTGGTCTTTTAGTTCTATCGGTGGCCATCTGGCTGATCTTTGGTAAAAAGATTCGACAACATTTCTTAATCAAGCGTTTGCGAAAGCAACACGAGAAATTTATCAACTCTTTTACAGAACAAGTAGAAATACTCCGTCAGCGATTTACGCCACAACAAACAGAACAGGCACTTTCTAATTGGAAGTATTACATGGAAAGTTTGGATCAAAAACCGTACGCCAAACTAACGACAAAGGAAACGGCTACCCTTCTTCAAGACGATTTGCTGGCAAACTATTTACGCTTGGTTGACACCGCCATTTACGGTCGCAACAACCAAGTGGAGGAACCCCTGATTCACCTACGGGAGCATGCCATCAAAACGTTTCAACAAAAAATAGAAAAAGTGTCCCATGGATAAACTCTCCCTCACCGATCCCTGGTACTCCTTCACCTGGTTTTCTCCCGCTACATTAAATTCGTTTACCTGGGAGAATCCCCTCATACTTTACACCCTACCTGGTGTTTTGCTGATCTTTGGTATCCGTTGGATTACCCGGTATCGCTTTAATCAAAAATTACCAATTGCTCTTGCCAAAAAAGATTTGCATACCACTCCGCTGGCCTGGTTACGCTTGTTTCCGGAAGTAGTCTTTATGCTGATGCTCGCCTTGCTATTACTCGCCTTGGCCCGTCCGCAAAAGACCAACGAGAAAGTAGAACAATGGACCGAGGGTATTGATATTATGCTGGCGTTGGATATTTCTCAATCCATGCAAATTGAAGATTTTGAACCCAATCGTTTAGAAGCCGCTAAGGATGTTGCCCGGCAATTTGTAGATGGCCGCAAGCAAGACAGAATTGGCTTGGTAGTCTTTTCGGGAGATGCCTTCTCGCTCGCTCCCCTTACTACTGATTACAAATTGCTAAAGACCTATTTCAATGAAGTTAATTTTGACATGATTGAAAACCGAGGCACGGCCATTGGCAGTGCTTTAGGAGTTGTTACCAATCGCATGCGGGAGTCGGAGTCAAAATCAAAGGTGGCCATTTTGATTAGTGATGGTGACAACACAGCTGGAAACATTGACCCCATTACAGCAGCGGAGCTTGCTGCCGCTTACGGTATAAAAATCTACACCATTATTGTCGGAAAAGAAGGCATGGTTCCTTTTGGTAAAGACTTTTTTGGTCGTCCTAACATGGTAGAGAATACGGTGGATGAAACAACGATGCGCAAAATCGCTGAGATTGGTGGTGGTCAGTTTTTCAGAGTAACGGATAATGAAGCACTGCTAAATGTATTTGCTCAAATTGATGCCTTTGAAAAAGCAGAGATAAAAGAAACACGTTTTAAAGACACTTCGGATTACTATTCTAATTACCTGATGTGGGGAATCATGCTCTTATTGCTCTGGTTGGCGTTGAAGTCTTCTTTCATGAGCAACGTCTTGCAGGATTGATCAGATTAACTGATCAGCGAACACAATTAGCCGCACACCAAATACGATTAATACTATTCCTAAGACCACATTCAGTCTTCGAATTGTGTTGGTAGTCATCACCAACCGTAGACGGTCGGCTAATTTTGCCTTTAGTAAATCGGTAATAAATACAGTGCCCACTATAGTAGAAAAATACGTAGTGGCTTGCCAATGTTGGGTATAACCGAATTCTGTCGTAGCCAACCCAACCGTTCCGATCCAAAAAATTAATACCATTGGGCTTAAGCCATTAATCAAAAAACCTTTTGCCATCAGCCTAAACGGACTTCTATACTTAATATGTTCAGGATGATAAGCTTGTAATTTGCGGCTCTTGATAAAAAGATAATACGCTCCAAAGACAAACAAGATTCCTCCTCCCACATAGGCTAAATAGAGTCTCGAAGTTGGGTTCTCAAAAAACTGGTAGAGACCCAGGTAGGAAATAAGAATGTAGATGGCATCGCTAACAGAAACGCCAACCGCCACCCAGGCTCCACTTCTAAAACCACGTTCAATACTGGTTTGTAGGATCGTGAAAAAAACCGGACCAATCAGAAAGGCCAGTACAACACCAGAGACAATACCTTTAAGAACGATTTCCATTCTTCTTTGCTTGGATAAACGAACGCCAATCTTCCAATTGAGCATTCTTCATTACACGGGGAAATTTATTTTGTCCTCCCACTTTTCCCTTCGACTCCATCCAATCGTAGAATGTTTTGATGGGAAGAACATCCACAAAAACATCTTTTAAAGCTGCACTGCGCTCCACAGCATAATCATCATTCAACTCTTTTAAATGTTGATCAATTTTATCCTTTAAAATTTTGGGATCCACGGGGTGGTCCGTTCCCACATACCAATGATGTGCAAACAAAGATCCATGAGGGGCACCGGCAACCGTAAACTCGGGAATCGCCACGTTCAAATCTTCGGCTACCATTTCGATCGCCTTATTCATGTTTTCCACTGAAAGATGTTCGCCACACAAACTCAGAAAATGTTTTGTGCGACCCGTAATGACAATTTCTGCTTCTTCTTTCGAAACAAACTTAATAGTGTCTCCAATTAAGTATCGCCATGCACCTGCGCATGTTGTTAATAAGATTGCATACTCTTTGCCTTCTTCAATCTCATCAATCATAAAGGTTTCGGCTTCTGGCAACACATCCCCATTCGCATCAAAGTTTTTCGATTCGAAAGGAATGAATTCATAAAAGATACCATTGTTGAGAACCAGTCGCATGGAGCGTCTGTTAGGATAAGCCTGAAACGCAATAAATCCTTCAGAAGCCAGATACGTCTCAATGTAATGAATGGGGCGACCCAACAACTTCTCAAAACCTTTACGATACGGATCGAAGGAAACTCCTCCATGTACATACACCAATAAGTTTGGCCAGATATCATGAATGGTTTTAACCTTATGGTAGGCAATCACTTTTTCCATTAAGATCTGAAGCCAGGCGGGTACACCTACGATAATTCCAATATCCCATTGCTTGGCATTGGCGGCAATCTCATCCAGCTTTACATCCCAATTTCTATTCTTTGCAATCTTTTTGCCGGGCTTATAGAAATGCTGAAACCAAAAAGGCAAACGCGCTGCTTGTATACCACTCAAATCACCTTCGAAAACACTACCGCGCTTATTCAAGTGCGTACTTCCTCCCAACATCAAAATGCCCGATGTAAATAAATCGGGTGGCAAATCATATTTAGACAAGGTGAGTATCTGACGAACGCTGGTCTTTTGGATTGCCTTGGTCATGTCCTTGGTAACCGGAATGTATTTGGATGCAGATTCAGAAGTACCTGAACTGAGTGCAAAGTATTTAACCCGACCCGGCCATGTCACATTCTTAACTCCTCGCAAGGAGAGCTTCCACCAGTCGTTGTACATTTTATTATAAGTATGTACCGGAACAGAGGTTTTGAACTGGCGGTAATACTCGTGGCCACCTTTTCGGAAGGTTTTTAGGATGGACGGAAAGTGGTAATGCTTGCCAAACTCCGTTGCGCTGGCGGTCATCAGCAGTTCCTTCAACTCTTTTTTCTGCAAATCACCTGCTGAGGTGTATTCTTCCTCCAGCATTTCGCGCAAGCGTATGCCTTTTTTCAATAAGGTTCCCAGTATGGCCATCGTTAAATGAAGTTTACGCTGTAATTTTGATTGGCTAAAAATACATGATTATCAAAAATAATTTAGAACAAATACTGCGAACCATCCCAAAAGGCTGTACGCTGATTGCCGTAAGTAAGACGCACCCGGCCGAAACGGTGTTACAGGCCTACGAAGCCGGACAGCGCATCTTCGGGGAAAACAAAGTACAGGAACTGGTAGCTAAATACGAGGCACTACCAAAAGACATAGAATGGCATTTAATTGGCCATCTGCAAAGCAACAAGGTAAAATATGTTGCGCCTTTTGTACACCTCATACACTCCATAGATAGTTTAAAACTGTTGCAAGAAGTGGATAGGCAAGGAAGTAAAAATGGGCGAATCATTCCTTGTTTGCTGCAGGTACACATAGCACAAGAAGAAACAAAGTTTGGCTTCTCATCTGAAGAAATTGAAGCGCTGTTGAAATCTCCTGAGTTGGCTAACTTGAAATCGATTCAACTGGTCGGTTTAATGGGCATGGCCAGTTTTACCGAGAATAATCAACAAGTTAGAAATGAATTTAAATCACTAAAGACGTTGTTTGAAAAACTAAAAAGACAGACACTGCCTGCGAATGTTCGCATGACAGAATTATCCATGGGCATGAGTGGCGACTATCTGACAGCCATTGAAGAAGGAAGCACCATGGTGCGAGTTGGCTCTGCTATTTTTGGAAATCGTAACTACACTACCCCATGAATTCGAAACAACTTTTAGTAACTGCCGCCTTGTTGGGGATGGTGTGTGTAGCACTGGGCGCTTTTGGCGCGCATGCCCTAAAGGAACAACTCGCCAGTTATCATCGAACTGATACGTTTGAACTGGCGGTTCGATATCAATTCTACCACACGCTTGTATTGCTTTTTCTTGGCTTACAAAAAAGTATCAATCCCAAAATTCCTGCCTACCTCTTCTTAGGTGGCATTGCATTGTTTAGTGGGAGTTTATATTTTCTGGCCTTAACCAATTCCACGGCCTTGGTACTGGTAACGCCCATCGGTGGCGTTTTACTCTTGGCAGGCTGGGGTGCAGTGGCCTGGCATTTCTGGAAGCAAAACTAATGAGCATAAAAAAGCCAGTCAGTATAAACTGGCTGGCTTTTTATATTGGTAAGGCTATTCTTATTGAGGCTTTTTCTCAGTTACCACAGCGGTAAAGACAAGTTTCGCATCATTTATAGCATTGGAAACAATCGTAACAGGCTTTGTTTGAGCGCCCATTTTACCGGTGCTGTTAAACGCCACGGTTAATTCACCACTTCCACCAGGCATAACCGGATCGCGTGGCCAGCCTTTAGGCGTTGTACAACCACAACTCACTTGAACATTTGTAATCACCAGGGGTTCGTTACCAGTATTTGTAAACTTAAAAGTATGTTCCAGTACATCTCCCTGAGCCATCGTTCCGAAGTCATGCGTGCTCTTGTCCCATGTTAGTACCGGGCCATTTTTACTGGCTGTAGTGGCCGATTGTGCATAAGCTGCCACGGTAGAAACCACCAGCGCAGCAATCATCAACATTTTTTTCATACTCATTAAAATTTGATCAAATTTAAAACTTCTGCTTACAACTATATTGCCAGAAATACGCTTTTTTCAGCATTTTAGTTCGTTGGTGTATATCTTTCGATGAACGGTAAAGTAAGTGACTTTGGATCAGGAAATTGAGAAAACTTACGGCAATAAGTTGAGGGTTAGGGCCTGTGGTCTTTGCTGGAAGGAGGATGAGCTTTTGCTTATAAACCATCACCATCTTGGGCCTGAGCACTTTTGGGCACCACCGGGTGGTGGCATTTCGTTGTGGACAAGTGCTGAGCTGACTCTAAAAAAAGAATTTTTAGAGGAAACAGGCCTTCATATTGAAGTGGGTGCGTTTCAATTTGCAACCGAATTCATTCGTCCTCCCTTACACGCTATTGAACTATTCTTTGAAGTAAAGGTGATTGGTGGATCTCTTCAAAAGGGCTACGACCCAGAAACCAAGCTTGCCGTTATTCATGAATTGGCCTTCAAAAAAATGGAATCTGTTCGGGCCTTACCCGCCCATCAGCGTCACGGAATATTCGACATCGCCACCACCCCATTCGACCTAAGAAATCTGCGTGGATATGTCAGATTATTGTAATTTAGGCGCGAAAATACCTATAATTGTAGCTTAAACCGTTTACCATGAACCTTACAAAAATCATTGCTTTTGTACTTCTGGCCTTCAGCCTTTTTCTGGCCTACTACTTATACAATAGCATCGACACTACTATTAAAGAAAGAGAAGCCATTGCTAGCACAGAAGCTCAGATTATTGATAAGTTGAGCATCATTCGCGAGGCAGAAAAGGTTTACCTGGAACAGTATGGTAAATATACCAGCAGTTGGGACACCCTTATCAATTTTATTGAAAATGGTGTAGTACCAATTATTGAGAAGAAAGAAACCATTATCCCAAAAGGTTATGG
>Ga0075163_10013983_pt1 | contig 10381 bp, 8 predicted proteins | sample JI1023141ADNA_FD_71478 | JGI IMG/M metagenome (GOLD analysis project Ga0075163, IMG submission 71478) | Wastewater effluent complex algal communities from Wisconsin, to seasonally profile nutrient transformation and Carbon sequestration -... | ecosystem: Engineered > WWTP > Effluent > Algae... | reverse complement strand
CAGATGCTGGCGCTCTTGAAGTAGCCGATGAAGCGGAAGAAGCCGGCATCGATGATGCGGGAGGGCGGCAGGAGGCTCTCCTGGATCACGCGGGCGACTTCCATCTCCTTTTCGTAGGTGGCTTTCTCTTTGGTCTCGGTGAGCAGGACGCCGAGCTGATCGGCCATGTAGTTGAAATTACGGGCCAATACGCCGATTTCGTCGCGGCTCTCCACCAGGGCGCGCTCGCCCAGGTTGCCGCGGGCGATGCGGTCGACGATGCGGGAGAGGTCGCGCAGGGGCCGGCTGATGCGCAGGCTCTGCAGGATGGTGAGCACGATGCCCAAGAGGATGATGAGGCCACCCACAAAGAGGGCGTTGGTGACGGCGTCCTGCTTGCGCTCGGCGAAGCGGTCCTGGATGCGGGCGTTGGTGGTGGCGATGTCCTGGATGGACCAGCCCGCCTCGACGCGGCCCTGGATGTCGCCGGCGCGGAAGGGGGCGTCGGCCACGATGAGGTCGAGGGCGCCGTTGCGGCTGAGAATCTCAACTTTTCCGCGGACTTCCGGCAGGGGGCCCACGTCGGCGGCCGGGGTGAGGCCCGCGCGGGCAGCGGCGGCGTCGCCCGCAGCGGCGGCTTCGCGGGCGCCTTCCATCACGCGGACAAAGCGCAGGCGGGGGTCGTCCTGCACCATCTTGTCGAGCAGGGCCTTGAGGTCGCTGTAGGCGCCCGCCGCCAGGAGGACGCCGGCCATGGTGCCCAGGGCGTCGCCGGTGCGATCGGCGCTGGTGGCCGCGCGGCGCAGGACGATGGCCTGCTGCTCGCTGCGCGACTCGTCGTAGACCTTGCCCATGCCCTGCAACACCATCACGCCGTAGAGGCCGACGGTGAACACGAGCAACAGGGTGGTGGTGGCCATCAGCTTCACGCTGATGGGCATGCCCTTGCGGGGGCCGCTCACGCGGTCCAGCGCGGGCGAGGCGTCTTCCGCCGGGGTACGCGGCGACCGCCGCTCGGTGGATGCGCCCATTTAGCCGAACAACCCCTTCTTGAAGCGCATGAGGTCCTTCTGGACCCGGTTGAGCTCCATGTTGGTGTCCAACAGCTCCTTGGTCTTGCGGGCGATCTCCTGGCGCAGCGCCTCGCCGGCGCGGGCCTCGCGGTCGGCCAGCTCGCGGTATTTCCTTTGGATGTCGGTCACTTCCGAGACATCCCGCACCACCACCAGCACGCCCTCGGGGGCCTCGGTGTCGCCCACCGGGGTGATGCCGAGCATCAACCGCAGCTGGGTGTCTTCGCCCTCGAGGGTGGCTTCGATGTCATCGAAGCGCAGCGACTCGCCCGTGCTGAGGCAGCGGCTGGCCAGGTGCACGCCGTCGGCACAGGGGCCCAACCGCAGGAACTGGCAGCAGGTGCTGCCGTGCAGGCGGCGGGCCTGGTGGCGGGCAAACAGGCTGCGGTAGCGGGCGTCGAAGTCCACCACGCGGTCGTCGGCGCCCAGGATCACCCAGGGATCGAGCAGCGCGCCTTCGAGGGCCCGCACCCGGGCCACCGTGGCGTCCATCAGCCCTTCCCCAGCACAAAAACGACGTAGGCGATCAGCCCCACCAAGACGGTGGCGAGGCCCACCAGCAGGTAGGTGGTGCCGCGGCCGGCGCCCGTCGTGGGGGCCGGGGCCTCGGCGGGGGCAGGCGTGCCGTCGCGGGCGAGGCTGACGCTGGTGCTGGTGAGCGGGGAGTAGCTGCCACTCACCGGGGTGGAGCCGTCGCCGGCCACCTTGTCGAGCCGCTCGATGCGGGCGCGCAGGGTGGGGCTGAGCGCCTCCAGGCCCCCTTCGTCCTCCTTGGCCTGGGCGAGGGCCCGCGGCAGGAAGGCGAAGTAGCTCGCCTCGATGTCATCGAATTGCAGGCCGCAGGCCTTCTCGGGGGGCGTCTTCTGGCAGCGCACGCTGGGGGTGCGTGGGTCGTCGGGCCGTGGGGCGCGCGTGGAGAATTGCCCAGTGAGATCATCCACTTGCAAGAGGCACAAAGCCTCGATGTCACACCGCGCACAGTAGTAGGGCGCAAAGAAGCTGCGCACCCGCGCGCGGCCGACGAAGTTGTTGACCAGGTTGAGCTGGGTGACGATGCAGGGCGAAAGTCGCGCCAGCACGACGTGTTTGCCGGCCGTGTCCAGCTCGGTGAGCCAGTTGACCCAGTCGCGCACCCCACAGGAGTTGATGCGCTGGACCTCGGCGAGGTCGATCACCACCGTCTTGCCCGTCAGACGTCGAGCGCTGCGATCGAGCTCGTTGTCCTCGTCGATGACCCCGGCCAGCTTGACGAAGGTCACATCCTCGACGGTGTTGGTGGCGATGCGGAGCTTTTTCTCGGCCATCAGGCCCCCTGAAAACCAGCCGCTGGTGCGTCCGCCGCATACTGGCCCACCGGCGCACTCAACGCAACGTTCCAAGACGATCCCGCCGCCGTGACGGTGGACGCCGCCCCCAAACGGGGTAGACTGCCCGCGCCGACCTGAGGACCTGGAGGGGCCCATGAGCATCAGCATGCAGGACAAGGACATCTTCACCGCCGAGCACCGCCAGCTGCGGGACACGGTGCGCCGCTTCGCGCGCAGCCTCGCCCCCTTCGCCGAGGAGTGGGACGAGACGGGCATCTTCCCGCGCGAGGTCTTCAAGCAGGCCGGTGACCTGGGCCTGCTGGGCATCGGCCACTCCCCCGACTACGGCGGCATGGGCCTGGATTGGTGGTACACCGCGGCCTACTGCGAGGAGCTGGTGCACACCGACAACGCCGGGCTCAACATGGCGCTGATGGTGCAGTCCGACATGGCCACGCCCATCATCAACGAGATCGGCAGCGACGAGGTGAAGCGCAACTTCCTGGCGCCGGCCATCAAGGGCGAGATGATCGCCGCGCTGGGTGTCAGCGAGCCGGGCGGGGGCTCCGATGTGGCCGCGATTCGGTGCACCGCGCGGCGCGACGGCGACGACTATGTGATCAATGGTCAGAAGCTGTGGATCACCAACGGCACCCGCGCCGACTTCATCACCCTGGCCGTGCGCACCGGCGACGACGGCTACGGCGGCATCACGCTCTTGGTCTTTCCCACCGATGTGAAAGGCTTTTCCGTCGGCAAGCGCCTCAAGAAGATCGGCAACAAGTCCTCCGACACCGCCGAGCTCTTCTTCGAGGACTGCCGCGTGCCCATGCGCTACCGCCTGGGCCAGGAGAACATGGGCTTTTATCACATCATGACCAACTTCCAGGGCGAGCGGCTCATCGCTGCCGTGGGGGCGGTGGCTGGGATGGAGAAGGCCGTGCGCGGCGCCATCCAATACGGGCGCGATCGCGAGGCCTTTGGCAAGCCGGTGGGCAAGTTCCAGGTCTGGCGCCACACCTTTGCCGAGCACCTCACCAGCATCGAGGCGGCGCGGCGGCTGGCCTATTACGCGGTGGACAAGTTCATCAAGAACCCCAAGCAGGCCACCCGTGAGATCACGATGGCCAAGCTCTTTGCCGGCGACCTGATGCAGCGCGTCATGTACGATTGTATGCAGATCCACGGCGGCTTCGGCTACACCACCGAGTACAGCATCGCCCGCGCCTGGACCGATGCCCGGCTCATCACCATCGGCGGCGGCACCAGCGAGGTCATGAAGGAGATCCTGATCAAGCTGGAGAACCTGTAGCCCACACCGGTGAGGGATCGGCCATGAGCGTCGAGCACACCCCGCTGCTGGAGCGCACCCTGGCCTGGCGCGGCGAGCCCATCTCCGCCCAGAGCCTGGAAGCCAGCTTGCAGGCCGAGCGCACACGGCAAGAAACCCAGGTCTCCACGCTGGAGCGGCTGCGCGCCCGCAACGGCGGTCTGCAGGGCGCGCTGGCCCAGGAGTTCGGCCGGCTCGACGCCCTGGCCCGCAGCTTTGACCAGCCAGAAGCTGCCGGCTTCTGGGACAAGGTGCGGGATTTCTTCGACTTTTTGCCCGGCGTTGAGAAGGCGGCCCCCCGCCGCTCGGTGGAGGCGCTGCTGCGCGCCCAGTACGCCACCAGCCAGATGCGGCTCGCGGAGGCGGCGGCTTTTGCCGATCGCCTGGAGGCCGCGGAGGCCGATCTCTACGACGAGATCGAGCGCCTCAATGCCAAGATCATCGAGGCGGCGGAGAACGAGCGGCTGGCGGCGGATCACGTGCTGGCGGTGCAGGCCCACCGCGACGACCTCGATCGGCAACTGGCAGCGGTGGAGGTGGGCAGCCCCGAGGCCCGCCACCTGGAGGCCCAGCTCGATCGCGCCCGCCGCGTGCTGGCTGAGCACTCGGTGAAGCTGCGGCTGTATGGCACCGCCGATGAGCGGCTCGACCGCCTCAAGGGCCACACCGTGCAGCTCGCCGAGACCATCGCCCACCTGCGCAGCGACATCCTGCGCTATGTCCTGGCGGCCGGGGAGCAGCTCGACCTGGTGGGCGGCCAAATCAACGCGGTGGGCGCAGCGGCCGACGCGGCGGTGGTGACGCTGGAGCTCAAGAAGGCCCTCGATGGCCTCACCCAAACGCTGGACGCCTCCACCCGGTTTGTGAGCGAGACGCAGCGCTACTTCCGCGAAAACATTGATGGTCTCATCCAGGACCTGGGGCGCTTCGATGCCCATACCCGCCAGGTGATGGAGGAGAATGTGGCCTGGTCGGAGGCCACCGACGAGCTGCGCATCGACGAGGCGCTGGTGCAGGCGCGAGCCCAACGGGAGCGGGGGCAGGCGAAGGCGAGTCCCCCACCCCCCAGCGGCGGGCCGCGGTCCATTTGACCCGGCTGCCGGACGCCCGCTCGGGCCGGTCCGGTGCTATCCTGCCGCGATGACCCACCCCGCCTTGTGGCTCGCCCTCGCACTCCTCACCGCCTGTGATCCCGCCGCCGACACGCCGCGGTGTGTCCCCGGTCGGGTGCTCGAGTGCGCCTGCCCCGGTGCCGAAGCCGCCACCCAAATCTGCAATGAAAACGGTGTGTTTGATGCCTGCGCTTGTGGCGACGCCGGGTGGGCGGGCGACGCGGAAGTGGCACCACCTCCCTTTGTGCTGCCGGCCGCCTGTGCGCGCCTCATCGGCAGCCCGCTCGCCGAGCACCGCCTGGGCGCGGTGTTGCCGCTGACCGGGGCGCTGGCCGCCTTCGGCCCCGGCATGGTGCGGGGCGTGGAGCTGGCGGTGGAGGCCATCAACGCCGAGCCCGGGCCGGCCCTCGCCCTGGCCATCTGCGACTCGGCCTCCAACCCCGCCCAGGCCAGTCGTGCCATCCAGGCGTTGGCCGCCGCCGGGGTGCCCGCGGTGGTGGGGCCCGCCGCCAGCTTCGTGGCGCTGGAGGCCTTCCCCGAAGCGGCGCAGCCGACGGGCACCTTGTTGATGAGCCCCTCCGCCACGGCACCAGCCCTCAGCGCGCTGGCCGACGACGACCTCTTCTGGCGCACGGCCCCCAGCGATGCCCTCCAGGCCACGGCGCTCGGGCTGTACCTGCGGCAGCAGGCCGACGCGGATCCCGCGGCCCACCTCCCAGTCCTGCTCGTCGCCCGGCAAGATCCCTTCGGCGCCGACCTCGCGGCCGCGTTCCGGCGGGCGTTCTGCCCGCCAGGCGACTGCCCGGCCGCGGAGCTGACGGAGGTGGGCTTCTTTGGCGATGCCGCCCCCGCCGCGGCGGCGATTGCAGCGGCCGGTCCCGACGTGCGCTCGCTGGTGCTGCTGGTCTTCCCGGCGGAGTTGCCTACGCTCCTGGATGGGCTGGCCCACGATCCTGATCTCTACCTGCCAGACGCGCTGCGCACACCCGAGGCCATGGTGCACTTCAGCCGCGCCCGGCGCGCGCGCCTCTTCGGGGTGCTGCCGGCACCGCCCGAGGGCCCGGCCTGGGATCGCTTCGCCGCCGCCCACCAGACCCGCTTTGGTGAGGCGCCGGGCCTGTTTGCGGCTCATGCCTGGGACGCCACCCACGCGCTGGCGCTGGCCCTCAACCAGGCCCCGACTCGCGATGGCCGCGGGCTGGCAGCGGCCTTGCGCGCGGGCGCCAGCCAAGACCACCCCTCCGCGGCGGGGGTCCGCCTCTTTGACGATCGGGGCGACGCGGTGGGCGCCGTCCGGCGCTGGACCTGCAGCCCCGACGGGGTGCTGGCGGTGGGCTCGGTGGTGCTGGGGTTGGATGGCCGCCTTGTGGGCCCCTAACAAGCTGCTGAGGGCGCGCATCGACTTGACCACAAATCCTGGTGTATGGCCGAAAATATTCGCCCAATGGCACTGAACATAAATGCAGCATTGAGACAGCCTGGGCCCGACACGCATGATGCGCACGGTCCTCAAGGGGTAGGGGACCGCCACGGGGCCGGCGCCCCAAAACGCGGGGGAATAGGTGTTGCGAAGCACGCCATGCGGATTTTTGGGCATGTTGGGTATATTAGCTTTGGTGGTTCCCGTGGTGCTCCAGGCAGAGCCTGATCCGGGGGTGCGGGAGAGCCTGGGCAAATTCAGCCTGGGCATGAGCTATGAGGCCTTTCAAAAGGTCGCCGGCACGCCCTCTGAAGCCGCCTTGCTCAAACATCTCCGCAGCCATGGGGGCGAGGCGCCCTGGGCCAAGTACGGCATTGCCATCGCCTACTTTGTGGCCAAGGAGGGCAATTTCACCGTCCGCCTCACCGAAGCGGCCTGCAAGAAGCAGTTGAAGAGCCTGGCACCGGTCCACGACCACGAAGACCTGTGCACCTTTGCGTTCAGCAAGCCCAACCACCGCCAGCCCTACCGCCTGAGCCTCGCCTCGGTGCGGTTTGAGCGCAGCGACTTCCGCGAGCTCATTCACTCCTACTTTGAGCGCTACGGCGAAGCGACCGTCGACCGCTCCGATCCAGCCCGCAACATCCTGTGGCGCTTCCAGGTGGAGAACAACCGCTACGAGGCCCGCGTGGTGGCCTCCGAGACCCAGGGGTTCTACCGCTTCGAGCTGACCGCCCGCGACCTCTTCGCCGGTGGCGTGCGCTACGGCCGCGAGCTCAAGCGCACCCAGGAGCAGGAAGTGGGCGTGGACCGGCACGCCGGCAAAGGCGTCCTGCCACACTGATCCCCCCAGAAGCGGACCGCGCTGTCGTGCCGTAACTTGGGCGCCGTGCCTTGGCGCCTTGCCCACATCCACCTACATCCGCCCACACCATGGTCTGCGGGGGGTGGATGCATCCGCTCTGGCGTCGCTTCGACGAATGCCCGATAAAGGGCGGCATGAGCGGCTGGGCCATCGATCTGGGAACCACCAATACCGGCGTCGCGCGCTGGGACGCTGAGGCCGGGCGCCCGCGCCTCGTGGAGCTGCCCCTGATTTGCCGGCAGCCCGGGCGGGAGGACCCCCTCGAAGCCGCTCGGATGGTGCCCTCGGCGACCCATGTGTTGAAGTCTGATGATCTGTGGTCCCGCCTGGGGACGTGGAAGCTGTTTGAGCGCCGCGTCTTCTGGGGCCAGCAGGCCGCCATCGGGCGCGAGGCCCTGGCCCTCAACGAAGGCTGGCGCCACCCCAACTTCGCGCTGAGCTTCAAGACCGCCCTCGGCCGCGCCCCCCAACAAACAATCGCGCGCGTGCGCGAAACCCCCTACAGCGCTCGGGAAGTGGCCCGCATCTTCATGCGGGAGCTGCTGCGCCATACCCACGCCGCCACCGGGGAGCGCATCCGCGACCTGGTCATCACCACGCCCGTGGAGTCCTACGACGCCTACCGCGCCGAGCTGTCCGCCATCGCGTCGCGCCTGGGCATCAAGCGCCTGCGCTTCATCGATGAGCCGGTGGCCGCCGCCATCGGCTACGGCCTGGGGGTGGGGGCCGGGCGGCGCATCCTGGTGGCCGACTTTGGCGGCGGCACCTTCCACCTGGCCGTGGTGGAGCTCACCGCCCGCGACGTGGCGGCGGGCACCTGCACCGTGCTGGCCAAGGAGGGCCGGCCCATCGGCGGCATGCGCGTGGATCAGTGGCTGCTGGAGGCCTTCGCCCAGCGCATGGAGCTGCCGCTGCCCGATCCTGATCGCGGTGGCGAGGCCGAGCTCTGGTACCACCTGATGCTCGACGAGGCCCGGCGCGTGAAGGAGGCGGTGTACTTCGAGCCCACCGCCACCTTTGCCCTCAGCCCACCCGAGGAGCTGCCCCAGACCAAGGCGCGCCTGCATGGTCGGCGGCGCTTCCTGGATGTGAAGCGCGATGATGTTGTTGAAATCCTTCGACAAAAGTCGCTCTACGCCCTGATGAATGACTGCGCCGATGGCATCGCGCGCCAGCTCGAGAAGCAGGGCTTGAGCGAGGGCGCCATCGACGAGGTGCTGATGGTGGGCGGCTCCACCCTGCTGCCCGAGGTCTACGGCGTGTTCGAGGCGCGCTACGGCCGCGACCGCGTCCGCGCCTGGCAGCCCTTTGAGGCGGTGGTGTACGGCGCGAGCGCCTTTGCCGCCGATCGCTTTGGCCAATCCGACTTCATCGTGCACGACTACGCCTTTGTGACCTACGACCCCCGCACCCACGAGAAGCGCTACACCACCATCGTGCCCCGCGGCACCCGCTTCCCCACGGCGCCCGACCTCTGGCGGCGCCAGCTCGTGCCCACCTGCGCGCTGGGCGAGCCCGAGCGCATCTTCAAGCTGGTGATCGCCGAGATCGGCGGCGGTGGCGACGAGCGCCGCTTCTCCTGGGATGCCGACGGCAACCTGCGCCGGGTGGGCGGCGGCGAGGCCAGCGACCAGGTCATCGTGCCCCTCAACGAGGCCAACCCCACCCTGGGCCACCTCGATCCCCCCCACGCGCCGGGCGATCAGCGGCCGCGGCTGGACATCGCCTTCGGCATCAACGCCGATCGCTGGCTCATCGCCACGGTGCAGGACCTCCAGACCCGCAAGGTGCTGCTCAACGCCGAGCCCGTGGCGCGCTTGCTGTAGGGCCCGCCTTTCTCCCACGGCCCCTCCGGTGGTAGCGTCAAGCGGCCACAAACCCCGAGGGCGCGGTGCGTATACTCCTGATCTTCTTGATGTTTCTGCTGCCCGCCTGCGACGACTCCTCGAGTCCATCGGGCCAGGGCTGCACCGAGAACCGCGACTGCAACCTGCCCTTCTCCTGCATCCAGGGGCGGTGTGTGCAGGAGTGCCGCCGCCACGCCGACTGCGCCCAGGGCGAGATCTGCTTCGACAGCGTGTGCTACCCGCCGGTGGATACGTGCCGCACCGACGTGGAGTGCGAGCCCTTCGGGGAGGTGTGTGACCAGGTGAATCGCCGCTGCGTGCCGCCCGGTGGCGCGATCTGCCACCCCACGCTCAACCCCTGCCCGGTGGGCCAGGTGTGCCAGAATGAGGCCTGCCGCCTGCAGGTCGCGGACGCGGGCCGCCTGCCGGTGGACGCCAGCCCCCGGGATGCCACGGTGCCCCCGCCCCGCGATGCCACGGTGCCCCCACCCCGCGATGCCACCACCCCGCCGCCCCGCGACGCCGCCGTGCCGCCGCCCCGCGATGCCGCCGTCCCGCCGCCCGACGCCGCGGTGGTGGGCATGGGCCAGTATGGTGATCCCTGCCGCTGCGGCAGCGACTGCGCCAGCAGCTTCTGCGTGGAGAATAAGCTTTTTAATACGCGGACCTGCACCGATCGCTGCCGCAACGACGGCGAGTGCCCGAGCCTCGACGTATGCCTCCAGGTGCAGGCCGCCGGCCCCTCGCGGGAGTGCCCCGACCACGGCGGCGGCCCCGCGCCGGGCGAGCTGGTCAACGTCTGCATCCCCAACGACACCGGCTTTCCCTGCGATCTCAACGCCGCCCAAAACCCCTGCCTGAGCGGCGTGTGCCTGCGCCCGCCTCAACCGGCCGACTGGATCCACGTGCAGGACCAGTGCGCCATGTTCTGCCAGGACGACCGCAAGTGCCCCCACGGCTACCGCTGCGACGCCATCGCCGGGGTGCAGGGCCGCGTGTGCCAGCCGGCGGTGGAGGTCTTCTCCTGCCCCGACGGCACCATCCAGCAATGCGGCGGCGTCTGCCCGCCCGCCGCGGGCCGCGATGAGGCGGATCTGGCGCTGTGCATCAACCTGCAGGAGGGCGAGGCCGGCTACTGCTCCTGCACCTGCAGCACCGCCCGCGACTGCCCCGTGGGCTTCGCCTGCAGCCGCTTCGCCGAGCTCAACACCGGCGACCCCCAGCGCACCGGCATCTGCCTCGCCATGTCGGGCTACCGTTGTCCGGGCGAGATCGCGCGCCCCCAGGAGCCGCAGTGCCCCTCGCTGACCTGCGCCACCGACGACCAGCAAGCCGCCAACTCGGTGTGCACCGCCCCCTGCGAGCGCGAGGCGGACTGCCCACCCAACCACGCCTGCCGGGCCATCGACGGGGCGCCGGGCCTGTACTGCCTGGCCTTCCAGTAGGCT
>Ga0075163_10013981_pt1 | contig 10381 bp, 8 predicted proteins | sample JI1023141ADNA_FD_71478 | JGI IMG/M metagenome (GOLD analysis project Ga0075163, IMG submission 71478) | Wastewater effluent complex algal communities from Wisconsin, to seasonally profile nutrient transformation and Carbon sequestration -... | ecosystem: Engineered > WWTP > Effluent > Algae... | reverse complement strand
GTCCGGTTCTCGGCGATTGGTGTATGTGGGCATTCGCTGACCACGTGTGGACAGAAATTGTCCACCTTGTGGCGGATGAAATTTAACCAGGCAGGTATCCTTCGAAACGAATGATGCTCTCCGATTCGTCCGCATAGGTCGGCGGCTTCGGTGAAAGCCATCTGATGATCTCGTCCTTGATCGCGAACGCGAAAAAGTGCTGGCCCTTCGGATTGTAATGTCCGATGTAGTACCTTTCGACATAGGCCTTCGCGTCGATCCGGAACTGGGCGAATTCCTCCACGTGCTTGTTCACAGTGTCAATGTGCGGAATCTTGCGGGCCTGCAGGAATTCGACGAATTCGCGGGGGTGGAAGTCGTGAATCGGCGGCCTCGCATCCTTCGGCTTGCCGGCACACGCATACCACACGTTCGGGCCAGGATAGCTTAAAAGCACGAAAAGCTTCTTGCCAGCTTCAGTCAGTCTCGTTTGCACGCGTTCCATGATCCGCATGCCAGCGCGGATCGCATAAGCTTCGTACAATTTCTGTACGGATCCCTTCACCCGGTCCGGCGTCGACAGGTCGATGTCTTTCAGCCCCGTTACGGCCGCCATTTCGTCGATGCTTGCGCGATTCACGATTCGCCCGGTTCGAATGGCGATCAGCGCATGTACGATCATGTCATTTCGGAATGTGTCGTAAACCGTGTCGAATTCGCAAAGCGCACGCAGCTTTTCTGGCGTGTCCGCATAGTTGGGTTTGTCGATGAGTGCCCCGGTGTCCGGATCGATCCTGCAATGCCGCCACGGGTTCGAATGATACATCCTGCCGCTCAGAATGTTCGGCGGGAACGTCAGTTGCCGCCAGGCATTGATGCTGCGCCAGTGGTCATCGCCCCAGATATTGAAAATGACATATTCCGCACCCAGACTGGTCGGCTCGTATTTCTCCAGCCGTTGTGCAGCCTGATACACGCCGAAACCGCCAATGCCGAAGTTCCGGATCGGTTCGCCGAAGTGCCCGGCCAGAATCTCCTGCCAGGTTTCGGCGTCGTTCGACTGATGCCCCTGTGTGAAACTGTTGCCGTAAGTATTGATCCGGCACGGCCGGTCGCGAAAATTCACCTGAAACCGCTGACCGGTCTCTTCGTATCGCGCCAGTGTGTGCGAACCATCCACGCCGTCGCGCATGAAGCTGTTGCGCAGAAGATATCCTGTGTCCGGGTCGAATTTCGCCCACACGCGGGCCTTCGGATCGAGAAAATCCTCCACGCTCTTCCGGTCCATCACGTAGGGTTTCAGAAAGTCGCGGATTTCCTGATCGGCCTGATCCTGTGCGAGCGAAGATGTGACGATACCGGCCGGAATCACGATCGCGGCCCTTTGAAGCACGCGGCGATTGACGCCCTTTCGCGAATCTTCCTGCATTTGCGAGCCTCGTTCGGTGTCGTGTTTCGATTGGAGCATCGTCAGGTCCCTGTGTTCGAATCTATCGCGCTCCGGAAGCGATCTCAAGCACTTTTTCTGGTCGATCGCGTATGATGGCCGTCATCGAATTCGCATGCCGCAAGATCTGGCCCGATTGAGATCGTACCTCTGACGTGCTTCTGGAGGCCTCGGATGCTGTTCATGGTCATCGAACGTTTCGAAAACGACGACATGATCCCGGTGTACCGTCGCGTACGCGAAGCCGGCCGTGGGCTGCCTGACGGGCTCGAATATGTCGCGAGCTGGGTCGAACCGAATTTCTCACGCTGCTTCCAGCTCATGAAATGCGACGACCTGCGTCTGCTTCAGCAATGGGTCCTGCACTGGCGAGGCACGGGCGTATCGTTCGAAATCGTGCCCGTGGTCGAAAGTTCGCAGACCCGCGAAATCGTCGAGCCGTTTATGGATCGTGCCTGAGCCTTGCGATGCGGCATTTCGATCACCCGATGGCCCGAGATCCGCATCTTCGAAGAACCCGGAGTTCCGTCCATAATCTGCCAGCTTCGAAGTCGATCTCGAATCGATCGCAGCCCGTGTTCGTAAAGGAAAAGGCCAAATCATGCAGACATGCATCGTGAAAACTTCGGACGGTTCGCAATTGCATTCCGAGTCGGTCGGGTCACCGCACGATCCCGCAGTGCTTCTGATCATGGGTGCCACGGCTTCGGGCCGCTGGTGGCCCGACGATTTCTGCCGAAATCTCGCCGATTCCGGCATGCACGTGATTCGCTACGATCATCGCGATACCGGCGAATCCAGTAAATATCCCGCGGGAGAGCCTGGATATACCTTGGGCGACCTTGCCGCCGACGCTCTCGCCGTTCTCGACGCTCATGGAATCAGCAGGGCCCATTTCGTCGGCATGTCCCTCGGCGGCTGGCTGACGCAAATGCTGGCCCTGACGCATCCTGAACGCATTCTGTCGGTCACCTTGATCGCGTCCGAACCGCTGGCGACGCCGGATCCTGAGATTCCTCCGATCGATCCTGGCGTGATCGCATCTCATTCCGCCGCCGGCGAACTGGATTGGACCGACCGTTCCGCCGTCGTCACATTTCAGACAGGCCTCTGGCGTCTTCTCACGGGCCCTGGGCGAACCTTCGACGCCGAAGCCGCCGCCGGGATCGCGTTCACCGATTTCGAAAGGTGCGGCGACCCGCTCGCGATGTTCAATCATGCGATGCTCGGCGGCGATCACGCGGAAATGCAACCACTGCTCGACAGGCTCGGCGAAATTCGAGTGCCAGTGCTTATCGTTCACGGTACGCATGATCTTGTGCTGCCCTATGACCATGCCTTGCGGACTTCGAAACTTCTGCCCGGCGCGCGGCTGCTGACGCTGGAGGGAGCCGGGCACGAACTGAATCGTCAGGACTGGCCCGATATCATCGAGGAATTACGCAAGTCGATCGGTCAATCCGGTTCGAAACGGGTGTAACTCGATCGGATTTCGGATAAAATAGAAATCGAGCGATGTGAGTCATGCGCCTGGAGCCAATTCCGGCCACTCGATCACTTCTCGAAAGCGGATGACAAGCCGTTCGATGCCGAACGCAACCCGGCGTTCTCAGGCAATCCGAGCTTTTCGAAACCCATCGATTCGGCCGCGGAATCTCCGAACAGGCAGGTCACGAGACTTGCGAGATCCTGCTCATTCGCACGGTCCGCGAGAATCTGCCGTGTCCATGAGTCTTCGTCGATTCCGAGCGGAGCGAGCGATTGCCCCAACCGGCACATGACGGCCCGCTCCTGACCAATGAGTTCCGCAACGCTCCTGGCCGGTCCATTTTCGAAGACGTACAGAAGTCGAAGCGCGGCTGACATCATGGCAAATCGCACATTTTCTTCGCTTGCAGCCTCGCTGGACCAGAGAACGCCCGTGATCCAGAACCTGGCGCGACGTTTTCCGGTCAGGGATCGGGGGTCGGGTATTTGCCTCAGATAGATCTCGGTCGCGAATCGATTCGTCCAGCCGCCTTGCTGGTCATCGATAATGACAAGCGAGGCATCGAACCGTTCGTCGAAATGCGACAATGCCGGAAGGACAGACTCGATCGTCTCAAGTGCGATCGAGTCGGCATTCATTTCGAGGTATCGATCGACGAGTTCACGGACGTGTTCTCGCGCCATGGGATTGGCGAGAACCATCGGGGCGAATCCGAGTTCCTCGCCATTCTCGTCGATCATCGTCCGGAGATAAGCGAAGAACCGTTTCGAATTGCGAGGCATTTCGTACAGGCGTTTCAATTCCGGCAAGGCCGGCACGTAATCGATTCTCATGATCGAACCCCTGTGAGCGAAGCTGTCCGACGTTTTCAGGATTGTCGTCGATACACGGCCACGACGTTCGATGCGATCGATCCAGGTGTCCCGATCGGCTTCGAATCCATTCATGCGTGGAAACTGGCGTACATGTCCTGAATTCACGCGATTTCATGGCTTGTCCGGAATGATTCCGATTCGGAGAATTCCGAGACCACTTTCGGATCAGTGAGGCGATCGAATCGCTTCGAGTTTTCCCCACGCGAAAACCGGCTTTCTGATTCGCGTCATGGCTTGCTATGATAGTCAAGAGTACGATTCCTTCGAAAGGAGGCAAGTCGACCGCACATTCCGGCCCATACCTCCTTCCGCTCGCTCCGATTTCGACGCAACCACGGGTTCAATCGACCATGCCACGCTACATCGATCCTCACATTCACATGGTTTCCCGCACCACGGACGACTACAAGCGCATGGCACTGGCCGGCTGCGCTCTGGTGAGCGAGCCCGCTTTCTGGGCCGGGTTCGACCGTTCGGGCGTCGAGGGGTTTCGCGATTATTTCCGGCAGCTCACTGATTTCGAAGCCAAACGGGCCGGTCAGTATGGCATCGCGCATTACACCTGGCTGTGCATCAACGCCAAAGAGGCCGAAAACGTCGAGCTTTCGCGCGAAGTCATCGCCATGATCCCCGAATTTCTCGACTCGCCCCACGTCCTGGGCATCGGCGAAATTGGCCTGAACAAGAACACGAAGAACGAATCGACCGTGTTTCTGGAGCACCTCGACCTGGCCGCCCGCACGGACGAGCTGATCCTCGTCCACACGCCCCACCTGGCCGACAAATACCAGGGCACGCGGATGATCCTGGACATGCTCAAGGGCGATGGCCGCATCAAGCCCGAACGTGTGTGCATCGACCACGTCGAGGAACACACGATCGCTCTGGCCCGCGACGCCGGTCACTGGGTCGGTATGACGCTTTACCCCATCACCAAATGCACCCCTCAGCGTGCGGCTGACATGGTCGAAAAGTACGGCACGGACCGGATCATGGTCAACTCGGCCGGTGACTGGGGCCATTCCGACCCCCTGGCCGTGCCCGAATTCATTTTCGAAATGAAAAAACGGGGCCATTCGCCTGCCGATATCGACAAGGTCGTCTTCCAGAACCCGCTGACGTTCTTCCGCCAGTGCCGCCGGTTCGCCTGGCAGCCGGCATCGGTCTGATCGATCGCATCGGTCGCGGATAATGCTGCAATTCGCACCACAAATTTCGAAGGACGGCTGGCCATGCTGCGTTTCCTGCTTGCGTCCGTGGCGATATGGTTCGGGATGAGTTCGACATTAACGGCCGCCGAGCCTCGCAACGTCATTCGCGTGAGGGTTTGGGACGAGCGACAGCCGGAACAGAAAAAGGCCTACGAGGGCGGATTCCTGGGCGACACGATCGCCCGGCATTTGCAGAAAAACGCGGGCATCGAAGTGAATTCGGTATCGCTCGATTCGCCCGGTCAGGGCCTGAGCGATGCCGATCTCGACACCACCGACGTTCTCATCTGGTGGGGCCACGTGCGGCATGACGCCGTAAGCGACGACCGCGTGAAAGCCGTGGTCGATCGTGTCAAGGCTGGCAAGCTCAGCCTGATCGCCCTGCATTCGGCACACTTCGCCCGACCGTTCATGAGCCTCATGTATGAGCGGTCCAAAGCTGATGCCCTGAAAATGATACCGGAGGCGGATCGCCGCGCCGGCAAATTCGATTTCACGCGGCCGCTCAAGCGGGAGATGGTCAAGCCCGATTCGCCCCTCACGCCCCGGCTCGAAATGCAGGGCGATACCTGGGTCCTTATTCCTCCTGTGTGCGTGTTTCCGTCATGGCGGGCCGACGCTGCGCCGGGGCATGTTACGACGCTTCTGCCGGATCATCCGATCGCGGCCGGGCTGCCGAAAACGTGGGATGTGCGGCAGACGGAAATGTATTCCGAGCCATTTCACGTGCCTCCGCCGGACGCCGTCATTTTCGAAGAGAAATGGGACAAGGGCGAACGCTTCCGCAGCGGCTGCCTTTGGAAGGTCGGAAAGGGCCAGGTCTTTTATTTCCGCCCCGGGCACGAAACCTATCCGGTATTCGAGCAGGCGGAGGTGATTCGAGTGCTGGAAAACGCGGTGAAGTTTCTGGCGTTGAAATGATATTGGCCGATCGATTCGGTGAGCCTCAGACTTCACCCGTCGATCGGCTGGCTCATTACCTGATCCAGTTCGAAAAGCAGATGTTCCCTGTTCGAATATGGCCCTGGCACGTAGCCGCCTGAAGCGATGCCCCGCTGGGTGAGTTCGCACATGTGCCAGTCCTGCCTGTTGGTCAGGTCCCAGAACTGCACGGCATCACGCGGGTCGAAGTCGGGCTGGGCGACTGTCTCTGGCTCGAAAAGCCACTCGCATGTCATTTTCGTGCGGTTCGTGGCCACGGGCTCAATTCGATGCGTCAGCACGTAATCGGGGTGAAAGCTCATCAGCATATTCGGCAGGAGAATGTAATAATACACATGCCGAGATTGCTCCGGATTCAATTTCGGGAAGATCGGCCGGCGGGTCGATCCGTCGGCCGTCATGCTGGCGACACCGTCGTTCAGACTCATCCGGCCGCCGACGTAGCAGGCGTTAGCTGGATCGTTTTCGCCGCTCGTGGGAGGCGAGAGTCGGGCCAGGGCCGGATGCACGCTCGGGCAATGCAGGCATTCGGAATAGTTCTGAAGGATCAGCTTCCAGTTGGCAGCGATGTCATATTCGATGCGGGCGCCGGTTTTCAGATCCGAAAGTGGCCAGGCTGCGAACTTTTCGGGGAAGTCGGCCAGGGATAGGGAGAGTGGCGCATTCGAAATGGAATCGTCGGCCCGGACGAAAATGAAGCCGCCCCAGATGTCGCATTCGAGCGCGTTCAGGGGCCAGTCGGCTGGGTCGAAGCCATCGACGTCTTTCATGCCTGGCGCGCCGATCAGACTGCCGTCGCAATCGAATGTCCAGGCGTGATAAGGGCAGGCGATGCGGCAATGGGCCAGATGTCCGCGAGAGGACTCCGTCAGCAGCGTGCCCCGGTGCCGGCAGCTATTGAAAAAGGCCCGGATGCGGCCATCGCGGCCGTGCATGAGCAAAAGGCTCAAGCCAGCGATGCGGCGGCTGATGAAGTTGCCCGGCAGGGGCATCTCTTCGATCCGGCCGACGCAAAGCCAGCGGCGGCGAAACCAGGCGGACATATCACGCTCGAACCGGTCGGGGCAGACGAAGGCCGAGGCATCCGGAGTGCGTTTCATCGTCGGCGAGTGATTGCGGGCTTCCGGCTTCATCGGGCGGTGGATCCGTTTCGAATCGGGCGAAAAGACGATCGCGTCCGTCGCGGTTCACTCTAAGCGAACGACCCGCCCGGACGCAATTCGTCAGTTGCCGATTCGTCGATCACTGATCTTCCGGGGGTGGTGCCGGCTTGCGGCGTCCTTCGCCCTTGCCGCGTGCACCCTTCGCGGGCGGGGCCCCCTCTTCGCCGCCCGGGCCGCCAGGACCTCCAGGACCGAAACCACGACCGCCGGGTCCACCGGGTCCGAAACCACGGCCACCCGGGCCACCCGGACCGCCGGGGCCCATCTGGGGCGGACGGCTGAGCATTTCGTACTGTTCTTCGTTCAGGATTTCCTTGAGCTGCTTCGCGACGCTGGCTTCGAGCTTATCGATCTCGGCCTGCTGTTTGTCGCTCAGGTCAAGTTGCCCAATCATGAACGGCGGGATGACGGCCCCGACCTTGAACATCGGCATGCCGCCGCGGCCCTGCATCTGGCCCTTGCCTTGTGCTCCGCCTTTTTTCGAAGCGTTCCCGCCCCTTTTCGGCGGAGCATCCTGGCCTTTGCCGCGACCCTCACGTTCCGGAGGCTGTGCCAGTGCCGACAGCGTCACCGCCGACATGATCACACCCGCCGTCAGCGTTTTCCAGGCGATCGTTCTCATCTTCATTTCTCCTACATACGACGTCGATCGATTTCGATCCGCCTCGCGGATCTTCATTCCGTAATGCATCATAAAGCCCAGCCTGATCGATGGAAGTATCGGATCGTATCGATCCGCCAGATTTCGAAATTCATCGTGTCGAAAACGAAACGGGCGGGCCTTTCGGCCCGCCGCATTTCGAAATCTTCGCGAACTGACGAACGATCACGCCTTTCTGGCGATCACGGCTTCGCCTTTTCGCTGGCTTGCGGGCCAGCGGGGCGGCCAAGCCCTCGTCCGCCGCGCGGGCCGCCCATCGGCGGAACCGGCGGTTTGACTTCCAGCACTTCCAGGTTCGCCCCGTAGGGCAGGCTTTGCAGGCCGGCCTTGACCGTCTCCACATCGCCGACGACCAGAATCGACATTTTGTCGAACGGCAGATATTTCCCGGCGACGCCATTGGCGGCCGCGGCGTCGACCGCTTCGATCTTCGACTGATAGGTTTCGAAGTAATCGTCGGGCAGGCCGAAGCGGATGATGTCCGAAAGCGCCCCCGCCATGGCGAAGGTCGTTTCGAACCGGCCGGGGAAGCCCTTGATCAGCCTGTCCTTGGCGAAGGCCAGTTCCGCGTCGGTGATCGGCCGCTTGCCGGTCACTTCCGTCAGCTCCTTGACCAGCTCCACGGTGGCCTCCTTCGTCACGGCCGTCTGCACGCTGGCGCCGGCTTCGAAGGGTCCCGGGCCCTTGCCGAACGCGAAGCTCGAACGGGCGCCGTAGGTGTAGCCCTTGTCTTCACGCAGGTTCAGGTTCATCCGGCTGGAGAATTGCCCGCCCAGCACCGAGTTCATCACCACCAGGGGGAAGTAGTCGGGCGTGGACCGGGGCGGGCCGACGAGCCCCGCCGCGAGAATGCTCTGGGCCGCCGCGGGCTTGTTCACAAGATAAAGCCCGGGCTTCTTTTCAGGCGTCGGCGCCGGAATGTCGATGGCGACCGCTTCGCCGCCCGTCCATTGCCCCAGGGCTTTGTCCAGCAGCGTTTTGGCCGCTTCCGGCGTGATGTCGCCGACGACGATGGCCGTCACGTTCGCCGGGTTGAACAGCTTCTTGAAGTGGGCCTTGCACAGGTCGGGCGTGATGCCCCGCAGGGTTTCGAAGGTGCCGTCGTTGTCGCGGCCATAGGGGTGCTTTTCGCCGTAGAGCAGCTTGGGGAACACGTCGCCCGCGATGCCGTCGGCACTGTCGAACTTCCGGGCCAGGGCCGAAAGCCGCTGGATCTTAAGGCGGTTGAGTTCCGCTTCAGGGAACGAGGCTTCGAAGAGCACGTCCGTGAACAGTTCCAGGGCCTTTTCCGTGTGCTTGGTGAGCGTCGTAACGGACATCGACGAACTCTCCTGCCCGCCGCTGGCGTTCAGGTCAGCGCCGATCATCGAAAGCTCAGCGGCGAGCTGTTGCGTGTTACGCTTCGCCGTGCCTTCGCGGACGAGGCTCATGGCCAGCCCGGCAAGCCCTTCCTGTCCGGCCGGCACGTTCACGTCGCCGCCCTTGGCCACCAGGCTCACCGTCAGAATCGGCAACTGGTGCCGCTCGGCCACCAGGGCGTCCATCCCGTTGGCCAGCTTCACGCGTTTTACGTCGGGCGGAGAGAACTTCGGCGTCGGGCCCGGCTCAGGCTGCTTCGTCCTGTCGAAGGTGTCGCGCACTTCCGTCACTTTCAGGTCCGGCAGCGGTGCCTGCTGGCTCTTGTCCACGACGGCTTCCGGGGCACGCTCGGTCGGCGGCCCGGGGATCACGTCCAGGCGGACGCGATTGGCCGTCAGGTACTTCTTCGCCACACGCTGCACGTCGGCCGGCGTGACCTTGAACAGGTCCTGCATTTCCTTCTTGTACGCCAGCGGATCGCCGTCGTAGAAGTTGTTCGAGTGCAGGAATTCGGCCTTGCCGTGGGCCGATTGCAGGCCCTTGATCAGGTCGGCTTCCTCGCCGTTCTGGGCTTTGAGAACTTCGTCGGCCGTGGGGCCTTCGGCGATGATCCGGGCGATCTCGCCGTCGGCGATCTTCACCAGCTCGTCCAGGTTGCCGTTCTGGTCCGGCCGGGCCGTGATCGACACCGTGAAGGTGCCCGTCAGTGCCGAAGCCGGGTGAAATGCGAAGACATTGGCCGCGAGCTGGCGGTCATAGCTCAGGGCCTTGAACAGCCGGTTTTCCTTGGGCAACTGGCCCAGAACGGTCGCGAGCACGTCCAGGGCTTTTTCGTCCGGGTTGCCCCGTTCGACAGTCGGCCAGGTCAGTTGGGCACGTGCCAGGGCCACCCGGTCTGTCATGGTGATGTGCTTCGGGGCGTCCAGCTTCGGCACGTTGGCGGCCATTTTGGGCACTTCGGGGCCCTTCGGCAGCGGGCCGAAGTATTTCTCGACGAACGCTTTCGCCTGCGCCGGGTCGAAATCGCCCGAAATCACCAGAGTGGCATTATTCGGCGAATAGTAATTCAGGAAGAAGTTGGAGACGTCCGAAAGGCTGGCGGCCGAGAGGTCGGCCATCGAACCGATCACGCTGTGATAATAGGGGTGACCGGGCGGATAAAGCGCTTCGAGCATCTTCTCCATCGACTGCCCGTAGGGCTGGTTGTCCACCCGCTGGCGGCGTTCGTTCTTCACGACTTCCCGCTGGTTGTCCA
>Ga0075163_10013980_pt1 | contig 10382 bp, 8 predicted proteins | sample JI1023141ADNA_FD_71478 | JGI IMG/M metagenome (GOLD analysis project Ga0075163, IMG submission 71478) | Wastewater effluent complex algal communities from Wisconsin, to seasonally profile nutrient transformation and Carbon sequestration -... | ecosystem: Engineered > WWTP > Effluent > Algae... | reverse complement strand
TGAATCTGAAGCATCTGCTCCGCCTGCGCGGCTGTCCATGTGGAAAGTTTGAGCAGCTGCGCTAGCTGCGAGTCTGACTGCCACGGCTCTTGCTGTGAAGACATGATTCCTCCCTTTTGGGAAGGAGTCTGAGGCGCGGGGGCAGCGGCGGGAAGATGGGGGTGGACGGGCGCTTACGCAATAGCCTCGATGCTAGCAGCCAGAACAAGGCAACGAACGGGGTGCTCTGCGTGCCCCCTAAGCCATCGAGGGAGGCGTTGGTTGCCTACCTCACCAGCAACCTGGGTGGCATAACCGGGCTATGGGAATCGGCGCGAAATGCCGTTTACTCGGAGTGACAAAGTGAACGGGCCCACAGGCCACAGGCGCGCGTCAAACAGCTTGCCCGGCGTGCTGGGGCGCAAATTAGACCGTGCTGATGCCATGCGCAGCAGACTCCGCGTTATCCGAGCAGCAGCGCCGACAGGTTTCCGCTACTGCTGTGCGCGCAGAATACCAAATCGTCCCGCAGCCCCAGCGAAAAAGTTGCAACGGTTTGAGACTCTACGGCTTTTGTGGAGATGCGACAGCGTATGCAGAAACGTTTGTTAGGAGCGACATCATGGCCTAAGCCCACATCCCAAATACACACTTTCTGTCACCGCTTGATTCCTGCGGATGTAGGAGGTCGCAAAGGTTCTCCGAGTTGGCAACGGCACTGGCAATCAGCCAAAGTCGAACAAGGACTTCTTTTCAGACCGATGACGATGGTGTGTTTAGGACACAGGTGCGCGGTCGGAGACGGAACGGGGAGCAACTCGGATGAAGACGAGGAGAAGGAGCGCAGTTTTGACGGTGAAGAAAGGTGGCTCTCCTGACAGAATTGTGGGTACGAACACCGACGATGCACTGAGAGAGACATGGTGACCGAGCGAGGCGCTGGCCAATGGAGCTGCTGGGAGTTGTCTCGCGGCTCAGGGGAGTCCAGGGCAAAGCGGTCTGCGATCGGCCCTACGGGCCCCTGAACACTCCTCGCTCACGAGGCGGATGGGCCACGCAGACAGCCTGCCCAGGAGATTGCCTGGTCCGACCTAATACAATGTGTCACATCCACGTCGCTGCACGTAGCCGCCAACTCGACCCACGATTCTGTCAGGAGCGTCAGATTAGCGCACCGATCCGCAATGGCCAATAGGACAGCCTGACAGAGTTCTCCACGACTCTGACAGGAGCACCACTTAACAACCAGTAATCCGCGTATAGCGGTAATTACCATCCCAGCCTCTATTTCCAGGAAGGCCTGGCGTTCCGGGCGTGCCTACATTCAGTTTGACATTACATCCGCTGGAACTGCATCCCGTTGGACCGGGGCTTCCACCGCTGCCGCCTCCACCCGGCAAGCCCCCGCTACCGGCGGACGTGTCATCGCTTGGGATGCCAGTCATCGTACAGTAATTGATGTCAATATCTCCACCGTTGCCACCGTTGCCACCGTTGCCACCGTTGCCACCATCTCCGCCGGGGCTTCCATCCTTGCAGTACCCGAAGCAGCAAGACCCAGCGCCGCCGTCACCCCCTCTACCGCCGTAGCCGCCGTAGCCGCCGTTGCCGCCGCGCGTTATAAAAGTATCCGTACTACTAACAGTCCTGACCAGCAGCGAAATATCACCGCCCCTGCCACCGGATAGGCCGTCACCCCCGTTGCCGCCAGCGCCCCCCGGCCCACTGCCGCCGCCGATGCAGTAAGAAGTGGGGCCAGGAGCACCGGGCTTGCCCATTGCACCGTGGTCTCCTGGCCAACCGATTTTTATCACATCCCGCGCAGTACCCTTGGCGACGATGCGTGCATGTCCCTCGTAGCGTACGGATTCAATGAACACGTCCCCCGCTACCTCCAAAGTGGCACCTTCCTTTAAAAATATCTGGTGGCCCTTGAGGTGCAGTGAACTCGGCACGAGTAGATGTGTCCGGCTCTCTAAGACGATGTCGCCCGAGGCAGCCAACCGCAACGGCTGCATGGCCTCCATGGCTTCGCCAGGCAGAATCGACTGTGCAGGTCCGTTCGCATCTCGAATCAGCTGCGGGAACACTTCTGTGATAAGCAGTGGGGTGGACGGATCACGACCTGGCGGACTTTCTATCGTGAGGTTTCCTGAGTGTTCAATAGTCGTCCAAGTGACAGCATTTAGCCGCGTGAAGAAGGTCGATTGCTGCTCCGCAGCGGCTTTTCCCACGGGAGCGAGTTCCGTGTTGCCACAGTGCGTGAGCGAGGTAAGGAACAACGTCATGCCGATTGCTGTCTTGAGAAACTTGTTCATTATTCTCTCCTTTGCTTGCCACGAACGCAGAGGCACCGAAACGTCCTCTACTACAGGCAGCCTACACAAGCAGTGGGCAACAACCGGTTGAGAACCAGTGTTGCACCGACCTGCGCGTTGGGAGAGACAGCTCTTCGCTATCGGCGAAATAGACTCAGGAGGCTAGCACTCGAGCCCGATGGCTCGAAAACCAGCGTCGGAAAAGCTCGTTCTGAAAGCGATAGCCGCGCTCCGTCAGTTCGACGAGGTCGCGTTGCACGAGCGGATCCCAAGTTTGGCCATCGCAGACCAGGGTGGTGAGATTCGGCTCGCTTGGTAAGAGCACTGCCCCCTGACCGCGCTGCGCCAACAGCTGAAGCGCAGTCAGTCCAGGACTTGAGATTTGATTCGCAGTAATCTCCCCAAAAACCAGGACCGCGTCATCGAGGACCGGCTCAATGGCAGCTTCGACATCAAAGACAGTAGCAAAAAAGCGCTGCTCCTCATCTTGCTGGTTCTTCATTTCGATAATGCGCGCGCACAGCAGTTGAAGCAGATACGGATGCCCACTAGTCAAAGAGAGCACGAGACTGAGCGCTGCTGGGTGGTACTGAAGCGCAAAGTCAGGCATTGGTTTCTCGACAAGCTGTCTCGACTCGTCATCCCGCAGGCAACCAAGCTTGATCGTCCGTACGTTGATGAGATAGCTCGACCACGCGCTGACTTCAGAGAGCATGTGCGAGCCAGCCAGCAATACGCGAAACTTCGGCTTGTGCTGAACCATATGTCGCAGCATTCCCAACAGAGGCTGAGCATCGAAGCGGCCAGCACGTAGAGCAGCATCCAACTGCTCGAATTCGTCTAGCATTAGCAGCGCCGAGAGGTCGTGCAATTTCTCGGAGAAGCGATCCAGCCAGACATCGAACACAACGAAGGGATCGCTGGCCAAATCTTGGCGGGATGGATGTTCAATCGTAGTTCCCCGCTGCGACAGAAGTTGACTGCTCATTGTTCTGGCTAGTTGAAACAAAAATCCTGTGTGACTCTGAGCGCTGCATATGCCTTGAAGGTCGACAAATAGCGTGACCCAGGTGCTTGGTAGAAGCACTCGTAGATTGCGCAAAAGGGACGTTTTTCCCATACGGCGCTGGCCATAAAGGAGTACAGGTGGAGCGTGCTTGCTTCTAATGAGTAACTCCACCTGAGCACTTACGTGTGTTCGCCCAACAAACACTGCCTGTCCCTCTGCGAGTGGCAATCCAATAATGTAGGGGTCCTCAATAAACTTCGCGATAGCCTGCTGTCGCTGAACCTGATGAGTGGCCAAAATATCCTGCCATCGGTTCAGAATCCGCAAGAACCGGATAGCCAACGGATCACCGCTGAGCGTAAGGTCGCGCGCGAGCCGATTCATTTGATCCTCAACAGTGCGCAACGCAAGGCGATGCTGATAAGGATTCTTTAGAGAAGCCATGGCCGCCGCAACATCTTGACTCAGTCGACTGAAGTAGCGCAGTTGGTCTGTACCCAGACCATGCGTTGTAACGCCCCCGAGCTGCTTCTGAACATTAGCCAGACCAGCCATATCTGCGCATTGTTCAAGCGCCAAAAGCTCGAGCTCTAGTTGAACAACCTGAGGTGCCCAGCGCTGCGAACTAGTGGCTAGCTGTTTCAACGCTGCCGTGCCGACTTCTGGCCAGCGGTTGCACACGAGCAACAGGTGTTCGCTCAATCCTTCCATGCGTAATGTCTGCATCTCGTCCCAAAACGTAGAGTGCCAACGAAGCAAACTACGTTGGGGGGGACTACGACGGATGTCTAGCTGGTATATGAGCCGGTTCCATGCCGCCTCAAAGGGGTACAGTGCATACCGCTGCCAGTACGGTAAGGACCAACCAAGAAGAATACAAAGCGGAGTCAGTGTTTTTACCAGCAGCTTTTCCGAGGGCCCGCGGATTGACCAATTCTCATCGGTATAGATAGTGATAAAAAGCCAACAGAGCGGAGCCCCGACACCGCCTGCAAATGCCGCTGCGACGGCTCCGCCAACCATCTCTCCCACTACCATTGGTGCCAATAAAGCCATTATCAGCGAACTGCTGATAATCTGCCGGATACCGTGCCGAAACGCATCAGACATGGCACTGGAATATGGTCCTGACGATAAACAGAACTTAGTAACAGTTGAACCAATAGCAGTTAATATGGCATACGTAATGCAAAACACAAAAGCGACAATCGCTCCTTTGTGCCAGCGCCTTTTGCGAAGATATAGGGCAACACCGGTGCTGAGCGAGAAAACCACTAGGCCGCCAAAGGCAACGATTCCAATTAAGAAAAAACTTCTGCTGCGCAAAGTAACTATTTGGAGAACACAGAGTCCGCTCACTGCAATAAATCCCAATACAACTGCACCAATAGCGCGGGAATCGAGACGAAAATCTTTAGAATGATAACGCAATCGCAATAGCGCAGAGAATGCCCCACTAAATGAAAATATTAATATATATATACTGGGATATGATTGGACAAACGATTTTGATGTTGCGAACCATGCCCCCTCAGTCTGAGTATCTAGCGCTACAGTAAAAATCTGATGAATTCCTTCATTTGAAATTATATCGATGAACATTGCTATAATGCCTGCGTATACGCTAATGAAAACAGCAAAAGCGCCACCGATCCGGAGCATGCCCGATGCTTTTGCCGCTGCATTCAGTGCATATTTAATCTGAAACTGGTTCAGAGTAGTGGGGCTGTCAGAGGCCAATAACCGAAATAGCTGCTCACTAATGGCAAAAATAATCGGCAACACTACAAACCCGAGCAATAAAAGATGGCGTAGTGGCTTGCTTTTGAAGTGGCTGCGCTGCAGATACAGAAGGCAGAAACTGTCGGGCAGTTCTGGATCAATAGACTGAACCAGACTATGCCAAGCGCTAGGTTTGAATAGAATCCAGTAGAGAACCTGCAGCGCTTCAACGATGGATGCAGTACATCGTTTTAAAAAAACCAGCAGTGCGGAGGGCGCAAACCGACTGTTATACATCAGCATTCCCAAGAGAAGCGCGACTGGCGGCTTTGATCTCGCGGAGAGCAGCGGTCTGCCAAGTATGGGCAGGGATTGATTGGTGGGTAGCTTCAAGGCAGTGATCGCAAGCAATTTGTATCAATCCCGGCCAACCATTGCTCACTTCGAGAATCCAAGCCTTGTCCAGCTCAGAAAATGGAACAGGTGAGTTTTCTATAATCGAAGCTGAGGCCTCATCAGATAGCGGACCGAGTTGCAGTGGCCGGAAAATATTAAAGAAGGACGAGCTATAGTGGTAGCGGACGGCTAGTGTCTCGGTTGCCTCTCGCGCAGAGACCAGGAAAGCCAGTTTTCCATTAGTATAATTCGAAACTAACGATCTCATGCTATCCCAAAACATATCACTTAACGCGTGAAGATCCGATTTTTGCGAATTTTCTCGCATCGCAGTACTTATATTATCCATCATAATAACTGTCGGTGTTTGAATTTTAGTAGATAGTATTTCAATAAATTGTTCGAGTTGACAATGTTTTGGCGTCTCTATTCCCAATCCAGATAGAATGTGGAACTGTAGCCCGAGTTGGTTTTGCAGTTGTGGAATTTCAAAATCTGCGTAAACCACAGATAGACGCGGTACTATCGAAGGGAGGTCACTTTGCTGGTCACTTCTGAGCAGAGCGCCTGCGTTAATATGATAAATCTGCCTGAGGAGCGAAGTTTTACCGCTTAATCGAGAACCTAGGATAGCAGGGTTTTGAAGTGGCATTCGCGTTAACCAGCTAAGCACTGACCTTACTTCGTAGATGCGCCCGAAGAAGAGGCGCGGATTGTCAATGGGCCTCCGTGGACAAAAGCCAGAGCTGCTAAGTTCAGGATTCACTTGCCAGTCCGGTCGCAGCACGGTATAAGAGGGTAATAACTCGGATGACGAACCGGACTTTGTATCGATAGCTGATGTAAATTTGACGATCCAATCAAGTATTTGTTGACTTGATTCAATGTAAATCTCTTCTGGTGCGCAGGCTATTCGAATAAGATCATTGCCGTGACTGCCACGATTGCCTGGTTGAATAGTCACCAAAGAACCTCTTCCCCCTTCTGCCGTATAAAAATGATTGCATATGTCTCTTTTAGTGATATCGCAGGATAGGGTGCCAGCGAATGGAGATAAGCGTCTTAAATCTAGCAGACGAATACCACCACCTTCGTCGCTAAAAATTGATAGTCTTTGATTAACCTCTGCAGGTAGTTTTCGTGCTATAGCCAATAGCACGAGAAGAACCATAAACCGCTCGCTAAGCCCTTTCGTCTTCCCAGTCCAGCCAAGCACTGTAGCGATTTTTCCTTCCACCTGTGATCCAATGAACAGCGCCGGACGTTTATCCAAACGTAGTCCTATTTGTTCATGTTGATAGATAAATCGTAGTTCCATAATGACACACCCTAGTAGGCTGGCTGTGTCAGAGCAAGTTCAAACGCTTCCGCCGAGTTAGACATGCCTGCACCAAATCCGATGGTTCAGCGCCGAACCCGATGTTATAAAAAAAAATCGAATGCCAATTCAAATATCCCGTGAACGCTTGGCCGACTTACTCATCGACCCGCGCGAAGATCTCGATCTCGAAATCAAAAACTGGCTCGATTTGCGCGGCGATAACAACGCAAAGGCCACTTTTGCCAAAGCAGCGCTGGCGCTCGCTAATCACGGTGGCGGGTTTATCCTTCTCGGCCTGACCGAAACCGATCGCGGATGCATCGAGGCGGAGGGACGGCCGCTGACACTAGATGACTACAGTCAAGACGTCATCAACGGGATCATTCAGAACTATGCCGACCCTGCGTTTCATTGCGCGGTGCATATCGTTGCCCGGCAAGATGGGCAGCTTTTCCCGACCGTTGTGGTGCCGGGCAATCACCGCTCGCCAATCCGTGCGAGACGCGCTGGACCGAACGGCAACACTATCGAGAGCAATGCAATTTATGTGCGCAAGCCGGGGCCGCGCAGTGAGACACCAATGAGCGGCCAGGAATGGGACGCGCTGCTGACGCGTTGCCTTACCAATCGCCGAGACGAGATGCTTGACCAGATACGCGGTCTAATAACCGGCGCAGTGCCTGTGGCAGCGCAGCCTGCCGGGCCCGCCAAGTTCGACCAATGGATTGAGCAATGCCTTGCGCGCTGGGGGGCACTGATTGAAGACTTGCCGCCTGAAGCGCCCGAGCGATGCTCGCACGGCTATTATTACGTTGCCTATGAGCTGACCGGGGATTTACGCGCCATTCCCCTCAGCCAGTTCCCCGAACTTCTGCAGCGCAGTGTTGTCCGACACACCGGTTGGCCACCGTTCTGGTTTCCGACCCGGCGCGGCATTGAGCCCTATCCGATCGATGGTGCCGTCGAGTGCTGGCTTGGCCCGGAAGCGTTTCGCAAGCACGATGCTGCACATTCGGACTTCTGGCGAATATCGCCCGACGGTTTGGCTTTTCACCTACGCGGCTATCAAGAAGACGGGCTGGAGAACCGACCGCCAAAGACCTTGTTCGATGTCACATTGCCGGTCTGGCGAATCGGCGAGGTATTGCTGCACGCAGAGCGTCTGGGGGGCAATCTGGTGGAAGGACCGGCGGCGGTTACATTCGCGGTCCACTACCATGGCCTTGCCGGACGTTCGCTGACCAGTGTCACTGGCCGCCGCCCGATATTTGATGGAAGTGTAGCAAGACAGGACGTCGTTACGCAGCGGACAACAATCGAAGCGGCTTCGATCGGCCCCAATCTTCCCGAGATTATCCACCCGCTGCTCGCACCGCTGTACGCGCTGTTCGATTTTTTCGATCTGCCTATGGCGCTGGTAGTCGAGGAATTGGCCCAGATGCGTCGGGGAAGTTTCTAGCAGCGAACGAGCCCCAATTGGGTGCCGAGAGTCCCAATGGGGATATCCATCGGCTTTGGCTCTTGTCCGATTTTGCTTCCTTGAATTGCAGGATCTCAGGAAGATTTGCGCGCTGTCCGTTACCGTGTGTTACCGCCACCCCAAAACCGCCAATAAACGATGCCATTGCAACCGATTGGCACTGACCCCGCTGCACGAAAGTGCGCGTCCAGCAAGCAGCCGAGGAATTCCGAAAGGTCTGCTTTGCAAAGGTGCGACTAGGTAGTTAGTACGCAGTCCTGCGCCCGCCTCCTAAACCCAGGATGGGGACTCTCTAGAAGCGAAGGGAGGCTGTATCCGCGTCGAGCTGTGCGCTCAGTGTTGACGGAGCCGCTGCCTGCGTTCCTTGCGGCGTCGGAGCCGCTCGCGCTTGGTCATGCGGGGACCAACCAGGAGGAATCCGTTGCTGCTGCATGTGCGAGCGCGTATGCGTCGTCTGCCGATGTCAAAGAGATGTGGCGGATTTTTGAGCACGCGGAAGGGACAAACCGCCCGTAGGAGCGACGAGAAATGGCCAAGGGCGCGAACTTGTGAGGGAAGGTAAAGACGGTATCATCTTCGGAGGAAACAGCAGCGGGTCCTAGACTGCAATGTATGTCTGGCAAGATCATGCCTGTGTCGTTTCCTACCGGAGATCTGCAGTGAGCCGCACTTTTCGCAATGCACATGCAAGGATCACCATGATGTAAGTAGTCGAGCATGCTATCTATCTTGTGATTCGTAGAATTCCGGATAACGATCCTGAATCATACGATACAGCGATTCTTTGTCAATTTCCTGTTCATCTGGCGCGCATTGCAGCACAGATTTATCGAGATTTTTTTGCATCAATTTTTGAATTTGGCTTAGATTTTCATCGTATTTTCGGTGATCAACTTTCCGTGCCTTTTTCCAATTTGACGAAATAACTGGCGGGGTGAAGTTCACGGAGCATCGAGTCGCATGACGGCCTCCTAATAAGTTTATGCAATCCGCTATACCAAAAGCAGCTCCCTGATAATTTTCTGATAGCTCAACTGACATTTTGCAGAAAGTAAACAGAGTAATTGCTGCTATCAGTGGTCCTCCATTCCCTGATGACCAAATTGATAGACAATGATAAAGTTCACCCTTTTCTTCTGGACTAAATGGTTCGGGAAAGTCTGTTTGGAAGTCCCAGGAGCATGCCGTGCTTTCTTTGCCGTCCATGACATAAGCGCGAATATGATCAAACTGCGAATCCAGCGCTAATTGATTATTGTATAATCCCAATCGCTCAAAACCTATTTTTGCAACACATCTTAGTTGCTCAGATCCTCCAATGCCTAAACTGACGGAGTATGGTTGGTTAATTAATTTACTTCGAGATTTTAATGATATATCGAGCCGCCGTAAATTCTTTTCTAAATTCTCATCCGGTTTGAGTCCACTTTTACGAAGTTGGTGCATCAGCAATCGCAACGCTTCATCCTTAGAGTCGGATTGAATTATGTCACCGAACGCTGCCTGCTCCCGACTTAACTCTCCACCAGGCTTTAGTTGAAAATTGCCCGATAAAAATCCTTCCGGCTGAAACTTTTTAAGACGTATTCTCGGTCCTTGCTTTTTATTTTCAGATTTAATATTAAATATACCGCAAAAAAGCCGAAAATCAACAATTAGCGGTCGATCTACTTTTGTGCTGAAGTAATTATTGCATAAATCACAGACGATTTTCCTGCTTTTAATGGTACCGCCTAATGCCGCAGGAATAATATGTTCAAATTTGGTACTTTCATGTAACTTTGAAAGGCAAAAAATGCACCGGTAGCTCATTTGGCAACTTCTCCAGATAACTGAATTTCAAGCGATTCACTTCTTCACAAATCTAGTTATTAGATTTCGATTGTTCTGTTCTTCCTAAGAGGGGGGCGAGAGGCGAACCTTGCATATCACATCTGCTAGGCATTTACGAACCGTCAGCAGTAGGCAGTTTCTCGGGTGCTCTTCGAAAAGTGAAAGCTAAACGGCCATGCGGCGTCGCAGTGACCCAGCAACAATTTCTGTGTGCTTTTTATGCAACAGTCAGCGTGAATTTAAGTTAAGGAGCTAATGAGATCAAGCACAGCCCTGCGTACTCTTTCGCGCAAAGCACTGGCAGAATGACCGCAAGGTAAGGAC
>Ga0075163_10013979_pt1 | contig 10383 bp, 7 predicted proteins | sample JI1023141ADNA_FD_71478 | JGI IMG/M metagenome (GOLD analysis project Ga0075163, IMG submission 71478) | Wastewater effluent complex algal communities from Wisconsin, to seasonally profile nutrient transformation and Carbon sequestration -... | ecosystem: Engineered > WWTP > Effluent > Algae... | reverse complement strand
TGCTGACTTCGATGCGGGCATGCAGCGCAGCATGGACGGAATCGAAACCCACGGGGCACAGGCCGCGAAACGCTCCTGGAAAACGATCATCATCATCGCAAACGGGAAGTACACCGCGGCAATGAGATAGCTGATCCACTCCGCCACGGGATTCATGCCCACATGCGAGTCCGTGTTCAGCCACACAAAGAGCCACACGATGTGCCCCACGAGAAAGGCGGAGGTGATGCGCACGCCCGGCTTGATGAGCTCTTCCACCGGCTCGCTGGTCTTCGGCCAGTCCGGCGGCGTGTCAGAGCCTTCGAGCGTCGAATGAACGACGCGATACAGGAAATCGCCCGTGTACACTGCGGCGATGACCATCAGCACGATGCCCGCGAGCGGCACCTTTTGACCGATGCCAAACGCCAGCACGATCAGCGACCCCGTGCGCAGCAGATGATCGCGACCACGACGCCACGGATAGGTCTTTGCATCTTCCTTCAAGGCAGCGGCATCCATCAAAGGACGCTCGGCGATGGCCTCCTCGATCTGTTTGGCCACTTTCGCCGCCGCATTCGTCTCCACGGGCGCACGCTCGAACTGCGAAATGACGCGCTCATTGCCCTGATCCGCCGGCGGCGGCAGATTCGGAGAGGGCAGATTCGGCGGCGGCAGCCCGCCGGGAGGCGGAAGGTTTCCTGGAGGCGGCAGATCGGGCGGAGGGATGTTCATGCGAGCCGCGAGGTATAGGCGGTCCGTTTGATTTTGCCAAGCACGACGATCGACCTCTTGTCTTAGCCTGCCTTTCTCACCCGACGGGGAAAAGAAGGTCAGTCTGTTTGCGAGCACTTTTGACCGGAGTGCTTAGTGCTTAGTGCTCGGTGCTCGGTGCTCGGTGCTCAGGAGCCGTCACCAGACGAAAATCCGACTGAGCACTGAGAACTGAGCACTTGGCTCCCCGCAGCGAGCCGAGTATGACAAAGGCTCAAGCGACCTGTTAGCATCACGATTTCAATCCCACCCCTCCCATGCCCTACCTCATCAGCCAGAATGGAGCACAGCTCGGCCCGTTGGATCGTGAAGAAGTGCTCCGCCGCCTTGTCGCCGGGGAATTGAAGGGCAGTGACCTTGGCTGGCAGGAGGGCATGGCCGAGTGGGAGCCGCTTTCCAAGCTCATCCCGCCGCCCGTTGCGGCCTCCATGCCTCCGCCCGTGTTTGCGAGCAGCGCTCCAGCACTGCCGCAAGCCGCCTCCGGCACCTCCGGTCTCGCCATCGGCAGCCTCGTGTGCGGCATTCTGAGCTTCTTCACGCTCGGCCTCACCGGCATCGCGGCTGTCATCATGGGCCATCTGTCCCTTTCGAGGATCAAAAGCTCCGCGGGGGCTCTCGGCGGCAAGGGCATGGCCATCGCCGGCCTCATCATGGGCTACTTCGGCTTCGTCCTCGTCGGTATTGCCATCCTCGCAGCCCTGGCCGTGCCCGCCTACAACTCCGTGCAGATCAAAGCCCATCAGATGAAGCTCGTCTCCAACGCGAAGCAACTCGTGCTCGCCACCAAGATGTATGCCTCGGATCACAACGGCCAGTTGCCGCCCGACCTCGAAACGCTTTTCACCGAAGGCCTCCTCGATGACCGCCGCCTGCTCGACTTCCCCCGCATCACTCAATCCGAAGGCCAGGGCTGGGACTACCGCGGTGCCGGCCTCACCGACCAATCGCCCGGCGACACCGTGATTCTCGTCACGAAAAAACCCGTCGGGCACCAAAAGTTCATCATCGCCCGCAGCAACGGCTCCGCCGAGGTCGTCCCGGCTAACGCAGTGCCATAGCCGTGACCGAACTCAAGGCACTGACTGCTTTGGGGGTCTGACGCCCATGCGGCCGGTGAGCTATGCGACAAGGTGATACGCGCCGACGAGTTGAATACCAATGCTAGTTGCTCACGAACGGCGTTTGAACAGCAACCAAAGCAGGCCAGTTACCGCAACGACCCATGCCACGATGGTGCTCCAAGGTGTTGATGAGGCTGGTTCTTCGCTCGGGGGGGGGCTTGCGTTGGATGGCTTGTTTTCTACTGAGAGGCTCCTCACAAACGGTGAATTTGCCATGCCATTTGTAAACTTCGGTGTCTGGTCTTTTAGTGATTCTGGCTGCACCGAGTTTCCTGAGGTTAAAGCATAACGCTTCACCTCAACTGCGGATGCTCTATTAGTGGCGGGCCTCCCAGGACTGTGAATGCGTGCCTTGAGCATCTCAAAATTCTCCTCTGCATCTACAGGCTCAATCAAATTGACCTCACGAAAGACGTCATTATTCAGAATCACAGCCATTAGTTGGCATGTCGCGTTCCCGCCATTGCCAGTGACCAGATGGATCAATCCCCGGCGGTTAAGTTCGGGAATGAATCCAATCCAATAACGATCTAGCCGCATCGAAAGAAAGGCCTGCTGCCTGCCGTCCAATTTGGAAATGCACCTAATGTATGTCCCATCGGATTTTCCCGCAAATATTAGCCAGTCAAAGTCTCGCACGTCTTCCTCGTGTCGATATCTGGTTGTCGTCACAATCAAGTCTGCAATGTCATCCCCATTAACATCTGAATCAATCCAGAGCACTTCACCATCTTGCTGATTAACGCTGTCTGCCAACCGCTTCAAAACAAGTTTTTTTGTCTCAGCAGATGCGGCTGATGAGTAAAACACCAATACAATAAAAAAAAGACCGAAAGTGTTGATCAGTTTCATTGGCTATGAGCCTCTCTGAGTACGTTATGAAGGTAGCCGACAACTCTCCTATCTTTGTGCTCATCGCTGTCAGCTTGACCAAGATTCTTATGATAACTCCACCCAGGGTTGTCGAAATGCCACGGACACCTCTTCCAGCGCTTAAATCCAGTCGGATCGCCATCGTCTCTCCCATATCCTTGAACAGGACATCCCCCGGCCCCATTGTATAATGTTATTGCAGCCATTTCCCACGAAGTCAGAGTTCGCCCTTCGTAAACTTCAGTTACAGGCGGAGCGCGGTAAGAAGCACCTTCATTCGATTCTACGAAAGGTAAAAATTCATCCAGCCACCAGGTTCCTTTCCAACTAACGATTGCCAGATAAGCATTCAGGTTCTCACGCCAATCCCATAACACTTTACGCGGCACGTTGGCAGACTTGTTGTTTGAGTCGCCCGTAATCTGAAATATGCCGAATCCGCCAGCGCTATCTTCGTCAGGAGATTTACACCATAGAGGATCACCTCGACAATGATCTCATTAAACCGCCGACCATTACCTTCCCAGAACTGATTGTAACGGCTGCCAAGCCCATTGTAGTCTTTCGACTCACGACGTCCCACTGCATAAGATAAGTTAACCAACCGGGCATCGACGGCGCTTGCAGCAGCATCAATAGCTGTTTTTGCAGATCCCGCATCTGGCTTTCTGCCGCCAATCCTGAAGCGGAAGACTTCGCCTACTTCTTCGTCTTCGATCTTGAGATACAGTTTTGCAACTCCACCAAAGAAACCGTTTCTCTCGATTTCAAGGTGACACAGGGGATCATTGCGTAACACCCAAGCTTGGGCTGCCGGTATTGGCACCATGTATTCATCGGATTGGAATGAAGGAAGACCAACTTTGTCTTCCGGCAGTTGCTCGCCATTGGGCCGTTTATACTCGACTGTCAGCCTCCAACTAGCTTGCAGGCTTTGTGATGCGCCAGGAATCGAGATTTTCAAATCGGGCATCTCCGGCTGGTCTCCGAAACCAGAGTGTGGTGTGATGAAAGCAATGTTAGATCCCTCTGCTTGAGCGGTCATTCCATCACCCGTCATTGACAGAGAAGATAGAGCACGATCACCATCCTTTACCTCAATGGGCAGGAGGCTCATCGCATGAGTGTTGTGCGGTTTAATTGCACAACATAATTGTCCACCCAGTTATAAATTGGCCAACTTTTGCGTTCCAGCACGTTATACTCCCAATCAAATAATTGAGTTCGATCACTATAAGCCTTCGCGGCTTGGCTAATATCAGAATCATCGGCCATCACAGCAGTAAGATGCCATTTGAGTTCTTCGCCAAGTTTGAAGTCTTTCACATTGGCCGCATCAAGTTCATGCAATAGTCGTTGTTTTACAGAGTCGTATCCATCACTCTGGTTGAACAGAAGATTGACTGCGGAATATTGAACCACTTCAGCATTGCCACTCTCTAACCCGGCTTGTAAAACTGCACGCGCCTCAGGACTGTCGATGGAACCCAAATATTTTATAGATTTGCGCGTATCACGTGGAGTAAGTCCGTCCGCTATTGCTGATTGTGCGATACCTACGAGATAATCCAAGTATTTAGGCTCTCCAGTCATCTGGGCGAGCGAGCGTGCCGCTCCCATGAGTGTTTCAGTATCTTTTGAAGTTTCAAAAGTGTTCTGAATTTTTGAAACTAAATCACGCGCTTCGACTAAACCATATTCGGTGAGGGCATTTTCACGTCCCACATAAGGGAACTTTTCTGCTCCAGGGGGCCGAACGCCCAATAGAGCTAGACTGCTCAATAGCGATCCATCACTAGTTTTGTGGTAAAGATCGATGATTTGCGAAGCAGCGCTTTTTTCGCGGTATTTCGCCAAGGTTTGTGCAGCCAGGATTCGCTGGTCCACGCCATCCCTTGTCAGCGGATTTTGTAACTGCATGAGGCTAATCAATGTGTCTTTTGCACTTCTATCGCCCGTAAGATAAAGATATTTCGCTGCAAGGAAGCGCACGGAGCTATTAGCGTTGTTCAAAAATGGTTTAAAGGCTTCTTGGAGTTCACTATTTTTGATTCCTCGATTATAGGCTGCCATGTGAAAAGTGCGCAACACTGCTTCCACATCACCAGAAGCAATGGCCGTATTAATGTCATACATGATTTTTCTTGCCCGCTTTGGATCATGGTTTGTCAAATAGACGAAACGAGGTTCAACTCGTATCGGTGCTTGTTTGCTGCTTGGTTTTTGACTTTTCAGTCCAGAGGAAGCCGATGGGTTAATTTTCTCGGGTGACGGCCCAAACTTCTTCGCTTCCGAAGATCGGCGATTCATCACGACAACGCCAGTTCCTACTATAACCAGCAGAAAGATCGCGATGAGGAAGATGCGAGATTTCATAATTATTGTACAGAGGGTGGTATAACCGGTTCAGGCCACTGGCCGGAAGCACTATCAATGAAAGGCTTTAGTTCGCCTTCCATAGGCAGCAGGTCTTCCCTCTGATAGTCAGCTCTGATGGAACCATCTTGGTTGAACACGATTTTTCGTTTGTAGATGTTTAAATTATTAAATGGCGTCTCACCCTGCTTTCCCCCATTTGTCCAAGTCATATCAACGCTTAGTTTGTGGCTCGCTTCAACGGAGCCATCGGACTTCAATTCGTGGATGATCTCGGAAAAGATCCAAGGCGCGTCCTTTCCGAAGAGGCGCCAGTTAACATTGCGCCCTTTTTCACCAATTCGTGCTGAGGCAAAGTTGGACTGCTTTTTCCCGTCCGAGCTGTTAGAACGGGCATCGTGCTTTGGGCTCACTTCAGGTTCCTCCGTTCGAATCTGTAAAAACGCCCCCCAATCAACTGTTTCGCCCCCGATGGCACTTTGAATGGCGTCTCGAAAATCAGTTAGCACACCACCAACGATTTTCGTAAGTCCTTTGTTTGCTTCATGTTGTATTTCAATGATTGATGCAGCGTTGATCTTGCCAACTTCGTCAATCTGGAACTTTATCTGATAGTGATGCAGAATTCGGTATTGTTTGGCGGATACAATTCCAGGAAGTTGAGTCGCTGTGATTGTCGGTTCAACCAGAGGACTGTCCGGTGCAAGATTAAGCATGTAGTTGACTGCCCAGTAGCGATGCTTTTCCAAAACAGCTCCATCATTGTCTGGATGGCTGCTGTTGAATGGCCCTTTGGGCGTCTCATTGTGTGGCTTGTCTTCCCCCCAATATTTAAATAAACCTTGGGTGAGAATTCCGGCCGGCACCAAAGGTGATCCTAGAGTGTAAAGACCTCCAAAGCCCAAGTCATTCATTACTGCCCGTTTGTAATTAAAAGTCTCTACGAATCCGCTAGGGACATCACCAATGTGTGTTTGAGTGGATACAATCTGCCCGATGATTAACAAGTCATCAGTCCTCCAGCCAATCTCTTGGTCGAACTCCACGATTGAACTGGTGCCACCACCAGAGCTGATAGTGCATTTGATTTTATACTTGCCTGGTTTCCAGTCGATCCAGTCGTGTTCAGTGTCTTCATCTCCATCGGCTATTTTCCATTCGTTTTTTCCTGTGCCGCTAGGTCCTGTCTTTGTTTCTGGACCCTCAGCGCTCCAACTGAAAGATTTGTTACTTAACCCACTAATCGACCAAGAAACCATGTCTCCTGTTTCTTTACCGGAATACACTGGCCCAGTTGATGACTGTGCATCCGTCCACTTTTTTGTTGGATCATCACGGTTCACGACCTCTATCTCCACCGGCAGGAGGCGCAGGCTGATGAAGCCGTTTTCAGTGGTCTTGAGGTATTCATCGCGTGCCTTTCCGGGATCGAGGATGACTTCGCCGTCGTTGGTGGTGCCTTTTCGAAGGACGTTGTTCAAGCTCTTCGACCAGGACACACTTCTGCCCTGAAAGCGGAGCGTGCCAGAGGCGACCGTGGTGGTTTCGTCGCTGGAGCCATAAGGATAGGGGGATTCCAGATTGACCTCGACGAGGACGATGAAGGTCAGGTTGACCGGTGTGGTTTCAGGAAAGAAACTGCCGAAGCTGAGGGACGTCATTCCCCAGCTAGTATGCTTCGAGCGTTCCTCGCCTGGTGGATTGGAGGTTTCAGACGTCTGGTCGGAGATGGCGTAGCTGGTGGTTCCCGCCAGGCTCAATGCTAACCAATGCATTATTGGCAGACTGGTTTCAATGCCTTGGTCAGTATAACCGAAGGCTTCCTTATCGAATGCAGATTTGGCCTCCTCCGTCCGATCCGTCTCACCCGTCTTAAAGCTTCGGAAGTACGGTCTGCCTGTGTAGCTGACAATATGGCCGCCAAACAAAGAGGATTCTTCACCTTCCTCCGGTGTGTGCTCGTTAAAACTCGCGTAAAGCGATTTGGAGCCAATCGTGGCATAGAAAGTGTGCCAGGGGTGGCCAATCTGGGGCGGCTGTTGCTGCTGGGCACTGGTGGTGGAACTACCGTAAGGGGAGGATGGCGTGCCAGCGCTGGCATAGACGGCGCCGGCGGGCGAGATTGTGATCTGAAAGGTGACGCTCTGCCCGACAGCGGCCGACAGAGACGCAGTGACCTGCGCCGTGCCCGCAGAAACACCAGCAAAGACATTTACCGCAGCATTCCCCAGCGTGTCGGTCTCAGCGGTGAAGGTCTGGGATGCCTGGCTCATGGGGCCATGATAGAGGCTGACCGTTCCGGATGCCACGGAGAAGACCACTTGGGCCCCCTGCCGGGGCCGTGCTCCCTGGGTGACATGCGCAATGAGCGGCGTGGTGGAGATGCCTTTGGCGGGGATGGTCTGGCCGCTGCCGGAATGGATGGTGAGGACCAGTGGAGGCACGGAGGCTGCGGCCAGGGGATTGCTGGCCGGGCTGGCGGCGTTCCACTCCTCTCCATCAGTAAAGCCATCACCATCGCTGTCCGCCAGCCGGGGATGTGTGCCAGCGAGGTATTCCGAGAGGTTATTGAGCCCGTCTTGATCAGGGTCCTGGGTGGCATCCTCCGCATCGCGTGGATCGAGCTGATAACGATATTCCCACAAATCAGGCAGGGTGTCTCCATCCCGGTCGAAATCCGGGCTGCCGTCCTGATCGGCATCGATCGTGCCCCCAGCGGGGTCATAGGCGAGCGGGGGATTCTGGATGGTCCCGATGTCCGGCTGGGGGGACCAGATCAAATTCGTGAGGACATCCGTGCGGAAGGCCTCCAAGCCGTCCGGCAGGCCGTTGCTGTTCGAATCCTGTGCTACGAGCCATGTCTCATAGCCAGGGCCGACCTCGTAATCGAGCCATTCGGCATCGATTCCCTCCCAAAAGGTGCGTAAAGGATCAGCGCGTGCGATGAGCGGCCTGCCGAGCGGGAGGCTCCACGCCAGCACGGCGGCGTCTTCGAGGGAATCCGTGCGGGAGGTCGTGACCGCGCTGTTGAGAGTCAGGCCCAGCAGCCACTCCTCGTTGTTCATGACGCCATCGAGTTCAGCATCCCGCACCGCATCGGCAAAGCACAGGGGATTGAGGATGCCCCCGCTGGCGGCCTCAATGGTGTCAGGTATGCGGTCGCCATCGAGGTCAGCCGGATCGAGCAGCGCACGACCAGTGAGGTATTGCTGAAGGTTGGAAACGCCGTCACCATCGAGGTCGTCGAGACTGGACCCGGCCGGTTTGACCGGAAGGGCATTCCAAGCCTCCACCGCCGCCTGAAGCACAGCGGCGGGGACCGTCGCCGCCACGACTGTGCCCCGAAAACGTGGATCAAAGGCGAACACATGTTTGAGTTGGCCGACATTGACCATTTGATGGTCATCGGAGCTGGTGGCAGGCCACGGGCGGGGCAGGCCCATGCGGTCATAAAACAGCGCGGCCACATGCTTGAGCTGGCCCGTGTTGAGCGCCTGGAAATCGTCACGAGTCACATCCGGCCCAGGTGGCTGGTTCCAGGCGGTGATCATCGCATTGATGGCGGTTTTGGCCTGTAGGCGCGTGCCATCCAGCGGCAAGGGCGAGGCCGCTTCAACGTCGTCCAAGGCGGCGGCAGCCCTAGACGCGAGGTATTTGGAAACGGGGTCAGGGTGCAACTGGCTGACAAAAGGTGCTCGTTCATAAGTTCGTGGCATCGGCTTCCTCCAGAAGATGTTTCGACTTTTCCGGCACCTCCTTGATGGCGGCTTGGGTGTCAAGACACGACAACCGCTGGCTCAAAGTCGCCGCTGAGCACCAAGGAGGGCAGAGATCCGATGGCATCTGCTTCAGGGGAAACGGGGTGGAGCGGGAATGGGAGTCGTCTGGCCTCTCGCGCTCAACTTCTCACGGCTGAGCTCTGGCACCCCACCCCGCCCCTCCGGCCTCAAAGGCTCATGTGGCTGACGGGATCACTCCAATCACTGTAGCCGGTGCTGCCGCCGACGGCGCGGACCTGGAAGAGGTAGTTCCCACCCGGCGTGAGGCCATTCACCGGCATGCTGCGGCTGCTGGTGAACAGCAGCGTGGGATTCCACGAGCCTGGCGCACCGCCGGGGCCGATGAGCGCGTGGCGCAGCTCGTAGGCGCGGGCATTCTCCACCCGGCCCACACGGGTGATGAGCTGGCCGCTCATGCCATTGATGATGTCCTTGATCGTGGGCTTCTCCAGCGGGACGGAGGCGCGGTTCGTGCTCACCGCCTCAAAACCGCTGGCCAGCAGCTTCGCCAGGTCATTGCCATGGTTTTCCTGCACATAGCCGGCGAGCTGCCGCAGCAGCACGATGAGGGCGTCCCGCTTGTTGTTTTTATCCGCCGTGTCCGCAGGCCCTCCGAGCTGCGCCGCGGCGATGGCGCTGCTGAAGGCCTCCACCGCCGCATCCAGGGCGGCGGCGGTCACGGGAAGGGCGGGGTTGGGCGGCACCGCCCACAACGGGCTGGTGTAGAGGTGGTCATGCACGGCCTGGCCGGTCTCCAAAGTGGAGGCATCGGAGGCGGTGGTGAAGCCGAGGAGAACGCGGAGCTGAGGCATACGTCTAGGGGTGGGCTGCGGCACAAATCTATCCCAGGTCAGGCCGGGTGTGTCCCAGCGCAGTGGCTGGCCCTGGGCATTCACGCCGTCCCAAGTGAGAGGAATCTGTGCCATAATAGGTTGATGGATGAGGTTGGTTCCCCGGCGGTCCCATCACCCCCGCCGTGGAAAAGGTTTGGTCCGTCACCGACGGGGTTTGGTCCGCCACTGACAAAGGTTTGTCCGCCATCGAAAAGGTTTTGTCCGTGGCTGCAAAGGTATTGTCCGCCGCTGAGAAATGTTTCTCCGTCATCGAAAAGGTTTTGTCCGCCGCTGACAAAGGTTTGTCCGTCATCGTAAAGGTATTGTCCGCCGCTGACAAAGGTTTGTCCGCCATCGAAAAGGTTTTGTCCGCCGCTGACAAAGGTTTGTCCGCGATCGAAAAGGTATTGTCCGCCACCGACAAAACTTTGTCAGTGGGCGACGTGCCCGCCTGCACCGCAGCAAAGCCCCTTTTCCCTGCTGCGAAGAGGCAGCCGCGCCGGGACAGCCTGCGGTGCGTTCCACCCCAAAGCCCTTTTCCGGCCCCCAGCTCTCTGCCAGGCAATAGCTCCCTCTGCTCGTCAAGGCAGCTCGCCTTGGTGGGCCTGCGTGCGAAGCACTGGTGGGCAGAGTTCATCAGGAATTTCC
>Ga0075163_10013978_pt1 | contig 10383 bp, 7 predicted proteins | sample JI1023141ADNA_FD_71478 | JGI IMG/M metagenome (GOLD analysis project Ga0075163, IMG submission 71478) | Wastewater effluent complex algal communities from Wisconsin, to seasonally profile nutrient transformation and Carbon sequestration -... | ecosystem: Engineered > WWTP > Effluent > Algae... | reverse complement strand
CAACGCGGCGTTGAGCGCGGTCGCGAAGGCGACCCAGGCCAGGTACGGCGTGAGCAGTCCGGCCGCCAGCCGCGACCGCGGGGCGAAGCGGGCGATCGTCACCGCGATCGTGACGAGCAGCGCCACGATCACGATCAGGCCGCCGCCGAGCGAGCGCAGGCCGAAGAACGTCGGGGACCAGGCGGCGTTGAGCGCGAGCTGGACGCCGAACCAGGCGAGCGCGCCGCGCCGCGCCGGACTCGACGGGCCACGCCAGACCAGCCACGCGGCGACCGCCATCGCGGTGTAGAGCGTCAGCCACACCGGCCCGAACAGCCAACCCGGCGGCGCCCAGGTTGGCCGCGCGAGCTCGCGGTACCAAGCGCCCGTGGTGACCAGGGCGCCCAGGGCCCCCGCGGCCTGGCACAGCGCGATCCAGCCGATCAGCGCGAGCCAGGACAGGCGACGAGGAGCCGCGAGCGCGACGGGAGGCATCGGGGGTTCGACGCGGGGGAGTCCGACTGCGTTACCCTCGGGCCGTCAAGACCCGGCGTCGCACGCCGAGCTGAGGCGCGACGGCGATCAGCCGGCGAGGATGCGGTGGGCGCCGGCGGCCGCGCGGGCCAGCTCGCGCTGCCGCGCCGCCGGGGTGCCGCCGCGAGCGATCACCGCCAGCCGGGTCCCGTCGAGGGGGAACGACAGCGCGTCGGCCTGGGCGGCGCCGCGCGCGGCGAGCTCGGCGCACAGCTCGGGCGCGCCGGCGGCTGCGACCACCAGGCCATCGGCATCGCCGACGACGATCGCGTCGAGGCCCCCGGCGTCGCGGCACGCGGTGAGCTGGTGGTCGAGGGCGGGGCCGCGCTGCGACGAGCGGCGGTGACGGCGTTCGATCATCATGCGCGGATCGTGCCGCGGCCGCGGCGCCGGCCCAAGAATTTGGCGATCGTCGGCGCGTCGGCGCGATCGGTCGGGCCGCAGCGACCGACCGGCCTCACCCGATCGGGGTACGCGATCCGTCGGATGGTGGCGGGCGCGCTCGATCGGTAGCGTGGGCCAGGTCTTCCAACCCCATTCCCTCGAGGAGAACTCATGACCATGACCACCGCCACGCCCAGCGCCACGCCCACCGAGTCCGCCGTGCTCGCCATGCCGCTGGCGTCGCCGCTGTCGGGGCTCACGATCAGCGACCGCGATCAGCAGTTGTTCGCCCGCATGGTGCCGCTCCTGGTCGGCGACCTGCATCCGCCGCCGGCCGGGGATCTGGCTGCGGCCGCCGAAGCCTACGTCGAGGTCGTCCCGCAGTGGTGGGGCCTGGTGTTCGTCCTGTCGTCGCAGGCCGCCAAGGACCTCGCGGCGGGTGCATCGGCGGTCGCCGGCGTCGTCGCGGCGATCTCGGCCGCGTGTTCGGCGGTGCCAGCGGCCCAGGCGCTCGCGGCCGCGGGCGGCGTGATCAGCGCGATCGTCGGGTTGTACGCGGTCGTGATCGGCGTGATGGATCGCGGCAACGGCGTGTACATCACCGCGCTGTGGCCGTCGATCCTCGTCCCGCCGAGCTGGATCCCGACGCCGCGCTGACCCGCGCCGGACGTCCGAGGGCCCGCGTCAGAGCGGAGGTCAGCCGGTGGACCGCGTCGACGTGCTCGCCGAAGGTCCGCGCGAACTCGCGCGGCGAGAACCGCGGCGCGAGGGCGACGAGGTCGCTGGCGTGGCGGCGGGCCGCGACTCGGTCGCCCGCGAGCCAGGTGGCGGCCGCGGCCAGCGCGCGCGCGAACGGATACCGCGGGTTCACCGCGATCGCTGCCGTGACCGCGTCGATGGTCTCGCGGTACTCGCGGCGGGCGAAGTGCGCGACCGCGAGCCCGGTGACGAACGACCGCGGGTCGAGGCGACAGGCCTGGCGCATGCGCGTCAGCCCCTCGTCGGGCAGACCGGTGAGCAGCAGCGTCTGGCCCAGCAGCGCGTAGGCCGGGGCGAAGCTCGGGTTGGCCGCGATCGCCGACCGCAATAGCGGCGGGGCCCGGTCGTGTTTGCCGCGCGCCTGAAGGTGCCGGGCCGCGAGGAAGTGGCCCTCGGCGCGATCGGGCGCCAGCGTCAGGCAGCGGTCGGCGTCCGCGGCCAGGCGATCGAGCGCCGGGCCCGCCGGTGCCCACTGGTTGAGCAGCGCATCGTAGGCGGACAGGCCGCGACCGTAGTGGGCCAAGCTCGACGTCGGATCCCGCGCGATCGCCGCCGTGAACGTGTCGTGAGCGCGCTGGTTGGCGTTGCGATCGCGGCTCTCGTGGAGGGCGAACCCGACGTGCGTGAGCTGCCACGCTGGCAGGTCGCCCGGGCTGTCGCTGGCGAGCGGCGGGTGGACCGCGGCGATCAGGCGCGGGTAGGCTGAGGCGACCAGGCGCGCGCACACCTGATCTTGCGTCGCGAACCAGCGGCGGGGCGTCAGGTCGAGGTGCTCGGTCCACACCAGCCGGCTGGTCGAGGCGTCGACCACGTGCATCGTCAAGCGCCAGCGCTGACGCCAGCACGTCAGGGCACCATCGACGAGAAAACGCGCTCCCAGCCGCGCGCCGATCTCGGCGGTGGTGTCGCCGAGACCGCGCGGATCCCGGGTGGCGGCGTGGGCGATCACCGGGAAGTGGCACCAGCGCGACAGGAGCGACGTCAACTCGCGGGCGATCGCCTGCGCCAGCAGCGGCGCGGCCTTCGCGCCGGTCGCCGGGATCGGCAAGACGGCGATCGCCGGGCGCGCCAGCACCACCTCGGCGCGGTCGAGCCGAGGGGACCAGCGCAGGTAGGTGGCGGTCGCCTCGGTCCGGTTCTCGGCGCCGAGGCCAGCCAGGATCGCCGCGGCGTGGGTCCGCGCGGTCTCGGTGGAGATGCCGAGCTCGGTGGCGATCTCCTTGTTGGCCAGGCCTTGGGCCATCAGGCGCAGCACCTCGCGCTGTCGCTTGGTCAGTCGCTCGATGGGATGCCCGGCGGACGGCACGGTCGATCATCATCGCACGCGTCGAGGAGGCGCCGCGTCGCTGGCGCCGACGAGCCGCGGGCGCTCGGTCGACGCGCGCGACGCGATCGGTTGGGCCACTTCGTCATCGTGGTCGGCGCGCGCCGCGCGTCGGTCCCGCCGGGCGCGCGCGCGGCGCTTTGGGCGCCGGCTTGATCAGGTCGTAGGCCACGCCGATGAGCTGCGCGACCAGCGCCCAGTCGACGTCGGTGTCGAGGATGATCGCGATCCAGCCGCGGTGCCCGACGTAGGGCGGCCGGAAGATGTGCGCGGGGTGGGCCTCGATCAGCGCGGCCTGGGCGCCGTCGGGGGCCGGCAGCCAGGCCGCCAGGTGGGGGCTGTCGTGATGGTAGGTGTCGCACTGGGCGAAGATCCGGCCGCCGACGCGCCAGGTCGGCTCGGCCCAGGCCTCCTGCTCGACGACGTCGGGCAAGGCGAGGCACAGCGTCCGCAGGCGCTCGACGAGCCGTTGCGTGGCGGCGGTGCGCGCCTTGGGCGGGTGGCGTGACGGCGTGGCGCTCGGCGCCGGCTGTGCCTTTGAACGCGGGCTGCGTGGTTTCGGCGTGGGCGCGGCGACTGTCGCGGGCTTGACCCTCGCGCGCGGGGCGCGAGGCTTCGGCGTGGGCATCGCGTCATGGTAGCGCAGGGCCTCGTCGCTCCCGCGAGGTGCGCTCGGTGGGTGCGGCGCTTAACGAGCGGCGCTTGACCGCGGTCCATGGCCACATGGGCACACGATCCGAGGCTACGTTCTTGCTCGTGCTGGTGGCCGGCTGTGGCAGAGACGCGATGCCGATCGATCGCGATGCCAGCGTCGATGCGTCGGGCGGGCGTGGCGCGGTGGCGGTGGTGCTGGCGGCGGGCGTGCGCGGTGCGGCCGACGGCTGCTGGTTCGCGGGCGAGGCGGCCAGCGACGCGCGCGGGTGCGCGCTCCACGCGATGACTTGGGACCTCGACGGCGCGGCGGCCACGGCGCACGCGGTCGTGGTCGATCCGCCGACGGCGGGCGAGGGTGCGTGGCAGGCGACCTTCGATCCCACCGGGACCTGGCTGGCCTTCGCCCACCGCCACGCCGCCGGGGTCAGCGTCCGGGTCCGGACCGTGACCGGCGCGCCCGACGATCTTGGCGCGGCGCTGCCCGGCCCGCCGATCCAGGCCTGGCCGACGTGGTCGATCGATGGCGCGGTGGCGGTGTCGACCGCGGATCCGTCGGCGACCTGCGCCCGCCCCGATGGGACCTGCGTACCGGTGGCGCGCTGGCAGCGGACCTCGGTCGTCGCCGACGCGGCGACGGCGCCGGTCGGGCCGGTGGTGGTCGCCGGCGATCGCTCGTTCGCGTTCGAGGGCACCATCGGGCATCCCACGATCGCGTCCCTTCTGGCCGGCCACGGCAAGTTCGACGCTGGCGGCCCGACCGCGCCACGGGCCTGCGGTGGCGGCGCGCCGACCCCGGCGCCGAGCTGTCCGACGCTGACGCAGTCGCCGATGCCGATCGTGGTCGATCGCGACGACGGACGCGCCTGGGTGCTCGACCTCCGCGCGGTGATCGATGGCGTCCCGGTCGCGCTCGAGGGCTGTGCCCACGCCGACTGGTCGCCCGACGGGACGCGCCTCCTGTGTACCGAGCAAGGGACCCCGGCCCTGGCCGGCGGACGGCAGAGCCAGATCTTCGCGCTGCCGTTCGATCCGGCGGTGGCGCCCGGGGTGGTGCCGACCGATGCGGCGCCGCTGTTCGCGCACCGTCCGGCCGCCGAGCTGTTCGAACTCGCGTCCGACCAGGCGTGCGACGTGTTCCACCACAAGTACGCGCGCTGGTGCGGCGACGACGCGGTGCTGGCGACGATCGCGTGCGGCTGCGAGACCGCGGCGTGCCAGGCCGAGGCCGGCGGCCCGACCTTGCTGATCGCCGATCGGGTGTTCCTGATCGATCTCATCGACCCGGCGGCGCCGCGCTACCACGATCTGACCGCGGCGCTCGAGGCGGAGCTGGGCGCTGCGGCGGGCAGCCTGACCAGCTTCACCGCCGACTGCCATCGCGGCGGCTAAGGGCCCGCGAAAGAACAACTCAGCCGATCTCGCGGCCGATCCATCCCGGCTGGCGGCGTTGCTCGTCGGCTTCACACCGAGAGTGTGCGCCGCTCCTCGCGCCTTGCCATCCGGGCGCCTCGACCGCGATCTTCGACCGACTTGTTCCTTCGCGGGCCCTGAGCGTCGCACGAGCTTTCGACCCGGGGAACGTTCCCCGACGTGGACGACCGCGCGCGAAAGGCCGCGAAGACGCGGCCCGGGCGCCGTCACGGCGGGCGGAGGATTCATGCACCGCTCATCCACGCTGTCCATCACCGCTGCGCTGTTCGCCACCTCGAGTCTGGCTTGCGCCGTCGAGACCCCCGACCTCGGCGACGCCGAGGAGACCATCTTCGTCAACTCGGCGACCACGCTGTGGCACGGCCCCGGTGAGCGCGGCAACCGCGACATCCCGGTGTGCTGGGAGCCTGGCCAGGCGCCGCTGGCCTGGGACGGCTTCGCCGCCGAGCGGGCCTTCACGCTCGACCACCTCCGCCGGACCTGGCAGGCGCTGTCCGGCATCCGCTTCGTCGACCGCGGCGCCTGTCCGACCACCGGCACCGAGACCATGGTGCGGGTGCGCAACCGCGGCTACACGCCGGCGCCCACCATCGAGATCGGCGGCTCGGCCTGGGTCGGCACCGCCGCGCTGTTCCCGCCGGCGACCGGTGACGCCTCGATGAGCGTGGCGTTCGAGCTGCCGGTGCAGTGGAACGCCGCCGCCCTGCGCCTCGAGCGCGTCGACACCGACGATCGCCTGCGCTACGTGGTCGGTCACGAGTTCGGACATGTGCTCGGCTTCTCGCACGAGCAGGACGGCAGCATGGACGCCCACGCGGTCGCGTGCCGGGGCGGCGCCGCAGCGGTGGCCGGGACCCAGGTGACCGCCTACGACGCCAACTCGATCATGAACTACTGCCAGGCCGGCGGGAACAACACCGGCGCGCTGACGCCGCTCGACGTCCAGGGCGTGCGCGAGCTGTACGGCTGGCGTGACGCGACGGACTACGACAACGACGGCCGCTCGGATCTCGCCGTGTGGCGTCCGGGAACCGGACAGTGGTTCGGGACGACCTTGCCGTGGGGGCTGGGCTACGGCGAGGCCGGCGATATCCCGCTGGCCGGCGACTTCGACGGCGACGGCTGGTCCGATCCCGCGGTGTGGCGGCCAACCGGCCCGTACCAGGGCACCTGGTTCATCCGCAAGAGCACCGGCGGCGAGCAGCGGGTGCAGTGGGGCGCCACCGGCGATCTGCCGTCGGTGGCCGACCTCGACGGCGACGGTCGCGCCGAGCTGGTCGTGTACCGCCCGTCGACTCGTCACTTCTACGTTCGCGAGCCCGACGGCAGCGGCTGGAGCTACGGCCCGTGGGGCGAGGTCGGCGACGTGCCGGTGCTGGCCGACTACGACGGTGACGGCGTGACCGACCTGGCCTTGTTCCGGCCGTCGGGGGTGTGGGCCGGGTCGTGGTTCGTCCTCAACAGCACGAACCCCGGCTACTACACGCATCACGTCTACGGCGAGGCCGGCGACGTTCCGGTGGTCGGCGACTTCGACGGCGATCGCAAGAGCGATCGCGCGGTGTGGCGGCCGAGCAACGGCACCTGGTACGTCCTGGCCTCGGCCGGCGGCGAGATCCGCACCCAGTTCGGCGCGCCGGGTGACGAGCCGGTGTCGCTCGACTACGACGGCGACGCGATCACCGAGCTCGCGGTGTGGCGGCCGTCGACCGGGAACTTCCACGTCGCCCGGCGCGACGGCTCGTGGCTGGCCAACGTCCACCTCGGCCAGGCCGGCGACGTGCCGCTCGGGCGTACGGTGCGATGACGTGATGGTCACCCTGGCGGGGTGAAGTCGTCGTCGAAGTTTGCCGGTCGGGCCGGCCTCGGCGGGTGTAGCTTCGAGGTGATGAGCGATCGCGAGCACGCGTCACGGTTGGGGCCCGAGGCCTCGGGTGGCGACGCGCTCGGCGCCGCTGGCAAGCGCAGCCGGGTGGTGCAGCGCTGGGCGGCGGGGCGTGGCGCCGGGCCGGTCGGCTTGGCGCCCGACGGCGCGGCCGCGGCGCAGGGCGGGGGCGAGGTCGGGGACGCGACCGCCGGCGACGATCCGTTCGGGTTGCACCTGGGCGCGGCGGCCGCCGATGGGCCCGCCGACGACGGCGCGCCGATCCGGGCGGCGGCAGGTCACCCGGTCGCGGTGCAGCGGGCCGCCGATCCGACGGCGACCCCCGAGGCCGAGGGGCGCGAGGCGGCGGGCGGGCTGATCGTCGAGGATGGTCAAGCGGCGACCGCCGGCCAGCTCACGCGCTCGGCGTTCCTTGCGCTCTTGCGCCGCGAGGTGATCGCGACCGCGACCGAGGCGCTCGGGCCGATGTGGTCGGCGGCCGGTTGCCCGTACATCGAGCGGTGGTTCGCGCGCCACGCCGACAGCGACGCCGCCACGCTCGACCGCCTGGCCCGGCGCTACGCCGGGGGCGCGGCGCGCACCGCCAACGACTACATCGCGCCGATCTGCGCGCGGTTGCGGGCCAGCATCGCGCGCTGGCGCGGCGGCGGCGACATCGCCGGCGAGCTGGCGGCCGCGGGGTTGTCGGCGGCGGAGGTGGCGGACGCCGCCGGGCCCCGGGTCCTGCGCAAGGCCGACGGCGCGGGTGACGGCGAGCGGTCCGACGGCGGCGCGGTGCTGGCTCGGCTCGGCGGCGGCAGCGCGCTGCCAGCCGACACCGCGGCGCGGATGGAGGGCGCGTTTGGCGATCGCTTCGACGACGTGCGGGTCCACACCGACGCCGGCGCGCAGGCCGAGGCGCGGCGGCAGGGTGCGCTGGCGTTCACCGTCGGCAACCACGTCGCTTTCGGCGCCGGGCAGTACCAGCCGGGCACGCCGGAGGGCGACGCGCTCATGGCCCACGAGCTGGCTCACGTCCAGCAACAGCGGGGCGGCGGCGCCGCGGTCGCGGCCAAGGGCGCCGAGGCGAGCGACGAGCCGGCCGCCGAGGCCGACGCCGATCAGGCGGCCGAGGGCGTCCTGCGTCGGCTCTACGGTGGCGTCACCAGCACGATCGGCCGGGTCGGCGCGGCGATGTCGACGGGCCTGTCGCTCAAGCGCTGCCGCGATCCCGAGCGCGAGACCCGCGGCCCCGAGACCGCCGGCGGCGAGGCCGGCCGCGACGGTGGCGCGACCGACGGCGGGACGGTCGACGCCGGGCCGCCGCCGATCACCGAGACCTCGGTGACGACCGAGCTGACCGCCGGCGGCTTCGACCCGACCGTGGTGCTCGAGCACCTGCGTCAGCTCACCCCGGTCGGCGTCGGCGCGACCCCGACCGCCCTCGACACCGCGATCGATGCCCACCTGACCGGCGATGCGTTGTGGCGCGCGCACAACATCCGGATCTACGGGCCCGAGGCGAACTGGCCGCCGATCTTGCGCGGTGACACCGCGCTCATGCTCGGTACGATCCGCGGGCGCCTCATGGCCGGCACGATGCCGACCGAGGCCGAGGTCGCCGACGCGCTGCGCCCGCTCAACCGCACCGCGCAACACCAGGCGATCACCGCCTGGCGTCGCGAGATCCCGACGGTGCGCTTCGGTGGCGGCGCGCAGCGCACCGCCTTCTTCGACCGCGTCATGCAGCTCCTCGACGGCCCGAGCTACGCGCCGGTCGACGATCTGGGCGCGGTGCCGCCGATCCTCGATCTCGAGACCCGCACCGAGGCCGAGCTGTATGCGTACTTCCAGCGGGTGTGTTCGGCCCGGGGCTTCACCTTCCAGGAGACCGATCTGAGCGTGCCGATCAGCTCGGCCAACCCGATCAAGTTCATGGCCTTCAACATCCGCGAATACGAGCGGACCACGACCGCCCACGCCGCCAGCGCGCGGACCGCGGTCACCGGGCGGACTGACTTCACTGGGCGCATGTTCCTCCTGTGGCGCGACGGCACCGCGCCCGGCGTCCAGCACGCCCCCAACTGGGAGTGGAGCAACACCGGCATCGGCGCGACCAAGCTGGGCGACACCCGGGCCCACGGCGACGAGCAGCTCAGCGCTGAGGCCGGCTTCGGCGGCTTCAACAGCGACAGCCGGGGCGCGGTCAGCCGCACCGATCGCCGCGCGATCACCGCCGCGACCGACGCCGACACGGTGGCGCGCGACGCCCAGCAACACGCCGCCGACGCCACCACCAGCGCGGCGACCGCGGCCACCCAGGCCACCACCGCCGAGACCTCGTCGGCCAATCGGGCCGTGGCCACCGTCGCGACCACCGGGACCCAGGCCCTGGCGACCACCGCGCTCACCACCGCGTTGGCCGCGCGCCAGGCCGCGGCCCGCGCGATCCTCGAGGCCGATCGCGCGATCCGCTTGCTCGGCAGCGGCACCGTCAGCGCCGGCATCCAGGCCCCGGCCGACAGCAAGACCGCGGCCGAGGCGGCCAAGACCAGCGCCCGCGACTCCTACGCCCGCGCCCGCGGCGCGTGGATCATCGCGCGCCAGCAGCACCTGGCCAGCGAAGAGGAGCGCTTGCGTCGCGAGTGGGAGCGCGTCGAGGCGGATCCCGCATCGACCGCCGATCAGAAGCGCGACGCGCGCCGGGCCTACGACGCCGCTCGGACCCGCAACAACAGCGGCTCGGGCGAGAGCAACACCGGCGACATGTCCGAGAACAACGCGCTGCCGTGGCTGCACGAGGGGCAGTACGTCGCGAACCTGCGCAGCGGCGACAAGGGCGGCTACGCGTTCTGGTCCGTCGACGCCGGGATCTCGGCCAACGGCAACGGCATGGCGCCAGTCGATCGCGACTGGGACGCCGACGGGCGCATCGACCCCGGCGAGCGCGACGTCCCCGGCACCGCGGTCGGCACCGGCGTGTTGATCCACCGCGGCGACGCGACGACCCACTCGATCGGCTGTCAGGTCGCGCCCGAGGACGCCTATGGCGAGTTCGTCGCCGCGCTGTCGACCGGCCGCAGCAGCCCGGCCCGCACCTATGCCTACGTCGTGGTCGAGGCGCGCCACCTGCCGCCGTGGGCCGCAGGCGCCGCGGGGGCGACCGGGGCGGTCGGAGGCGCCGCGGTGGGTGGCGGGGGCGACGCCGGAGCCCACGAGTGATATGGGCAAGATCATGTTTCGCATCGTCGCCCGCGCCACCTTGGCCGGCGCGCTCCTGGGCGCGGCCTGTTCGAAGAGCCGGTCGCCGCGGACCGAGCCGGTCGCCGGTCGCCCCAGCCCGGGCGCTCACCTCGACGTCGCCGGCGGCCGACGAGGCGCCGCGGTGATCGACGCGCTCGTGGCCGCGCCCGGCCTGGCCGACGTCCGCCATCTCGACCTGGCGCGCAACGCG
>Ga0075163_10013975_pt1 | contig 10384 bp, 8 predicted proteins | sample JI1023141ADNA_FD_71478 | JGI IMG/M metagenome (GOLD analysis project Ga0075163, IMG submission 71478) | Wastewater effluent complex algal communities from Wisconsin, to seasonally profile nutrient transformation and Carbon sequestration -... | ecosystem: Engineered > WWTP > Effluent > Algae... | reverse complement strand
CCGCATGACCAAGTTCGTCCAGCTCCTCCTGCAGACGCTCACGCTGGGCAGCCTGTACGCGCTGATCGCGCTCGGGTACACGCTGGTCTACGGCATCCTGCGCTTCATCAACTTCGCGCACTCCGACATCTTCACGTTCGGGGCGTGGATGGCCTTCACGATCGCGACCGCGATCGGCTGGGCCACGACCGACTCGCCGGTCTTCGCGATGCCGGTCGTGATGATCCTGGCGATGGCGGCGGCCGCGGCGCTCGGCTTCTCGATCGAGCGCCTGGCCTACCGGCCGCTGCGTCGGGCGCCGCGCCTGAACGTGCTCATCACCGCGATCGGCGTGTCGCTGCTCCTGCAGAACGTCGGCGCGCTGCCGGAGGTGTTCGGCAAGGACCCGCAGCCGATGCCGTCGCTCCTGTCGTCGGAGCCGCTGGTGACGATCGCCACCGTGCGGGTGCCGTGGGTCGACGTCGCCCTGGTCGGGCTGGCGATCGCCCTGGTGGTCGGCCTGCAGTGGCTGGTCTACCGGACCCGCCTGGGCCAGGCGATGCGCGCGGTGTCGTGGAACGAGCAGTTCGCCGCCCTCATGGGCATCCCGGTCGACCGGGTGGTGTCGATCACCTTCATGATCGGCTCGGCGCTGGCCGCGGCCGGCGGCGTGCTCTACGGCCTGAAGTACCGCCAGCTCAACCAGACCGCCGACGCGCTGTGGGTGCTGCTCGGCCTCAAGGCCTTCGTGGCCGCGGTGGTCGGCGGCATCGGCAACGTCCGCGGCGCGGTCCTGGGCGCGGTGCTGATCGCCTCGATCGAGGTGTTCGGCGCCGGCTACGTGTCGTCGAAGCTGCCCGACCTGTTCGTCTTCGGCGTCTTGATCGTGATGCTGTTGTTCCGGCCGGCGGGCCTCCTCGGCAACGCCGCGGTGGAGAAGGTATGAGCGCGCCGCCCACCGATCGTCGACCGCCCGGCTGGCCGGGCGCGCTGGCGCGCTCGCTGTACCCCCTCGTCCTCGGGTTCGGCTTCGCGTTCCTCATGCAGATGGTCGTCGCGGTGTCGCTCGGCGACTACTACTCGAAGATCCTGAACGCGATCGGCATCGCGATCATCCTCGGGGTGTCGCTCGGGATCGTGAACGGCTACGCCGGGCAGTTCTCGCTCGGCCACGCCGGCTTCATGGCGGTCGGCGGCTACACCGCGGCGGCGATCGTCTACTACGGCTCGATCAAGCTGTTCGGCACCAAGGCGATCTACGGCGGGGCGCTCGGGCCGGGCGAGCTCTTGCTGTGCGCGGGCTGCCTGGCCGGCGGCCTCCTGGCGGCGCTCACCGGCTGGCTGGTCGGCCTGCCGTCGCTCCGCCTACGCGGCGACTACCTGGCGATCGTGACGCTCGGCTTCGGCGAGATCATCCGCGTGCTGATCAAGCAGTCCGACGACGTGATCCTGTCGCAGCCCCAGGTCGAGGCCGCCGACTGGTGGACGCTCCTCGACAACCTGGGCGGTGGCTTCGGCTTCATCGGCGGACCGCGCTACATCGACGCCAAGAACCCGTTCTGGGTCTGGGTGTTCGTCGTCCTGGCGTGCCTGGTGGCCTACCGGCTCAAGTACTCCAACCGCGGGCGGCAGCTCCTGGCGGTGCGCGAGAACGAGATCGCCGCCGAGGCCATGGGCATCCGCACCACCAAGGCCAAGGTCTCGGCGTTCATGACCTCGGCGTTCTTCGCCGGCATCGGCGGTGGCCTCTACGCCCACGAGCTGGGCAACAGCCTGCGGCCGAGCGACCTCGGCTTCCAGAAGTCGATCGACATCGTGATCATCGTCGTCCTGGGTGGGATGGGCTCGATCTCGGGGGCGGTCCTGGCGGCGATCGCGGTGACGCTCCTGCCCGAGCTGTTCCGCGAGTTCAAGGACTACCGGATGATCGTCTACGCCATGGCGCTCATCATCGTCATGGTCTTGCGGCCCCAGGGCCTCTTGGGCCTGAAGGAGCTGTGGGAGGTCGACTGGCGCGGCGTCGGCCGCGATCTGGTCACCGCGCCCGGGCGGTTCATGCGCTGGCTGATCAGCGCGCCCGGTCGGGTCCGCGCCGCGTGGAAGGCGGCGGCCGATCGCCGCGCGGAGGATCGGTCGTGACCGCGCCGAGTGCGCCGGCCTTGGCGGCCCGCGGGCTGTCGAAGGCCTTCGGTGGCCTGAAGGCGGTGAGCGAGCTGTCCTTCGAGCTGCCGGCCGGTGGGCTGCACGGCCTGATCGGGCCCAACGGCGCCGGCAAGACCACGATCTTCAACCTGCTGACCGGCGTGTACCGGCCCGACGCCGGGCAGGTCGTGGTCGGCGGCGTCGATCTGACCGGGCGCAAGCCGTCGGACATCGCCCGCGCCGGGCTGGTGCGGACGTTCCAGAACATCCGGCTGTTCGGCGACCTGAGCGTGCTCGACAACGTCCGCATCGCCGCCGGGGTTCGGGCCCGCTGCGGGTTGTGGCGCTCGCTCCTGCGCACGCCGCTGTACTGGCGCGAGGAGGCCGAGCTGCGCGACCGCGCGCGCGAGCTGCTCGAGGTGCTGGGCATCGGCCACCGCGCCGACGAGATCGCCAAGAGCCTGCCCTACGGCGATCAGCGCCGGCTCGAGATCGCCCGGGCGCTCGCGACCCAGCCCAAGGTGCTGCTCCTCGACGAGCCGGTCGCCGGCATGAACACCGGCGAGAAGAAGGCGATGCGCGGCCTGATCTCGTCGCTGCGCGAGCAGTTCGGCGTCTCGATCCTCCTCATCGAGCACGACATGGGCCTGGTCATGGACATCTGTGAGCACATCACCGTGATCGATCACGGCGTGACGATCGCTCGCGGCGCGCCGACGGCGATCCAGTCCGACCCGGCGGTGATCGAGGCCTACCTGGGCGTGCCCGACGAGCCGGCGCCGGTGGCCGGGGAGCTGGGCTGATGGCGCTCCTGGTCGTCGACGAGCTCCACGTCGCCTACGGCGGCATCCAGGCCCTGCGCGGGGTGTCGTTCGCGGTCGACGAGGGCCAGGTGGTCACGCTGATCGGCGCCAACGGCGCCGGCAAGACCACGACCTTGCGCGCGGTGAGCGGCCTGGTGCGGCCGCAGCGCGGCCTGGTCCGGTTCGCCGGCAAGGACATCACCGGCCTGGCGCCCCATCGCATCGTCGCCCGCGGGCTGTCCCACGCGCCCGAGGGCCGCGGCATCTTCGCCAACCTCACGGTCAGCGAGAACCTCGACGTCGGCGCGTACCTGCGGCGCGATCCGGCCGGCGTCGCCCGCGATCGCGACCATGCGCTCACCTTGTTCCCGCGGCTGCGCGAGCGCCTGGCCCAGAGCGCCGGGACCTTGTCGGGCGGCGAGCAGCAGATGCTGGCGATCGCACGCGCGCTCCTGGCCCGGCCCCGGCTGCTCCTCCTCGATGAGCCGTCGCTCGGTCTGGCGCCGCAGATCGTCGCGCTGATCTTCCAGATCGTCGCCCAGATCGCCAAGGACGGCACCACCATCCTCCTGGTCGAGCAGAACGCCCACATGGCGCTCAAGGTCGCCGACGTCGCCCACGTCCTCGAGGTCGGCACCCTGGTCAAGTCGGGCCCGGCCAAGGAGCTGGCCGCCGACGACGCGATCCGCAAGGCCTACCTCGGCGTGCATTGATCGTCGGCGGGTCGGCGGCGGGTCAGCGACGTGGCGGCGTACTCTCGCTCATCCCGAGGAGGCGGCGCGCGCGTTTGAGCGCGCTCGCCTCTGCCGGCGCGAACTTACTCGCCGGCGGGAACTCGATGAGCTGTTTGAGCCGAGCGATAGCGCGGGGGTGGTAGCTGTACGTGTCGGCACCCCGTCCGCGACGCACCGCGACGGCGCACTTCTCATCATGGTTCAGCTTCAGACATAGGACCAGCACCGACACCACGGGGGCAGGAAGCCCGATCGCATCGGCGAGTCGGGTCTGGGTGAGGGTGTAGCCTGTACCCATCGGGTCGGCCAACATGAGGGGAGCCGCGACATCTGCGTTGGCAGGATCCTCCACGACCCGGATCGGCACCGGGATCCGGTCCTGTAGCTCTGGCGCGATCTTCTCGATGAGGAGCTGCAGGGTCGCCTGCAAGCGGTCGATCGCAGAAGCCTGACGCTCGATCGTCGTCGAGAGAGACGAAGTTCCGCTGGTATGCGAGCGTGAGCTGGGCCTGAAGGAGCCGGAGGGTCGTCTTGATGGAATCGGGGAGGTCGAGGTTGTCGATCGCCTTCCACGTCAAGCTCAATGGCTCATCAGCCGCGTCCATCGTTCGGCTTCCTACGCGGGTTCCTCGCCCCACCGGAACGGGTCGGTTGCAGAGCCGCGACTTGCATCATCAGAGACTCGAGGCTGGCAGCGACCTCGTTGACCGAGGTCGGATCGACGGCTCCGACAAGCAGGCGGGCCGCTCGCAGCGCGCGCCCCGAAGGCGCCGCGGCGACCGTGGTCGCGAGACGACTGGTCGGCGGCTCGGGGAGCGAGGCCGCGAGCGCCGCGAACGCATCACGGGTCTTCTTGCGTTGCGCTTTGGTCATCGTGGTGGGCATCGGCGAACCTCGCGAGCTGCTCCAGGGCCTGTGCGTCGAGCTGAAAGGGTACCAGGTTGCGCGGCAGGTTCCCTCCCGTCGGACGACGGCGGATCGCGCCGAGCCCCTCGCAAGAGGCGATCAGCTTGGGAACGTCGAACGAAGCCAGGACTACCCCGTCGGCGTCCTGTTCGAGGGCGCGGACGGCGACGAGCGCCATCGTGAACAGGCCGACGACGCGCAGGCCGCGGTGATCTGGGCGGGCCTCGAGGAAATCGAGACGGTAGTAGCGTCCGCCGGGAAGCCGTATTGGCTCTTCCTTGGTGCTTTCCCAGATCGACAGCGGATGGGCACCGATCAGGACAAACCCATCGCACAGCGTCGGGCCGATCTTGGTCCAGCGCCAGGCGAGATCGCGGTCGTCCTCCGCGCGCAACGGAGCCCAGTCCGTCTCGATGTCAGCGCAATGGAGGGCCGTCGCTCGCTCGACACGAACCTCGCCTAGCGCCTGGACGTGCCAGCGCTGGCCCACGAGTCTGCTCGCAACGACGCGTCGCACCATCGAACCGGCTCACCGCTCTCAATCGTGTCGTTGATGCACGTACGAGCCCGACCCTTCAACGCCTAGCCATCGATTCACGGGCGAACGGTATCATGAGCTGCGGCGCCGCAGCACCCGTGAACGGCGGAGCGGTATCGCGTGAATGACCGGGTTCCCGGCGAGCGGACTCTCACGGCGATCTCACACGGGCGAGGTCGCGCCGGCCCGCGGTTGAGTGGCCGGCGGCGCGCGGGGACAATCGCGCGATGCGAGGCATCGTCGGGTTCGCGATCGCGCTGGCGGCGTGTGGCGGCCGCAAGTCGGAGGCTCCGGCCGGCGGAGCGACCGGGTCGGCGGTGGCGGTGGTGACGGCGGCCGGGGACGCTGGGGGCGCGGTCGACGCCGCGGCGGCGATCGACGGTGGGGCCCTCGGCGGACCGGTCGCGCTGGTGGTCGATGCGGCGGCGGCGCCGCGCGGGCCGGGCGCGGTGCGGCTGGTCAACCTGCCGCTCGGCAAGCGCACCGTCGATGGGGTGGTGATCCCGACGGTGACGCTGCCCGATCCGGCGGCGCAGGCCGCCCTCGACGCCGCCGTGGCCAAGGCGATCGATGGCCGGCGCGCGTGCAAGCTCACGCTGGCGACCGCGACGGTGGTGGCGCTGCGCTGCGCGTACCCGATGACCGAGACCGGCGGTGCGTTGACCGACTGGGACACGTATCACTTCGCGATCGCCGGCGCCGCGGTGACGCCGTTCCGCGTCGAGGATGTCTTCGCGCCCGGCCAGGACGTGCCCCACGTGCTGGGCGCCAGCGTCGGCCGCACCGAGGGCGCCTTTGGCCGGCTGGTCCTCGGCACCGACGGCGTGATCGAGTTCCAGCCGACCGAGGACGTCGCGGTGACCTATCCGTGGAGCGGGGTGATCGCGCACCTGCGCGGCGACGGTCCGTTGGCCCCGGCGATGGCCGCGATCGGGGTCGGGTTGCCGCCGCCTGGGGCTGCGCCTCCGCCGCCGGCGCCGACCACCGTGGCCTACGCTCCGCGCACGCTGGCCGAGGTCTTCGCCGGTTGGTGGCGCCTGGCCCCCGACGCGCGCGCCGCGGTGCGCCTGGTCGCGCCGGCCGGCGAGGACTTCGCCGATCGCCTGGTGTTCCCGTCGGGCGCGGTCGCCGACGAGGTGGTCGCCGCCCTCGGCGTCGAGAGCAAGCAGGTGGTGTCGGCGAAGCTGCCGGCCGACGCGGCGCCGCTCGCGCCCGGGCGCCTGACCGCGGTCGGCGAGGTGCGCTGGGCGATCGGCAAGGCCGGCCGGCCGACCGCGTGGCTGCCGCGGGGCGCGCTGGTCGCCCGGGTCGACGGCGTCGCCCACGGGACGCCATCGAAGACCGGCGGGGGCTGGGCGCTGATCGGCGGGCCGGGCGGGATCGCGGGCTGGGTCGCGGGGCGCGGCGTGGCCGAGGCGCCGTGTCTGCCGACGGCGCCGCTCGGTGATCCCAGCGCGCCGCCGCGGGCGATCGGCCTGGGCGAGTGGGTGTTCGGCGACGCGCCGACCGCGGTGGCCTGGCTCCTCGGCGGCGATCCGGCGAGCGGCGCGGCGACGCTCGCGCTCCACGCGGTCGACGGCTGCGCGGTCGGCGCGGCGCTGCGCACGGTGCGCGTCCGCGGCGTCGTGCGCGACCTGTGGTTCGCGCGGGCCGAGGCCGCCGATCGCGGGCCGTCGCTCTTGATCGTCGTGACCGCGCCGGCCCTCGGCGAGGCCGCGCGCACCGTGACGGTGTTCGCCGACGGTCCCGATCCAGTGTTCACCCGCGACGTCACCGGAGGGGAGATCACCGGCCCCGACCTGCGCGGTCCCAAACACGCTCGCGGCTACGCTCCGGTGGTCGTCGCCGAGCGCACGTTTCTGCGCTGGGATGGCGCGACCTTGATCGAGGTCGGGCCTCCGGGTTGATCGCGCGGCGGCGTCGCGCCCCTCAGCCGAGGTGCTGTTCCTCGACGCGCAAGATCTCGGCCAGGTCCATGCTGGCGGTCGCGATCAGGTGCGCGGCGACCGCGCGCAGGTCGGCGAGCTGTCGAGTGCGATGGTCGAGGATCGTGTTCATGCGCTCGAGGTAGCCACCCTCGGCGAGGAACATCGCGAAGACCTCGGGATCGCGCCAGCGCAGGTAGCGGATGATCCGCTCGGGCGCGAGGTCGGTGAGCGAGGTCGGCGCACGGGCGGCCGAGGACGGCGCGCCGGTGGCGCCGTCCTTGGGCGGCGCCGACGGGGTCGGGATCCACGACGCGCCAGAGCTGCCGAAGGCGGCCGGCGTCCACGGCGCGGACGGCGGTGGCGCGGTCGGGCCGAGGCCGACGCTCGACGGGAAGGGCGCCGGGCCAGAGGATCCAGAGGGGCCAGAGGATCCAGAGGGGCCGGAGGGCATCGCGGGAGCTCCGCTCGCGCTGGCCTGTGGCGGCGCGGCGCGCCGTACGAAGCGCACGCCGGTGGACGCGTCCTGGTTCGCGGCCTGGACGTCGACGTCGCCCTTGGGGATGCACCAGCCGAAGTGGATGTCGGCGGCGTTGACCAGGTAGATCGCGCGGCCGTTGCCGATCACCTCGGCGTCGAACCGACCGCCGACGTGGCGGGCCGCGGTCGTCAGCACGTGGACGGTCGCGTTGCCGAGCTGCGCCAGGATCTCGGGGATCGCGGCGGTGGTGAGGTAGCCGTTGGCGGCGTGGCCGCGGGTTACGCCCCGACGGATCTGCGCGGCCCGCGCGGCGTCGAGGACGATGCCCAGCGCGCCCGCGACGCTGTAGATCAGGCAGTTGTTGCCGTGCCCCGACGCGTTGTGGATCGTCGCGAACTCGGCGAGCCCGGAGCCGGCGACGGTGGCCTCGAAGTTGATCTGCATGCCAACCTGAAGGAGCAGGGCGTTCACGTCGAGCGGCGGCAGGGCCGGCATCGGACCCGCGCCCCTGGCGGCGGCGGCCGAGCCGTGGGCGCCGCTGGCCGGCAGCTTGGGCCCGCTGCCCGAGGCAGGCGGGGGCCCCGACGGTCCGCTCGCGCTCGCGCTCGCGGCTGCCACCGGAAGGTCCTCGTCTTCGTCCTCGGCTTCGTCGTCGGTTGGACCCGGCCACTCCCACACCGGAGATAGCGGCTTGCCGCTGGCGCGGGCCTCGGCCCGCATCGCTACGTCGGCGAACTCGTCGTCGTCGAGCTCGCTGTCCGAGTCGGCCTTGCGCGCGGTCGAGTGGGTGCCGTCGCGGTGCTTGCCGTGGGCCATGTGGGCGTCGTCGGGCAGCGCCCCGTAGGCGGTCGCCAGACTCGCTGACACCGCCGCGACGTTCCTCGGGCCGAGGGAGCCGATGGACTTCCCCGCGAGCAAGAGGTCGCGGAGCTGTTGCGACAGCGCGGCGTTGGTCAGCCACAGCGGCCCGAACCAACGGCCGATCTCGATCGCCTGGCCGTTGAAGTACAGGTAGCAGCCCATACACGGGTACTTGGTCCCGGCCGGCACGTGGTGGGTCGCCTCGTCCCACAGCGGCGACTGCTGGATGCGGATCTCCGCGTGTTGCCCGTCGAGCTTGACCGCCACCGAGGCCGGCACGTCGATCGCCGCGTCGGGCGCGAGGATGTCCTGGATCCGCTGGTACAGCTTGAGCGCGTGGCGGACCACGACGTCGTCCATCGCCGCCTCGCGGGTCATCGCCGATACCTTGCGGCTGGCCAGCACCTTGGCCGCGAGGTCCTTGATGTCGGTCGCGACCTGCAGCCGACCGCGGAGCTCGTTGTTGACGGCGTTCAGGTTCGAGGCCAGCGACAGGCCGGCGCCGTCGCGGCGGGCCGCAGCCTGGACCTCCTGACCGTCGGGGTGCTGCGACAGCACGACGGTCGAAAGATGGGTCGCGAATCGATCGGCGGCGGTCATCGCCGCGCCATCGTGTTCGACCACCTCCATGTCGTCGGCGGTCACCATCGGATTGCGGGCGCCGGCCTCGAGCTGGAGGTGCGGGTCGGCGGCCAGGAGCCCGGCCACCAGCCCCGGGCCCTCGGCGGCGCGGGCCTGGTAGGCGCGGCTGCTCGCGGCCGAGCGCTGGTAGCGCTTCACGAGCTCGGCGATCACGGCCGGCCCCTGGGTCGCGGCGTCGAGGGTGATCTTAGGGTCCTTCGCGAGCTTGCCCCAGATCTCCTCGAGCTTGTCGCGGTCGGCGCCGGCCCCGAGCTTGGCCAGCGCGCCGTCGATCGCGGCGTCGGCGTCGGCCTGGCCGGCCGGCAGGGCCTTGGCGATCTGCTTGTACGTCGACGGGTACGCCGCCCCGCCGCGCGTCAGCTTGCGCTGGACGGTCGGCTCGCCGCCGCTCGCCCCACCTGGTCCGGCGAAGCCGTCGAGGAGCGCCTCGGCCGAGCGCCCGGCGACCACAAGGTCGGCGACCAGGTCGGCGTGGGCCTCGGCGGGGTCGTCGGCGCCGCCCAGGCCCGGGGCCAGGCGGCTGACTCCCTCGCGCTGCTGGATCACGTGGGCGGCCTCGTGGGCGGCGGTGTGGAGGTCGGGCGCGGTCGCGAACGCGACGTCGGCGCCGGTGGCGTAGGCGACCGCGCCCAGGGCCTCGGCCGCCTCGGTCGCGGCGCCGCCGACGTGGGCGCGGATCCCGCCGACGTCGTGGCGTCCAAAGGCGCGCTGGATGGCGTCGCCGTGGGGCAAGGCGGTCGCCGGACCGTCGACGCCGCGGGCGGCGGCGGCGAGGGCGTCGGGCGCCGTGTCTCCCGGACGGTCGGCGAACCAGAAGGGATCGGCGGGGGCGTCGGCCGGGGCGTCGTGGGGCGACGACGCGTCGGGTCGCGCCGCGGCCGGCGGCGGCCCGGCGCTCCGTCGAAGCTGGAGCCGTTCGGTCAGCGAGCGCTTGCCCGGGGCGACCGACGGCGCGAGGTCGTCGCGGAGCTCGTCGCTGGGCCGGTCGACGCGGAAGATCGAGGAGGAGGACACCCGCGCACTCTGCGAGGGTTTCTCATCTGACGCGATGTCAGGGCGATATCACGGCGGGATCGGTCGGGCCGCGTCGCTGGTCGCGGCGCGGTCGCGGCCCGCGGCGCGGTCGTAGAGCTCGGCGAAGACCGCCCGGACGTTGCCGCGGTGGCGGGCGATCAGGGCGGCGAGGTCGCCGGCCGTCGGGGCCTCGAGCGACGGCGCGGTCGCGGCCTCGGGCTGTGGCGCGACCAGCTCGGCGACCAGCTCGGCGACCAGCGCCGCGTCGGGCGCGCAGCGATGCAGGGTCGGCAGCGTCGCCGATGGCGCATGGCGCGCGATGACCACACCAGCGGCGGCGCGCAGGCGACGTCGCCAGC
>Ga0075163_10013974_pt1 | contig 10384 bp, 5 predicted proteins | sample JI1023141ADNA_FD_71478 | JGI IMG/M metagenome (GOLD analysis project Ga0075163, IMG submission 71478) | Wastewater effluent complex algal communities from Wisconsin, to seasonally profile nutrient transformation and Carbon sequestration -... | ecosystem: Engineered > WWTP > Effluent > Algae... | reverse complement strand
GCGATGGCCCACTTCGCGGGGGTGCTGACGCGCGAGGAGTACGACCGCCTGCACGCCGCGGCGCACCCGCAGTGCAAGCGGTGAGCGGGTCGAAACGTCCGACCGCGCGCGTGGCGACATGTCCTTCAGAACAGCTGGACGAACCCCGCGTCGGCCGGGGGCATGGGCCGGCGAGTACAGTCGCCGGAGTAACTGTCATGACTGTCTCGCCGCGCAACCCCGCGGTCTCAGCGGGCGGGGCTGAAGTCCGCCAGGACCTGCTTCCACATCGCGGGGTCCTCCCGCGCCGCGCCGTCGCAGGGGGTGAGCCCGGCGGCGAAGCCGAGGGCACCGGCGGCGCCGGACCAGGTGCCGTCGGGGCGCCACGCGACAAGGTCGATCATCTCGCCGCGCGACACCATCGCGAGGGTGGTGGTCAGCGCGCCGTCGGGGCCGAACAGCGCGAGGGTCTGGCGGTCGCTGGTCAGGCGGCGTCCGCCGGGCAGGGCGACGTGCTTGAGGCCGTACGGGATCGCGTGGGTGGTCGTGCGCGTGCCGGCGGGCAGCGTCCAGGTCGAGACCTCGTCGCGGGTCATGACCTCCGCGTGGCCGGCCGCGTCGACGCGGATGTCGAGGGCGCCGGTCACCGCCAGGGTGTGCACGACCTGACCGGACGGGACGGCGAGCAGGGCCACGGTGCCGTCGGCGCGGCGGACCAGCAGGTGGGCGCCGTCGGCGGTGAGCGCCGCCTCGACGATCCCGCGGACCTGTGCGAGCCGCTTGCCGGACGGTACCGCGTGGACGACCGCGGTGTCCTCGGCGTGGATCACGACCCGCTTGCCGTCGCTGCTGAACGGGGTCCGCGAGAACCATCCGACGCCGAGGCGCCGCGCCTCGACGAACTTGTGCAGGTCCCACAGGATGACCTCGCCGTCGTCGACGCGGGTCAACAGCCAGGCGTCGTCGGGGCTGAAGGCCGCGTGCACCCAGGCCTCCTGGTCGCGGACGCCGCGCTCGAGCAGCGTGTGGAGCTTGCCGGTGCGGACGTCGCGGAGCTCGTGACGGCGCTCCTTGCCGTACGGTGAGCCGTAGAACACGAGCTCGCCGCGGGTGCTGGCGACCAGGGCGCCGGGCATCGGCAGGCCGAGCGGGGTCGAGTCGTGGACCGAGATCTGCTTGCCGGTTCGAGTGTCGATGACCCCGAGCCGCTCGCCGACGACCACGAACCAGCGCGAGCCGTCGCCCGAGAAGGTCGTGTGCATCGCGTAGGTGTCGGCGAGCAGCAGCAGCGGGGCGCCGTCGCTGGCGAACAGGCCGGTGACGCCGGCGTACTCGCCGACGAAGCTGCGGCCGTCGACGGCGAACCGGAGCGGCTGCACCAACCGCTCCGGCGCGCCGAGCGTCCGGGGCTCCGCGTCGCCCGCCAGCGGCCACGCCTGCAGCTGCGACCAGGCCGGCGGCGCCTCGTCGTCGTCGTCGACGGCGCGGGAGATCACCACCGGGGCCGCGTCGGCGACCGCGAGCCCGCGCAGCTGCCCGGTGAACGTGCGCTCCGGGTGCTCGATCCGCAGCGCGGCCGCGCGTGCGAGCGTCGCCACGGTGAACACCCCGTTCGGCCAGGTCGGCTTGTCGAGGAGGAGCACCTTCTGGACCGGGTCGACCGCGTGCAGGCCCGCCAGGGTGGCGACGAGCACCCGTCCGTCCTGCGCGACCGCGAGGTCGGTGCACTGCTCGGGCAGCGCGAGCGTGTGCGTGACCGTGCAGGCCTTCAGGTCCCAGGCCTGCAGCTTGTCCCCGCTGCAGCCCCACGCCGCGGGTAGCGTCAGCTCGTCGGGGCCGGCCTTCGCGCTGCACACGTGCCGGCGCGACGCGGCCTCCCACACGTGCAGCCCGTCGCCGGAGTGGACGACGACATGCTCGCGGTCGCGGGCCAGAGACATGTACGCGAGCGAGAGCCCCGGCGCGACGTACTCGCCGAGCGGGCGCAGGTCGGGCAGGCTCCACTGGACCACGCGGTCGTGACGCCCGACCAGCAGGGCCGCGCCGTCGTGGCTGAACACGGCGGGTCCGCCGGGCACGCTGGCGACCTGCTGCCCGCTGGCGACGTCGAGCAGGCTCGTCCGCGCGAAGAACTCGAGCGCGACCAGCTTGCCGTCGGGGGCGACGGCGTAGTCGCGGAGCATGTCGTGGCGCCGCTGCAGCTCGACGCGCGGGTTCGCCGGGCAGGCGGGCAGCTTCGTCGCCGGCTTCGCGGGCGCGGCCACGGGGGCAGGCGGTGTCGGCGGTGTCGGCGGTGTCGGCGGCGTCCGGGTCGAGCAGCCGAGCAGCACGAACAGACCGGGCCAGGTCCAGCGCATCGGGTCCACCGTATCATGCGCCTCGTCGGCGATGCTCGCTGTGGCTGGGGTTCGGGCGCGTCGCGCTGATAGAGACCAGCAAAGGTCCGGGACGGTCGGGCGCCACTCTACGGCCCTGTTTATGAGGGGACGTCTCGGAAGCCGCCAACGCGCGACAGAATTCTCCAGACGTCCCCGGGATCGCACCGTCGCGCAGAGCCGCCTCGGACGCGACGTAGCTGGGGTCACTGCCAAGCCGACAGCCGGATCCAGGCGGCGATCGCACCAGGCCAACGCCTCAACTCACGATGAGACATGGCCGAAGATACAGCCACCGGCTGTCCAGTCTGGTGCGAGGGATCCCGTGGAGGTTGGAGGTCACCCTTGACCGCCCGCGCTCATTGCGTGCCGACGATCACGCTGTCGTACTCCTCGTCGGCGATGTACAGGACGGAGATGCGATCGCCCGGCTGCAAGTGGCGGGCGTTCGACACGGGGGGCTCCTCCGCGCCGCGGCGCGGGACGCCGTCGACGAGAAATTCGTACCTCACCACGAACGTGCCGAAGCCACGCTCGACCTGCAGCACCCGCGCCTCGGCCGGCTTGCCATCGCGGAAGAACCGGACGATGCGGGCTCGTCGCGACCGGCTCGTCCCCACCATCGCCATCGCCAGGATGCCGCCCGTGAGCACCGATAGGACCACGAACAGGAGGACATGCCCGAAGCGCAACGGCTCGTTCGGGCCCAGCTCGAGGAACCGCCGCATCGCGCCCGGCGCCAGTCGGCGTAGCATCGCCGCGTCGGGCACGACCGGAACGAGCGCGCGGCTGGTCGCCGCCGCTGCCCCGGGCACCAGGGCGCCGACGACCTGGCCCAGCAGGGCGCGGCGGACCTCGCGTGCGCTCGCGTAGCGGTCGCTCGGGGCGTGCGCGACCATCCGCGCCAGCACGGCGCGCAGCACGGGCCCGCCAGGCAACACGTCGGGCACGCGCAGGTGACCGTCTGGACCGACGAACTCGGACGGCGGCCGACCTGTGGCGAGGTGGAGGATCGTCGCGCCGACCGCATACAGGTCGCTCGCGGGGCTCGCATGGCCCATGTACTGCTCGAACGGCATGTACCCGTGGGTCCCGACGATCGTCGAGCCGCCCTCGTCGGCGCCGCGGAACACCGTGCGCACGGCGCCGAAGTCGACCAGCACCAATGCCCCGCCCGGACGGACGAGCACGTTCGCCGGCTTGACGTCGCGGTGGAGCACCGGTGGCACCCGCTCGTGCAGGTAGTCGAGGATGTCGAGCAATCCACACAGCAACTCGAGCAGGCGCTCCGGATCGAGGTGTTCGCGGAGGGCGATGGTCTGCGCCAGCGAGGTGCCCTCGATGTACTCCATCACCAGGTACGCATCCTCGCCGCGGTCGTGCGCCACGCGCAGGTAATCGAAGATCTCCGGGACCCCCTGGTGGCGGAGCGATCGCAGCGCCGCGGCCTCGCGCTCGAATAGCTCGACCTGCTTCCAGGCCTCGACGTCCGTCGTGCGGAGCTGCTTGACCGCGACCTGGCGGCCGTCCGCCGCGAGATCGCGGGCGAGGTATGTGCGCCCGAAGCTACCCTGACCGAGCAGGGAGACGAGCTCATAGCGCCCGGCGATCGGCAGCGGGGGGGCCTCGCTCATGGCGTGATCGTACCAGCCTTCACGGCACCACGCAGCTACCCGACCGACACGGCCCCTTCAGCCACATCCTGTCCGATACTCACTTCGACAACGGCATGTGGGCCGGGAGATGCGATCACGTCGCAGCGGCGACCGCCTCGGACTCGCGGACGACCCGGGCGTGTGAGGTCATCCCGGGCGCGTCGGACGTGGCATGGGGTCGGAGTGCGGGGTGCCATGAACACCGTTCCAATCGTCGATCTTGGTGATATCGTGTATAGCCGGCCCTAAGCCCATATACGAAGCGTTTACGAGGGACTGACTCGGAAACCGCCAGATTCGCGACAAAATCGGGACGAATTTTTGAGACGAAGACGAGATCGCGTCTGTGCGCATCGGGCCTTGGAGAAGAGAGGAAAGGGGCTGCGCCCCAAGCCCCCGAGCCGATCAGGTTCCTCGATCGGCACAAGGTCGCGACGACGCGACGTGCTCGCCACGTTGACCTCGGCGCCATGCCACACGAGGCGCGTTGCGTCGTCGCTCCGCACCGGAGCGCTCGACCCCGCCACCATCGCGCTCGACCTCGTCGACCTCGAGTCGACCTCGCACCCTCCTCGGCAGCTCGCCCGCACGTCGTCGCCGTCGACCTCGTTGACCTCGCCGCCGTCGACTGTCGACCACGTCGAGGACGTCGAGTCCGAGGTCTCGGCATCAACCCGCCGATGAGATCGTGAACGGGCAAGTACAGGCGTGACAGACGATGTTGTTCCCCCCGTACTTGACGAGGTCGATCGAGATCCGCAGCGGCGGATCGCACCCACACTCTAGCGTAGTCGGCTCGACTCCTCGTGTGCGAGTGCCGCAAGTCATGAGCCAGTAGGCCGCCGCTTGACGATCTCCGTCAGTCCACGCGGCCTGCGCCTCGAAAACGTCGAAGCCGTAGTCTACCACGACATCGGGTCCCCGTCGCGGGGACGTCCATCCGCGAAGCCGAGCGAGGCGGAACGCGATGATGAAGCGTGCGGCCCACCAGGCTGCCGACTTCGGCGCCAGGGTCTCGGCCCAGGGGGGGAAACGCCTCCCACGGGTGCAACGGAGCCCCTCGAAGCGAGGGGAACAACGAGGCGACGGAAGCGAGGTACCGTTCGAACGGTGTGGACACGAAGCATCTTGTAGACGGGTTCAAGATCGACGGGAAGCCCACCCCGCGGTCAGGTCGTTGACTTGGACATAGACGCAGCCGGTGCTGACTTGTGCTTGGCCGCTCGTCGCCTCGCCGCTCGTGCCCGGTCCGGGGCCACACGCGAGCACGCACCGGCGAGATAGCGATCGCTGAAAGGCATGGAGTCGCACGCAATCTAGTCCGCAAATCCGCACTGTGTCGAAGCCTTGAGCACCTACGGTTAATCCGGTGCGGCGTGGTCTAAATATTGTGGAGTTCCATCGTCTCTTGGTTTGCAGTATAATAAGGCCGGGAACACCATGACTAAGATGAAGGCCAGCAATATCCTCGGTCTACAGGGATGGACTCATGTTGCTTCAGTTGCGCTGGAAGCAGGCTGCAAGCCGATCCCAATACCAAACGAACTTGACACTGGAATCGATGGATTCGTGGAGCTTGTTCAAAATGAGGTCGCAACGGCAACATTCCTAGCCATTCAAGTAAAAATGGGTTCATCCTATTTCGACAAAGGGCGGCCTCGGGTGCAGGCTGATAAGGATCATTTTTTATACTGGTCGAATTTTTCGATACCCGTAATACTTATTGCAATTTCGGAAGATCGGAGCAAGGCTTACTGGATGGACGTAAGAGAATATCTTTCTCACAGGCCAGAACTGATTGCAAAAGGCCCGTACATCCTTTGGCTTCCAGCGACAAACATTTTCACAGCAGATATGTTTTCATCCTACACACTGTCGCTGCTGGTTAAGCCGCTGGAATTCCTCAAAATTGTCAATGGGCTTGTTGCTGAGGATCCCCAGGAACGCCTCGCTGCAATTTCGCAGATGTATCCGCTGCGGCACGAGGTTGCAATTCCTTACATTCTCGTCGCACATCTGCAGCATGAACAGAATCAGCACAATCTGAGGGTGATCTGTGATTTTCTAAGTCGATATCTGTCTCATCCGGAAACCAGTTTCAATCTACATGGCATGCCTGCTGCAAATGCGGCTAAAGAATTTCTTGGTGGAGTTTGTCGTGATGCAATCATTCGAATTTTGGAGTGCATCGAGGATGACAACTTCAATTTTGATGGCGCCGCTGAGATCTGGAATATCATCTCCAACGAGGAAGTGTGGCATAGGTTTGATATGTTTGAACGCGGGACGGTACAGCAATCGATGGCAGTGATCGTGGGAGCATGTGCCGACGGGGAAACGCTTAAGGGCATTATCGCTGACAATAAGCCTTTCGGGCTCTGTTGGAATGGATGCGCTTTGTTATTCTCGACGAAAATGGCGAACTTGAAGAAGATGAGTCTGAAGAGAGTGAGACGTAACTTTGACGGACGATATAGCACTAGCACGAAAACGGTCGTAGCTCTTTGTTGGCCAAGCTTGCCACGGGCCGCGGTTGCCTACGACTGTCATCGCTGACGTGGGCGCGAGGCTGGTGAGCCCCGACACGTTGCATCGGCACACGGTGTCACCAACCGGCGAAACATCAGGGTGTCACCGCCGGGCGGACGTGGCGGCGACCTCAACAACGCCGCGGCAGCTTCGCCTGCGACATCGACGTCGCCGCGTCGCGTGAGATCGGCTAGAAGCGCCACGGCGATCGGTGAGTTCACCTTCCATTTCATCCGCACGCGGCAACGGACGTCATGTCTTGCCAAGTGTATCATCCCGTCCGTGACCGCCGTAACGACGTCCCCTCCTGTTCGGTCAACCCCGGGCGGGGCGACTGCGGTCACAGAAGTGGCCGCCACCGGGGCTGGGTCGATGGCGGCAAGGCAGAACATCATCAACGTCGGCGCTGGCGCGCAGCACGTCACTGTGCAAGTCGGCGGCGAGCAGTCCGGGCACTCCGTGCCTCCGGAGGTCGAGCCGAAGCCCCCGCCGCGCGAGGAAATGAACTTCCAGGGCCGCGGCGACGAAATCACAGCACTGCGGGCCGTGCTCCTGGCGGGCCCGCCAGCGGCGGCGATCGTGCTCGGCGAGGCCGGCATCGGCAAGAGCACCCTGACGCTCCACGTGCTGCACGACCCGGCGGTGAGCGCCCGCTACGTGGGGCGTCGTTCGTTCGTCCGGCTCGATGCGGCGCCGAACGCCGCAGCGGCGGTCGACCTCATCGCCGCGGCCCTCGGCCTGTGTAAGCTTAGCGACCCGCTTGCCGATGTGTGCCGGCATCTGGGCCGGGCGCCTGGCGTCCTCGTACTCGACAACTTCGAGACGCCCTGGGACGGCGACCGTCTCGGCGCCGAGGCGCTGCTGCGGGACCTCGGTTCGGTACCCTCACTGTCGCTCGTGGTATCCATGCGAAGCGGCGACGGCCCGAGCGGGCTCCCATGTCCGACGACCCGCCATCTCACACCGCTATCGCCCGACGCGGCGCGCGCCCTGTTTCTCTCGCTCGCTCCGGAGCACCGTGAGCACCCGCGCCTCGACGATCTCCTCGAGCCCATGGACGGAGTCCCGCTGGCCGTGTTCCTGCTGGCAAGCGCCTGCGTCCGCATGGACCTCGACACTGTCGCCCGCGAGTGGCAAGAGCATCGTACAGCGATGCTGCGGCGGCTCGGCCCGCACACTGACCGCTTATCGAGCTGGCCCGTATCCCTCGAGCTGTCTTGGAATTGCCCACGCATGACCCTGGAGGCGCGCCGCCTCGCAGCCGTGCTGGCCCTGCTCCCCGACGGCCTTGATTCGCAGGACATCCCCACCGTGATGCCCGCCGATGGACCGGCGGCTGTACGCGTGCTCGTCCACGTCGGACTCGCGTTCTTCGAGTCCGGTCGGTTGCGCATGCGGGCCCCTGTCCGCGAGCATGTGCAACGGGAGCATCCACCGACTGACGAGGACCGCGGGCGCGTCCTCGACCACTTTGGCGAGCTCGCGCGGAGGCTGGGTCCTCGGGTCGGAGCATCCGACGGCGGGATCGCGGTCGCCCGGCTGGCGCCGGAGATGGGGAACCTCGATGCCGTCGTGCGTGGTGGCCTGGCAGGCGACGAGCCGACCCGCTGGATCGACGTGGCCTGTGCTCTTACCAACCTCGCCCGGTTTACGGGTCGGGAGGAGCCGTCCCCGCTCCGCGAGGCTCTGAAATACGCGGGTCTACTCGCCGACGCACGCATGCAGGCGGCGTGCCTCTGGTCGCTGGGGATCATCGCTCTGGATCGTTCGAGGCACGGCGAGGCGGCCGACCTGCTTGACCAGGCGCTCCCCCTCTACCAGCGCGTCGGCGACGTGCTCGGCGAGGCCCGCTGCATCGAGCGCCACGGAGACATCGCGCTCGAGCGGTCGAGGCACGACGATGCGGCCGGCCTGTACCATCAGGCGCTCCGCCTCTTCCAGCGCGTCGGCGACGTGCTCGGAGAGGCCCATTGCATCGTGAGCCTAGGCGACATCGCGTTGGACCGGTCGAAACACGACGATGCGGCCGACCTGTACCGTCGAGCGCTCCCCCTCTTCCAGCGCGTCGATGACGTGCTCGGTGAGGCCAACTGCATCCTTGGACAGGGCATCATTGCGCTCGCGCGTTCGAAGCATGGCGAGGCGGCCGACCTGTACCGTCAGGCGCTCCCCCTCTACCAGCGCGTCGGCGACGTGCTCGGCGAGGCCAACTGTCTCCAGTGCCAGGGATACATCGCGTTTGAGCGATCGAAGCATGATGAAGCGGCCAACCTGTATCGTCAGGTACTTCCCCTCTACCAGCGCGTCGGCAACGTGCTCGGCGAGGCCAACTGCATCATGGGCTTGGGAGACATCGCGCTCGAGCGCGTGAGGCACGACGAGGCGGCCGACCTGTATCGTCAGGCGCTCCCCCTCTTCCAGCGCGTCGGAGACGTGCTCGGCGACGCCAGCTGCATCATGGGGCTGGGGAACATCGCACTCGCGCGGTCGAGGCACGATGAGGCGTCCGACCTGTTCAGTCAGGCGCTTCCCGTCTTCCAGCGCGTCGGAGACGTGCTCGGCGAGGCCAACTGCATCCAGGGCATGGGGGACATCGCGCTCGCACAATTGAAGCACGAGAGTGCACGCGCCGCTTTCCTGCGCGCGCTGGAGTTCTTCTCAAGGATTCCAGAGCCCAACTCCATGGGGGATATGCACCGGCGTCTCGCGCAGATCGCCGCGACCCCCGAGGAGGGCGGTAGCCATCGGGCCGAAGCGCGCCGCCTCTGGATGTCTATCGATCGTCCCGACCTCGTCGCAACCCTTGAATCCACAACCACCTCGGTCATGACAGACACCAACGCGACCCCGCCTTCATCGATCATTCCCCATTGGCTGACAAGTTTGTTCGCGGCACTCGGTGCGATGCTATGGGTCATGTTGGTCATTGCCCTTCCCCAAGGCGCCGCCACCGTAGTACTGCTTGTCGGCGCCGCCGTGTTCATGGTCGTACTCGTGCACAACCCCGAATTCTGGCTGCGTCGTGCGGCCGGGACCCTGATCGGGCTGGGCGCTACGTCGATGCTGGCGCCTCATCTCAAAGGCTACCTCGTCATCGAACCCTACGGCGCGATTGCAATAAGTCTCTCCCCGGGTGGCCCATGGCTACTTATCCTCGGCGTTGGACTCGCCGTGTTCGACGTGTGGAACCGTCGTAGACACGCACCAACGTCGTCCCCGTCCAACGGAATGATCCGGAGCGAGGGCCCTCGCAGCGCAGCAGCAGCAGGGCACATCATTGAGGTTGGGAGTGCAAAAGGAGTTCACATCCGCAGCTCAAGCCCGGTGCATGCTACTGAGCGCCCCATCCTGGCTACGGGCGAAGAAAGTCGGGCCGCGAGCGGAGACATTATCCGGGTGGCCGGAGACGCGGCTGAAGTCACCATAGACCTCAACGTGCCGGGTCGCCCGTGATACAGCATCAGTTCCCCTGCGAGCTTCACCGCCGACCGTAACAAGACCATGGCCGAGGAGGACGAGCGCCAGCTGGCCCACGCCAGCGGCCCCGGCGACAGCGCCGCCGACCCGTCGACAGCCCGACATCCCCCCGCTGGGCGGCTTCCAGTTGGGGCGCCCGCTCGTAGCTGATTACCCGGCCGCGCGGGGCGATCGTGATCTCACAGCAGACGTTGGCGGACCGGGGAGCTGCGATGCTGACCGGGGAGGGATATGAAATCGCCCGGTTCCACGTAAGCGTACGGTCCGCCGCGTCGTGACCGGGATCCGGATCTGGGCTACGCAGCCGATGGATGGTCAGCGAGCGTGACAGCGCGGAGGACGGTTCCACACCCAGGGGCGTTGGGTGGG
>Ga0075163_10013973_pt1 | contig 10384 bp, 7 predicted proteins | sample JI1023141ADNA_FD_71478 | JGI IMG/M metagenome (GOLD analysis project Ga0075163, IMG submission 71478) | Wastewater effluent complex algal communities from Wisconsin, to seasonally profile nutrient transformation and Carbon sequestration -... | ecosystem: Engineered > WWTP > Effluent > Algae... | reverse complement strand
TTCGCCGACGAGTGCATGACCGCCGCGACGCAGCTGCACGCCAACATCGAGGCGCACGGGTGGGACGGCGAATGGTACCGCCGCGCCTACTTCGACAGCGGCGAGCCGCTCGGCTCGGCGACCAGCCCCGAGTGTCAGATCGACTCGCTGCCGCAGAGCTGGGCCGTGCTGTCGCGCGCCGGGGACCCCGCGCGCGCCCGCCAGGGCCTGGAGGCGGTCGATCGCCGGCTGGTCCGCCGCGACCTCGGCCTGGTCCAATTGTTCGACCCGCCGTTCGACCAGTCGGCGATGGACCCCGGCTACGTGAAGGGCTACGTGCCCGGCGTGCGGGAGAACGGCGGCCAGTACACGCACGCCGCGATCTGGGTGGCGATGGCGTTCGCCGCGGTCGGCGACGTCGAGCGCGCCTGGCAATTGTTTAAAATGCTCGACCCGATCCGCCACGGCGACAGCGCGGCCGCGATCGCGACCTACAAGGTCGAGCCCTACGTGATCGCCGCCGACATCTACACCAACCCGCAGCACGCCGGCCGCGGCGGCTGGACCTGGTACACCGGCTCGGCCGGGTGGATGTACCGCTTCATCGTCGAGTCGCTGCTGGGCCTGCGCCTCGCCGTCGATCGCCTGCACATCGCGCCGCTCGTCCCGCCCTACTGGGGTGAGTTCGACATCCACTACCGCCACCGTCGCACGCTCTACAACATCCACGTCCGCAACCTCGGCGGCGGCCTCGCCGTCGCGCGGGTCACCTGCGACGGCGTCGACCAGCCCGACAAGACCATCCCGCTGCACGACGACGGCGGCGAGCACCACGCCGTCGTCGAGCTCGGCGGGAGCGAGCCACGCGCATGACCGACGAACCCATGACCCCTGTGCGATCGAACTACCGGCGACTTCGTCGCTGGCTGACCGGGATCCTCGTGACGCTCGTGGTGCTCGCGTCGCTGCGGCTGGCGGCGCCGTGGATCCTCGACGTCTGGCTGTCCGCGCGCCTCGGCAAGGCCCTCGGGGTGCCCGTGCACATCGACCACGTCGCGCTCGAGCTGCTGGCCGGAGAGGTCACCGCGCGCGGGATCCAGGCCGCGCCCGCGGCGGAGACCAGCGCGACGACCGTGGCGATCGACGCGATCACCGTGCGCTGGTCGTGGCGCGATCTGGTCCGCGGCGCGCGGGTCCTCGACGTCGAGGTGGCGGGGCTCGACGCGACCCTCGACCTGCACCGACCGTGGCCCGCGGACTTCGGCGAGCGCAACCATGGCGGCCTGCTGTGGCTGCGCTCGCTGGTCGTCGTCGACAGCGCGGTCGGGGTCGTGCTGGCCGCCGACGCCCCGCCGATCCTGACGCTGACCGAGCTGCAGGCCAGCCTGGTCGAGACGTCGATGGAGATGCGCACGGAGGCGATGACGACCCGCTTCACGATCTCCGCGCAAGCCGGCGAGGCCGGCCACCTGAAGATCGACGGGGCGGTCGCGCCGATCGCGTCGGCGTCGACCTGGACCCTGCACTTCGCGCTCGACCGGCTCGATCTGCGGGCCCTCAACCCGCTGTTCCAGGCGGTGTTCGAGATGGACGTCGAGCACGGCTGGCTGTCGTTGACCGGCGACTTCACGGTCGGCCTGGGGCGCCTGCGCGGCAAGATCCAGCCGCGCTTCGAGGAGCTGGCGCTGCTCGGGCGCGGCGAGCAGCGGGTCCGCCACCCGATGGCGGAGGCCCTGTTCGGCTCGATGCTCTCGGGCGCCGATCTGCCGATCGACATCGACCAGCCCGCGGTGTCGACCGGCGCGTCGCTGTTCGCGTCGCTCGGCAAGATCGATCCGATGGACCTGCTGACCCGCGTCATCCTCAACGGGTTCATCCGGCGGCTCGGCACGATCGACGGCTACGAGGCGGGGGCCTCGCGGCTCGTCGTCGACTTCCCCGCCGGCGCGCTGTCGTTCTTCGACGTCACCCTCAAGCGGAGCGGCGGGCTCGTCGATCGTCCGTTCGTCCACGTCGGCCGCATGGACATCGTCGTCGAGCAGACCGCCGTCGACGACGACGTGCTGACCTACAAGATGATCTCGCTGCACCAGCCGACGCTGATCTTCGTGACCGGCCCGACCGAGGCGCGCAGCCAGCTGACGATCGACCCCGACTGGCAGGCGAAGGTGTCGGTGCTGCCGTACCCGACTGACCGCCTCGAGGTGTTCGGCGGCCGCCTCGAGTACCGCGACGAGACGACCGAGCCGCCGACCAGCTTCTTCGTGTCCGGCCTCGAGGTCCGGGCCGACAACCTCGGGCGCGCGCTCGTCGGCTCGGCGCGGCGCGACGCGACGCTGATCGGCCGCGCCCGCGTGATGGACCTGAGCCCGCTCGCCCTCGACGTCGTGTACTCCCCCGGCGCGGTGCCGCTCGACGCCGCGGTCAAGATCCACCTCGACCCGCTGCCGCTGGACCAGCTCAACGAGCTGCTGCGCGGCCGCCTCGGCATCGACATCTCTGGCGGGACCCTGGCCCTCGAGGCCGACCTCGACGTGCACGCCGACCACCTGCGCGGCACGGTCCGGCCGGCGCTGCGCGGGGTCCGCGTGATCGGCTCACGCGAGCTCGAGATCGATCACCCGCTGCGCGAGCTGCTGTTCGAGCGACGGCTGCGCCGGCTCGACGGCGCCGTGCTGAAGCTCGACTACAGGGTCCGCAAGACCCTCGTGCGCGAGCTACCGGGCGCCCTGCTGTACGCCGCCCTCCACGCCGATTGAGCGCGCCTCCGCGGCGAACCGCCGCGCGTTGGCGTCGTTGAACAGGGTGATGCGGGCCATCGCCTCCACGAGCTCCGCCAGCCGCCGGGCGTTGTCCGCGCTGTCGCGCACGCGCGGGGTGTCGCCGGTCGCCTGGAACAGCTCCTGCGCGCCGGCCAGCGCGCTGTGGGCGACGCCCAGCTCGATCGGCAGGTACGTGCCCGCCGGGCCGTACGCGGCCCGGTCGAAGGCGACGCGCGCGTCGACCAGCTCCTGCGGCGCGACGTGGCTGCAGGCGAGATGCGCCGCGAACCCGACGAGCGACGCGACGCGGCATCCGAGGCTCGCGGCGCGGCGCGGCGTCTCGCGGTCACGATCGGCCGAGCGCGTCATGGCAATTCCGGCGCCGTCACGAGGCGACGCGCCGGGCCGACTGTAGCGCGTCGTCGAGCCGCTGCGCGCCCTCCATCAACAGATGCGTGGTCGACATCTGGATCCTGTCCGCCATCACGACCTCGACGCTGGTGAAGCTGAACGTCCCCTCCGGCCAGTTGAGCGCGTGGAACACGGCGGCCGCGTCGACCAGGCCGCCGTCGGAGTCCGAGGTCGCCGCGATCACGCGGCCCTCCCGCAAGAACAGCTGACAGCGCCCGGCCGGCGCGTCGCGCGACAGGCTGAGCAGGCCGGTCTTGCGCTCCATGTCGAGCAGGACCAGCAGCGGCGACAGGCCGACCTCGTGCAGGCCGCCGTGCACGCCGGGGCCCTCGACGAGCGTGCGGCGGGCGCTCGCCTCGATCCTGCTGCGGCTCTCCAGGACCGCGAGCACGCGCCGCTCGAGCTCGGCGCCGTCGAACGGCTTCGACAGGAAGTCGTCGGCGCCGAGGCGGAACCCGCGGAGCACCTCGGCGGCGGACGGCAGCGAGGTGAGGAAGATGAACGGCACGAACGCCAGGTCCGCGTGGCCGCGCAGCCGGCGGACCAGCGACCAGCCGTCCATGCCCCGCATGTGCACGTCCGAGATGATCAGGTCCGGACGCGTGGCGATCGCCTTCGCCAGGGCGATCGTGCCGTCGGTTGCGAAGTCGATCTCCAGCGGCAAATTGTTCAACAACGTCGCGGTGACCTGACGCATCCACGGGTCGTCATCGACGACAAGTACACGATAAATCATCGGAGCACAGGGTACGGGGTCCGTCCACACGTGTCGAACGCAAATACGACGACCCCGCGGCGTCAGGACCGCTCGCGGGTCAGGTGTCTGTTCGGACAGGTCCCGTGCGCGCCCGGGGTCGTCCGCGATCGTCAGTCCCAGCGGTCGATGAGATAGGTCGCCACGGCGTCGGCGGTGGTGACCCGCAGGACCAGGTTCCAGGGCTTCTGGTCGGTCATGCCGAGGCCGCACGCGTCGGCCGCGTCGGCGTCGGCGATCGTGGCCGAACGATTGAACGCCTCGAGCGTCGAGCGCACCGAGTGGAGCTCGCTGCGCAGCGTCTCGGTGAAGAAGCCGCGGCCGAGCCCGGCCGTGGTGTCGCGGCAGCCCTTGAGCAGGAAGAACGTGTGCTTGCCGTGCTGCTCCAGCGGCCGCTCGCCCCACAGGTTCGGCGACGGCACGATGCCGGTGACCGGCACCCAGGTGCCCGCGGTGACGTTCCACTGGCCGGTGCCCTGCGGCGGCGGCACGGCGTGGCGCGGCGGATGCGTCAGCCGCTGCCCGGGCTGGTAGTCGAACTCGAGGATGGTGATGTCCGAGGCGGCGCCGGTCTGGCGGCCCGGCGAGACGACCGCCGTGAAGTGGTAGACCTCGCCGCTGATCTCGACCTCGACCTTGAACGGGGTCGGCAGCTGCGACGGCTCGTGGAACCGATAGTTCTGCACGAAGATCCGGTAGCGCCCGCGCGGCGCGGCGCCGCGGGCCCAGCGGATGTTCTCGACCGGCGTGGTCGTCTCGCCGCGCACGTTCATGTCGACGTCGAGCCAGCCGGCGCAGGCCGACCGCTTGTGGGCATAGTAGATATGCTCGCCGCTCGGCGCGACGACGTGGAGATCGAGGTCGTTGCGGTTGTCCCACAGCAGCGACGCCCGAATGTCCACACCTTCATATTGCCCGCCCGCGCCCTCGACCCGGCGCTTCATCTCGGCGTCGATGCCCGCGTGGTAGTACCAGCTGACCGGGTTGCGCTGGCCCTCGGCGTCCCACTGCAGGATCGGCGGGGCCTCGGGGTTGGCCGCGGTGACCAGCGCCATGAAGCGCTCGGACACCAGGGGCACCTGCGCCTCGATAGCGATCGCATCGGGCAGCACGGTCCGGGCGAACTTGTCCCACGTCAGCGTCTGCTGCGGCAGCGCCAGCTTGCCCGGCTTGGCCTTGGTCTTCGGCGTCAGGTGGCTGAACACGCCGCCGGGCTCGGCCTGGGCCTCGCGCGGGCGCCAGATGAATTTCGTCAGATCGGCGATACGCGCGTACCGGCGGGCCAGCGCGCCGCTCGCCTTGAGCCCGGCGATCGCCTTCTCGGCCTGGGCGATGTTGCCGGCCGCGGGCGCGACCTGGGCCCGCTGGTACTGATCCGGGGCCATCTTCTCGTCGAAGCGGCGCTTGATCGCGGCGCTGTCGAGGCCGCTGGCGAGGTCCTCGAGCAGCGTGCCGATCATGCCGCCGCGCACGTGCACGAACCCCGGCGGGGCCGTGGCCGCGGCGCGCCACACCAGCGCGTCCTTCTGCCGCGGCGTCTTCACGGCGGCGAGCGCCCGGTGCAGCGCGACCAGCCAGGTCGCCACGCCGATGCACTTCTCCGAGCGGTACAGCGTGCCGGAGTTCAGCAGCACGAGCGCTCGCTCGACCAGCTCCTGCGGGAACTCGGCGAGCCCGCGGGTCAGCATGCGCCAGTCCTCCTTGCGCTCGGCCTGGACCTGGCCGGCGCTCAGCAGCGCGTGCGAGTGGGCCCGCGGCACCTCGACCGAGATGTGCGTCCACACCTTGCCGTCGGCGGTCGGCGGCGAGGCCGGCGTGCCCAGCACGCGCGCCGCGGGCACCAGCACCCCGTCGACCGCGGCCGTCGTGACCGCCTCCGCCAGCGCCTTGAACGCGGGGCCGAAGCCCGCGGGCGCGTCGTCGGCCCACAGCGCCGAGGTCAGCCGCCCCGCGTCGTCGATCGCCACCAGCGACCCGTGACGCTCCACGAAGTGCCGGCACGCGTGGCAGGTGTAGTGCTGGCGCAGCGGCTCCGGGATGTTGGCCAGGAACATCGGCCACAGGTCGGTCGCCGCCGTGAAGAACAGCGGGCCCTCGGCGTGGGCGGCGAACCGGCGCCGGATCGCGGCGAGCAAGCCGGGGAACTCGTCGACCTGTGCGGGGCTGGTCGTATCATTCGTATCGTTGGACTGCATGGCGGATCCTGGCGCCCGCGGGGTCGCGCGCGCGGCCGAGAAGACTACGCCCAAAGCGTCGCGGCCCGCCACGCGCGAACCCGCGGGCGCATCGGCGCTCGTCCGCGAGGGTCAGAGGCGCTTGCCGAGCCGCTGCAGCGCGAGCGTGACGCCGGCCTGCAGCGAGCCGCAGGTCAGGATGCCGGCCATCGACACGCCGAGCTGGGCCAGCGCCTGGGCCACGGCCGGGCGCACGCCGCTGAGGATCGGCGTGACGCCGAGCAGCCGCAGCGCGCCGGCGGTGTCGGTCAGCACGGCCAGCGCGCCCTCGTCGATCGACGGCACGCCGGTGATGTCGAGGATCGTGACCCGCGCGCGGCGCTGGCGGGCGCCCTCGAGGGCGGTCTCCAGGATGCTCTGCCCGCGCTCGCGGTCGATCGTGCCGATCAGCGGCATCACCAGGATGTCGTCGGTGATCGGGATCAGCGGGGTGCTGCGCTCGACCAGCGCCGCGGCCTGGGCCCGGATCACCTGGTCCTGCAGGCGGGCGCGCTCCTCGGCGGCCTGCTTGCGGGCAGTGATGTCGGTCATCACGACGACCACGCGGTCGACCTTGCCGCCCTCGTCCCGCACCGGCGCGCCGACCGTCTCGACCGCCATGCGCGGGCCGCCCGGCGGCACCAGGTCGAGGTCGACGCGCTGCAGCACGCCGGTCCGCGCGGCGCGGATGCCCGCCAGATCGTTCGCGGACACCGGCTCGTCGGTCCCCGGGTACAGCATGTGGGCCAGCGGCAGCGGGCTCGAGACCGGGTCGGGGCTGCCGGTGAGCATCAGCCTGGCCATGCGGTTGGTGACGAGCGGCCGCCGCGACGGCGCCTCGATGCACAGGATCCCGACCGGCACGTGATCGAGGACCGTCTCGAGCAGCCGGCGCTGCTGCGTCGTCTCGGCCAGCGACGCCTGCAGCCGCGCGACCATCACCATGTTGTCGAGCAGCAGCGCCGCGGACCGCGACAGCACCTGGTACATCCGCAGCTCGCGCGGGCCGAGCGGCAGCGGGCGGGGCCAGTGGATCATCATCATCCCGCTGATGCGCCCGCGCAGGCAGAGCGCCAGCAGGATCGTCGCGTGCACGCCGCGCGCCCGCCACCGTCCGCGTTGGGCCGGGTCGATCCGCGGGTCGTCGTCGACCGACGAGATGAGGACCGGCACCCCCGGGCTGGCGAGGCACAGCTGCGTGAACGGGATGTCGGGGAGGTGGTGACGCTCGCCGAGCTCGCCGCGCGCGGGCCGGTCCCTCGCCGGCAGCACGCCGACCAGCGTCAGCCACTCCGGCGCCCCGCGCGGATCGTCCTCGACGGTCCACAGGCACAGCTCGCCCTCCTCGGCCGCCGGCGCCGGGGATCGCAGCGCCTGCAGCGTCGCCGTGGTCGTGCTCGACTCGGTGAGCCGCCCGATCACCTGCAGCAGCAGCGACCAGTCGGCCAGCGCCTCGTCCGCGAGCTCCGTCATCCGTCGTGCAGCTTAACATCCACCGCGCGCGGCCTGTCGCGCACGATTACGCGCGCCTCGGATTCGATGACGTCACAACCATCGATCGGCGAGGCGCGTCACTCGCCGCGGGCCCACCGCGACAGCAGCTCGTGGGCGATCGCGTAGGGCGGCGGCGGGACGAACGGCGCCCCGTCGGCGGCGGCCAGGGCCGCGCGCACGCCGTCGCGGTCGACCCACTTCGCGTCCTCGAGCTCGTCGCCGTCGATCGTCAGCGCCGCCGACTCGACCCGCGCCACGCACGCGAGCATCAGCTGCGAGAACGGCAGCGGCCACGGCTGGCTCGCCAGGTAGCGGACCTGCGTCGCGCGCACGCCGGCCTCCTCGAACAGCTCGCGGGCGACGGCCTCCTCGACCGACTCGCCGACCTCGACGAACCCCGCGAGCGCCGAGTAGCGGCCGGCCGGGTAGCGCGGCTGACGTCCGACGAGCACGCGGTCGTCGTGCTCGGCGAGCATGATGACGACCGGGTCGGTCCGCGGGAAGTGCTCGGCGGCGCAGTCCGGGCAGCGCCGGCCCCAGCCCGCGCGGGCCACCGCCGTGGCGGCGCCGCAGCGGCCGCAGAAGCGGTGGCGCGCGTGCCAGTCGACCAGGCATCGCGCCGCGCCCCACGTGGCGGCGTCCGGCTGCGGCAGGTCGGACAGCACGCGGATCAGGTTGAACATCGGCTTGCCGCGGGCCGCCGGGGTCAGCGCGACGAACGCCGGGCGGTCGTCCAGCAGCCCGAGCAGCGCGAGCTCGACGTCCGGCTCGCGGTCGCCGAGATCCCGCCAGGTCAGCCCGCCGGCGGCGTCGACGATCGGGTCGAGGCCGTCGAGCGCCAGCAGCCGCGCGCCGGGGTCGGCGAGCCGGCGGGCGAACGCCGCGTCGTCCTGGCGCTCGTGGTCGAGGCGCTGCAGCTGGGAGCCGGTGAAGCCGATCGTCATGGCTCCCGGTGTACAGTACGCGGGCCCCGTGACCAACGTCCGCGAGCGCCTGGACGCCGTCCGCTTCGAGGTGCGGTACGACACCGAGCGCCTGCTCGCCGACCTCGCGGCGGCGGAGGCCGCGGCCGCGTGGATCAGCAAGCCCGAGAAGGGCAAGTACCTGCGCTGGTCGGCGATCCCGCTGCACTCGGTGCGCGGGAGCATGAGCCCCGAGGCGGTGGATCTCCACGCCGTCGCGGCGCTGGCCGGCGACTGCGCGCCGACCCCGGTGCTGCGCGAATGTCCGTACATCGGCGGGCTGCTCGGCTCGTTCGCGGCGGCGAAGCTGCGCGTCCGGCTGATGCGCCTCGCGGCGGGCGGGCGGATCGGCCGGCACAGCGATCGCCAGTACGGGTGGGACCTGCCGGTCCTGCGCCTGCACGTGCCGATCGTGACGCACCCAGGCGTCGAGTTCCTGCTCGCCGATCGCCGCGTCGACATGCGGCCCGGCGAGCTGTGGTACCTCGACCTGACCCGCGATCACGAGGTGTTCAACCGCAGCCCGGTCGACCGCGTGCACCTCGTGATCGACCTGGTGAACGGCCCGGAGATCCGCGCGCAGCTCAGCCCGGCGGGGGCGACACGCTCTTGAGCTGGCCGCCGGTCATGTCGCTGTAGACATAGTGCGACCCGGGCACCTGCATCATCTGCATGCCGGCGGGGTTGGCCGTGTCGATCTTCCAGGCCCAGCCCTCCTGGTCGACGAGCCACACGTAGCCGTCGACGTCGACGCTGACGCCGATCGGCGTCGAGCACTGGGCGAGCTGGTGCTGGGCGACCAGGGTGCGCGTCTTGCCGTCGACCTCGACCAGCCCGCACGGGCCGTTGGACGCGACCCACACGTGGAAGTTGTGGTCGACGGCCATGCCGCGGTGGCACGCGTTGGTCCCCGCGATCGAGATCCACTGGTTCGTATTGATGTCGTAGGTCGAGACCGGGCCGCTGCAGCCGCCCATCCACGGGTTGCCGTCGGGGTCGACGGTCATGCCGTAGGTCTGGATGTCGAGCGGCTGGCTGATGCGGGTGACGGTGAGCGGGTTGGCGTTGACGTCGACGCGCGCCAGCTCGCCGCGCAGGCCGGTGAACCACGGGCGCAGGGACGGGTCGAGCGCGCCGCCGTACGGCGCGTAGCCGCTGCCGTCCCAGCCCGGGACGATCAGCTCGTTCACGAGGTTGCCGGTCAGGCCGTCGAGGTTGACGATGTGCGCGTCGCCGCCGGACAGGTAGCCGAGCCAGATCTTCTGGTCGGTGTACGTGCAGGTCGCGGGGTCGTAGTTGCCGGGGGTCCAGCTGACGCCGCGCGGGCCGTGGGTATCGTTGTTGTCCCACGCGGGGTGGAGGATGGACCACAGCACGCACTCGTCGCCCTGCCACGGCTTCATGTCGGCGACGCTGGCGGCGGTGGTGATCACCGCGTCGCCGTTGGTGTCCACGCAGTCGGCGATGTTGGCGGCGACCACGGTGCTGCGCCCGGTCCCGCGGGCGTTGACGATCACGAACCGCCCGTCGATCGAGACCGCGGTCCGCGACACGCTCTCGACCCCGCCGTTCGGCCCGGTCACGTAGCGGGCCAGCTCGGTCATCGTGCGCGTGTCGATCTTCGAGACCCACCCGTCGCTCGTCGACGGGATCCAGATGAAGCTCTCGTCGACCATCATCCCGCCGCCGCAGCCGGCGCCCGCGTCGGGCAGGTTGTTGACGTCGAACTTCGGCGCCTCGCCCGTGTCGACCGCGGGCCCGCTCGAGTCGTCGACGCCCGCGCTGGTGCCCGTGCTGGCGCCCATGCTC
>Ga0075163_10013971_pt1 | contig 10384 bp, 10 predicted proteins | sample JI1023141ADNA_FD_71478 | JGI IMG/M metagenome (GOLD analysis project Ga0075163, IMG submission 71478) | Wastewater effluent complex algal communities from Wisconsin, to seasonally profile nutrient transformation and Carbon sequestration -... | ecosystem: Engineered > WWTP > Effluent > Algae... | reverse complement strand
GTCACCCACCTGCCGCCCGACGCGGTCTACATCAACCCCCCGGAGGACATCACCAAGACCACGACCGAGGTTCACTAAATTATTCGCCGCTGTGTCTCAAAATCGTTGACAGGTACCGCCTCGGCGACACCGGCGCGAGCGAATGACTCGCCTGAGCCCGCCGACGGCCGCGGCCCCATGGATCGCCGTGCGAGGTCTTACCCGACGCCACCCAGGCCGAGAGCTAAAGCCGCAGATCGAGCGCGAGCCCGGCCTGCCCCCCGCGTACCCCCACCGACCGCGTCCGGGACGCGCCGCCTGACACGCGCCAGCGCGCCAGCGGCTCGATGCCGCACTCGACGAGCAGTCGTGCCGTCGCGCCGGTACTGGCGAATGGTGCGGTGAGCCGCGGGGTGAGCATGTGCGGTCGGCCGCCGCTGCGCCGACCTTGCTCCGAGCCGCCTCAGCTTTAACGCCGGCTATACGTCGACAGATCAGATGGACGAGGCAAATTCCCCGGCACAACAATAATAACAACATAATCTGGAACAAAACCGTCCGGAGTATCAGCAACATCGTCGGTTGCCACTACCCGGACCAAATTCTCCAGATCGCTTAGAGGGGCGCTCTCATCTTTCTCCGTCAAATCGAGGACCATGAGAACTCCGAGCCGATCATATCCACGAGTATAAGTCATTGCCTGAGAAATGTAGTTTGATCCGAGATGGCCCCATGACACGTCGCGGTGCTCTCGCTTAACCTCAACAGGGAACACAATATCACCAAAGTTTACATTTAGGTCCACGCGCCCCGTCGACATCCTTGGTTCCTTGTGAACGGCAAAACCGATATCACTACCAAGAAGAAAATGATAAAAGGAGTTCTGAAGGTCTCCCTCTACAGCATCCTCTCCTTTTCCGCCCGCCCTCTTGGACATAATAAAATCATACGGCCCGAACCTCTTCTCCTGAAGCGCCACAAGAAAAGCCAGGGTGTAGCGTAAGAGATTAGCAAAATTGATGAGCGCTTCGTTCTCGTCCTCACGGAAATCGCGCCTCAGGCGTTCCATGACGTCGCGCAGCAGCCTCTGCGCCTTCGGAGATCCGCCTTGGAAAGCACGGATTGCCTTCGACAGGTCGGCTTTATTCAATTGCTGTTCAAGGATCGACACCATGAAGCGCTCTAGCGTCCCGGCCCTCTGGTGCTCTTCGGCGAGACGATGAATTTCAACAGGCGAAAGATGTGGCAATGAGCGGCCCACGGTAACTAGCACATCAACGGACACTGCCGAGGCACGATGAGAATCGATGTCCTCAAACCCTTGCTTGACATTCTCCAGATATGCCCGCACCGGGGGTGTCATATCTCCTCTCAAGAGACGCTCCAGTTTTGCACGAGCATGCTGTACTGAAGACCAGACTGAGCGGATCAGAAACTGCTCCGAGAACAGGCGGAAGCCCCGGCCGATAAGCCCAGGCAAAACAACTCCCTCCTCACTTAACGAGGAAAGCTCATTGAAATAGAGGGCCGATTCGGCCAACCCAATAAGAACTGGACCAACATCGGGCTGAAATGGTGCTTCGCCTATAGTTTTCAGACAACCCGAGAGTCTCTCCAACGCCTCCACCAAGGTTAGCAGTGAATCATCAGCCAAATCGGGCGGATTCTCGCACTCTAAAGATTGCCTCCACTCGCTGACAACCTCGTCTGCTGCTCCACGCATGGCTTCGGGATTCCAGTGCTCTGTTGCGAGGGTCTGGCAAACGTTTAACAGGAGTCTGACGCGGCGCGCGTCGGGACGATCTTCGCGCGCAAGACAACCATCAGCCAGCGCAAGCCCCTCCAACGCGAATACTCCAAACTGATCCGTCGATGCGGCGGCCGCAGTCCTATACAACATAATTAAACTATGCTGGAGTAGACTCTCGCTGATTACGCTATCATCATTATCGGGAGCGCTATAACCTTCGATCTTTTGAATGATTTCTTCCTCTTGTCGTACAAAGTAAGCACGTCGAAGCGCTCTCAGGTGAGCTAGGGCGCACGCCGTAGAAGGCTCACGTCGGCGCCCTACAATTCTCCCCACGACAGACAGAGAATTTTTCATGACCATGGAGAGCAACCCCATAGCCTGAATTAGCTTCACGCGACCGAAATTGTTGCGCTCCTTCAGGCTCGACACTCGAAAAAATAAATCATCTTGGGTCTCTGCATCACATCGCTCAATCGCGGCAACAAGAAGGAGGAGGGCATCGCTCCAAATAAATGGCTCATCCTGAATCTCGTCGGCAATCTCGACGAGACACCTGGCACAGTTGCCGGCCGTGCTGGAGTCAGTTGCCGAGACTTGGGTGAGCACGTCTTCAAAAAAGTGCTGGCCTAACTGCTCCGTCAGATACGCCTTGAGTTCTGCCTCGTCTTTGTAAGAAACTAGGAGCATCGCCGTAGCCTAAAACAAGAAGTCACTGCCGCGCACATGCCGTACCTTTTCAGCTGGCGCAGATTGGATAATTTCTTCATGCTTAGAGGCAATGATGATCTGCACGGAGTCCGAGTACTCGCTGTCAATCTCTCGAAACGTCTTCGCCATCTCGGCGACATCGCTTTCATTTGCCTCTTCCTTTCCAGGAGAATCAATTAACAAGAGGCCGGGATGTAGTCCTGAGTGCTTGCCAGTTCGCGGAAGAGTTACCATTGCAAGATAGAATGCGAGAACAAATCGAAGCTTCTCCCCGGGAGATAGTCTCGGAAAGGTGAAGTCCACGCCGTTCTTGCGAAGGCGAGGAACGAGAAAGTAGTCAAACTCCACAGATTCGAGAGAACTAAATCCCCATCTATGCGCCAGAGCAAGAACGTTCTCCGCAAATTTTTGGCGGATCTGCGCGTTCCTCTGGTCAACATGCAATCGAAGAGAGTCTAGCGCTGCTTCAAGAATGTCCTTGCGTTTGGTAAGATCGGAGATTGAGCCTTCATCAGCCACGCGCGCAAGGCGATCTCTCTCTGAAACCAACTGTCCCATCTGAAGATGCAATTGATCAATCTCATCGTCACATTCTTGCATCGCCGCAAAGAGATTGCGGGCGCCGGCAGCAATGGTTTCCTTGCGCTTATTTAAGCGCTCGAGCGATGTCTTCGCCTCTCCGATCTTCTTTTCCCCCGCGCGAACCTCCCGCAAGAGTTTCGCCTGGGTGGCTCGCGACTCCGCGAGTTCGGTAGCGAACGTAGCCAAAGTCTCCGCTGAGGCTGCCTCCCTGACGCGCTCAAAACAAAGAAGGCAACGGCCATCACGCAACCGTTGTTGGAACTGCGGCGTCCTGAGAGAAGAGTTACACAACGGGCAATGATGTGGAGTAAGCGCAGAGATCTGCGTCTTGCACGCTACCGCTTCTTCGATAAAGAGAGAGCGGGTCTCCATTGCCTCCATCGCGGCTTCAGCTTCTACTTGGCGAGCCTCCAAAAGACCAAGATTCTTAATCACCTCCACAATTTCGGTGGAGATTCCGATTAGAGAGTCAGAAGTCGTCACAGATGCAGACTGTTCAGTAAGTTTAGTCTGCTCGAGTTTCTTCGCTAGGATCTTCTTCTCAAGATGCTCTATCTTCTTCACAGCCTTCAGAAGGGTGCTCCTAGATGTTTGTTCTCCGCTGGCGATCAGTCTAGACTGCGCGACCGCGATCTCGTTGGTTACCTGATGGAGTGCCGTTTGAATAGCGAAGAGATCTTTGAGCCCAAGCAGGCCGAGTAAAGATCCTGCGATCTTTGTGTACTGATTCGATTGGTAGTGCTCGGTTACCAGATGCTGGTACCCCGTCTCTTGATGGATACAGAGACCCTGAAAGAAGGCCGCAAACGAGGTCTTATTCACCCGGAGAGCCAAAGACTCGCGGCTTGAGTCCTTCTGTGTTCCCGAAATGGGCGAAAGACCCAGTTGATCGTTCCAAAAATCTTCAAGTTTGCTTTCGAGTTGAGCCCCGTTCGCACCTTGGAAGACGATTTCGCCCTCATCAGCGGTAAGGGTACGCAGTGCGCCTTTTACTCGAGTATCCCGTAGATCAACCGCCATCTCGTAAGGTTGTTCGTCAAGCCAAAAATGCAGCTTGATCTCGTTGACCAGCGGCCTAATGTCGTCCCTGAGTCTATCTCGCCCAGTTAGACAGAACTGAATCATCTGCATCACAGACGATTTTCCGCGGAAATTAGGGGCACAAAGAACGTTCACCCCCGGATGGAAGGTGAAATCGCCTGATTTGCTCCCTGAAAATTGCAGCCGTGTAAGCCGCAATTTTCGTCGGGTCCTCTCCTGGGGCGTTGAAGAAATGTGTTGGGTAAGGCAGGCCCTTATCTCCTCTTCCGTCGCGTCTGGAACTTGCGAATGGACGGCAACGATGACAGCCTCCGAAAGGTCGCTCTCGCTCATGGTACCTCCAGCGGCTCTCCGAAGACATTCTCAAACTTGCCAGGAACAAGGTCTCTGTGGGAGGGGATGGCGCGTCCTAATGGCGTAGACTTTAGGCGATCCAGTGCAGAGTATAGAAACTTACTGAGTTGGACACCGCGTAAGTCGCTTAGATATCGTCGGATGATCTCGCACTTGTTCTGATAATATTTCAGTTCTGGATGCTTCTTGTATAGGTTTGTCACGAGTTCTGCGCCCTCTCGGTTCAAAAAGTAAATCTGGCCGCCTCCTTTCGCTTTTCTGGGTGAGCTTGAGACAAGATCGTAGCATTCCAGAAGGGTCATTACGTCATCGAGCGACTCCCACGGGCCAAAGCGAAACTTCATCATCTCGAGCGTCTTCAGGCGAGGTTCTTTTGCCGTCGTAAGCGCTCGGATAGTCTTCTTGCAGAGTTCCATTTCGTATTGTTGCTTCGCAGAGGCCACTCGCGCGAGGACTGCATAGGCAAGATCCGAAGGATTACGCACAAGGTAGTGGAGTTTTTGCAGGTAAACTTGGGTCTCCAGTTTCCTCGTCCAGGTACTGGAGTTCGGTGGGGGAGGATCACCTAACTCATGGAGGATGATCAGCAGGCGACAGGCGTCTTGCTCGGTTATCCGCAGACCCTTAAGGTGATTTATGACGCTCATAGAAAGGCTGAGTGCGCAACTCTCGCAGAGAGCGCTTTTTGAGTCAATCGCGGATGTGGCCTGTCCTTGCGTGTGGCCTTCCGATGTCGGCCCGTGCTCGTCGGCACCTCCGCGTCCTCCGGCCAACCGGACGTCGGCTCGAGCTCCTCGTATCGCCACCCCCCTGACCGCGGCAGCGCGGCGATGGCTCAGATATCTTATGTTAGTGATAAAACTCACGCATGTGCAAGACAAAAACCGCCCCGCGCGGCCCGATCATCCCCCAGGGCATGCCCTCGGCCGCGAGCACCTTGCGATACTCCCGCTCGGTATTCGGGCTGCTCCGCAGCATCCGTGCGATCGCCCGGAACCCTGTTCCCATCCGCGCCAGGCGGACAAAGGCCGCCCGGCTCGACGGCCCCGCCCCCCTGCCCCCTCCCGGCGAGCCGCCCGCGGGGATCGGCTCCGGACCGCCGCGGTCACCGGATCCGCCACCAGCGCGTCCCCCGGGGCGAGCAGCTCGCTGTCCGGACCCACCGCGAGCCAGCCCCCCACGGGCCGCTCGACGCCCGTGGCCCACACCGCGGACGGACGACTGCGCCGGCGCCTCGCGGGCCGCACACCGCAGGTTGAGGCCTGCGCCAGACAGTACGGCGCGCCGAGCCTCGAGCTCGCGGTCCGGCTGCACCATGACGCCTCCGGTCACGTGACCGACCTGGGCCTGGGCGCGGCCCGTGGCTGCTGCTGCGCTGCATCGTCGCTGCTCTTTCGGACATGTCCCTTCCGCCAGGCGGACCGACTCCGTGCATTTCACCTTTCACCTCGGCGCAACGACCGCGCTATGACCCACCCCCTCCTTACCCTCATCCTCACCTCCCTCACCGCCCTGCCGCCCGAAGCCACGCGCCACAGCGAGCAGGCGGCCGCGCACCACGACGCCGGCCGACTGGACGCGGCGATCCACGAATTCGCCGCGGCCTACGCGTCACTGCCCGACCCGCGCAGGTACCGCGCGGACCGGGAACAGATGCTCGGCTCGCCCCCGGTGCTCGACTTTGTCAGGTTTCACGAGCATTCCCTCCTCCTGAGCCGAAATTCTCAGGACCATTCCCCCTCTGGGCGGCCAGTTTCTCAGGACCATTCCCCCCTGGCCGGGTCGAGTTTCTAACCGGTATTCCCCCTCTGGGCGGCTGAGTTTCTCAGGACCATTCCCCCCTGCGTGACGAGACGAGTAGCCCTCTCCGGGTCGGCGAGCGAGCCGACCCGGAGAGCCCATGGCGTACCGCGAGGTCACGATGATCGAAATCAAAGAAGTACTACGACGCTGGGTCAGCGGGATCCCGAAGAAGCGCCTCGCGGCGCAGCTCGGGCTCGATCCGAAGACCGTTCGACTATGTGGGCGAGGCTGAGAAGTGCGGCGTGCGCGTGGAGGACGGGCTTGCTGGCCTGACCGACGAGCGAAACTGTGGCTCGCCTGCGGGCCTGCGGGAACACTGGCCCCGCCCCGACTGCTTTCTCTGGTGGGTGGCCGCGAGGTCCGGCTGGTCGGCGAGCACACTCCGGCGCCGAGGACCCTTGGAGAAGTGCCTGCTCATGATCCCGAGCTCAGCTAACCAGATTTGAGGTGGGCGGTGTCACCTGGCCTCTCGGACAGGTTACCGGCACCTGTCTGGGCGTCTTGTGGACGCCAGAGAGCCCCTGCAGTGGACGGGCGGACGCCGAGCAGGCGGCCTCATGGCCGCCGGCTGAGGCAGGCGCTGAGTGCCTCAAGGCATCAGATGCGCGACCGTGCGATCTCCCTCCGGGCAGCCGAATTTGGCTGGATTTTGTCGCGATTCTGGCGGGATCCGAGACAACCCGTCGAATTCGGGGAGCTACACCCATCCAGCGCCCCGCGTACACCACATCACGAACGTCGGCCTCGTCGGCGAGATCCCCAAGGTCGAGCCGCCGAACTGGGCGACGCCCGCGGTCAACCCGTACAACAGCTACCGCCGCAACGCGCAGGGCGCCAAGGCCTTCTGCGCCCCGGACCTGCAGGTCTACGACCTCGACGTCGAGTACCTCAAGTGCCCCGACCTCGACATGACCGTGTGGGTCGCCAACCTCGGCTGCCTCGGCGTCGGACCCGGCGTCGCCGTGTCGTTCTACGAGGAGCAGCAGGGCTACCTCGGCACCGCGTTCACCAAGTCGCCGCTGGTCGCCGGCGCGGCCGAGCAGGTCGCGCTCAAGGTGCCCAACAACGCCGAGTCGGTGCACATCTACGCAGTCGTCGACGACGACGGCATGAACAACGGCGCGCTCAACGAGTGCAAGGAGGACAACAACAAGACCGACGTCCTCCTCGCCTGCGTCAACCCGCAGTGACGCGCGCGCGGCCGCGGTCCGTCGCGGGGGGCCGCGGACGGCGGGCCGGCGCCGACGAAGCCGCGCGGCGCGAGCGACCGCGAGCGCCGCGGTCGCGTCGACGCCGTGTTACTGTCGCCGCATGAAGCGCCTCGCTCCCGGCCTCGCCGCCTCGCTGTGCGCCGCGCTGCTCCTGACGGCGCCGGGCTGCGTCTCGCGCTACAAGCTCGACGCCGAGGCCCCGACCTACGCGGCGCAGGCCAAGCTGGCGGTGAAGGTCAACAAGACCGGCGTCCGCACGCTCCGCGTGGAGATGATCCACCTCGCCCCGCCGACGAAGATCGACCCGGCCAACAAGGGCTACGCGGTGTGGATCGTCGTGCCGGGCCTGCCGACCGTGCTCGCCGGCTTCCTCGACTACTCGACGCGTCGGCGCCGCGGCGTGCTCGTGGCCACCACGCCGCACGCCAAGTTCGAGGTCCAGGTGACGATCGAGCAGAACCGCAGCGTCACCGCGCCCGGGCCGAAGGTCATCCTCCGCAAGATCGTCGCCCGCAGCTGACGCCCCGCGGATCAGGTCACGCGGGTGATCGGCGGATCCTGACCGTAGCGGGCCGGGTCGACGGCGTAGCAGCCGACCAGCACCGGGCCACCGCGCAGGACGCTGTCGCGGCTGGCGCGGGCGCTGCGGGCCACGGCGTCGAGCGCCTCGAGGTCGCTCCGCGCGTCGACGCCGGTGTGCTCGGCGACGAGGCGACGCAGCAGCGGGAGGCAGGTCTCGCTGCCCCACAGCGAGGCGTTCAGCTCGCTGTGATCGGCGGTCAGGCTCAGGTCGACGAGGTTGGCCGAGCCCAGCGTCGCCCACGCGCCGTCGACGACGCACAGCTTCGCGTGGGTGTAGATCTCGCGGTGGGTCCACCCGCCGGAGGCGCTCGCGTCGCTGCGGGCCAGCGCGGCCAGCGTGAAGCCGGGGTGCTCGCCGAGCGCCGCGAGCCGGCGAAAGGTCGGGCCGTAGCGGTGCGCGTCGCGGTCGTCGCCGAGCGCCGCGACCTCGAGCGCCGCGCGCTGGATCGCGTGCATCGGCTCGCCGGGCGCGATCATGACGACGCGGACGCCGCGAGCGAGCGCCGCCGCGAGCAGCTCCAGCAGCGAGGCCTCGCCCGGGTGCTGGTTCTCGATGTAGATCGTGCGCCGCGCCGCCGCGAACGCGCCGCGCAGGTGCTCGAGGATCGTCGCCTCGCCGCCGTCGCCCGCGAACAACGGGCCGCCGGGCGCCTGCGTCGGCCCGGGGTAGTCGCCGGCGCGGAGCGTGCGACACAGCTGCACAGCCACGGCCCCGCAGGCCGCGGGCACCCGCGTCGGCGCCGGCAGCGGGCCCGCGCGCGCCTCGTCCGGCCACGGCGGCGCCGCGGGGTCGCGGCGCGCGAGGTTCCAGCGCTGCACGAAGTTGTGCTCGGCGTCGACGACGACCGGCCCGCGCAGCTCGAGGAACGCGTCGTGCTTCTCGTGGCCGCGCGCGTGCCCGGGCCGCGCGAGCGTGGCGTGGCTGAGGACCATGCCGCCGACGAAGGCGCGCGCGCCCGATCCGCCGGCGTCGACGACGAAGGCCTTCTGATGGTGGCAGTGCGCCGGGTCGGCGCCCGAGCTGTCCCATCGGACAGCCAGGTCGGCGCCGAGCGCCGCGAGCAGCTCGCGGTCCGCGGGCGCGCCGAGGAACACGTGGCGGGTCTTGAAGAAGCCGGGGTTGCGCCAGAACAGCAGCCGGACGTCGACGCCGCGCGCGCTGCAGTCGGCCAGCAGCTCCCACCAGGCGGTCCCGTCGGGGAAGCGAAAGCCGGGCTCGATGAACGAGACGATCGCCCACACGCGCGCCCGGGCGGCCCGCAGCGCCGCCGCCAGGCGCTCGTAGAACGGCACGCCGTCGATCCACGGGATCACCTCGTTGCCGCGCCGCAGCGGGTAGGGTCCGCTCGCGGCCGGGCTCGGAGGGAACGCGGCGATCGCAGCCTCGACGTCCACGCCGCCATCATGCCGGGGCGCGGCCCCGGCGTCGAGCCGCGGGCCACGCCCGCTCAGCGCGGGACCAGGGCGTTGCGGCCCGGGAACAGCTCGCGCAGGAAGCTCGGCGAGTTTCGCTCCTCGCGCACGACGGGCCAGCCGCAGAACTCGCCGAGCTTCGGGTCCGCCGTGTAGTTGGTCGCCAGCCGCTCGCGCAGGTCGCCGGGGACGACGCGGCGCAGCGTGGTCTTCGGGATCGCGGCGCCGAACTGCGCGCCGTTCGGGTGACGGTTCGGGCCGACCACGCGAAACGCCCCCAGCGACTGCCCCGCCTTGGCGTCGGCGAAGTACAGGTGGATGATGTCCCCGAAGCCGACCTTCGCGACGTTGACGATCAGCTGCGCCTGCGCGGCGTCGGCGAAGGCGCTGCGACACACGAAGCCGAACTCGTCCGCCAGCGCCCTGGTCTCGTCGGCGCTGGCCCCCGCGTCACTCGCTCGATACAGCCATTCTTGCATCGGCAGGTGAGTACCACGCTTCCCCGCCCGGCCACGAGCCCCGCGGCCCGGCGCTCGCGCCCGCCCCCGGCGTCTGCTCACTTCGCGCGCGGAGGATCACGCCCGCGACGGCCCGGACCCGCGGGTAGGATGCGCCGTGCTTCGCCGCGTCGTCGCCACCCGGTATGTCGTGCCGCTGCGCGAGGGCGGGTCCATGCCCGCGGTCATGGAGGCCGACGACGGCGCGGCGTACGTCGTCAAATTTCGCGGCGCCGGGCAAGGGCCCCGCGCGCTGATCGCCGAGCTGATCGCGGGCGAGCTGGCGCGCGCGCTCGGCCTCGCGGTCCCGGAGCTGACCCTGGTCGAGGTCGACGCCGCGCTCGGCCGCAACGAGGGCGACCCGGAGATCCAGTCGCTGGTGATCGGCAGCGCCGGCACCAACGTCGGCCTCGCCTACCTCGCCGGCGCGCTCAACTTCGACGCCGCCGCCCGCCCGACCC
>Ga0075163_10013969_pt1 | contig 10385 bp, 4 predicted proteins | sample JI1023141ADNA_FD_71478 | JGI IMG/M metagenome (GOLD analysis project Ga0075163, IMG submission 71478) | Wastewater effluent complex algal communities from Wisconsin, to seasonally profile nutrient transformation and Carbon sequestration -... | ecosystem: Engineered > WWTP > Effluent > Algae... | reverse complement strand
ATGCACCGCGCGCATCCGCCTTCCAGTTCGCGGGGTAGTCGAACGGCACCTCCCATTCCTGCAGGGCCCCGCCCTGGGCGAAATCAAGGGTCTGGCCCTTGCGCCCGCCCTCGATGATCTTGAAAGGCGCACCGGATGTTTTGAGCGCGGCATTGAGCGTGGTCAGCGCCTGCTCGATCGCCGGATGCATCCGCTCGTGGAGTTCGTCGATGTCCGGATTGTTGGCAATCGACTTCAGAGTGACGTGCGGTACGGTTCTATAGATGAACCCGCCGCGCAGACCCTCGTGCGGATACTTGAGTTCGAAGTAGTCATAGCTCGCGGTCATCAATCGCTGCTTGGCCAATGTGATGGCTACCCGCGAGGTGTCGCACGTGATCCAGCGCCGGCCCCATTTTTCGGCGACGAAGGCGGTGGTGCCGGAGCCGCACGTGGGGTCCAGCACCAGATCGCCGGGGTCGGTGGTCATTAAGAGGCAGCGTTCGATGACCTGCGATGATGTTTGGACGACATATGCCTTTGGATCGCTACCAAAACCGACGGAAATGTCCTGCCAAACATGGGTCAATGGATATACGGGAAAGTCGTCCAAGTAGCGTTTGAAGTTTAGTGTGCTAGCGCGACCTACAAGGCGATTCACGAGCGCAAGGTTTTCCATGCCTCTGGCCGTAGTTTTCCAGTGGTTGCCTGCTGCGGGTGAGTATGTAGCATGTCTATATTCAAAAGAACGAGAAAGCGAATCGCTGTAGCCGGTAGAAGTGAGATTTTCCTGCTGAAAGATCCTAAGGTCCTTTGCAATCAACTCAGGACGCTCGAGCTCTTCCTTCGAGAGCTTACGGACAATGCCATTCTTAGCTTCACCTTGGTTATAGCCGCGCAGCTCAGTAATATTCTTCTCAAGATAGAGCTGGTGATATTTGAGACTCTTCGCCTCGCGCGCATACCAAACGATAAAGTCGTTTGTAGTGGCAAGGACATTGACCCGCGCGTCAGGGCTATTTGCGCCAGTAGTTTTTCGGAATGCAATAATGCAGCAGAAGTTCTCAGCGCCAAAGATTTCATCAAGGATATTGCGCGTCAGATGCAGGTTCTCATCAGAAATCTGGACGAACACGCTGCCGGACTCGTGCAAAAGCTCTTTCGCCAACAACAGGCGATCGCGCAGGTACGTCAAGTAGGAGTGGATACCCAGCTCCCAGGTATCCCGAAACGCCTTGATCATCTCCGGCTCTTGGGTGAGATCTTCGTCCCTGCGATCCTTGACGTCACGCTTGTTGGTAAAGGGCTGGAAATTGCTGCCGTACTTGATGCCGTACGGCGGATCGATGTAGATCATCTGCACCTGCCCTGCCATGCCCTCCTTCTGCACTAGCGAGTTCATGACCAGCAGCGAATCGCCGGCGATCAGGCGGTTGGACCAGCCGCGGTCGTGCTTGTAGAACTCGATGGCCTCGCGGTACGGCAGCGGGTCCTCGAACCAGGCGCGGAACATGTCGCCGGTGCTCTCGTACTCGCCCTTGCCTTTCTGCATCCGCTTGCGCACGGCAGCCAGAATGGTGGCCGGGTCGATACGTTCATGCACGTGCAGCGACACGGTATCGACCTCGAAGCTGGTGCGCTCGGCCTTGCCGGCCCAGTTGAGGTAGGGCTCGGCCATGCGCTTCAGCGTTTCCAGCGCGCTGCGCATGCTGGCGTCGTCGCCACTGGCTAAGGCCTCATCGATCAAGGACTCGATGCGCGCTCGGCTGCTGTCGAACTGCAGCGCGGGATCAATGTGTGGGTCATAGGCCCAGGTGGTCTTGGGTTGCTCCGGGTCGGTCTCCGGCGTCACCACGCCCACGTCAGGGTTGTTGCGGCGCTTTTGATCGTGCCGATAGGCAATCACATCGGCACCGTCGGCGCCGGCGCGCCCGGCTTTGGTCGGCACCCCGGGCGCCTTACGCGCGTGCAGGCCCAGCCCAACCTGCTTGGGCTGGGGCGTGTCGGCCCCGGCAGGAATCGCCGGCGCTTCCAATGTCAGCGGCTCATCAGACAAATCCACAATGCGGCGCACTGATCCGCCACGCCCTTGTCCCTTCGACAACTGTCCGCTCGCGATCAATGGTTCGCGGGCGGCGTAATAGGCCTCTTCACTGACAGCGAAGCCCAGTGCTGACTGGACCTGTTCGCGCAGTGTCTTGTTGCCAACCGACGTGCCGTCTTCCGGCGTCAAGGCAAGGATTTGCTCGCCGATCAGTGCGTTGCTCTGTGTTTCCATGCCCAGTACCTCTAGACAGGCTGCGGCTCGAAACCGCCAACCTGCACGTGTCGAAAAAAGATCAGCTGCTCAGATCGAGATGCCTTGATGCCCTTCTATTCGGAGAGCAGCTCGTGCGCAAAGATAGCGGTGGGTGTGTTCTGCTGCGCCGAAATGACCGGCCAGTAGAACGGAGCGCCGCGCCATTCCTGCTCCTCTCGGCCATTCTGGCGAATCAGGATGAGCATCGGGCTATCAATCGCGAACTGCTTACGAATCTTGCCCTCGGTCTTCGTGCTGTCGGGCGCATCGGCGTACAAAGCGTGGGACCCGGCTGAAACGGTGCGATTGAGGTTCCGGTCCTTGCGCACCAAGCACCAGACCGATCCTTTTGACACGGGGTCCTTGGGAAGCCCGGCCAGATAGGTCAGCGAGGCACGTGCACCCTCCCAATCGAACGTGAAGCCTTCGTCCTCCTCCATCTCGATGGTTGGCTCGATCTGACTGAGCAAATCGAGGGCCTCATTCAACGTGATCTTGTAGGGTGCCTCGAAGTCACCATTGGGCGCGAGAGCCTCCAGTGCCTTGTCCAGCGCGTCCGTCACTGGCTTCAAGTACGTCTTCGCCACGGTCTGGAACCCCACGGGCAAGATGCGCTTCCACGGCTTGAGGGTCGTGGTGTTTGATAGCGCGATCTTATTTGGGCTGCACGGGATGACGCTGCCGTTCACAGCCTTCTGAATAAACACGACCGCCGCATTGGGGTCTTGCTGAATCAAGTCTCGCAGCGCCACATCGCTTTCATGCATGCGTTTCATGGCGTTGTAGATGGTTTGCTCGGTGTAGAAGCGGGTTACCGCCAAATCCGCTTTGGGGCGAAAACCGTACATCCGTGAGTGCTGCAGGACCGTGTCTTGCTGAAACACGTTAGGGCGTCGCCCATAGAAGAAGCCAATCATATTGGCAATGGTGATGCCTCGATCCAGAATCTGGCCGCCGATGAATATATTCAGCGGGTTGCGCAGCTTGAGCTGCCCCTGCTTATCCAACAGCTCATCAATTTGCTTTTCTGAATTGACCTTGGTGATCATTAGCCAGTCTTCTTGCAGCGATTTCGTCACTTCCGTGACTACCTCCGCGAGAGGCGGCATATAATTTTGCTGCGCCTCAATAGACACCGAAAGATCGGTATAGGACGCTTCAATCAGTTGATGTAAGAACGCCTCATCCTCGGTTACAGCACGCGCCAACTGCTGCTTGATTGCCTCCACGATCTGTTCTTGCCACTCATGCGATGCCTTGCCTGCTTCGGTGTGCACCAGAAAGCTGAACTTCTTCTCGGGAATGCCCGCTTTAGCATCCTGCAAGCGCCGAATACAACCGCCAACAATGAAATTGCAGATGGCGTGCCGCAGTACGGGAATGCCGTTGCTGGTCAGCACTTCTGTCAGTTTGACCTTTCGACCATCCTTCTTCTTGAGCGCGGCAATTTCCTCGATCGACACGGGGTGGAACAGGTACTTCGCAATGGACCCGTCTTCCTCGTCGTCATCGAAGTAGTACTCACCGCCGATGTAATCGGCGTGCACCGGCACCAGCTCTGTGAAAGAAGGCCGAACCGGTTTGAATTCCTGGCCGGCGACCTTCATGTTGCCCGGCTGTAGATACAACGAATAGGGAGTCGCCGTCACCTGTAAAAACGAAGAGTGCGTTGCTTGCTTGCGCAACGATTCGAGTTTTTGCGTGGTCACGTTGGCAGCGATTTCACCCTTCTCCTTGTGAAATCCCACACTGGCGAAATCCGCTTCATCATCGATGATGAGAACGCGCTTGCCGGCCATCTGTGGATACTTACCGCCAAAGAAAGCAATGAGACGATCGAGATTGTCCGATTGCTTCTTGACGACGAGCACGATCTTCTTGCTTAGCTCATATCCCGTCAGCGCCGGCAAGGTCATGATGTCAAAAATGCGGACGTGGTCATTCTCCTCGTGTTCGGCGAACTCCGAGCTGATGCGCTCGTAGGTTTGTCGCGCCAGCGCTTTGGTGCCCTTGGTCAAGATGACCGCCACGTCGTATCCGTTGTCGAAGGCGAGCGCCATCACCGCAAGAAATGTCTTGGTCTTACCTGATTGGATTTTTCCTAAGAGCATGCCTGGATGCTCTTCTGAAGTTGCGCCGCTTGCGAGTTTGCGCGTTACCGCCTCGATGCACCGGCAGTCGTCCGCCGAGTATCGAGTTACATTTTGTGAAAACGTTTTGTAGAAGTCCCCGTCCAGCTTCATGCGTTTGATATCCCCGGTTTGTTTTTATTATGCCGCGCAACGTGAATCGCGTTCACCGCACAGCATTCCCCACCTCGAATTCTACCGAGGTACACGTAATCTTGTGCCAACCCTCCCGCCTGCGACCGGGCGTGCTGATCCGAACCATTCCTGAAATCAAATGTGAATTCAATTGTCGTCATGCAGCGGCGTCGTACAACCCTGCCACATCAATCAGCACCCTGGCCCCCGCATCCCGCCAATGCTCTGGATGACAAGTAAACAGCAGGATCTGATGCCTTAGCGAAGCATCATGCAGTATTCGCTTCATCTGCTGCCGGCGCCCCCCGTCGCTGTGCACCAGCGCATCGTCCAGCACGATCAGCGTCGGCTGGCCGGCCTCCTTCAGCAGGTCCGCATAGGCAAAGCGCGCAATCACGCCCAGCTGCTCGCGGGTGCCATGGCTGTACTGGTCGAAGCCCAGCGCCGCATTGTCCCGGGCAATCGAGCTGGGGCGCAGCTTGTCTATTTCCACCGTCACCTGATTGGCCGGAAACAGCTGCCGCAGGTAGTGGTCGAGCTTGACCCGTAGCGGCGCATACAGGCGCTGCACCGCCTGCTCCTGCCTGGCGCCCAGACGGCTGCACAACAGGCCAAGCGCATCCGCACGCAGCTGGTAGTGCGCCAGACGCTTGGCCAGGTTCTCGACCTCGATTTCGGCGCGCGCCAGCTTTTCATCCAGGCCGTCGGCACCCAGGGTTTCCAGCTTGACCTTGGCCGCCGCAATCGCCTCGCGCAGCGTGCTGCGCTGCTTGCTGACCAGATCGATCGCCAGCTGCAGCCGCTGCATATCCGCTACCAGGTCGTCAGGCCGCAGCGCGGCGAGCCTGGCCTCGGCCGCGCCGATCTTTTCCTGCAACCCATCACGGCGGGCCACGGCCTCCTGGAATTCCCGCCCGGCCAACTGCGCCGTGCTATCCGCGGCCTCGCCCTCCAGCCGGTCCGCCGCTGCCTTGATCCGCCCCTGCAGACCTTCGCACTCCAGGTCAGCCTGGCTGATGCTGCGACGATTGATCTCGTACTGTTCCTCGCAGGCCGTCAATGCCGCCTCGGCCTCCTCTTTCGCACGCCTGGCGTCGTCCAGCGACAGCTCAACCATCAGGTCGGGGAGCCCGGCCAGTACTTGCTCCTGGTCATGCTGACGCCCGCGCAGGTCCGCCAGCCTGGCCTCCCAGGCCGCTACTTCCAGACCGTTGAGCAGCGTGCTGCACTCGACCTCCTTCAGTTCGATCTCACGCTCCAGCTCCTGGTGGCGGCTGCAGCGAACCTGCGCCTCGGCCAGACCGGCCACGCCCAGGCTGGCGGCCAGCTTCGTCATTGCCTCTTCAAGGCGGCTGGCTTGGTCCGCCAGCCTGGCGATGTCCTCGCCGCCGGGCGCGATCTCGATGTCGCCCAGTCCCGGCAGATGCAGGGTCAGCGGGTCGGTGATCAGCAGGCTGCCATTGCCCTCGAGCACACCGCTGCTGCCGACGTCGATGCGCTGGCCTTCGACGAGCCGGAATACCACGCGCGTGGCAATGGCGTCGCGCTGGATGCGGGTTTCGCGCAGCTCGCGGTCGAGCTGCTCGAACCGGACCAGGTCCGCCGCGGACAGCCGCACCGCGCTGGACTGCTCGCGCAACCCGACCAGCGCCGTCTGGAACGCCTGGCCCCTGGCCAGCGTGCCCTCGACCGCCACGATGTCGTCACCACAGCGCTGGACGTCGGCCTGCAGGGACAGGCGCTGCTGGAATGCCTGGGCGGCGTCGTGCTGCTGGCGCGCAGTGCTGAGCGACTGCCGCGCCCTGCTCCTGTTTTCCTCCGCGCGCTGCATCGCCTGTGTGGCTCGCTGCTGCTGTTCGCGCAACTGCGCAAGCGTATTGCGCTGGGCCGCCAACGCCGCCAGTTCCCTGGCCCGGTCCTCGGACTGGGCATGCAAGCTGACGATGCGTGCGTTGACCTCGCGCAGGCCCTGCCGGCTGGTTTCCAGCTCCCGCTGCTGCGGCTCCAGTTCGGCCAATTGCGACTCGGCCACGCGCCTGTCCCGCTCCAAGCCCTCCCAGGGCCGCTCCGCCATGAGCCGGCCTTGCTCGGACATGTCCCGGCTCAGGCGGTCGGTCAGTGCCTGGTATTCGCGGCTGGTCTCCTGCAACGCGTCGCGGCGCTGAGTTGCGGTTGCAAGCGCCTGCTCGGCAGCGGCCAGGATGCCGGTGGACTTGCCGGTCGTCGCAGTCCGCAACTTGCCCAGCTCCGCGCGCAACGCCACGACAAGGCCGCCGCCGGACGTGCTTGCGATGTCACCCATGATGCTTTTGAGCCGCTCGGCGAGGGAGCCTTCGGCGTGCGTGACCGGTTCTTCCAGCGTCGAGGCCGCGCCTTGCTCGATCCATAGCAGGCCCGGGATGCCCCGCGTGTCTGCCCGGCTTGTGCCTTTCCCGGACAGCCCGAATCCAAGCCGCTCGGCAAGCTGCTCATCGGCATCGCCGCCTTCCCAGATCTCGGTCCCTATCGTCAGGCGGGCACGCGCCTTGACGAAAAAGGTCTTGCTGGCCTGGCACTCCTGCCCAAGCAGACTGAAATCGGCCGTCACGGTCGGCGCCGCACTGCCGCCGCCTGCCGGTGAAATGAGACTGACAAAGTCACCCTTGGTGCTGTGCTTCTCCAGGAACAGTGTCCGCAATGCGGCGGCAATGGTGCTCTTGCCTGCCTCATTGGGGCCATGCAGGACGTTGAGGCCGTCCTCCAGCCCGGCGATCTCGATCGCCCGGTTGAACTTGCGGAACTGCTCGATGCGGATGCGGTGCAGCTTCATGCGCTGGCTCCCTGCCTTTGCAGCTGGTCGAACAGGAGCTTCAATGCCTCGTTCGCCATCGCGGCCTGGTCCGGATCATCCTGCAGGGTGCGCAGCTCATCGACGAGTTCGGCTACCACGCCATCGACCCGCATTGCTGCCAGGTCCGCCTGGGTGGGTTCGAGCCGCAGATTGTCGGTGTTGACCTCAAGCACATGCGCGCGCGCCTGCGCCGCCTCGATCACCTGGCGCAATTGGGCATTGCCTGCCAGGTCGATCATGCCGGCGACATGGCAGCGGACCACGCAATCCTGGTCCAGCGCCTGCAACTCGGCGGCAAACTGCTGGATGTCAGGCGCGCCGTTGATCTCCAGGCCGGGCTCCTGCCAGCGAAAGCGGCCCACGCGCCGTGACGTGGCCAGGGGCACGCTGCCCGGGCCGGCGATCTCCACGACCAGCACGTTGCCCGAGTCATTGTCCTTGAAGCGATCCTGCTCCGGCGTACCGCTGTACCAGGTGCGCTCATCCACCCGCTTGGTGCCGTGCCAGTCGCCCAGTGCCAGGTAATCAAGACGCGCGGTTGCGGCACGGTCCGGCGCAATCGGATTGGCCGAGTCGGCGCTTTCCGGAAGAATGCCGGCAACGCTGCCATGGGCGATGCCAATGCGCAGCAGGCCTGCCGCAGTCTGGGCCGTATCGAACCATTCGCTCAGGTCGGTGTGGGTCTGGCGCTGGGTCAGTGGGGCCGGCAGCACGGCAAAGCCCAGCTCGGCGAATTCGATGACTTCGGGCGTGGTCAGGATGGAAACATTCGGCGGCACGACTTCAAGACGCTGCAGCCGGCTCCACACGCTCTCCGCTAGCGCCGCATCATGATTCCCGGGCAGCAGGATCCACCTGCCCGTGAAGCCTTCCATCGCGTGGATCACCCGGCGCAGGGAAACGTCCGACAGCCCTTGCTTGTCAAAGACATCGCCGGCCACCAGCACCACGTCCACCTGCTCGGCGCTCGCCAGCGCGGCGATCCGGGCCACGGCATCAAAGCGGGCCTGTTCCATGGCCGCGGATGGATCCGGGCTGTCATCGGCGGCCTTGAAACCGTATTGGCGGCCGATCTGCCAGTCCGCGGTGTGGATGAACTTCATGCTTGGGGGTTTTCCAGTGATTTGTCAGACTCTATCGCAGGGTCGTTCTGATTGAGGGAAGCAGGTGACTGCACGTCAGTGCTGAGCTTCGAGGCGAGCCCGCCCATTCGCCGCACCGGCGTCGACACGGCGGCCTCCAGGGAGGCCTGGGCCGCCCAGATCTCCACCTTCTGCTTGGCCCGCGACACACCGGTATAGAGCAGCTGCCGACTGAGGATGCGGTTTTCCGTATCCGGTGGCAGCACTACCGCGACGCGCGCGTACTCCGAGCCCTGGCTCTTGTGGATGGTGACCGCGAAGGCGCCTTCGTGGGCCGGCAGCGTACCGGGCGCGAAGCTGCGCACGCCCGCGCTGCCATCGGCCAGCGCCGTCTCGAACCAGACGCGCAGTTGGCCGCCTTCGTCGGCCAAGCACAGGCCCACGTCGCCATTGAACAATCCACTGTCGTAGTCGTTGCGGGTGATCAGCACCGCCCGCCCCGCATACCAGACCTCATCGGCCGGCACCTTCCAGGCCTTCCGAAGCTGGGTCTCCAGGCGCGCATTGATGGCCGTGGCGCCAAAGGCATCGCGGCGCAGGGCGCACAACAGCTGCTGGCCTGCGAGCGCACGCAGCGCCTGCAAGGCGCCCGCCTCGCCCGTGTCCGGACGGATGGGCAACAGCGACAGCTCCCTGGCCCATACGTCCACGCGCCTGACCAGCGCGGCCGCGTCGGCCACTTCACGCACGCAGGCCTGCTCACCCGCACCAGTCAGGGCCGCGTCCAGCTGCGACATGCTGCCTTCGCGGATGGCCTCATTGATGGGCTGGAGCGCCTGCTCGGCCCGGAAGCTGTGGCGCAGGCGCACCAGCGGCCCCTTGCCTTCCAGCGCGCCGACGATATCCATCAGCACCGAGCCTGCGGCCACCGAGGTCAACTGGTCGGCATCGCCCACCAGGACCAGCACGGTGTCCGGGCGAACCGCGTCAAACAGGCTGCGCATCATCCGCAGGTCGACCATCGAGGCTTCGTCCACCACCACCACATCGGCGGCAATGGGATTGTCGGCGTTGCGGCTGAAGCGTTCGGCGTAAGGCTCGTAACCGAGCAGGCGGTGCAGGGTCAGGGCCTCGCCATCGGGGATGCAGGCCAATGCGGGCAACCACTGCTCGGGCAGCGGCGCAATCCCGCGCGCGGCGTCCCCCAGCTGCAATTGCTGCCGCCCATCCCGCAGGGCCTGGCGCAGCCGCTGCGCGGCCTTGCCGGTAGGCGCGGCCACGCGCACTTTCAACGGCGCCGGGCGCTGTCGCTGCAACAGCAGCAGCATCCGCAGCACGGTGGTGGTCTTGCCGGTACCCGGTCCACCGGTCAGCACGAACAGGCGCTGGCCCAGGACACCCGCGACTGCCTGTCGTTGCGCCTGCACGGACGCATCGCGTCGCCCTTGGAACAGGGCATCAAGGTCAGCCTCGAGATCGCCTGCAGGCGTGTGTGCGGTTTCCGTGCTGCGTGCGTGCAGCGCTTTGGCGAGCACGGCTTCGTGGGTGTGATTACGCCACAGCGTGACCCGCTGGTCGGCGTCCAGCACCAGCACCGTCGGCTCGCCGTTGCCGTCGCTTACGAAGAGGGCGTCGGCCTGCAGCGCCTGCAAGGCCGACTCGCTCAAGACTGGCAGTTCCGGGAAGACCGGCTGCCGCAGGTCGAGCGCCGTATGCCCGGCACTCTCGGCGAGGCTGGTCCATGCCGCCACCGTGGCCGTTTCCGTACCTGCGCCGCATTGGCGCAGCCAGCGATAGAGCGCCTGCTGCAGCGTTCCCCAGGTCTCGGGAAGTGAGGCGGCCTCGGCGACGGGGACAAAACTGAGGGCCGTCATGCTTCCATTCCTTCCAGGGCCTGCGGTTCCTGCCCAGGCTCGGCACGCCCGGCCAGG
>Ga0075163_10013968_pt1 | contig 10385 bp, 9 predicted proteins | sample JI1023141ADNA_FD_71478 | JGI IMG/M metagenome (GOLD analysis project Ga0075163, IMG submission 71478) | Wastewater effluent complex algal communities from Wisconsin, to seasonally profile nutrient transformation and Carbon sequestration -... | ecosystem: Engineered > WWTP > Effluent > Algae... | reverse complement strand
TATCGGTCGCGAGCATCCCGACCTGCTGTGGGACGAGATCGGCCCGACGCAGGAGTGGATGAATGAGCAATGGCTCGCCGGTGGCATGGTCGCCCAAGGCTTCGCCAGCGACCTGAAGCTCGCGCAGAAGTTTCTCGACTCCATCACCGACCCCAGCGTTCTCCATTTCGCTTTGTCAGCCATTGTCGGCGAGTTGGGAAGAAAAGATCCGGCAGCAGCGCTCGCGTGGATTCGTACGCAGCCGCCGTCCGAGCGGCGGGACCAGATCATCGCGAACCTGCAAGGACGCCTGGCCGAAAAGAATCCCGATGCCGTGCTCGCCATGCTGAATGACTCGCGCACGCCTGTGAGCGCTCGGGAGCGCGAGCAGATGATCCAACGTCTGGCGGAGTTTCATCCAGACCGCATGCGCGATTTCATCTCGGCGGGCGGATTGAAATCGGCCACGATGCGCGAGGCCGGGCTGGTGGGTTCAAATTCCAAAAAGACGGCCGCCGCCATGCTCGAACTCGCCTCGAACGTCCCCGCCGGCGAAGTGCGCGACAGCTTCCTCAGTTCCATCTCCTTCCAGCTTTCTGAGCGAGGTGACCTCGAAGACGCATGGAAAGCCTTGCAAGACATCCACCCCAGCCTCGAGCGCCTTACGGCCGTGCAAAACTATGGCCAGGAACGCGCCAAGAAATCCATCCCCGACACCACCACCTGGCTCAGCAGCCTCCCGCCCGGCGACGACCGCGATGCCGCCATCGTCGGTTTCACGCAAAGTGCAGCCGACAAGCAGCCGCAAATGGCCCTCGAATGGGCCACCGCCATCGCCGATCCGGTGTATCGCCAGAGCGCCGTCGAGGACAGCTTCGAGAGCTGGCACAAAAGCAACGCCAAAGCCGCCGAGGCGTGGTTGAACGGAGCGAGTGCCGTGTCGGCGGAGGAGAAGGCGCGACTGATGGAGAAGATCAAAGCGAAGTGAGCAATGGCCGCCAAGAGCGCTCCTCCACCCGCATGGGGCGCGACTCGATGTTCTCGAAATGAACCCGATGCCCAAACCGTTTCCGGCTTACCATGAATTGCCCCCACTGTGATCGAGTCCTCTACAGCCGGACGCGCGAGACGTGCGGGTATTGCGGCAGCGTGCTGCCGGCCGAGTTCCGCCTGCCGGAGACCGAGGTAAGGAAGATTCAGGCCGAGAAACGCGCGATGGAGTCACGCCGTAAGCTTGCAAAGGCGAAGGAGGAGGAAGAGCGCGCGCAACAGTCGAAGCGTGCGAATGATGGTTACTTCCCGCCAGTGGGTTGACGCATGGTAAAGGGTGCGTGGTCGGCACCCACCACTCCAATGGTCAGATTCAGCGGGATTGTTTCTCGGCGCGCACTTTCGCAATCTCGGCGCGGATGTTTTCCATGCGATTGCCTGGATCGGGATGGGTGCTCATGATCTCGGGCTGACCACCGCCTCCGGCGCTGGCTTTGAGAATCGCCATCACGCCGATCAGAGCCTCGGGGTCGTAGCCGGCCTCGATGAGGAACCGCACGCCGAGGGCGTCAGACTCATTCTCGTCAGCGCGCCCGTATTTCATGTTCACGATGTTTCCCAGCATCTGCGCCACCTGCATGCCGCCGCTGCTTTGGCCATCGCTCAGGAGGACGCCGACCCCCCGGGCGATGCCGTTGATGAGGCCGGTCTTGGCCATCTGCTGGTTCGAGTGCCGCCCGACGACGTGCCCGATCTCATGCCCGAGCACACCGGCGAGCTGATCCTCATTCTCCAGCTTGCTGAACAAGGCGGTGGTGATGAAAATCTGCCCACCAGGAAGTGCAAAGGCGTTGATGGTCTGGTCATCGGCCAGCAGGTGAAACTGAAACTGATACGGCGTGCTCCTCACCGCAGTGCCATTGATCAACCGCTGTCCGACGCTGGCGACGAGCGCCTGAGCCTTTGGGTCGCGCGACTCGCCGCCAAACTCGCGGATCATCTGCGGCAGTGATTGCAGGCCCATGGCAATTTCCTGCTCGGGTGTCGGCAGCGCGAGCTTTTGCACGCGACCGGTGAACTCGTTTTTGTACTCGGTCGTGCCAAACTGATATGATGCCAGCGCGCCGAGGATCATGAGGCCGGCCATGATGATGCGCGGGCTGCAACCGATGCCCCGGCGACCGGATGACTGATCGTAGCCGAATGCAACGAGAGGGCGGCCGAGGAGAATGTCGAAGAGCTTGTTCATGCGGAGCGTATGTGGACGCCGAAGGTAGCGGGAGCGTTCAAGGATTCCAAGGACGAATGCGGGCAGCAAGATGCGCAGTGTGATTCACTTTGCATGGCGCGTTTGATGGTGAGAGGCATCGACCCATGAGATTTTCAGTGACCAGTATTCCGTTTGCCGTGCTGCTGATGGCGGCGGGGCTGTGTCGTGCAGACACGCCGCTGGAAGTGACGCTGGTGAGCGAGGTGACGTCGATCCAACCGGGAAAGCCGTTCTATGCCGGGCTGCATCTGCGCCACGGTCCGGCATATCACAGCTACTGGAAGTTCCCCGGCATCGTCGGCGTGCCGACCAGCATCCAATGGAAGCTGCCGAGTGGCTTCGAGGCGGGCGAGATCGAGTGGCCCGAGCCGGAGCCGGTGTTGATGTTCAAGATCAAGGCTCAGGGCTTTGAGCGCGATGTGCTGCTGCCGATCAAGATCACGCCGCCCGCCGATTTGAAGCCGGGCGAGAGAGTGAAGCTGGGGGGAAAGGCTTCGTGGATGGCGTGCGCGCGCACGTGTCATCCCGGGTTCACCGAAGTGATGCTCGAATTGCCGGTCAAGAGAGAGGCCCCTGCCATCGACGACAAGTGGCGGGTGATGTTTGACCAAGAGCGTGCCCGCACTGCGCGAAGCAATGCCGCCTGGACTGCCTCCGCGATGGAGAGTGGCCAGACGGTGACGCTCAAGCTGGTGCCTGCGTCACCGAGGGCGAGAAAGCTGACGGCGGAACAGGCGGCGAAGATCATTTTCTACACGGAGGACGGTTGGATCGACTCAGACAAACCGCAGTCTGCGCAGGTAAATGACGATTCATCGCTGACGATCTCGCTAACCCGGAGCGACATCTATCTCGGCAAGGAACCGCCGCGTGTGCTAGCGGGCATCGTGCAGATCCCGGGTGGATGGCTGGCGGATGCCGAACTGCGCTCGATGAAGATCGAACCGGTGCTGCAACGGTAGCCGATCCATGCGCGGGCTGTGGCTCAGCCTTTGGTGATGCACTCGTCCAGGTTCAGGATGGCACTGGCAACAGAATACCAGGCATCGGTTTCCTTCTTGGTGGCGGCGAGTTGTTGATCATGCAGACGCTTGAGCACGGTTGTTTCCGTCGGACTCGGCTGTCGAGCGAGTGCGATTCGGAATGCGCACTCGATCTTCTGTTCGGGCGAAGTGCCGGAGGAGCTGGCGATTCGCTGCGCAAATGCGCGGGTGGCCTCGACATAGACGGGATCATTGAGAAGCGTAAGCGCCTGGAGCGGTGTGTTGGAGCGGGAACGCTTCACGACGCAGGCCATGCGCTGCGAGGCGTCGAAGTTCATGAAGCTCGGGTAAGGCGAGCCGCGCTTGAGCACGACGTAGATGCCGCGACGGAACTGGGCTTCGCCGGGACTGATGTCGTATTTGTAATCCTGACCGCCAACCTTCTTCCAAAGCCCATCGGGCTGCGGCGGACGGATGGATGGGCCGCCTTTATTGAGCGAGAGGAGTCCGGCAATCGAAAGGGCGTTGTCGCGGATCATCTCGGCATCCATTCGGAAGCGTGGGCCGCGCCAGAGAAGGGTGTTGGCGGGATCGGAGGAAGTGGCGGAGACAATTGGCGGCTCTGAACTCTCCGAGTCTTGAACTGCCGAACTCTGCCTGTAGGCGGCGGACATCACGATCTTCTTCAAAATGTGCTTCATGCTCCAGCCGTGCTCCATGAAATCAACGGCGAGCCAGTCAAGCAACTCGGGATGAGTGGGCGGTTCTCCTTTGATGCCAAAATCCTCCACCGTGCTGACGATGCCGCGACCGAAGATCTCAGCCCACCAGCGGTTCACGGTGACACGCGCGGTGAGCGGATTGTCACGACTGACGAGCCACCGGGCCAGCGCGGCGCGGTTGGCAGTGCCGCTGGGTTTCAAGCCGATGATCGCTGGCGTGCCCGCAGTCACGGCATCGCCGGGCTGGGTGTACTCGCCACGCTTGAACAGGGTGGTCATGCGCGGTGTTGGCAGCTCACGCATGACTTCGGAAGTGGGCGGCTTCAAGCCATCAAGCTTCCTTTGCAACGCGGTCTGTTGGCGCTGGAGCTTCGCCAGAATGGGATCGGTGGAGACGGCTGCGGCGGGCTTTGCCTCACCCTTGCGTTTTTTCTTTGCGGTGGCTGGCACAATCTCCTTTGGCTCCTCTTCCACTGGCAGCGCAGACTCGACATCACCCCGAATGGATGAAAGCCGAAGGCAGCCGATCGTGCGCGACGCGCCAAAGTGCTGCCGAAGAACGATGCTTAGTTTTGTGCCCGCCGCGACATTCATCGGCTGATCGAATGCGAACACCGCCCAGTGAGAGCGATGAAACTGCGGATTGATGGCCCATGATTTGTTGCCGGCACCGGTGATGAGATTGGCGACATCGAACGCTTTCTGCGAGAAGCTGGCGAAGGCGTGGGAAAACTTCACGCGCTGTGGACTCTTCTGTCCCGGCAGGGTGATCGAAACGTCAAAGCCCTCGAGCACGAAATTCGGGCGGCCTGCGTCGCCACGGCCGGGTCCATCGCCGGGTAGCGAGGGATGGGCGAGCGCTTCGAGCTTCAGCCCGCTGAGTGGGCCAGCGGTCAGCGCGGTCTCAAACGTGTAGGTGTCGTTTGGCGACGCTTCGCCTTTGAGAAGTATGCTTTTGTCATCCAGTTGCTCAAATTCAGAACCGCTCTCGGTGAGAAAAGCAGTGGGAACCAAAGGCGTGACGACGCTGCCGTTGACAGCGGGTGGAGAGGACGGGGATTTTGTTTTCGCCAGCACGGCCTCACGCTTCTTGATTTCATCAGTCAGCGTGGCGAGGTCGGAATTGATCTTGGCGCGTTCGGCTTCCTTTGCGGGATCGCTCAGTTTGAACGGCGAGCCGTTGAACTGAATGGAGCCGGGTGTTTTGGGATTCGTGCGCTCGGCTTCCTTCTCCGTGTTGTTGAAGTAAGCAAGCAAGCTGTAGTAGTCGCGCTGCGTGAAGGGATCATACTTGTGATTGTGGCACTGTGCGCACTCGAGCGTGGTGCCGAGTCAGACTGCGCCCGTGGTGTTCACGCGATCGATTACCTGGTTGATGCGGCTCTCCTCCGGCTCGGTGCCGGCCTCGACATTGGTGGGAGTGCATCGATGAAAGCCAGTGGCGATGATCTGATCCGCCGTGGCATTTGGCAGCAAATCACCAGCAACCTGCTCAATCGTGAACTGATCGAACGGCATGTCGGCATTCAACGCCTTCACCACCCAGTCGCGATAAGCCCAAACATCACGGAGATCATCGCGCTGAAAGCCATGCGAGTCGGCATAACGCGCGAGATCGAGCCAGTGACGCGCCCATTTCACGCCAAACTCCTCGGACTTCAGGAGCGAGTCCACGAACCGCTCATAGGTCTCGCCTGACGTGAGCAGCGTTTTTGAAAAAGCCTCGACGCTCGTGGCCGAAGGCGGCAAGCCGGTGAGGTCGAACGACAAACGACGGATCAACACGGCGGCGTCAGCCTCGGGCGAGGGAGCGAGGTTTGCGCTCTCCAGTTTGCCGAGAATGAAGCGGTCGATCTCATTCTTCGGCCACTTCTTGTTCCGGTTTATGGGCAGCGCCGCCTTTGCCGGTGTCACATAGGACCAATGCTTGATCGACTCGACACTCGCGGGCCAGACGGCACCTGCGGCGATCCATGCCTTGATGTTCTCAACCTCAGCGGGCTTGAGGAGGCTGCCTCGCTTTGGCATCGCATCCTTGTTCCCCCGCGGAAGGGAGATGCGGCGCACGAGATCGCTCGTGTGAGGATCACCGGCGACGATGGCCCCAGGTTTTTTGCTCGTGCCATCCCACCGGTCCAGCCGGATGCCGCCTTTTTGGTTTTCAGGTCCGTGGCATTCGAAGCACGCACGCTGGAGCACGGGAAACACATCCTTGGAAAAGTCCACGGCACCGACTGGCAACGAGGCTGCCACAATGGCGACGAGGACAATCAAAGAGCAATGAGCGGAGCGCATCGCGGCTGGGAACGATTGTGCCTCGCCGCTACTTTCAGTCGCGGATCAGGAACCGAACTCGATCTTCTTCTCGGTGGCCTTCTCCCCTTCAGCAGGCTTCTCCGTTTTCTCGGCGGGCTTGATGGTTTCCGCAGGCTTTGCAGCCTCGGCGGGTTTCTCCGGCGGCATGCGGGAAGAAGGTGACGGACTCTTCCCTGCTCCGCGCCGGCCGATGTCGCCACCTTCCTCGAGACGCTTGTTCAGCCGGGCGAGTTCGGCCTCCTCCAGCTTGCCGTTGCTGTTCTGATCGAGCCTTTTCATCATCTCTCCCGGCCCGCTGGCTAGCATCTTCTCAAGCCCAGCAATTTCATCGGCGTCGATGCGGTGATTGCCATTTGCGTCCACTTTTTTAAGTCCCGCAATGGCCCGGCGGCTGCGAGCACCATCCGTCCGAGAACCAACGCTAGGAGCGCCTGAGGAGGCGATCTCACTTGCCTCGATCTCGCCATTTGCGTTTTTGTCGAGCCGACGCAGTGCGGCAAATGCCTGCTGAGCGGCAGCAACTTCGTCACCGTCGATCTGCTGATTGCTGTTCTTGTCGAAGGGCTTCAGTGCCTCAGATAGGCCAGCAGCGGGTGGCTGACGCTTCGGCTTGCCCTTCCCAGTCTTCGCGGCGAAGCACAAGGCAGGGAGGGTGGCGACGACAATGGCGAGAAGAGTAAACGGCGTTTTCATGGTTCGACCGTGTACTGTCTGTCGTGCAAAGAACGACACGCGCTTCCCGAAAGGGATTCAACAGGCGTGCATCAACGCCATGGGGCAGGCACGGCCTAGCGGCTCTGTGGCATCATGCCACCGAAGCGCGAGGAGCCTTCCCATTTAGCCGGGCGATTCCAGCCCAAATTGCTGTACTCACCTGAGCCGGGTGGCGGTTGGGCCACTTTTTTCTTGGGCTCGTCGGAAGACTCGCACGAAGCGAGCGACAGGGCGGCGACGGAGATGAGAAGCAAGCGTTTCATGTGCCAAATAGGCGGTTGGGAGATCGGCACCAGCGCCGATCCATTGTGCGGCGGCTACTGGACGAGATTCTCGAGGATCACCCGATCACCTGGGACAGGGGACATGCCTGCGACCAGGGAGTCGGCCAAAATATTGGCGACAGTCTGCCTCCCCTCGACGGAGAGAATGCTGAGCTTGCCGATGGTCTGGGTACCGCGGGTGATGAGAAGTTTTGTGTCTTCCGTGATCCCGACTGACTTGCCCGCGTCGATGACCACAAAGCCCCAATCATTGTTCACGGCGACCACACGGGCTGTGAGACCGTTGCGCTCAAAGGCTTTCTTCCGCTCCTCGATTTTGCGCACGATCTCGACTTTTTCCTTGTCGGCCGCCACAACCTTGACCTGCTCGGCCTCGACCTCTTTCTTCTTGGCCTCAGCCTGCGCTTGTAGCTCGGCGATGGTCTGCTTCATCTTGTTCAAGTCCTCGGCCAAGGTTTCGGGCTTCACATCAGCGGGAAGCTTGGCAAGTTGGGCTTTCAGTTCCTCAAGCTTCTTGGTCTTCACGTCACTCTCCTCGGTGGTGCGCTTGGACTCGGAGTCGATCTGGGAAATCTTGACGGTGTGCGCCTTGAGTCGCTCGCCCTCGGCGTCGGAGTCAGACTGGACCTTCGTGATGTCTTGATTCACGGTGGCAATCTCGGCCACCAGTTTGTTGAGGCCGCCGATTTCAGTCTTGATGGTGCGGTGAGTGGCTGCCTTGGCGTTGCGCGCATCGACAAAGGCGTTCTTGTTCTGGACGGCGAAGAAGATCGAGACGCCCATCACAACGATGCTGAGGATGAAGAGAACTTTGGTCATGGAATGTCAGAGGAAAAAGTGAATCGAAATGCGGTAACTGAGAATTAGGGCTTGGGGGGCGGCGGCGCGAAGGGATCGACGGCGCCACCAGCAGGTGGCGTGGCCGGTGCTGCTGCTCCTGCGGCTGGCGCAGCGGGGGCTGCTCCAAATGGATCAGCCGTAGATGGTGATGCCTTTGTCCCCGCGCCACCAGCTGCAGGAGCAGCCGGGGTTGGAGCAGCAGGTGCCGCTCCGCCGAAGGGGTCGCTCGCAGGGGCAGCGGGAGCACCACCAGCGGGCATTGGGCTAGCTGCAAATGGATCGTTCCCCATTGCGGCATTGGGTGCCGGGGTGGCGGGCGCGGCAGGAGTCCCCGGCGCGGGCGCAGGAGGAGCGGCAGCGCCACCTTCAGCGGGAGCCGTAGTTGGCTTGGCCGTGGCGGCGGACTGAGTGGCAGCAGCGACGACGAGATCGCCCGAACGCAGAATGTCGCCAGATGCAACGCTGCCAGGGATGACATCGGCCACCGCGATCTGCTGTTCAACGTTTCTGACCTTGAGCTTGGCCACCACATCCTTGCCGCGTTTCACTTCGAGGTCGGCATTGGCAAACACGCCACCGGCATTGCCTTTGTTGAGGATGACGAATCCCCAGTTGTTGAAGACCGAGGCCACCCTAGCTGTGAAATCGGGCTCGACGATGCCTTTGCGGGCACGGACTTCGAGATCACGAAAGCGGGTGATCTCGCCCTGCAGGCCCGTCACTGCCTCTTTCTTCATCGCCAATTGCTGGGTCTGGCTGGCCAGTGCGCCTTCAGCGGCCTGCTGGTCTTTTTTCAGCGCATCGACCTGGGCGAGCAGCTTTTCCACATTGCCAAGTTCATCAATTTTCTTCTGAATGGTGTCCACCTGCTGCACGACTTGGGCTAGCGTGTTCTTGGCAAGTTGGAGAGCGGCATCTTTCTCCTGGGACTCGGCGGCAGCTTTGGCCACTTTTCCCTTTGTGTCTTCCAACTCTTTCTTCATCGTGTCGAGCTTGGCGATCTTGTTTTTCTGGGTCTCCTCGCCTTGCGTCTTCTGCTTCACAACGTCGGCGAGGTTCTTCTCGGCACGCTCGGCGAGCATCCTCTCAGTCCGCAGAGCTTCGCGATTCACGACGGCGAAATAGACGGCGGCAGCCAGACAGGCTGCGGCAATTCCAGATAGAAGTTTCCAAACCATATTCTTAATTTTGGGCGAAATTGATAAGCATACATGTTCTACCGGATTCGTTCCGACTCGACAACACAAAAGTTTTTGGAATTCAAGCGCACCTGTTGCCTCATAAAGAATGACACCGGCAACCCAAGTCGATGTCCATGAGTCAAAAAGTCAGGGAAGAAATGCTGCCGCGTCTCCGGCAGCGGTATGTGGGGCGCGGGCGGCAAGGCCGCACGAGCATGATTGACGAGCTGTGCGAGCAGTTCGGTTACAGCCGCAAGCACGCAATCAAGCTGCTGGGAGCGCGCACTGGCTGGGGCGGTGATCCCGCCGTGCGCAAAGGCAGGCCGCCCGAGTATGGTCCCGAGGTCGCGGAGGTGCTCTGGCGCATCTGGAAGGTGTCCGAGCAGCCCTGTGGCAAGCGTCTGGTGGCCATGCTGGAGCTGTGGCTACCGCACTACGAGGCCGAGCACGGCAGGCTTGCTGCCAAAGTGCGCAAACAACTCCGCACGATCAGCCCCGCGCAGGTGGACCGCCTGCTGGCCCCGCGCAAAGCACAGTGCAGACACCGAGGTCGCAGCGGCACCAAACCCGGCAGCCTGCTCAAGCACCAGATTTGCTTCGCGCCGCCCCACGGCACTCACCCCTTCGGGGCAGCCTTCGGCTGGCAGTCTCGCTCCGCTCGGCTCGATCCGCACCGACAACTGGGACATCACCAAGCCCGTCTGGCTGGAGGCCGACACCGTGGCGCACTGCGGAGCCAGTCTGGAAGGCGACTTTATCCGGAGCGTCACCTACACCGACATCTTCAGTGGCTGGACCAGCCTGCGCGCCGTATGGAACAAAGGCGCACACGGCATTGTCGAAGCCACGCGCGAAGTGGAGGCCGCGCTACCCTTTGCCATCGAAGGCTTCGACTGCGACAACGGCAGCGAGTTTTTGAACTGGCACCTGGTGCGCTACTCCCAGCAGCGGCCCAAAAAAGTCGGCTTCACCCGGTCGCGCCCCTACCACAAGAACGACAACGGCCACGTCGAGCAAAAGAACTGGACCCATGTGCGTCAACTGCTCGGCGACGAGAGGCTCGCGGATCCCGAAATGGTGAAGGAGATCAACACGCTTTACCGCGA
>Ga0075163_10013967_pt1 | contig 10385 bp, 8 predicted proteins | sample JI1023141ADNA_FD_71478 | JGI IMG/M metagenome (GOLD analysis project Ga0075163, IMG submission 71478) | Wastewater effluent complex algal communities from Wisconsin, to seasonally profile nutrient transformation and Carbon sequestration -... | ecosystem: Engineered > WWTP > Effluent > Algae... | reverse complement strand
CCTGGACCGCAGCAGTCAGCACTTCCGATTAGAGCCCGATGTCAGCGCCGTGCGCGACCTCTATCCAGCGCCGGATGGTCGGCTCTACGTGGCGGCCCACCAAGGCTTGCTGCTGCTAGACAACACCCGGCCAGGTGCGGCCCAGCGCTGGATTCGCCACGACCAGGACCAGCTTCCTGACGAGCGCATCAACCGACTAGTGATAGACGGCAGCTTCCTGTACCTGGGCACCAGCAGCGCGGGTCTGTGTCGCCTCCCGATACCAGTGCCGCTACGGGGGCCAGCTGCCGTGCAGTGCTTTCCCTGCTCCAGCCAAGACCCCGAGCGCCTTCCTTGCGGCATCACGGCGCTGCAAGCCACGCAGCAAGGACCGCTCTATGTGGGCGGCAGAACTGGCCTGTTCCTGTTTGACCCGAGCCAGCAGCGCGTCCTGCGCTCATTCCGCTACCAGGCCGCTGACCCGAGCAGCTTGAGCCACTCCATGATCCTGTCGCTGCTTCCGGGGCGCGATGGCAGCCTTTGGGTGGGCACCAGCGGAGGCCTGAACCAGCTTCCAGGTGGTGCCGATGGACGCTCCACGGCAGGCCAATTCCTGCGCTTTACCCGCCCGCTGCTGCCCGAAGACACCATCAATGGCATCCTCGAAGATCAGGCGGGCTGGCTGTGGCTGACTACTAACGACGGGGTGAGCGTGCTCGTGCGTATGACGTTCGCGCAGCAAGAGCGCGACACCCAAAGACATGACGACCATCGCGCCGACATCGATCAGGCCGAGCCGATCGCCGCACAACACGACAGAGGCCAGCGCGCCGATAAACGGCGCGGTCGCGAAGAACGCGGCCTCTCGTGCGGCTCCGATGAGTCGCAGCGCGTACGCATCCAGCACGACGCTGACACCATAGCTGACGCTGCCGAGCAGGAGTGCGCTCGCGATCAGGCCAGGGCTCGGAAAAGAAGCGCCCAGAAACAGCGCGGTTAGCAGGTTGAAGCTGCCCGCCGCCAGTGCCTTGATGCGAACGAGAGAGATGGGATCGCGCAGGCTCAGCCGCTGTGTCAGGTTGTTGTCGAGCGCCCAGCACAGGCAGGCGCTTGCTATCAGGACCACGCCCCATCCATCCGCCTGCGAGCCTCCTGGCTGGAGCTTCAGCAGAGCGGCTCCGCCGAGAATCAATACAGCAGCGGCGGCAGCGTAGCGTCCTATGTGCTCCCCAAACAGCAGCACAGCCAGCAGAATCGTGAGGGGGGCTTCGAGGTTGAGCAGCAGCGATCCGGTCAAGGCTCCGAGCCGATGCAGCCCAAGCAGCATCAGCAGCGGACCCGCGATGCCCCCGAAGCAGACGACGCCCAGGAGCGGCATGACATCGCTTCTCTGTATCGGCGACTCGATCTTGTTGGGGCGCGCGACTCGGAAGATCGATAGGCCAATACCCGCTCCCAGATACAGGAGTCCGGCGAGGAGTTGGGGACGCAGCTCGCCCAGAAGGAGCTTCGCCAGCGGAGCCGAGACGCCGAATAGTGCTGCGGCCAGCAGTCCCAGCACGGCCCCTTGTGGGGTTGAACTCTTGGCTGCCTCTGCCATCAGCGCTTCCGCTTCGTGAAGAACTCGTACAGCGCGTCAAACAGAGCGCTGCCCTGCGCGATCCTCGCGTCGTCTTCGCGGTGAAGCTGCGCGATGCCGAGAATCAGGCTTGCGATCCCTGCCGTCTCGGCGCGGGCGAACTTGCTGTCTTTCAGATCGATGTCGTGGATGATCTCGGCGATGGCGTGCAGCGCGGGGTCGTCGATGCGCAGCCGCTTGAGGAACACCTCGAAGGAGCACAGGTCGCCTTCGTGGGTGAACTCGGCGTCGAACATATCGAAGCGGACTTCGCTGGACTGGGGCTGATAGTCCTTTCCCGGTACGAATTTGAACTTCGGCGTGTCGTCGATGAAGCGGCGAATCAGCCACGCGCAGGCGATGCGATCGACGTGGACGCCTTTTCTAGTCACCCATACCCGGCCTTGATAGAGCGAGCGTGGGTCATCGGCGGTGTCACTTGCTGGTACGGGCTCTGCCGGTTTTAGACGCGCTTCCATGCTGCCGAGCAGTCCATCCACAGCAACACGGCCCGGCGCACCGAAGAAGTCGATCGCTGTCAGGTCGCCGAAGCGACGCTGCACACGCGCAAACTCCGTGCGCAAGCCTGCACGCGCTTCTTCGGTCGCGTGCGGTTCACCCAGCAAGCGCCGCAGCTCCTCGCCGATCTGCGCGTAATCGGCGTCGCGTGCGGCATTGAACAGCGCCTCGATTTGGTCGTCGGTGATGCCATCGACCATGCGCGCTTCGCATAAGGTCGCATCAGCGCCTCCGGTGAGGATTTCGCGCAACACCCATGCCAGATCTTCCTGCGCAGCGTCGCTTTTCGGCAGAACATAAACGGAGTTTTTCAGCGCCACCGCACCGATGCGCTGAAGGCGTCGCCACACTTTCACGCGAAAGTAGTTCGGCTTGGGTGGAATCTGGTGGATGAGTAGCAGCCACCGGGCAGCATCTGACATGGGCGAACTCTACTTCCGCCGCCGCCTGCGCGTCACCCACAACCCGACGGTGGCAAGCGCGAGCGGCAGGATGAGGTAAGACAGCCAGAGCACAGCGGCTCGCCGTCGCCCCTCGACGACCCGCGGATAACCGGGGTAGTTCGGCTGCGTCCAGTCGGGCAGCGGCTGGCCTGCGGACTCCAGCAGCAGCGTGACAAGCTCCTTGCGGCTGGCGGAATATGTCTGCTTGCAGGTAGCGCCCGCGCAGACTTCGATGCGGCCATAGCCTTCGTTGCGTGCGGCCTCGGCAGAAGCTGCGCGTTCGTCCAGCGGATAGCGCACCCTCACATCGGGCCGGGCCAGTCGCAGCTTGGACACTACATCCAGATCGAGCTGGCGTCGCCGCGCATCATCGCGGTCCAGGTTCACGGTCAGCGAGATCGACATCGGCAGCGTACGAAGTGCCGTCACTGCGGCAGGGGGCAACGACGCGCGAGCCGTCTCGGTGCAATCGTAAGCACGCGGCTGTTTTCCTGCTGCCTTCATCAACAGCAGTGTGATTAACAGCACCGCGCAAATACCGAGCGCTCGCCGATAGGCTGGCCAATCAAAGCGCAGGCCGATGAGCGCCAACACCAGCGCGCCGCCCGTTGCGGCGAAGAACCACGCGCAGTCACCCACACTCAAGATGCCGTGCTCGAAGGTATGAAGGTGCGCCGTGATCGACCACTCTGCCGCCGAGCCAAGCCAGGCCAGCGCGGCGAAGCCCTCTGCGGCGTCGATCCCCCAGGAGCCGAGTACAAACAGCAGCGTCACTGCCGTAGCTTGCGCGACGCTGCGGGTCCAAGCCGCCGCTGCGCAGGCGACTGCTGCGATGAAAGCAAGGTGCAGCGCGTGACCGAAAAGCGCGACGACAACTTCAGCGGCGTGAAGGTGTCCACCGATGCCAAGCCACAGCATCGACATCGCGATCATTGTGCCGAGCAGTAACGCGGCAGCGGCCAGCGTCGCGACGTATTTGGCCAGGAGCAGCCGCAGCGGGGCCGCCGTCTGTAACAGCAAGACACGCAGGCTTCGGCGCTCCTGCTCGATACCAAGTGCGCGCGCCGCCACCAGCGGAAACAGCAGCGAAGCCGAGATATAGATCCCGCCCAGTGTCGGTCGGATGACGCCGAGCAGCGGATCGAACTCGCGCGCCATCAGCCCACCGGCTTCGACGGATCGGGCTCCTGCCGTGAATAGATCGACCGCCAAAACAAAGCTATGTCCCACCAGCAGCGCCGCGACCGCGATCACCAGCCAGGTCACACGCGCGCCGAGCACAATCGCAAGCTCACGTCGCAGCATGTGGACTCCCCTTCTGCTTTTCTAGGAGCCCGAGAAAGACCGCTTCAAGCGAAGCACCAGGCAACGCCGCAAGGGTACGCAGCTCATCGAGTGTTCCGCAGGCCAGCGCCTGTCCGTCGCAGAGTAGAAGCAATCGATCCGCTAATTTTTCCGCATCGCTCATCTGATGCACGCTCAGAAGCAGAGCGGTTCCTGCCTTGGCGCACTCTTTTAATAGGCGCAGGATGCCGAGCTGCTGACGTGGATCAAAGACGCCCAGCGGTTCGTCCAAGATCACCACGGGCCTCTTCGTGCAGAGCGCAGAAAAGAGCGCGACCCTTCTTCGTTCGCCTCGCGATAGATCGCGTCCGCGTGCGCTGCGGAGCGGCGCGAGTTGCAGCGCGTTCATCAGCGAGTCTGCAAGATCAGAGGGGGCACGACTGCATTTCTGCGCGTGGGCCAGCAGGGTCGATACCGTGACCTCTTCGGGCAGCTCTGCTTCGTCGAGCAAGAACGAAAACACACGTGCAGAATCCGCTAGACCTGCGAGCACGCGCCCCTGTGCTGACACGGTGCCGGCATCGGGAATCCGCAGCCCGGCGACCGTTTCAAGCAACGTGGTTTTTCCGGCTCCGTTGGGACCGATGACCGCAAGGACTTCGCCCGCGAAAAGCTCGAAGGAGACATCCCGCAGCACGACTCGGCCGGCGCGCTTTAGCATCAGACCAGACGCGCGCAGCAGCGGTTCACTTGCCAGCGCCACCGCTGCCCTTTGCCACGCGAAAGTCATCGAACAGCACCTGCGAATCGGCCTTGGACCACAGGCCGCAGCGACCGTTCGCAGGCGCTTCGAGGCCACGCTTGAGCACTTCCTTGTCGTCAACGTCAACGCTCAGTGACTTGCCTTTGAGCGTCACCCTGAGCGTGTGCCATTTCTTCGTGTCTGTGACGACATTGCGCACGTTTTGCACGACGGTTCGCTTGCCGCGCACGACCTTGAAGAAAAGGACGTTGTTCTCCAGCGCGTTGGCGCGTGCGCCCCAGTAACTGCCATCCGGTGCGATGCTCCACGCGATGCCCGCAGCTTGATCGATGCGCCCGCTCTGCGGATAGAAGCGAACCGAAAGCGTCAGATCATCGCCGCCGCAGTCCCCGCGGTAGACGGCGAGCGGAAAGAAGGCAAACGCCTTCACGCCGTCGAGAAATTCGGCATACCGGTCGCCGTACAATCGCTTGGCCTGGTCCGCCAGACTGGCCGATGGAGTGCCTTGCCGCCACTTCGTTCCATCCACCCAAAGCCCACGCGCACCAGCGACTTCACCGATGTTCCAGTCGCCGATGATCGACTCAAATTGCGCGGGGGGTTCGCCGGGTTTCTCCGTGTCGAAGGGGACGATCTGTTCGGCAGAGCCTGCGCTGGGTGGCGCGGCTGGCTTCGGCTGCGCCTGTGCAGCGCCGATGATTGTCCCACCGAGGAAGACTGCGAGTGCGATGCGGGTCATGGTTCTTGTTCCTCCCTTCATCCTACTGTGCCGTGGCTTCCAGATCGTCAAACGCCGTCACGGAGTCGGCCTTGGTCCATAGGCCGATCTTGCCGTTCGTGTAGGTCTGATCGTTCGCCGTGATGACTTGCGTGCCATCCCAAGAGATTGTGATCAGATCGCCGACCGCAGTGGCCTCCAGCGTGTGCCACTGGCCTGCGGTCACTGGCACATTGGCGCTTTGGAAAACTTCCCGGTTGCGCGCTATGACGCGATACACACGCACGTTGTTCTCTAGCGCGTTGGCGCGCGTGATGTAGTAGTTGTCGCTGTCCACAGCGCGAAAGATCAAGCCGCACGCCTGGTCGATGCTGCCCGACTCTGGACGACAGCGGACTTTTATCTTCAGGTTTGCGAACGTCAGGTCTTTGACGAGCACGCGCGGGAAATCGGGGTCGCCATAGCCGCCTGTCTGGCGCAGCACATTCGGGCTCGATGGTGCAGACCCTTCCGCAGCAACGGACCAGACTCCCAACACCGGAATGAAGTCCGTAGGCCGCTCGCCCACGCTGCTTCCATCAAAGGACCACTTCTGTGTCTTGCCAATCGGCGACGGGGTATCTTGGCCGCCCATGGTGAAGTTGTCCGCTGTCTGACATCCAGGCACGCACAGCGCGGCGAGAAAAACGATGGGAAGTACGCGGCGATTCATGGCGGCTCCTTCGTGGTAACGAGTGCGTGGGTTACGGCTGCACATCGATGCGGAAGTTGCGTCCGTAGTTGCTCAGGTAGTCGCCGCTGATGCCGAAGGAGTCGGGGCACTCCATCATGTCGTAGGCGAGGTAGCAGCTCCATCCGCTCCACGAGATGCGCCCCCAATAGATGTACGTCTCGATGCGGTCTGCGTCGGCGGGCACTTTCAGATCGATGTTCGACTCGTACTCACCCCAGTTGGCCGTCGGCCCGCGCATGTTGTAGCTGCCCTGCGTGATGCCGGGGACTTCTTGGAACGTACTCGTGCCCGTGTAGCGGACGTAGAGCTTGGGATACAGCGCCATGCAGTACGTGCCGCACATGAAGCTCGATAGCTCGGGCAGGAAAGCGCGCAGCGTCACGCTTTCGCCGCGCGAAGGCAGCGTTCCGTCGGCGCTCTTGAGCTGTCCAGCGAGCACTTCAAGTCGCCCGAAGTAGATCACTTTGCCGGTCAGCGCCGACGTGAGGGTGGCGACTTCTGCGGCTTCGTGCTCCGCAGAGCCGCAGGCGACGATCGTGGAAAGAATCAGGAACGGCAGGAAAGAACGAATGCGGTGGCGGGTCATCAGAAGGCTCCTTGGGGGTTACGGGTCGGTTGACTTCGCATCTGGTCACTTCTTGTTCACAGCAGCGATGGTCTGCACGCGACTACCCGTCGCCAGCTCCTCGCGCCCACGCTTCAGGATCACGTCGCCCGCTTCGAGCGCGCCGAAGACCTCCACGCGCTCGCCTGCGGTGACGCCAAGCTGCACCGGCACCTGTTCCACGCCCTCATCGCGAACTCGATCTACAAAGGTCCGCTCGGTCGTCCGCACGATGGAAGGTGGCGGGACGAGCAGCGATGGGACCGTGCGCGCAAGCGACCACTCCACCTGTGCGAACATGCCGGGCGCAAGGCGTCCATCTAGGTTGTCTACGTCCAGCTCGACCGCCATGGTGCGCGTCTTGGCGTCGAGCGAGTGCGCGATGCGCTGCACTTGCGCGTGGAATTTTTCACGCGGCCAGGACCGCACTGCGAAGTCAGCCACCGCACCTTGCGTCACTGCGCTGGCGTAGGTTTCTGGGACGGCCACGGAAAGCCGCAGGCGAGCGACCTGTTCAACGCGCAAGAGGGGGGGCGTGGATGCCCCAGCGGGAGGACCGACGAGCGCGCCGGGATGCACGCTGCGCTCGGTCACCACGCCATCGAACGGCGCTTTGATGACAAGGTACTGTTCCATCGCGCGCAGCGCAGCGACACGCGATGCACTCGCACGCCACGTCGCATCGGCTTGGTCGATCTCTTGCTTCGATACGGCCCCAGGTGTTGCGGATGCAGCGCGTAGACGTTGATGTGTGATCTCCTCTGCGTGCGCTTTGGCTTCTGCTTCGGCGCGCTGCGCTTGCAGCTCCGGGGCCGAAATCCGGGCCAGCACTTGCCCCGTTTTCACGGGGCTGCCGCGATCGACCGCGATGCTCTCAACAAAACCCTGCGTCCGCGCGTAAAGCGCCACGGCTTCAAACGGCAACAGCTCACCTTGCAGCAGCGTCTTCGCGTGTATCACTTGCGCCTCGACCTGTACTGTCTCCAGTGCGGATGCGTTCACAGGCTTTGACGGTGCGGATGCGACTGACTCGACGGTCGGCGATGACGATGGACACGCACCCAGCAGAAGGCAGAGCACGGCAGCGTTACGCTTCACGGGGTTTCTCCTTCTGCGCGTCCTGATCGTCTGGATGAAGGGATGCGCTGCGAAAAGGTGCGGCGCGTGCAACCAAGCAATAGAGCGCCGGTAGTACAAACAGGGTGGTTGCCGTGGCTGCAACCAACCCCCCAAGGACCGCGCGACCGAGTGGCGCACTCTGCTCGCCACCCTCGCCAACCCCCAGCGCCATCGGCACCATGCCGGCGATCATCGCGAGGCTGGTCATCAAGATCGGCCGCAGGCGACCGACCGCTGCGTGCGTCGCTGCATCCAGTCGGGATTCGCCGATCTGTCGGCGCGTGCGAGCAAAGCTCAGCAGCAGCACCGCAGTCGCAACCGACACACCCAGCGCCATGATGATGCCCATCACCGACTGCACATTGAGCGTCGTTCCGGTCAGCCACAAAAGCACGACCGCCCCGGCCACAGTCGCAGGCAGCGTCAGCAGCACCAAAAGCGGCTCGCGCACCGACTGAAAATTTGCCATCAACAGAAGCACGACAGCGAGCGCAGCCAAGAGCAGCCCTTCACGCAAACTCAGCAGCGTCAGGCGCATCTGCTCGGCTTGTCCGCGCAAAGTAACGGTGACACCGCGCGGCAGAGGTCCGAGGTCTGCGACCGCGTGCTCCACGGCTTTTGCTGCGCCGCCCAGATCCCGGCCTGCCAGATTTGCGACGACGGGAATGGTCCGCTGACTGTTGTAGTGATCGATCTCGCCCAGCGTCTTGCCTTCGCGCACGGTCGCGACATCTCCAACCGTGGTTGTGCTGCTGGCATCGGGCATGACCGGCAGCGTTCGTACATCTTCGGGCGATGCAACTTGGTTTTCCGGCACTCGCAGCGCAATGCGATAAGGCACTCCATTGGCTGGGTTCACCCAAAAATTCGGCGCGATGAGCGCGCTGGATGAGGTTGCGACCACCAGCGAGCGCCCGATGCGGTCCACTGTGGTCCCAAGCTGACCAGCGCGCTCTCGGTCGATGTTCACATCAAGCGATGGGTAGTCGAGCGCGAGTGGGATCTGCACATCGCGCAGCATCGGCAGCGTACGCAGCTTCGCCAGCAGCTTCTCTGCCACTGCCCGCGTGTCCGTAAAACTGGTGCCAGTGATGTTGACTTGCAACGGTGTCGCCGACCCGAAGTTCAAAACCTGAGACACGATGTCGCCCGGTTCAAACGAGAAACGCACCGTCGGAAAACGATCCGCAAGGCGCTTTCGTAATGACTCTTCGAGCTGCGGCATGGAAGGCCGCTTGCCATCGCCGAGCGCGATCAGCAGCAGCGCTTCATGGGGGCCTGCATTGAAGACGTACACGCCGTTCACCGGATACGTCCACGCTGGGTTGCCGATGTTCGCGAGCGTGATGCGTACAGCGCTGTCGCCGACTTCTTCGCGGATGCTCTGTTCGACGCTGCGCACGATCTCTTCCGTGCGTTCCAAGCGCGTGCCATCGGGCGCGCGGATGCGTAGACGGATCTGCCCGTGATCCACGCGCGGAAACAGCTCCACGCCGATGCGAGAGGACAGAAGCAGCCCTCCGCTGCACAGCGCAAGATAGAGCGGAAGCACCAACCAGCGGCGCTTGATCAGTGCGGCGCACAGTCGCCCGTATCCGTCCCGCAGCCGGGCAAACGGACTGCCCGTGGACGCAGAAGCGTGGCCATGTGCGCCGCGCAAGAGCCACACGCTCAGCACTGGCACGAGCGTGCTCGATAGAAAATACGAAGCCACCATGGCGAAGCCCACGGCGAGGGCCAGCGGTGGCAGCAGCGCACGTCCGATACCGACCAAAAAGAAGGACGGGATGAAGACGGCGAGCACGCAGAGCAGGGCCAGCAAGCGCGGTAGCGTGACCTCGGACATGCCATCCACCACTGCCCGCGACGGCGACTTGCCCTGTTGTAGGTGCGCGTGGATGTTTTCGATGGCGACTGTGGACTCGTCCACCAAGATGCCGACTGACAACGCAAGGCCACCAATCGTCATGATGTTGAGGGTCTGTCCCGCGAGCCGCAGCGCGACCACGGCAGTGAGCACGGCCAGTGGAATCGTGACTAGCACGATCGCAGCCGAGCGGATGTCGCGCAGAAACAGGAAGACCAAAAGGCCGGTGAGCAGCGCGCCGAGCGCACCCTCGGTCAGAAGGCCACGCAGCGCGCTCTTTACATAGACGGACTGATCGAACTCCAGGCGGATCTCGACATCTTCCGGCACCTGGGCGCGCATCTTCGGCAGCGCGTCCTTCACCGCACTGACGACATCCAAGGTCGAGGCATCCGCGCGCTTGGTCAGCGGCATGTAGACGGTGCGCCGCCCGTTGACCAGAGCGATGTTGTAGACGACATCGGCCGCATCTTCGACTCGCGCGACATCGCGCAGCAAAACCGTGGGGCCTGATCCGGTGCGCACAGGCAGCGTCTCTAGATCAGCGGGCTTCTGCACGATTGCGTTCGTCGTTGTCAGCGTCGTGTGGTCGCCGATGCGAACATTTCCCGATGGCAAGGTCAGGTTGCCGCGCGCGACGGCGGCTGCGACTTCATCGGGCGCGATGCGAAGCGAACGCATCTGCGCAGGGTCCAGATACACGACGATGGTGCGGACCTTGCCACCCGAAGGGGGCGG
>Ga0075163_10013965_pt1 | contig 10386 bp, 6 predicted proteins | sample JI1023141ADNA_FD_71478 | JGI IMG/M metagenome (GOLD analysis project Ga0075163, IMG submission 71478) | Wastewater effluent complex algal communities from Wisconsin, to seasonally profile nutrient transformation and Carbon sequestration -... | ecosystem: Engineered > WWTP > Effluent > Algae... | reverse complement strand
TCCGATGTCGTGGAACGTTTCGTCGCGAGACATCGTTCAGCAAAGGCCCGGCTCTGATCATTGATCGTCTTGACCTTGCAAAACAACGACAGGAGCGTTGGCGCGCCTTCATTGCGGATGCCGTTCGTGGCTGGTTCAGTATATTTCCAAACAACCATGATATATCATGGTCATTGAGGCCTCAGCGTCGAGAAGCGAACGAGGGCCTGCTTACAAGTGGGGCCTCAGAACTCGTTTTCTCAGGACCGTTCCGTTCGAATCCCAGCAGAAAAGGTTAGCTCATGCCAGACAACAAATGTAATATGCGGCAGCTTGAGATGCAGCAACTTAGAGCCCTCGATGATTTCGACAAAAAGCGCGCCAGCGCGCTTTCGTCGCTGAAACCATACATTGAGAAATGTGGTGCAGCGGCGTGGAGGTGCTGGTTCAAGCTTGGAACAAAATCCTATGCAGCTGGTGCAGCTTACTGCATCAAAGATTCCGTAGTTTGTCAACGAGATTGGGATGATGTGAAGCAAGGCCTTGATGGTGTACAAAAGGCCCGCGACACGCTTAAAGACATTCAAAACCAGATCGATGCCTGCCGCAAACAGATCAACTGCAAAGCTGGCTCTCCAGGAGACGCACCCTCTGAGAAACACGACGAAGACGGGGACGACGGCGATGATGACGATGACGATGACGATGACGACGACGACACGGGCGACGGGGACGACGGCGGGGACGACGACGGAGACGAGAACGTGCACGAAGCCGACCTCCCACCGTGGGACCTTGGAGTGATCGACCTAACGAACGTGGCAGACAATTCCGTAGGATCTTCCAGCGATGGAACGGGGCTTGATGACAGCTATTACCAGTTTTCTTCGGGCTCCGACTCAGGCTAACAGATGCAGTCGCACTTGAGATAGATGACAGACGTTCTGTCGATTAACTCTCCGACCGGATTCGCCCATGCACCGCTCCTTGTTCAGCTTCAATTTGCGAAATGAGACCGTGGCGGACGAATTTCGCAGGGCGCTTTCGCCAGTCTCCTATCTTCTGTCACCTCCAAATTCGACCCGAAATCTTGTAAACGAGGCGATCGTGCTCATGGCCAAAGGCTGTGAGGTCATTCTCGACAACGGTAATTTCTCAGTGTGTGGAGACTTGATTTCCATGTTTCGGAAACGCGTGGACGACGCTCTCACGGAGCGATCCGATAGGCCCTCGCAACTCAATGGCATAGCGAAACAGATTGAGGCCGTGGCGCTCGAATCCGTGGGTACCCGAAGGAGGCTCTCGGCGGGGCTCAGCCTTACTCCGTCACGGGTGATTGGCGAAGAGGACGTCACGTTGGCGGTGCTTCTATCATTGGGAATTATCGATCGCCTGGATCTTCCCGGAACGAAGATTCGGTCGATCAATGAACAGGTGGCACAGGCGGCGATAGAAAACCAGGCCATGGGTTCAAGAACGTCTAGGCGCTACGCGGTGGCCAGCGCATACGACTACGGCAGCGCGTTCATCGCAGGCCAAGTATTTGGCCGTCACGCGATCCGAAACGTAGCGATGGGATTCGGCGCTTTTATGTCGGATGACAGCTACGTTGAGCAGGCGCAATATGCTGGAAAAACGATTCGCCTGGATGAAGGGACGCCGAATCGCTACATCCGCACCGCTTCAGTGGCAAGAGGATTCTTCGATGGGTATGCATCTACTCCCGCAAGAAGTCCTAAGGCGTTCCATTGCCTTGGGCTCGGGGCACCAATGATGATGGGCCTTGTGCGACTCGCGGGGTGGGGTGTGCAGTTGATGAGCTTCGATTCTACGAGCCCTATCAAAGATGCTATATCTGGGTCGCTCTATACAATGCGACCGGCTTACCTGAAGTTGGATTGTACGAAGATAGCCGGGCGGTTGGCAGCGTCGAATGGTCGATGGTCCTGTCCGTGTCGATTCTGTCGCTCCTTTACTGCAGAGTATCCTTTCGACTATGAAATGGGGCACCAATGGTTCGTGCAGAACAAGAGATTTCCCACGTACGACGACCTAAAGAGGGGTACGCTCTCGAAAGCATTCCCGCTACTAGCTCAGTACGGCGTCGGAGTGGAGGCGAGACGTCGCGCACTGACATGCATGGGGCACAACCATTGGGTCGTGGCGAAGGTCGTCGCGGGCATCGAACGGAATTCAGGTACGAAGAACGCTCTCTTACACCACGTCAAGAGAGTGATCGAAATGTATGAGGAAAATACAACGGCCCCGTTTGCGAGGGCTTTGCGAGCCGCCGAACAGATCATCACGCAATGAGACATGGGCCTTCCGGCGCTCTGATAGAAGTTAGCCTCGGCAATCGCGACCTACTCCGGCGTCGGCAAGCAGGAGGCACGTGACGGTGTTGTGGCCGAGGCCCAGCGCGGTTAAGAGTTTTCATCTGAGAAGCGGTTAAGAGTTTTCATCTGAGAATTTTTCCCGCGGGCGGAGTACCTGGCACTGGCGGTCATGTTTCCAGTGACGGACGTCGTGGCCGGCATGGTCGTCCCGGTGGACCCATCATCCCCACCACAAGCCACAAGAACTCCCAAGAGAAGCAAGGACTGCCGTCGTGCGCGCATTCTCGGATGCTGCCACGAGACGCGGACGCCCGCAACCCGAAGAGCCGGTACTGATCCATGGAAAACTGTCTCTGCCCGCCAAAAACGCTCCCTGCTTCGATCCGCAGCCTCGGAGCGCCGTGGAGAGTTCGCGTCGCTTCGATGCCATCCGCCGCGCGCTGCTCGCTGACTTCGCCAACGTCGTCGTCGCCGATGCACGACCAATCGGCCAGTTCGCCGCGAGCCACCGGCAAGCGCTCGGCAACATGATCCCGGAGAGCTGGGCGATTGCCAGTGAGATTCTGGCCTTCTACGACGTGCGCATCAGCGAGAGCGCCTACACGCCAACGACCCGCGCACGCCAGAGCGCGGGTCGATCAAGGTCTATACGGAGGGCGGGGTATGAGCGAGGCTGGGTCACTTCGTGTCGGTGCAGCAGCACTGGATGGCGACGCGGCCGATGCCCCACAGCTGCACCGTATCGCACGGCTCAGAGACCGAGATAGGACCACTCTCTTCTGCGCAATTGCTCTGTGTGCCAAATCCACGAATCGTCGCCTCGCTGGGTCCGCAACTATTCTCCGCGCAAGTCTCGCCGATCGCACCGCAATACTTGTCGCAAGTATCAGCATCGCAGAAGCTGATACATTCCCCCCACTTCGGCGCGCATTTCCCTGCATCGCAACCTCCCTCGCAGACACCGCTGCAACTCCCGCAGTGATTGGCGTCGGCCGTGATATCGGTGCACACGCCGTCGCAGGCCGACCCCGCGGAGCAGGTCAGCGTCAGGTTGACATCCTTGCTGACCTTATTCGCCCCCTGATCGTAGAATTCAGCCCTAAACACGCGCGCCAGGTCCACCCCCTCGAACTGGATCGCCTCGGCCTGGTGCATCGCGTCCCACGACACTGTGATAGAATACGTGCCCTGCTGCCCTGCGGGGACGAACGGTCCGTACCCGATCCCACCGCCCTCGTTCGACAGCGTCCCGCCGGCGATGTCATCCAATCCGTCCGGGTCGGTGAGTACGGCGGTGAAGATGACCGACTCCCCGGCCGTGATCTTCGAGACGTTGGTCTGCGTTCCACGACGCACAACCCAAAGGCGCCGGACCGGAGCAGCAGCTCCGCCGCACGGGCCAGCCCGACCTCGCCGTGCTCGAGCGGCACCTGCACGACGACCAGGGCGTCGAGGTCGACGCCTGACTCGGCCATGTCGGGCGGGTAGAGCGGCCCGCCAGCGGGCTGCACCCACACCGTCGTCTCGCCCTCGAGCTGCGCCTGGCGGACGATCGCCGCCGCGGTGGTATGTCGGGCGGCCGCGCCGACGCCCGACAGCTCGGTGAGGCGGCCCGGTGCCGCGAGCTGCTCGAGCGGCACCGACGGTGCCCACGCCTCGCACCTCTCCTCCTGCAACGCCATCGCCTCGAGCGTACTGAACAGGCAAGCAGCCGAACACGCTCGTTACTGCACCGCTCAGGAGCGACCGGCGCGGCATAGCGCGTCGCCAATGGTTTTTCGCGCTGAACCGCGCGACCCCGCGGTGTCGATGAGCGACCTGGCGCACATGCGTCACTGGAATCGGCGCCCTCGCAGAACAGTCGGTGCGGAGATGAACATGCAGACCACGCTTCCGATCGTCCTCGACTCCTACGATCTCTCCGCCGCCGAGCGGCAGCTCTGCGCCGCCGCCCTCGAAGCGGCTGGCGGCATCGTCCCCGCCGCGCAGTTGCTGGGCGTCACCCGCCACGCGCTGAAGCGGCGGATCATCAAGCAACTCATCGAGTGGCCGCGGAAGGGGCCGTAGCGTTCGGCGTCCGGCGGCGCCACGGCGCCTTGAAGGGGACGCGGACCCAGCCGTCGGGGAGATCTTGGACGGCGTCTGGGCGAAGGGCGGGCGCAACATGTAGCGGCAGGCCCGCTCGAGCTGTTTGCGGTCGCGACCGTCGACGGTCGTCGCGGCGTGGAGGTGCATGCCGAACCCCGACACCGTCAGCGGCGGCCTTGTCATGGGCTCGGGCGGCGGGGCCAGGTGTGGGCCGAGAGCCCGAGCTGCACGCAGGCTGCCAATCCGAGGTCGACGTCGAGGTCGTCCTCGGCGACGGCGGCGACGGCCTTGTGGACCTGCGCGAGCACGGCCGTGAGCCGCTCCGCCGTCGGCGTGGTCGCGGGCAAGAAGCGGACGGCGCTGTCGAGCTCCTCGAACGCGCCGTCGGTGATGAGGCAGTGGAGATGCACGTATAGGCCGAGGTCGCTGCGGAATCGCTGGACCACCGTGAACACACCGGCGTGCAGCGTCTCCACCGAGGCCACGCTGTGGCGCTCCTTCACGGATCGCCGCATGTCCTGCATCACCGCCCGCGCGCGACGCTCAACTCGACCCGGCCCACATGAGCCGCGCCTTGCCATTTCGCTCAGGGTGCGAGACCATGAGTCCATGAGCCCAGAAGCAATGCCGAAATACACGATTACATTCGACACTAATGCACTATTTGATCGGCGCAATCGCTGGCAGCTTACTCAAGCGGCGTTCCTCGCGCTTCGTGATCTTGAGACCGCAGGGGTCGTTTGTCTGGTGCTGACGGACGTAGTAATTAAGGAGGCGACAAGCAGAGTGATACCCAGAATTGCGCTAAAAATAATCGAGTGCCATGAAATTCACGCATCGGTTTTCGGTGTCGATCGTCTGACCGTCGAACAGATCACCAATGAACTTCTCACGCAGTTCAATTTGCTCTGCGAGCGTGCTCAGATTGTTAGAACGGGGGATATTCAAGCAAAACGTGTGCTTGAACTTTATTGGGCACAATCGCCACCGTTCGGAAAGGGTAAAAAGGGAAAAGAGTTCCCCGATGCGTTTGCTTTGATTGCACTACAGGATCTTGCCCGAGGCGGGCGAGAAGTGCATGTTGTCAGCGCTGATGGTGATTGGAAGAAGGCATGTTCTGGGTCCTTGAAGCACTATGAACGGCTAGAGGACCTGCTGATTCATATCCAGCACGAGAGCGGCGAGGCATTGGAGTCAAGCCTTGTTGCAAGCGCACTTAGGGTCGCACTTCCCGATGCTCAGGAGGATATTGAAAGGCAAGTTTTTGCAGGGGCCGACGTGAGAATCTACGATGGCTTGCATCCCATCTCTGAGGACGATTTGTATATCGATCAACATTCTCAACTAATTCGCATTCTTGATTGCCGCCTCTTTAATCTAGGCCCAAAGAGGGACGACGAATCCCGACAATTCTCAGCCGTAGTTGAGCTTGAACTCGGCTTGAGGTTGAACTGCGAGGTGCCGAACCCTGACGCCGTAGATAGTCCATCAGCTACACCGAGACTTCAGATTGCAAAGTTCGTCAAACTTAGCCGATCCTTTCATGTACACGGCGCGTTTGATCCTGTTGACGCCTCAGTCATCTTTTCCGATATTTTCCTGGACGATGAATTGCATTTAGCACTCAAACTTGAGTACCAAGGGCGGTGGAAGCTGACCGAGCTATCCGATGAACACACTGAGTAGTCCGCGCTCAGTTGGGCCTGACCCAAAGGGTGGCAAGGGATTGCCGCTGGCCGGTTGCGCCCATGCCACACGTCATGAACGCGAGCGACCCGATACAGCGGCAGGCGCAAGGCTCGACCGCGAATAGGCCGCTGGTGGGAACAGGGCCCTGGGTTGTCCAGAAGCGTGATCCGGAGCACGGCACCCGCGCCCGACCGAGCTCGTCGTTCGGGCGGAAGGCGTGCGGCAGGATCTGGCCAGGAGGATGGGGCCACGGTGGTCGTGCCGGAGCTCGGGCGCCGTGGACCGCTCTCTTCAAAGAGCGAATCTGAGAAGACTCACGGTTTCTACCGAGGATAAAGCTCCTGCAGCTGATGGATGAAGCTCCATGCTGCCGGCCAGCCTACCCGGACGAAGATATCGAGGATATCCAGGAAGTTGCGGCGACTGCGATCGTCGTCCTGCAGCAGAGCACGATGGTCGGCAAAGTATCGCGTAAGGAGACGGACGCTGAGCTCGACAGCGAATTGATCGTACGGATAGCCTGAATCGCGAGCGGTAGTGACGATCCGGGCGACCAAATGCAAGACACCGGCAGGATCGAAGTCGATCTGAAATTCCAGCATCTCCAACAAATGGTGAGAGAGGGAGGGCATCCCGATCGACGCCAGGATTTGCACGATGGGCGCAGTTTCGTGGTAGAACCGCTCCCGGACGGTGGGTGGTAGCCGATCGTCGGACGCGAGCACTTCCTCTCCGCCTCGTCGTTCCGCATGCGAACCCGACGCGAAGTACAGCTGTTGCCCGAGATCGTCAAGAAGCCTCCCAAGGCGTAGTCTACGTTCTTCATCTTCGCTGGCGAGGTGGCCCGAAGTACTTGCCCATTCCTCAGCCAGCGCTCTAAATGGTGCCAGGGCGGCATTCGCCAGCCGTTCGAACAGCCCGCGAGCCCGTGCGCGGATTTGATCGGCACACGGGTCAGACTTGATCGGTCCTATAGCCAAAGTGTCTCGGAGGTACGCCGGGATCCATGCGGCATCCGCCGCATCCGGCCGGGACGTGATGTCCAACACCACTCCTTTGGCATCTGCATTGTCGTTCAGAACATACAGCGACACGAGACATTGTGTGCAGCTCTCGCGGAGCCGCAGCGAGGGCTCGTCCGCATGCTCCAGGAGCTCAAGGAGCATGAGGACCACCCTGTCGGGGTCTAAGCTGCTGAGCGGGAGGAAAATGCCCGCCACGAGGGAGTTCAACACCGTCAGGCTGGGTTCGTGATAGACGAGATACTCCGCCAGCCGCCAGACGAGGTCCGGCGCCGTTCGGCGCAGATTCGTCAACAATTCGGCAACTTGGCGGCGCACCGAGGGGTTGGTGTCGCGCCGGCCGAGGTGTTCAATCGTGTTCAATACGTCGGCAGAGGCGAATTGTTCGTACCTGGCCAAGTTGCACAACCCCGATGCGGCGTCGAGACGGGCATGGTGGCCCCAAGAGGGCGACGAGTCGAATTCGGAGGAGTCCATCGGCCCCGGTGAGTCGCTGCACGCGGCTGCCAGGAGAAGCGATCGGACAGCAAATCCGGAGGCGTCATGAACGCCGATGTTGTCCCATTCCGCTATCTGCGCGCTCGCCTGAGCCAACCGATCCCAGCCGACATTCCGTTCCTCGGCGGTGAGATCTTCATCGGTATCCAGCAGAGTACGAAGCGCCTGCAGCGTCGGCAGCATCTCTTCGACCCATTGGACGTCCACGGAGGAGGCGCGGGACACCTCGACGAGTTGGTCGAACGTCTTTACGGGCGCGCTCGCCGGCGCGTTCTCGCTGGGTTCGTCGGATGGCCTTTCCGCGTATGACCTCCGGCGCGGCGCGCGGAAATTCCGGGGTGGATCAGGTTTGAGCGGCGTGGCCGGAAGCTGCGCGCGGAGCATGGTCGCTTCCGGTGTCACCAGGTACTTCGCCTGGATGCGTCCGAGGAGCTTGGCTCGCTTCGGAATTCGATCGGGCACGTCGCCGATGGACAGGATGGCGCGCTCGATGCGCTGCTTGTCGGCGATGTCGAGCATGGGAAACGTGGTTACCAGGCACTCGGCCGCCCAATAGGCCGTGTCATTGCCTGTCAGGACACAGGGGCTCCACAGCAGCGACCGGAGATCGCGCCCGAGGGTCGAGGGATGGCGAGCGCCGAGTTTGAGCAGACGGCTCCATACGACGGCGAGACGGTTGCCCCTGATGAGTGCCTCGAGGATAGGCTTCAACGTGAAACTCGCGCCCAACGCCTCGAGCCGCTCATCGAGGTATTTTTCCCACGCGTCGAGCATCAGGAGTTCGTTGTCGTCGTGACGAGCCTCCCATATCGCGCTGTGGTCGGCGAGCAAGCTCCCGTCAACAGCATCCAACGCAATGAGTTCCGAGGCTTGCTTGCCGACGGGCCATCTTTGACGCGCGACGTACGCCTCCAACACGCCGATCAGAGCTCGTGTCGAGCACACGTCGTCCGCTGCGAGGAACGCGGGAAAATGCTCCTTTAGGATGAACAGGCCGCCGTCGTAGTCCTGTCGCCTGGTAGACACCATCGCCAGCACGACCCCGCTCCCAACATTGGTTCGCTCCTCGGACGTCTCACGATTCGAAAAAGCCTGTATGTAGAGCTCCTCCACAAACGCTGGCACGGTGGCCAGCAGGCGATTGGACTCCCGGGCGATCCAACGGAGCACGACGCTCCCATGGGCGACGAGGTTCGCAGGTGAGATCACGAGACGGAGCAATGCCGCGGAATCTACAGGCGCGGATGCAAACGTACGACAGACCAGGGAAGTGGTGCGGCCCAGCACCTCGGGGCTCGCCCACGCCAAAGGGAATAGGTTGCGCGCCGCTTCGCCCGCGTCGCCTATCTGTTTCGAGGTGAGGACTTCGGGGTCTTCGCAGATTTCGATCAACAGGAGTCGCGCCCACGATTGCTGCTCGGGAACTGACGACTCGCTGAGATGCCGCGCGAGCTCGCACCAGGGCCCGCCATCTGCACCTGCGACGGGCAGGTCTTTCCGTGCGGTAGCGAGGAGAGCATTGATCGTATGCCCGATCATTTCTTCGGCAGCGGCCCTGCGTCCGTCTTTCAAGGCTAGAAGGACCGGCGTGAGTTCGTCCATTGTCGTCACAGCACGCGCTGCGATAGACGGCCCAAGGATCTTGGTGATGACCCGCATGTCCGGAAAGCGTGCGATCCGCAGGGTCGTCTCCCAGAAACTCGTTCGCGTGGGATCTGCTTGCCATCTGCGTTGAAAGTACATTTCGAGACTGGGGCGAATCAACAGCGCCAGGTCAGGTGCGCTTCGAAGTTGCTGCGCGAACTCGTCCGGAGCCTGCTTCAGCCACACCCTGGAGGCGGCATGATCGAACAAGATGTGGTGAGCGAATGCGAGTTGCTTGTCGTCTGGCTGCAACTGGACCAGGACCTGGGCGCTGAGGAGTTCGTCGAGGCAATCCGTCCGCGAGAGTTCATGTTTGTCGGCTCGAAGTGCCCGCGTCTTGATCATGGCCTCGCAGACCTCCATCAGGAGCTTTTCGCGAGCGTGTCGATTTGACAGTGGCTCCGGCTCCTGTACGCGAGATTGCCAGTAGCGATCGAGGAGATCGATCGGGGTCTTCAGGCTGTTGAGCTCGGGGAGCGCGAGGCCGTCCTCCAGGAGTTGCGCCATGAGCGACAGGTTGAACGGCACGTGGAGCAGCCTCCGCAGCGCCGAGGGTGCCTGCTCGATCGCATCCCCGAGTGAGGGGGACATTCGACCTATTTCCGTCAGTTCGGCCTCGGAGAGCACGTCGATATGTACGTGGCGGATCCGCGAGAACTCGGGAAGGGACAGGCGACCGTCCGACGTCCCGGAAAACAATCGTGCGATCCGGGATTGGGCGCGCAGGTCGAACGTTCGAATGGAAGCGACCACACGCCAGGCGCCAGGCTCCGTCAAGAGCGCCTCGAGGAGCTGACGGATCTCCGCGAGCGAGCGATCTCCGCGAGCGGCGTCGATCGCGTCGATCACGACGACTCCGGCCAGCTCCCCGCCCCAGTCCTTCAACACCTGCGCAATGGGACACCCCACGTCCGGCAGTCGCTCGGCCGTGAGACAGACGACATCGTGGCCGGCGTCCTCAAGTCCCCGGACCATGGCGAAGAGGGCGCCGGACTTGCCGGCACCGGGTTCGCCGATCACTGCGAAGGAGCTGGTCCTGGCGAGTTCTACCATGGCAGGTACGACGCGGCGCTCGAGCGTGATGTCCCTGCCGTCGGCGCGGATCACAGTAAAGCCCTTGAGCTGTCGTC
>Ga0075163_10013964_pt1 | contig 10386 bp, 4 predicted proteins | sample JI1023141ADNA_FD_71478 | JGI IMG/M metagenome (GOLD analysis project Ga0075163, IMG submission 71478) | Wastewater effluent complex algal communities from Wisconsin, to seasonally profile nutrient transformation and Carbon sequestration -... | ecosystem: Engineered > WWTP > Effluent > Algae... | reverse complement strand
GCGAGTCTTGAAAATACCCGTGGGCCTCGTGAAACGCGGCCGTGAATTCTTCGAGTCCGCGTTGGTAGTCGAGCTGTTGGCGCTGCTCCAGGGTGAGGCCAGAAGCAGACACCTTGGCGAGTTGGGCGAGCCGCGCGCGGCAACCGGCGATGACGGCGGGGATGTCCGTCAGCGTGCGATCGATGAACCAATTCGTGGTGTCGCGGCCGAACTGCGGCGCGCCGGTGATCCACGATTCCAGATATTCACCCATGGCCGCGCGGTTTTCCGCACCATACCAGGCGGCGGCGACATCGAGGCAGGTTTCCCGCAGGGGTTGGTTCCGCGTGCTGGCCCACACCTGCCGGGCGAGTCCGGAGAAGTAGAGATCCAATGGCCGGGTGGTCCAATGGATGATGCCAAAACCGGCCGCCTGCGCGTCGGCGAGTTTCGCGGCGAAGTCCGGCAGGGGCGTGTAGGGCCGGCCGACGTAGTGTCCGTCGTCGTGATGGGCCCAGACGATTGGTATTACCGGTCGGTGCGAGCCGATCTCTCGCAGCGGTGCACGCGAGGCCGCGTCGCCGAGCTGCGGCTTTTCATGGAGCACCTCGTAGTCGAGCCCGAGCAAAGGCACGCCGGCCGGAAAAAACCGATCCGCGGCGGGCAGGAACTCAAATCCCCAAGTGCCCGCGGCGAGGCCGACGCCGCGGACGCCGCTTTCCTTCAACGCTCGTTCGAAAGCGCGCACAATCTTGCCGACGGCGAACAATCCGGCCGCGCGCCAGTAATTGCCGGCTGCCGGCGTGCGCTCGATTTCGGCGGCGAATTCCGTCTGCCACCTCGCCGGGAGATCGGTCACTTTCAAGTTCATCCACGGGGTGGCATCACGGCGGAACCAGACGACGAGGTGCGTGATGTGCGGATACGTTTTCACGAGTTCATCGACCTGCGCGCGAATGAGCGCGTAGCCTTCCGCGGTGTCGGGATTCGGCAGCCAGATGCGATTGGCCGTCGAGCCGGACACGGTAGAGGTCGCCCCGCTCGCCTGAAACCGCGCGGTCGCGGGGAGTCGCAACACCAGCTCCTGCGGATTGGCACTGGGTGTGTCCACATCCACCGCGAAGTAGACGCCCATGTCCCGCTGCGCCGCATCCGCGAAGACGGCGCGCATCAGCGATTGGGCGGCGGCCACGCGTTCGGCATCGGGCACCAGCCCGGCGTCGGCTCCGAACGCCGGGCGGTCGAACACCTCGCCGCCAAACAGGCGGCGAACGTCATCGACGTGCATCGTCGACCAGTCGCGTCCCTTGATCGTCGTGGAGAGATAGCCGACGGGCTTGTCGACGCCGTCGAACGCAAAGCCCGCCATCGGGTTGTTGCCGTAGGCGTGGACCATGATCGCGTTGAAGCCCATTTTTTGCGACTGAGCGGTCCAGCGCTGCCACTCTGGCAGGTTCCAGGTCGAGCAACCGCTGAGAAAATTGTGCCAGTTGAAGACCAAGCGCTCGCGGGTGACCGGGTGGTCGGAGAGCTGCCAGTCGTCGAAAACAAACGCGGTCGCGCGCGGCGGAGGCAGGGTGTCGCCCGACAGATGAAAGCTGCAGCCCAGCTTCGTCAGCAACGCGTAGACGCCGAATGCCGTGCCGCGCGCATCGGCCCCGGCGACGACACCGATCTCGCGGCGGCCGTCCGTGGAGCGACGCACGACATAGGATTCCGGGGCAGTTGGACCGGGCCCGCTGAGCTGGCGGCGCACGAGGGCGTTCTGCGCGCGACCAATCAGAATCGCCTTTCCCGCCGCAGGCAGGTCACCGGCGGAGGTAAAACGATCGCGCGGGTAAATCTTCTGGAGTGCCGCGGCGAGATCCTGGGCGGCGATGCGCTCGACTGTCGCGGCGTCGCTGGTCGTGACGACCGCGATGTCGGCAGCCAGCGCGCGGGGCGGAAGCGCAGCAGCGGCGGCCAGCAGAGCCAAAGCGAGGAGGCGAACGAGAACTGGCTTTGGTTGGTTCATGGCTATCGGCGCGGAGCTTCGGGGGAGAAAATTACATTCCGAATGTCACCCTCCAACGTGAGTTTGAGATCCTGCGCGCTGGTCGCGGGGCGATCCGCGACACGGATGTTTTCGAAGGAGAGCCCGTCCGCGTTGGCGCGCAGCAGGCCTTTGGCGGCGCCGGCGGTGAGCTGGATGTCTTTGAAGCGGATGTTGCGGAACTGCGCCTGTGTCCAATTCACGGCGAGGAGGGCGGCGGGTTCTTCGCAGCGGATGTTTTCGAAAAGATAGTCGCTGTGGCGGGAGTTGCCCTGGCCGTTGGGGCTGACGACCGAGAACAGCGCGTCGTTTGCGCCCATCCACTCGTGCGAGGAAATGTGGATCACGTCACAATCGCGCAGCGTGATGCCGTGCGACGTGAGCGACTGGTTGATCCAGCCGGCGCGAAAGATGTTGGCGATGGTGGGCCAGAAAACGCAGCGCTCGATCGTGATGTCGCTGACTTCGCCCGAGGTGGCGGGCGTGACGGTTTGGGCGCCGGGGAGGTGACCGCCGCCGCCGCGATCCGTGCGGAGCGCGCGGCTGGCATCGGCGGGGTGAATACAGAAACAGTCGTCGGCGACGCGGAAGAAACTGTCGCGGACCGTCGCGCGACCGCCGCCATACCAGTCCATGCCGTCGCCATTCAAATTCTCGGGGAAGGCGGCGATGATTTTGATGTTGTCGAACGTCGCATCGAAGGTCTGCCACATCTGGATCGTCCACCCGCGGCTGCGGCCAACGAACGTCACGCCCTCGACGGAGAGCCCTTTGACGGCGTGCGTGGTGAGCGGATGGAAGTAACGCTCGTGCTTCCAACTCGTGTCGACGTTGCGCGACTGCGGGCCGTAGTAGACGATGGTGCCGCGGCCGCAGAGGCGGACGTTCTCCGCGTCCCAGACGTTCACGCACCCGAAGAGGACGGCGCCGCCGGCGAGGTAGAGCGTCTGGCCGCTGGAGAGATCGATATTGCGGTAGTGCACGCCGGGACCGAGCCAGAGGACGTTGGGATCGCTCGCGAGAGGAGCGTTTTTCTCCGGAGCGTTGGCGAAGAGGAAGAGAACTTCGTCTTCGAAGCCACCGTTGGTGGGGCGCTCGATGGAGTATTGGCCCGGGCGCTTGAGCGTGAACGTCACGTTGCGGCGGTCGGTCTTCGGTTGGACGTCGCGCGAGAGCGGGCGCACGACCGCGCGGCCCTGCCAGTAGTCATCGGGTTTGATGAGCGTCTTGCCGTCTTGGCGATTGTAGTCCGCGTTTTTGATTTCGACGCGCACGTCGGCATCGCCGGTGAAGTCGAAGCTCGCGAAGTGGATGTTCATCGCGGCAAAGAACACGGTGACGGGCTTGCCGTTGACCGTGACGCCGAAGCGATCGGAGGCGAATTCCAGCGGCACCGAGTGGGGTGCGACGGAGGCGGGGGCCGCGGTCTGCGCTCGGGCGAGTGAAATGACCGCGATGGTCAACGCGAGGGCGCGGATGACGCAACGAAGGAGGCGAGGCAGGTTCATCGGGGAAGTTGGTAGGCGCCGAGGTCGATCGGACCGGTAGCCGGTCGAGGGGCGCCGGCGAGATCGGTAGGCGGCGCGACGACGGGAAGTCCGGCGCCGAGGGCGGGACTGCCCGGGCGAAGACGAAAATTTTCCGGGCGCGCGCGGGCCGCGGGCGCGACGAAGCGCGGGTCGGCCTCGACGATGCCGTCGTGGAGGAGCACGTCGGCGGCGTGAAAGAAGAGGTTGTGGCTCCAGATGACGCGCGTGCTGCCGTCCTGAGTATTGGCGCGCTTTTCCGGCCGCCCGTAGGCGAGGTTATTGATGAACGTGATTTCGGACGCTTCGATGGCGGTGAAATCGCCGGCGTTAATGTCCGCGGACTTCTGGTTCACGTAGCAGGTGTTGTTGATCACATCGACTTTCTCGGAACGGAAAACGTGGATACCGCGACCACCGTTGTCGTAGATGAGATTGTTTTCGACGAGCGTGCGGCCGCGGTAGGGTTCGAGTGGGCCACCGCGATCCTGGGTGTGCGGCTTGCGCGGATTCGCGCGACTGCGCTTGAAGACATCGATGATGATGCCGTTGCCGTCGGTGAGCGTGCGGCCGTTGCCGCCGGAGGATTCGAGGACGGAGACTAAGAGTTCGTTGTCGTAGCAGATGTTGCTGCGGACGACGTTGTGGTAGCCCGGGGCTTCATCGAAGTTGAACGCGCGGCAGAGGGAGATCGCGCTGCCGCCGTAGGGCGAAGTTTTGCAGGTGTTGTAGATCACGTTGCCCTCGACGTGCAGGTAGTCGCAGTCGAGCGAGCAGATCCCGCCGGTGCCGAAACCGTGAATGACGTTGTCGAGGAAACGCAGGTGATGACTCGCGTAGGCGGGGGCGATGCCGACGCCGTCGATCTGTTTGGCGACCTTCGGATCGGGCACCCACGCGAGCTCGAAGCCCGCGATCTCGATGTAGGCGATACCGCCGGTGAGGCCGAAGCCGCTCCAGCCCGAGGTGATGATCTTCGGGCGCGCGCCGGGGGCGGCTTTGATTTTGATCCACGCGTCGGGCCGGCCGGAAACACGCACGGCGATGCCGGCTGGTTCCGCGTAGTCGCCCGCGGCGACGAGGATGGTGTCACCGGGTTTAACGACGGCGAGTGCACGAGGGATGGAGTTGAACGGAGCGGCGGCCGAGCCCGGACCGGCGGCGTTACCCTGAGGCGAGACGTGCCACGTGCGCCCATGAGCCGGGGCGGGGTCGGCGACCGCGAGCGCGGACCGCATGGCGCCGATGCGCGCGACCTCGGCGGCGAGCGTCGCGGGCGCGACCGGGTCGGCGTGGCGTTTCGTTTTCGGCAACGCGGCCGGTGAAACCTCCGGGCCGTAACGGATGAGCTGCACGTCGGCGATCTCGGCGATCTGGGCCGGAAAACCGTAGGTGAAAATGAGGCGGGCTTCGCGGACGGCGAAATCGTGGCGACAGGTAAAGGGAATGCCGAAGCGCTGCCAGTCGGCCCCGAGCCCGATCTCGCCGGTGTAGGAGCTGTCCCAGTTGGGCGAGTTCTTGGAAAAGCCGACGCGGAGTTTGGTAACGCCGGTGGACGCGTCGGGGCGGAGCGAGCGAGCGGCGAAGCGGAGGAAGAGCGTGTCGCCCTGCTTGAGCGGGATTTGATTCAGCAGCGCGGCCTGCAAACCGAAGAGGGCCTCGGGCTGTTTGCGGGTGACGAGTCGGAGGCCTGCGCCGGGAGCGCTGGATTCGAGCGCTCCAAATTCGGCGGCGGGCGCGCGGTTGGCGAGAAGCGCAGTGCGCCAATCGGCGGGAGTCACAAGAGCGCCGGCGAACGCGACGGCGTTGGCGGGCGGAATCGGCGCGGAAGCCGGCTGCGCGTGGAGCGAAAGCGCAAGGAGTGCGCTGAGAAGGAGGAGGCGACGGAGGTTCACGACTGAAAGCAGCGCAGAGGCTTACCCTTGGAGACGAAGGACAGCGACTCTTCCGTGACACCCAAATCCAAGTGGGCCGGCGGCGATAGCGTGGGCCGATCTCACGTCAGCAGACGAGTGGGGGAAATCTGCTGATTGCGCGGGAGCGGGTGCGCGGTCGCTCACACTCACCGTAGTATCTGCCAGGGTTCCTGCGGGCCCGTGACAAAGTAATTGGCCTAAAAAGAGGCTGATTTTTTACAACTCGCCGAGAAGTTGACGCAATAACTGGACACCTAGGTTTTTGGAAGGTCGCATCGCTCGGATTTTCCGTTTGCGCGCCGCGCCCGACTCCGCATCCGCGGCTAATGGACGTGGATGGTGGATACGGTCCGCCTACAGGCAGGAGGATGTCCTCCCAGCACGGCGAACGCGAAGTCGCCGACCTGCTCGGGGCGTGCTTGCGCGCGGGCGAGGTGCCGCGGCCCGAACGCATCGCGGTCGGCCTGCACACGGCGTCTGCGGCGCCGTCGGACGTGGCTCTGTGCGGGGCGGGCGGGCGTCAAAACCCGGTTCCCTACCGCGACCCCACACCCGGCGCCCACGCCTTGACACCTCCCTGGATCCGCCCCTTGTGGCGAACCATCTTTCCCGCGGCCCCATGATGGCAAATCCGCTTTCGATCAGATCATTTCTCTACGTTTCCCTTTCGTTACTAACCTTGTCCCTCTTCGGACAAAGCCCGCCCAAGCATGAATTGCGGGGCGCGTGGATAGCCACCTTTACCAACATCGACTGGCCGCGCGCCAGCAATCTGTCCGTGGCTGCGCAGCAGACCGAGCTCATCCAAATGCTCGATCAACTGCAGGCCACCGGCATCAACGCGGTTTTCTTCCAAGTGCGCAGCCAGTGCGACGCGATGTATGAAAGCCAAATTGAACCTTGGAGCGCGGATCTGACCGGGCGACAGGGCCGGGCTCCGGACCCTGCCTACGATCCCTTGGAATTCATGATCGCCTCCTGCCGACAGCGCGGCCTCGAGGTGCATGCGTGGTTCAATCCGTTCCGCGCCGTGAGCAACGTGAGCAGCCTGGCCTCCTTCGCCCCTAATCACATCGCGAGGACAAGACCTGAGTGGCTGCTTGCACAGGGCAGTCTGCGCATCCTGGATCCCGGCATTCCGCAGGTGCGGGATCATGTGATCAGCGTGCTACTGGATGTGCTGCGCCGGTATGATGTGGATGGCATCCACTTCGACGATTACTTCTATCCCTATCCGCCCAGTTCAGGATCGCCGTTCAACGATGATGCAACCTTCGCCGCCGACGCGCGCGGGTTCACCAACCGGCAGGACTGGAGGCGGGACAACATCAATCTGTTCATCCAGCGGAGCCAGGAGAGCATTCGCGCGGTGAAGCCGTGGGTGAAGTTCGGCGTTTCCCCCTTCGGCATATGGCGGAACCGGAACAGCGATCCGACCGGATCAGCCACCAACGGGCTGCAGAGCTACAGTGACATTTATGCCGACAGCCGGAAATGGATCCAGCAGGCGTGGGTGGATTATCTCACGCCGCAGGTGTATTGGTCGGTCGGATTCAGCGTCGCCAATTATGGCGTTTTGCTTCCCTGGTGGAACGCGTTGGGCGGAAGCCGTCATATCTACAGCGGCATGGCGGCCTACAAGGTGAACAACGGCGGAACCGACAACAACTGGAACCAGCCAACGGAGATTCCCAACCAGGTTCGCCTGAACCGGCAGCAGGCGAACGTGCGGGGCCAGACCTTCTTCAGCACCCGAAGCGTGCTGGGCAACCCGCTGGGCGTGCGCGACGCGCTGCGCGATGATCTGTTTAAGACACCGGCTCTGCTTCCCCGGATGCCGTGGAAAGACGACCAGCCACCGCCGCCCGTCGGCAATCTGACGGTGCAGACCCGCGGCAATGAAGTCAGGCTGAGCTGGGTGGCACCGCCCGCCACCGACAACCCCTTGGAAAAGGTCCGTCAATTCGTGGTCTACCGATCCACGGGCAGCACCATCAATCGCGATGATGCCGCCAACATCGTGCGGATCACCGCCAACGAAAACGAAACCAGCTTCACGGATCCCGCCCTCGCGCCCGGAACTTATTACTATACCGTGACCGCGCTGGATCGTTTGCACAATGAAAGCATCCCCGCCGGCACGGTGAGCGCACAGCTGGTCGCAACGGACCGACCGGCGGGATCATTCAGCCGGTTGATGAATCTGTCGGTTCTCGCGCCCATCCACGGGGCGGGAGATTCTTTCACCGTCGGTTTCGTGGTGGGCGGCAGCGGGACGTCCGGAAGCAAGCAGGTGGTGCTCCGGGCCGCAGGGCCTTCGCTGGCGCAGCTGGGCGTGTCGGGGGTGCTGGCGGATCCCAAGCTGGAGCGCTTTACCGGGAGCACCAAGACCGGCGAGAACGACAATTGGGGCGGATCCGCCGCACTATCCTCCGCCATGTCTGCCGTGGGGGCCTTCGCGTTTTCCGGCCCGGCCTCCCCGGATGCGGCCGCCAGCGTCGCGCTTCCGGCGGGAGATCAATCGATGAGGATATCCGGGGTGGGTGGCGGCACCGGCTTGGTCTTGGCCGAGGTCTACGATGCGACTCCGGATGCGGCCTACACGGTAGACACCCCGCGCTTGATCAACTTGTCCCTGCTCAAGGATTCCGCCGGGGGCATAACCGCCGGGTTTGTGGTGGTCGGCGGCGGGGAGAAGCGGGTCTTGGTCCGCGCGGTGGGCCCGGCGCTGTCGGCACTCGGGGTCATCGGAGCCGCGGCGGATCCCAGACTTAGACTTTACGCGGGAGCGAAGGAGATTGGCGCCAACGACAATTGGGGTGGCAGGTCGGAGCTGATCACCGCCATTGCCCAAGCCGGCGCATTCGACCTTGCCCCGAACTCACGTGATGCCGCGTTGGTGGCTTCCCTGCCCGCGGGCAATTACACGGTCAGAGTAGAGACGGGCGATTCAACCGGCACGGTCCTCGTCGAGGTCTATGAGCTTCCGTAGTGAATCGGGCAGCTCCGCCCCTGAAAACAGGGTCAGGTTGGATGAGGTGTTGCCGGTGCCCACCAGGCCGCCTGCCGAACGGCCATCTCAGGCTTCGGAGCCGCCCATGGCCGTTGGAGGCCGGCGTTTCTTGGGCGAATCTTTCCAGCCACCCGCCTGCCCCTTGACGAACCGCTCGACCTCTTCTCGGGCGAAAATCTTGTGCCGAACGTAGGGCACGGGCTTCACCAACTCTAGCGCCTCCCACCGCCAAACCGTCGTCCGGCCGACTCCACACCGGTGTTTTGCGTGTGCAAATTGGTGGGCCCACTGGGATTCGAACCCAGAACCAAAGGATTCAAGTTAGCGCATCTTTCGATGCTCCTCGGACTATGTCTTCACCCACGGCGTGACCGTTGCGGGTGTCGGGGGTTGTTGCGGTGATTAAGAGGACTGAACCTCTCCGCTAGTCTCTACACCTTCCTGCGGTGCACCGCAGGCTCGGCTCGGCGTTGCCATGCCCCGAAAGGGCGAAGGGTCCACCGAATTTCCCCAAATCCCAGCGGCAGTTTCCCAACCGCTGGCACCAATTGATGAGTCCTCTGCTCTAACCGTTGAGCTATAGGCCCGTTTTACCAAAGAACCGCGCGAGGCTGCGGGGGCGTCCGCGTTGGAGCAAGTGCGCTGTGTTCGCCCGGTGAAGAATCTGCGGAGCGCCGGCCCATCGCACCTGCACCCGCAGAAAAAGGCGGAAAATCATGATTCGCACCACGGTGTTCGTCGGTTAAGCGTTCGGCCTGCTCTGAGCCCGATACCGAAGAACAATTTCCCTATGAAAACCTGCCTGTATTCGTGCCTTGTGCTGATCACGGCGGGTTTAGCAGCGGCGGCGGAGAGTGTGGTGGTGTTTGAGGCGGAGGCGGCGCGGCTCAACCCGACGCGCGTCGAAGTCGTCGCCCAAGATTCGTTTCGTGGGCAGCAGGGCGTCGCGTTGAAACCGGGTTTGTCGTCCGCGGTCGAGGGGACGGATCGCGAGCCTGACCTCGTGTTTGCTGTCACCGCGCCGGCGGCCGGGCGCTACAGCCTGAGCACTTACGCGGCCACGGATGCACTCGGCGCCGAGCAGATGCGCAAGGCGAAGACGAAGTTCGAATCGCTGTTTCTGCGTCTTCAAATTGGCAGCCAACGCCCCACGCGCCGCGTCGTGTTCGTGCCGTGGGGCGATCCGAAGTTGTGTCTGCAACACCTCGGGAATTTCGAACTCGCCGCCGGCGCGCAGGAGATTCGCTGCTGGCTGCCGCCGGGCGTGCGGCTGGATCGGCTGGAGGTGCGGCCTTATCGGCCGCCGGTGGTGCCGGAGGCGGCGGTGAACTATCAGCCCACCGTCGTGCCGCCCGCGGCGCATCCGCGTCTCTGGGTCGATGCGGCTTCGCTCGCGCAGGTGCGGGCCAATCGGCTGCATCCGGAAAACAAACCCGCGTGGGATCGTGTGCAGGCGCTCGCGAAGAAGCCGTTCGCGTTTGCGGCGGCTGGTGATCGCGAGGTGGCCTACAACACACCGCTCGAACAGGCGGCGGTCGCGAAGGCGTTTTGTTTTCTCATGGAGAGCGAGCCGAAGGTTGGCCGGGAGGCCGTTGACCTGTTGCTCGCTTATCTGCCGCGGGTCGAATTCGGCAATCTCCTCGATATCACGCGCGAGATCGGCGCGGCGATTTACGCGGGCTCGTGCGTTTACGACTGGTGCTACGGTATCCTGACCGCCGATGAGCGTGAAATATTGCGGCGTCACCTCATGCGGCTCGCCGAGGAGATGGAGTGCGGGTGGCCGCCGTTCAAACTGAGCATCATCAATGGCCACGGCAACGAGGCCGTGATCAACCGCGACCTGCTCGCGCTGTCCATCGCGCTCTACAACGAGGACCCGCGGCCGTATCAGTATTGCAGTTATGCCGTGCTGGAGCA
>Ga0075163_10013962_pt1 | contig 10386 bp, 7 predicted proteins | sample JI1023141ADNA_FD_71478 | JGI IMG/M metagenome (GOLD analysis project Ga0075163, IMG submission 71478) | Wastewater effluent complex algal communities from Wisconsin, to seasonally profile nutrient transformation and Carbon sequestration -... | ecosystem: Engineered > WWTP > Effluent > Algae... | reverse complement strand
ACTTTAAGGTAGAATACCGCTACAACAAACGACTTTCTGCTTGGACACAGTTTAACAATGCCTTTGCCCTAAAATATCAGCGTTGGGGAGGATATAACAATCAGCAATTCCTAGCCATGCTCGGTGCGACTTACGCATTTTAGAACAAATGTTCAAGATTCAAAGTGTTAACAGCGTGACAGTCACAGGGTAAGCAATATTCTCAAAAATCATATCGGATAACGACCGTTTTTTTGTTGAAAAAACACACAAGAAAACGGTCGTTTTTTTTGTATCTATAGGCGCCTTTTATGTTTCGATTGAAAGCCCCGTCATTCCTAGGCTCCGAACATGTTTATTCTTTGTGAAAAATTGTTGATTTTCATCGAGTTTTTTTACCACAAAAACCACCAGACTTCACTACATTTGTAATCCAATGAAAGAGGCTGTTTCTGACAGCCTTTTTTGTGGATATTACCTTTTAAAATTCTATAAAATCGTGGCAGAAGAAAGTCTGATTATGAGTGAAGAAACCAAAGTAACAACCCCACCAAGTTATACCGCTGACAATATTCAAAGCCTTGAGGGCATGGAGCACGTGCGTATGCGCCCATCCATGTATATCGGCGACACCGGTGTTCGTGGCCTTCACCACCTTGTTTATGAAGTCGTGGACAATTCCATCGACGAGGCATTGGCCGGCTATTGCGACACCGTTTATGTGACCATCAATGAGGACAATTCCGTCACAGTTTCGGATAATGGCCGTGGTATTCCTGTTGACATGCACAAAAAAGAAGGCGTGTCCGCATTGCAAGTGGTAATGACCAAAATTGGTGCTGGTGGTAAATTCGACAAAGGCTCTTACAAAGTGTCTGGTGGTCTGCATGGCGTTGGTGTGAGCTGTGTAAACGCACTCTCAACTCACCTTCGCGCTGAAGTTCATCGCGATGGTAAAATTTGGGAACAGGAATACAGCATCGGTAAACCGCTTTATCCGGCCCGAGAAGTTGGTCCTACCGACAAAAGAGGAACAACAGTTACCTTCAAGCCTGATACAAGCATATTCGATGTCTCTGAATACAATTTCGTGACATTGGCAAGTCGCCTTCGTGAGTTGGCATTCCTCAACAAAGGAATCAATCTCACCCTCACCGACAAACGCAACCTTGACGAAAACGGAGCCCCAAAAGCAGAAAACTTCTTTTCTAAGGAAGGTTTGGTGGAATTCGTGAGATACCTTGATGAAACAAGACCTCCGATCATCCAAAAAATCATACACATGGAACGCACCGACGGAGAAATTCCGGTGGAAGTGGCCATGATTTACAACGATTCATTCAACGAGAACATCCACTCGTATGTCAACAATATCAATACGCACGAAGGTGGTACACACCTCAGCGGTTTCCGTCGCGGATTGACAGCGACGCTCAAGAACTACGCTGAAAAAAGCGGAATGCTTGAAAAACTCAAAATCGAAATTTCAGCTGACGACTTCCGCGAAGGATTAACAGCTGTAGTTTCGGTGAAAGTGGCCGAGCCACAATTCGAAGGACAGACCAAAACAAAACTCGGTAACCGCGAAGCAGATGCTCCGGTTTCACAAGTTGTTCGCGAAATGCTCGAGGCATATCTCGAAGAAAACCCGCAAGACGCTAAGCAGATCGTGAACAAAGTTGTTCTCGCCGCACAAGCTCGTCATGCAGCGAAAAAAGCGCGCGAACTCGTGCAACGCAAAGGTGTTGGCGGTGGTGGTGGTCTTCCCGGCAAACTCGCCGACTGCGCAGAAAAAGATCCACGCAAATCAGAACTATTCCTCGTAGAGGGTGACTCTGCAGGTGGCACCGCCAAACAAGGTCGAGATAGGAACTATCAAGCCATTCTTCCACTCAGAGGTAAAATCCTGAACGTAGAAAAAGCGATGCAGCACAAAATCTTCGAAAACGAAGAAATTCGCAACATGTATACGGCACTTGGTGTATCTATAGGAACAGAAGACGACAGCAAAGCGCTGAATCTTACAAAACTTCGTTACCACAAGATCGTAATCATGTGTGATGCTGATATCGACGGTAGTCACATCGAAACACTCATCTTGACGTTCTACTTCCGTCACATGAAAGAACTCATTGAAAAAGGTCACATTTATATTGCTACACCGCCACTTTACCTTGTAAAGCGCGGCAGCAAAGCTGAATATGCCTGGAATGAAGAACAAAGGGATGCATTAATTGCTGAAATGAAAGGCAACTCCGACGCCAATGTGAATGTTCAACGCTACAAGGGTCTTGGTGAGATGAATGCCGATCAACTTTGGGAAACAACCATGAATCCGGCTCACCGCACACTGCGTCAGGTAACAATAGAAAACGCTGCTGAATGCGACCACATCTTCTCTATGTTGATGGGAGATGAAGTTCCGCCACGTCGCGCTTTCATTGAAGCCAATGCTAAATATGCTAAAATCGACGCATAGTCGAAAGTTCAATAAAATCAAAAGGCGCGTAACACGCGCCTTTTTTTATTGCCATAAAGAATTTCTTTCATCAAGATTGTTCTGCAGCCTGCTATTCTTCAACGAACTCCCTGCCTTTGACATTGAGCACACTTGTGTATTTTTTAAGTGAACGAAGTACGATAAAAATTATGAACGCTGCTGCAAGCGCAAACATCCAAAATGAAGACAAAGCATCGCGCCAGCCCGCCACACCAAAATGAAAATAATTTTTCATCATTTCTAACAACGCAAAAGAAATGAAGATTGCGAAAAATCCATTGTATTCTCGCTTCAACACGTTCTTCATGGAGAACTCAACCCCTGAAGATTTCCATTTGCCAAGTTTTGGCCAGAAAGCAGGCACACCAGCTGCCCAATTCAAATAAACCTGACCGAATTTTTTGCGAAGAAAATATTCCTCAGCAAACATGATCCTTTCATAATACAGCCAAAAAAGCAGTGAACATACCAGTGTAAACCACCAGTTTCCAACGAAAATAATTATGCCCAACCACATGAAATAATTACCGAGATACAAAGGATGACGCACCGCTGAATAAATGCCCTTAGTGTTTAACACCTCTGCCACTTGACCTTCTTTAGTATTGCGACCACTTGTGCCTTTTGGTGTGTAGCCAATCGTAATTGCCCTTATCAATTGCCCAAAGAGCGACACGCCAAGACAGCCCGCAGCCCATTTCATTTCATAATAAGGAATGTCGTTATCAGCGCGAAAAACGATGACCAACGCCGCAAGCACATAGAGTGCAAGCGGAAGAAAACTTCTCCAGCGAAAAAGCCAATTGCCGGATTTATCAAACTCTTCTATTAATGCCATATTGACGGCGAAGATGATACAGAAGTTTTAAGTGGCAAAAAGAAAACGACAAATGTTGGATTAACTCACAACAATTTTTCACGGATGGCTTTGCTCACAGCCTCTCCAAGTGAATGCACATGCAGTTTATCGTAAATTTTGCGAATATGAGAATTCACGGTGTGGAATGAAATGTGTTCTCTATCAGCAATCATTTTATAGCTTAGACCATCTACCAATAAAGCCAGAATGACCTTTTCTCTATCCGTCAAAGCATATTGGTTCGATTCAGGCTTTTGGGTTTGAAAAAACTTCAGCACTTTCATGGCCATGTTTGGCGACATTGGCGCACCACCCTCAGCAGCTTCGCGAATGGATTGAATAATTTTTTCAGGATCCATCTTCTTCAGCAAATAACCCGAAGCGCCAGCACTAATGCTCTCGAACAAATTATCGTCGTCTTCGAATACAGTTTGCATAAGAACGATAGTTTCTGGATACATTGACTTGATAAGCCGAACACCCTCTATTCCATTCATACCAGGCATTTCAATATCCATCAGCACCACATCGGGCTTGCATTTTTCAATATCCTTCAGAACATTAACACAATCGACAAATTGGCCAACGCATAAAAGGTCATCGTGCATTTCAATGAGATAGCCCAGGCTTTCCCTTCTATCTTTATTGTCGTCAAATATGGCTATTCTCGTTTGCAAATTTTTCAGTGTGTGCTTTCGTCAGCAAATGGACAAATTAAATTGGGTGTATGCTATCACTAATTTTCGCTATATCCAAGTTGATCTTGATTGTAGTTCCTCTGCCATGATGAGAAGAAATATGGATGTTTCCACCAAGCGCGCGCGTTCTATTGGTCATATTCACCAAACCATTTCCATGCTGCGCCTCCATGACATTAAAACCTTTGCCATTGTCAGATATTTCAAGAATCAACTCGCCGTTCGAAGTTTCCACAGAAATGACAACCTTGTCGCAGCCACTATACTTGGCGATATTGTTAACCGCCTCTTTAAAGATAAGGTAAAGATTTCGACGCGACAATAAGTTGATCGACATATTCTCCGCCTTTGGATTAATGTCATAATCAACATTGATATCAATTGGGCTTAAAAATTCTGAACCATAAGTTTTCATCCTCAAAACAAGGCTTTGCATATTGTCATTCTTCGGATTAATACTCCACACGATATCACTCATCCGTTCCATCATGCCAGAACTGCTCACGTTGATCTTCTCCAAAAGCTTCAGCGTTTCTTCTGGATCCTGACTATGTTTTTTCACAGCCGCGCCGCTATAAATACGAATACTCGACAATGACGCGCCAATGTCATCATGCAAATCAGATGCGATCCTGTTTCGCTCCGCATATACAGCTTCAATTCTGTTTGCAACTGATTTCAGTTCGATTTCATTTTCCTTAGTTCTCATTTCTTCATTGAAATGAAGTGCCGCGATTCTTTGCCTTTGGCGGAAAAAAATAAAAATGCCACCAAGCAGAAACGCCAGAAGAATAACAACAACAGCTAATGCAAGATTGGTCCTTTTTCTCAGTTCAATTTCCTTCTTTTGAGCATCATCCAACTTATCAGCCACAACAAGCCTTTGGTTCTTTTCGTAATAATCCTTCAAAATTGCTATGCGTTGAGTTTGTTGTTTTTCACCGAGATTTTTCTGCAACTCCTTCCATTCTCTTAATAATTCCGCACCTAGCAATATATCATGAAGACTACCACACATGTCAGTTGCTTCCTCCAGAAACAACACACGCGAGAAATCTGTGTTTAAAGAATTATCATTTTCTATTCTTCCTTGTTCCAACCAATAGTAAACCTCCTTTGGCATATTCTTGCCGTTGGCCACCTTCATGAGAGTGATACAACAGGTTTGCACAATATCGCGATGAGGAGAATCCTTCACCAAGTTCAATCCCGACAAAGCGTATTTGTATGCGCTATCCAGTTCGTTCTTGATCAACCAAGATTCCGCAATGTTCCAATTTGCTATTGCAAGACCACGATCCTTTTTCTTGCGTGCCGCCTCAGGCATGGATAATTGCGCATAATAAAAAACACTATCAGGCATGTTTAGCTTCAAATAACATTCTGCAAGATTTCCATAGGCGTGATATTGAAAAGCGAGATAGGAGTTTGTATGATCAGACGGTATTAAAGAAAGACCAAGGCGAAAATGATCAATCGCTTCATTGTTGCGGCCCATATTCATCAAAAACAAGCCGTACAAATTTTCAGCATTGCCAATTAGGGTGTCGTTGCGAAGTCTTCTGGCAATGTCAAGAGCGCGCATCGTACTATTTAAGCCTTGTTCGAAAAGGGCATTGTAGTACATATTCTCAGCTTCAAATGCGAGAAGATAATAGAGTTCAGTTTCGCTAACCGGTGCACCTGTTTGTGAAAAAGCCTTACTAATTTCATATTCAGCGGAATCATAACTGCTTCTATCCATGTAATCAGCCGCACGTTTCAGTGAACTTTCAACACTAGAAGACAATCCTACAGGGATTTTCTGAGCCAATACATCCGCTTGCACCGCAGCAAGCAAAAAACCAAGTAAGATATAATTTAAAAATTTTTGCATCGACGCTGCAAATTAAGGACACTTCTAATAACCTCTCTCATCAATCATCTAAATTTAAAGACTGATATATTGTTCGCATAGTATGACATGTAATTATTGAACAGAACTTTTCATAAGGAATTTGTTTTTGTCTGGCTGTTCTCTGATATTTACATCACCTGATGAGGATACTACTTTCCATATCGATGTTTTTCTGCTGTTTGAGTTATTACTCGCAGACAGAACTTACTATTTCTGGCCACATTACGGATGCAGAAACAGGAGAACCAATTCAACGCTGTTTTGTGGAGTTAGCAGACACTTCAATTAGCATCGAATCAGATGAAAAAGGATTTTATCGCCTCCGTTTGTCCGCACCTATTAGTTCTTATAAAATAAAGTTCACGGCGCTGAATTATGAAGATTATGAAATAGGTCCTAAAAAAGGAATTGGTATAGGCGAAAAAAGAAATGATCAGTTCAATGTGACATTGCAATTTGCCAGTTATTTACTTAAAGATATCACCATAAGTTCAGCACCCGATACCGTATGGGGAGATGAAGAGCTGAACGTTGCTGATTTTGCTTTTCATGGCAACAATACAATTCTCCTTGTGTATGAATATGAGCAACGTTGGAAAAAACAGGAAGAAAGCAAAATCACTTTGTTTGCCGGATGTCGGCTCATTCTTCTTGATCACCGCGGCAATGAGCTTAGCAGGGTGCTTATTCCAGAGTATGCAGTCTCGTTATACACCGACTTCCCTGATGAAACCTTCTTAATCGGCAGAGAAAACAAATATTACATCGACACAACTGATGATATCCTTTCGCTAATTAAAATTGAATCTGAAGAATTCGTTAATAATATTAAACCTGTGATTGAGCGCAAAGGGAATCTCCTTTGTCTTTCAAGCTACAACAAAGACTTTCCGCAATTCGATTATTCAATACTCAACCGAGCAGATTCATCATACAAACAACTTCATCGCATATGTGATGAAGCGCAGATGACTATGTTTCGAAGTGAATACAAATATCTAGGTCCAAAAGAAAAGCTTGAAGCATTTCGGTTTGAAGTTAACACTGGCATCGACAAAGAAATTGTAGCCGGATTTATGACCGGGTATCCCAACTCGATCTACTACGAACCGCTAAATACGCCTCTTTTTTGCAGCAACGACACACTCAATATTTTCGATCACGTTCATCACAAAATACATAGATACACATGGGATTGCGAGAAAGTGGATAGCTCTTCGATCGGCTATCATCAAAGAAAAAAACCAGAGAAGTGGTGCGAAAAAATTTATCGTGACCATACCTCAGGGTCATTCTATACCGCATTTCAAAAAAATGGATTTATCACACTAGAAAAAATTGATGTGCGCAGTGGTGATGTGAAAAAGAAGACCGATCTTACGTACCAATATGTAGAAAAAATCGCTGTAAAAAAAGGCTACGTTTACTATATCTATCGACCTTTTGAAAGTTCGCAAAACAGATTTTTGTATAAGGAATTTCTCAATTGAATAGAGTCATGATTGAAATCAATCCATGATGATTGCGTTTTAATTACCTTCGTGGAAATTAACCGAAATGAAACTGTTACCTTCCTTGGCGCTTTTGTGCTTTTCAATCATTGTTACCAATGTAAATTCTCAAACAGAAGGCTCGGCGTTCACACTCACTGGCATGGGCGCAGCAACTCCATTCGCTCGCGACTATCAAACATTAGGAATTAACCCTGGAAATCTTGACATCACGCCCGAATACGATCATTACGGAACACTTGGAATTTCTGAAGGTGCGTTCTCAATATATTCTGAACTGTTAACTAAACCGGAACTTCGCCAGAACATTTTTCGGGAAGATATCAAAGAATTTTCGCAATCCCAGCAACGTGATTTGGCCATAGAGTTTGCAAAATCTGACAACGCAATCGACGTTGATATTATGTCATTTGGTTTTTCAATGCATACTGAAAAGTCCGGAACGTTTGCCTTCTCAACACGCGATAGGATTGACTTTTATAGCAAACTCGGGTCAACAGTTTCGGAACTTGTTTGGCTCGGTTACAACGCTTCGTACTTCGACTCACTCGTTGTGAACATCGGTAATGGTCAGTACGATACTATTCCAAATACAACGGACATTGATCCGAGCAAACTTGATATTGTGAGCGGCTTCACTAATCTCGCGAACGCGCAATCTCTGTCGGAATTACTGCAGGGTACTAAAGTCGGTTTTTCATGGTTCAGAGAATTTAGTTTAGGCTATGGAAAAAGAATACTACGCACCACAGATATGGAAATCCATGGTGGTCTAGGCTTCAAAATTCTTGTAGGTCAAGGCATGATGGAAATTGAGGGAGCAGGCGGCACAGCTCAGGCATTTAGCGCATTGTCGCCACTCTTTAATGTCGACTTTGACGGTGCAGAAGAACAAAACCCATCATATCTCGGCAAAGAAGCGCCACCACTCCAACCGGTTGGATTTGGCTTTGGCGTGGATCTCGGCGCTACAGTTATTTATAAAAAGAACTTTATCCTGAGCGCTGCAGTCAACGACATTGGTTCTATCAAATGGGACGGTAACCTTTACAAACTGAAGGACATTCAGTTGTTGGATTTTGAAAATAGCGGATTAGAAAGTGCAGACATCATGGAACAAGTCGATCAACTAAACGGCAGCAATGGTTTACTCTCATGGCAAGGCGAAACAATCCGTGTTACTAAGCTTCCAACTACCATGCGACTTGGACTTGGATACGATAATGTAGAGCTGTTTAAAGTCGGCATCGAGTTGGTTGCGCCGCTTTCAGATGACCTTACGAACATTCAATCAGCAGCGATTGCAGTTGGAGGTGAAATCAGACCATTGCCATGGCTTCATTTACAAGCAGGATATACACAAGGCGGCAATTACGGATCGAAAATTCCTTTGGGAATTTATTTTACGATAGGCAGCGGAACTTATGAGTTCGGAATAGCATCTCGCGATGCATTGACATTCTTCCGCGACAACGACCCAACGATATCGATGGCTTTTGGTTTTTTGCGTTTTAGATTTTAGAAGTATTAATTTGTTCTATAAATGTTGAGTAGTAAGCGCATTTAAAAATCCCTTATTACTTAACAGTTTTTGAGAAAGTCTGCCGCAATGAATGATGATGACTCACGTTCAATTCGAAATGCTCACTAAATATGGAAGTTCGTAAAACCCTCGCCTACTTTTTTTCAGGAATTGTTTTGCTCATTGGAGCATTCTCCTTAGCCGCAATATGGGAAATCCTACCATGGAGTTTTATTGAAAAGTACGCAGGCAAAATCTTTCAATCCTTCGCAGTCATGGGCATTTGCTCCATTGTTTTGTATCTCATTCAAATGACACTCTCGAAAAGAGCAGCATCAAATAACTGAGCATGTCAGAACTAAACTAAGCCACGAATGTTTATTCATATATCTCAAGCAATGAAAATTTTCCTTTCGCTCTTTTGTATCCTTGCCGTGTATTCATGCGCAAGAACAAACAACAACGCTTCAGACAAAAAATTTGAATTTAGCAAAATGATTTCGGACACTACAAACACTTCGCAAGACACTATTGAAACGGCCACTTTTGGCGCTGGTTGCTTTTGGTGTGTTGAAGCAATATTTCAGAATGTCAATGGCGTCAGCAAAGTTGTGAGCGGCTACAGCGGTGGACAAATTAAAAATCCATCCTACAAAGAAGTATGCATGGGCACCACTGGACACGCTGAAGTTTGTCAGGTAACTTTTGACCCACGCGTCGTTTCATTTTCTGAATTACTTGAAATATTTTTCGGAACGCACGACCCAACAACTCTCAACAGACAAGGCGCTGACGTTGGAACACAATACAGGTCGGCGGTTTTTTATCATTCTGAAAAACAAAAATCACTTGCTGATTTGGCAATCAAAGCTGGCAATGAAAGTGGCAACTGGTCCGATCCACTCGTCACCGAAGTAACAGCCTTCAGTTCGTTCTACCCTGCTGAAGATTACCACAACGATTACTTCAATCTTCACGGTGAACAACCGTATTGTCAAATGGTGATAAGACCTAAGGTTGACAAATTCAAGAAGAAATTTTCTGAATACATGAAAACGGCGAAGTAAGATTACTTCACCTTTCTTGCCGGTCTTATAACGATTTCACTTATCACAGAATTTTCAGGTGCTTCAATAGCATGCCCAATTTGCGCGGCAACAGCCTCGGGCGATAATCCTCCTGCGAAATAATCCTTGTACTCCTCCAGCATTTTGGGATTTGTTGTTACATCTATGAATGGCGTATTAACAGATCCAGGACTGATTGTCGTAACACGAATTTTATCAGGCAATTCAAGACGAAGTGCTTCACTTATTGCAAAAACCGCATGCTTCGTTGCGCAGTAGACTCCTGTGTTTACAAAAACATGATGTGACGCCACCGAACCGACATTAATTACTTGCCCGTGACTAGCAATCAA
>Ga0075163_10013960_pt1 | contig 10387 bp, 9 predicted proteins | sample JI1023141ADNA_FD_71478 | JGI IMG/M metagenome (GOLD analysis project Ga0075163, IMG submission 71478) | Wastewater effluent complex algal communities from Wisconsin, to seasonally profile nutrient transformation and Carbon sequestration -... | ecosystem: Engineered > WWTP > Effluent > Algae... | reverse complement strand
CATCACCACCGCCGGTAGATATTGCGATACGGCGTATCGGCTTGGTGTGCATACGCGAGGCTAACTGAAAAGCGCCTCAGGTCGAATTAAATCAAAGCGCCGAATACTTTTGCGCGAATCTCGTCCACCGATCCAACGCCTTCGACGCGACGATATTTTGGCGCGACAGCCTCGCCGGTTTTTGCCCAGGCTTGGTAATAAGTAATCAAGGGCGAAGTTTGCGAATGGTAAATTTCCAGACGCTTACTGACCGTCTCGACTTCGTCATCTTTGCGTTGAATTAAATCCTCGCCGGTGACATCGTCTTTGCCTTCAACTTTTGGCGGATTAAATTTAATGTGATAGGTGCGCCCCGAACCAAGATGTACGCGTCGGCCGCTCATGCGGGTCACAATTTCGCTATCGGCAACGGCGATTTCCAACACGTAATCGACACCAACACCGGCTGTCTTGAGTGCTTCGGCTTGTACGATCGTGCGCGGAAAACCATCGAGCAAATAGCCCTTGGCACAATCCGCTGCGGTCATTCGCTCTTTCACTAATCCAATGATGATGTCATCGGATACCAAACCACCGGCATCCATAATTTTTTTTGCCGCGATGCCCAGCGGGGTGCCCGCTTTGACTGCCGCACGCAACATATCACCGGTCGAGATTTGCGGAATACCGAATTTCTCGGTAATGAAACCGGCTTGCGTGCCTTTACCCGCGCCGGGGGGGCCGAGAAGAATGAGTCGCATAGTTGCTCCAAAAATTTTTGCTGCGTAGGAAGGGATTGCTAATCGTTTGGTCGATTGTAAATCGCAAATTACACAAACAACGTCAAGGCGAAAAACTATCGTGCAGCGAAAACTCTCCTTACCCGCGCTAAATCCTCCGGCGTATCCACTCCCGCCGCTGGCGCATGGTCGCAATTGACGACTTGAATCGGAAAACCATGCCATAGCGCACGAAGTTGTTCCAGCGATTCCCACTGCTCCATTGGCGATGGGCTGAGCGCGTGATACTGCTTGAGAAAGGAAACTCGATAGGCATAGATGCCGATGTGGCGCTTTGGCGCGAATCCGGTCGGAAATGCCTGTGATGGGTTGGTAAATGAGCTTGCAAACGCATCGCGCGCCCAAGGAATCGGTGCACGCGAAAAATACATCGCACGGCCGTCTTTGTCGCTCACCACCTTTACCACATTAGGATTGAAAAAATCTCCTGCGACGTGCAAGTCGTGCGCGGCGGTGGCTATTGCCGCAGTTGGATTATCTTGCAAGGCTTGCGCCACCGCGATAACCAATGATGGCTCAATGAGCGGCTCATCACCTTGCACATTCACCACGATGGCATCGTCTGGCCAGCCTAGATTCGTCGCTACTTCGGCCAAACGGTCGGTACCACTTTGGTGATCGACTGCGGTGAGCATGGCGCGATGAGCATGCGCTTCAACCACCGCCTTTACGCGCGCATCATCGGTGGCAACCCAGGTCTCAATCGCACCACAATCCTTAACCGCTTCGACTACCCGCACCACCATGGCTTTGCCGCCTATATCGGCCAGCGGTTTGGCGGGCAAGCGCGTGGAAGCATAACGCGCCGGTATGACGATGCGAAACGCCATCAGGACTCATCCGCACCTAAAGTTCGTGCCTGATCTTCCAGCATCACCGGAATATCATCCTTGATCGCGTAGGCCAAACGGCAGCCAGTGCAGACCAATTCGGAGGCCGATTTCCGGTAGTCCAAAGGGGCTTTGCAAATCGGGCAAACCAGTATTTCAAGAAGGCGGGAATCCACGATTTTTCTCCATAAGTTTCGCCACAATATAGTCGGCAAGGCTGGGCGCTAGGACCGCATCAATCGGCAAAATCCAAACCGGCAAATTTACCTTTAAGTGCGCCAATTTTACGGCATCCTTTTCAGTGGTCAGGATTGCGTCACCGTCAAAATCTATGTCTTCGGCGGTGTAGCGATGATGGTCGGGGAAGGCGTGATTAACCGCCTCAATGCCAAGACTTCTAAGCTGATTGAAGAAGCGTTCCGGTGCGCCGATGCCCGCAACAGCGTGAACTTCTTTGTCGTGCCAGTTGGTGCTGGTGACACGCCGCCGGGCATCATCGATTGCGTAGAAATCACCAGCATTCATCGTCATCTGAAAAAACGGCACTGCAGCACAATCGCATGGCGGCACACTCACCCCATTGCCGACAATCGCGTCAACCTCTTGCAATCGCCGCGCAGTCTCACGTAGTGGTCCGGCCGGTAGTAACCATCCATTCATGAAACCGCGTTCATCGACCACCATGACTTCTAAAGTTCGAGGCAACGCATAGTGTTGCAAGCCATCGTCACTAATAATCAGCGTTGTCAGCGGCGCAATCTCCAACAATCTACGTGCAGCTTGGACGCGATCAGTACCAACAACCACCGGACAATTTGCGCGACGACGAATCAGCAAAGGTTCATCGCCGACTTGTGCCGCGTTGTCATCAGCGTGCACCTCACCGCCCTGCCCCACCCCGCCATAGCCACGCGAAATCACGCCAGGGTGATGGCCGCGCGCTTTGAGTTGCTCGACTAAATGAATCACCAAGGGTGTCTTGCCCACGCCGCCCACGGTGATGTTACCTACGACGACAACCGGAACCGGCAATGTCGCAATACGAAAAATACCGGCTGAATAAGCCCAACGACGAATCGAAGCCAGGCAAAAAAATACTGCCGCCAAAGGCAGCAGCGATATTGCCAATGCGCCGCGCTTGGACCACGCCGCGAGCATAGTTTTCTCAGCGCGTGGGATTTTGCGTGGCAAAAGAAATATGCGATAAGCCCGCGACCTGCGCCGCTTGCATCACATCAATCACGCCTTGATGCGGCGTCTTGGCATCGGCATTGATAATCACCACCGGCTCCTTGCTACCTGCACCACCGATATGCCGCGATAGAGCAGCGGCGATGACGGAAATCTCTCGTCCGGAGACCGTGACTTTGTTGACCAGTACATCACCCGACGCGGTGATAACTACATTGATTTCGTTAGCTTGCTCAGGCGTCTGGCTGGTGTCGGCGGTTGGTAGGTTGATTTCAAGCCCCGAGAACTTGGAGTAAGTCGTCGTCACCATCAGAAAAATCAAGATCACTAAAAGCACATCAATCATCGGAATCAGATTAATTTCGAGCTCTTCGCGGGCACGTCCTCGTTGAAAGTTCATGGCAGCACCTTTAGACGCTAAACGCGCTCGCCATGCACGGTATCAACCAATCGGATTGCTTGACGTTCCATCTCGACCAGCATCCCATCGACCACAGCACGGAAATGTCGATACGCAATCATGCTTGGAATGGCGATGATTAACCCAAAGCCAGTGTTGTACAAAGCCACCGAGATGCCGTGCGCCAATGCTTGCGGATTGCCTGCTCCTGTGGCTGCACCAAAAATTTCGATCATGCCGACAATTGTGCCGAACAATCCCATCAGCGGCGATACAGACGCGATTGTGCCGAGCGTCGTGAGGAATCGCTCAAGGTCATGACCCACGCCGCGCCCTGCCTCTTCAATGGACTCCTTCATCAGTTCGCGAGAACTTTTAACATTGCGCATCCCCGCCGCCAGCACTTTGCCCAAGGGTGAATGCTGCTCCAGTCGTGTCAGCATCGCCGGCGTAACGCCACTTTGTCGATACTCATTGACGACGCTTATCACCAAACCCTCAGGCACGATATTCGTCGCGCGCAAGGCGCTGGCGCGCTCAATGATGAGTGCCACCGCGACCACGGAAGCAACGAGTAAAAACCAGATTGGCCAGCCAGCGGCCTGAATGATAGAGAACACGAATTTGGCTCCAAGCAAAACAACGATAGAGCCACTTTAACGGGGTCGAGCCGAATCAGCAATGTTAAACAAGCACCGGAAATGGGGTCTAAGCAAGCTCAATTGTTAGCGGATGTTCAATTTTGCCGACCAATTGCAATTCATATGTATACTATTTTGTTTACATATCAACAAATCTCAGGCATATTTGCGGCCTGAACTTTTTGCAACCAAAGTCCGTGAAATCCACGCCGCTAATTCTCGCTGCTTGCTTGGTTGCCTTCTTCTCGACAGTTGGCGCCGCACTCCCTTATCCGATCTTGGCACCCCTATTTGCTGCGGAAGCGACCAACAATCTCAATCATTTTTGGGGTCTGCCGCCAAAATTGTTGCTGGGATTTGCATTGGCGATTAACCCGCTGGGTTTGTTGATAGGCGCGACTTTACTGGGGCCGTTGTCCGACCGATATGGGCGCCGACCACTGCTGCTCAGTACCTCACTAGCCGCCGCCGTGGGGCATGCGATTACCGCATCGGCGCTAATAATTCAGTCCTATCCGCTATTTGTCGTCGCGCGTTTCGCTACTGGATTGATGGAGGGCAATGACAGCGTAGCGCGTGCCATGTTGGCCGACAACTTGGTAGGCAATGAACGGGTGCAGGCCTTGTCCTGGCTGAATAGTTCGCTGTATTTGGGTTGGTTGGCCGGGCCGCTGATTGCCGCATTGAGTGTGGGTTGGGGCATGACCGTGCCGTTTTGGATTGCCGCCATCGCCCTGCTGGTGACATTTGTTGTTACAGCACTCGTCGTACCGCGCCAATCACCCAGCCACATCGCTGCAACCACCGGCTGGTGGCATGTCGTGCAAAATCAGCACGCTTTGAAATTGCTCACGCACCCAGAATTGCTAGCTTTGTTCTACATTCAATTGGCATTGACCTGCGGTATCACTGCTTTTTATGAGTTCTACCCGCTTTGGTTGGTCGAAGTTGCAGGGTTTAACGCGCAAGGGATTGCGTGGACAACCGCTGCGTTGTGTGGCGTTATGGCAGTAGCATCGATATTCGCCGGAAGAATTCATCGCCAAGAACCGCTCAAAACAGCGAGTATGTTTGCCGTCCTGATCGCCGCGACGATAGCCACAGTTGGACTCGGCAACGCCACCATCGGCATCGTGGCAATTGTGCTGTTTGGTATCCCGAACGCCGGTTACAGCGCGATGATGCCCGCTTGGAGTGCCGAGCGATTCGGTCATCTCGGTCAAGGCGCAGTTATGGGTTTGCTGTCGACGATTTTTTGCCTTGCCAATATCCTGATGGCCTTGGCAGGTGCAGTGCTTACGCTCATCGACACACGCTTGATTTTGCTGCTCGGTGCAGTGCTATCCGCTTCAGCGGCTTGGCGTATCAGACAGTGGAATCTTCCAATAAGTTCGCCAAGTTCCCCGACGACAGAACCGAGATCGACATGAATACCGCCGATCATGTTTTATTCCTACTCAAAACGGGCGGCGTTCAAACCGCGCAGCAACTGGCCGAAAAATTGCTGCTCACCTCAATGGGCGTGCGCCGTCACCTCGAAGCGGCAAGCAAAGCCGGTTTTGTGGGGAGCGAAGATCGTGCTGACAAAGTCGGTCGCCCAGCGCGCTATTGGCGGCTGACCGACTCCGGACATGCGCGCTTTCCTGATCGCCACTCAACACTCACTGTCGAGTTAATTTCAAGCGTGCGCGAAGTGTTCGGACAAAGCGGCCTAGACAAATTAATTAACGCACGTGAAGTGCAATGCGAAGCACAATATGAAGCCAAAATTGGTAGGAAAAAAAAGCTCAGTGAGCGTGTCGCAAAACTTGCTTTAGCACGCGATGAGGAAGGCTATATGGCTAAGGTCAAAGTCCAGAGCGACGGCAGCTTCTTGCTCATCGAAGACCACTGCCCCATCTGCGCCGCAGCTGCAGAATGTCAAAATTTTTGCCGCTCCGAACTCGCCGTTTTTCAGCGCGTGCTCGGCAGCGATTGCACAGTGAATCGTGTGGAACATTTGCTAACAGGTGCGCGGCGCTGTGTTTATGAAATTAAATTGATTGATAGATAGTATTTGATGATCGCATTCGACCGGGGTAGCGTAGATCGCCAGTTGGTGCTGACAACACGCTGTCACAATACAAAAGCCCCAATACAATAAAATTTGCTGCAACAAATTCACTTATTTTCCGCTCGACTTTGCGCCACAATCAATGAACTCACTCCCGCAAATCGTCTCCATCTCCGAACTCAATCGCCTTGCGCGCAACGCGTTGGAGCGGGAGATTCCTCTGTTGTGGGTGGCGGGTGAAATCTCGAATTTGACGCGGGCGGCGTCAGGTCATGTTTATTTCAACTTGAAAGATGATGGCGCCCAAGCACGTTGCGTGATATTTCGAGCGCGAGCGGGTTTGGTGCCCTGGGCGCTGGCGAACGGGCAGCAAGTAGAAGCGCGCGCACTGGTTTCGCTGTATGAGCCGCGTGGCGAATTCCAACTGAATATCGAGTCGATGCGGCGTGCTGGACTGGGCAAACTTTACGAAGCGTTTAGTCGGCTCAAGGCGGAACTGGAAGGCGAAGGTTTGTTCGCGCCGGAGCGCAAGCGCGCACTGCCGCGCTATCCACGTGCGATTGGTATTGTCAGTTCGTTGCAAGCGGCTGCTTTGCACGACGTGCTCACTGCCTTGTCACGTCGCGCACCCAATGTGCCAGTGTTTATTTATCCGACGGCGGTGCAAGGCGAAAGTGCACCAGCGATGATTTGCTCTGCACTAGACGCTGCGAATCAACATGCGCAGTGCGAGCTTTTGCTAGTGGTGCGTGGTGGTGGCAGTATTGAGGATTTGTGGGCATTCAACAATGAGGCAGTGGCGAGAGCGATTGTGGCTAGTCGTCTGCCGGTGATCGTCGGTGTAGGTCACGAAACCGATACGACAATTGCTGATTTTGTCGCCGACCAGCGCGCTGCAACGCCCACTGCTGCAGCTGAATTGGCGAGTGAAGCGTGGTTCTCGGCAGCGCGCCAGTTGGCCGAATTGCATAGCGCGATGCGTGCCACAATGGAACGTCGTTTGAACACCATGCGCCAGCGCGTCGACGAGGCGTCGCGCCGTTTGTTGCATCCCGCCACCCGTTTGCAGCGCGTGCATAACCAGCTGGCAATGTTGCGTCAACGCATGATCGCTGCTGGTCGGCGCCGATTGACTGCACAACAAGCACGATTAGCGTGCGCGTCAACGGCGCTAACCCACCTCAATCCCGAGGCGATTTTGCAGCGTGGATATTCGATTGTGGTGGCATCGCCATCGGGAAAAGTCGTCACCGCTGCGGAGCAAATCTTGCCAAATGACGCGGTCGTGTTGCGCTTTGCGACGGGTGCGGCGGACGCCAGGATAGAACGAACACGCAAGGAATGATCGCCTGCAGGCGCCTGAGTTTGGGTACCTTCGGCTATACTGAAGTTTAATTATTTTTCACTGGAGAAACATCATGGGCGCAATACTTCAATCACTTGGACGCACCGTTACGGCGGGCGTTGTTTTACTCATTGCACTCATCGCGCTGGTCGGTTCAGCCGATCACATGAGTCATGCTTGGGCGACCGTTTTCATGCGCTACTTGCATGTCATGTCGGGCGTAATGTGGATCGGTCTGCTGTGGTATTTCAATTTTGTGCAGATCCCTTCAATGCCGAAAATTCCTGATGAGCAAAAGCCTGCTATTGGCAAAGTCATTGCACCGACTGCCTTGTTTTGGTTCCGCTGGGCAGCACTTTCAACAGTGGTTACTGGACTCTTGGTGGCATCGATGAGCGGATATCTGGGCTTCGCATTGATGCTTGATGGTGGTTTCCGCGCCATCGGCATTGGTATGTGGTTAGCGCTAATTATGGCTTTCAATGTGTGGTTCATTATTTGGCCAAATCAGAAAAAGGCGCTGGGTATTGTAGTGGTTGAAGCCGCCGAGAAAGCTGCCGCTGCGCGTCTAGCGATGCTCACTTCACGCACCAATACCTTACTTTCCATCCCAATGTTGTTTTGCATGGTGGCACAGCAAAACGGTGGTTTGTAATTGGCAGCGCAAACACACTGCGCAAAATAAAAAAGCGGCTTAGGCCGCTTTTTTATTTTTCTGAATCCGATTAGCGTCTTGCGCATTGCTCACCGATATACGCGACCGCCGCATCGATCTGATCAACCAGAATCAAGCACAGATCCCCAGCTTGCAAACGCGCCAGCGCCGCGTCAATCGCAACGAATTCACCATTAATTTCCTCAATATGTGAAGTGCGTTTTGCACCTGCCAGGCCTTGCCGCAGCAGTGCGATCACCTCGCCATCCTCGCGCCCGCGTTGACAGGCATCCTGGTACAACAGCACGTCATCAAATGCCGCGCCAAGTATCTCGGTTTGTTGGCGTATGTCTTCATCGCGTCTATCGCCCGCACCACTAATCACCACGCTGCGACGCTTGGCGGGGATGGCCTCAATTGCCTTGGTTAGTGCAGCAATCGCATCGGGATTGTGGCCGTAATCGGCAATCAAGGTTGCGCCACGATAGTCAAACACATTGAAGCGCCCAGGCGCACTTGCTGCATCGCTAGTGAAAGTCGCCAAACCGGCGCGAATCACACTCCAATCCAAACCCAAGGCCCATGCAGCTCCAACAGAGGCCATCGCATTTTCGACTTGAAAACTGATCGTGCCCGCGCGCGTAATGGGAACGCCAGCGAGTGAAATGACAACTTCATTGCCACCCTGCGCGGCAACAATCTCATCGCCACTGACAAAAACAACTCGATGCCCGCGCGCACGATGTGCCGCCATCATCGGCAAATTTTGATCGGCGGCAAAGAAAATAATTTCACCTGGACAATCACCGGCCATCTTTGCAACCAGCGGATCGGCCGCATTCAACACACCCACGCCCCCGGCTTCGACAGGTGCGACGTTTTGCACAACGACACGTTTGAGTACCGCTAAATCAGCCACGCTGGTAATGTAATTCAAGCCCAAGTGATCACCCAAACCGATATTGGTGACCACCGCGACTTTGCAGCGGTCAAAGGCCAAACCTTCGCGCAACATACCACCGCGAGCGGTCTCAAACACCGCTGCGTCGACATCAGGATGCATCAACACATTGCGAGCACTACGTGGACCGGAACAATCTCCCGTGTCGATACGTTTGCCCTGCACATAAACACCATCTGTGTTGGTCATGCCAACGCGCAAACCGCTGGCAGCAATTAGGTGTGCAATCAAGCGCACGGTTGTTGTCTTGCCGTTCGTACCTGTCACCGCGACGACCGGGATGCGTCCATCGCCACCGTCGGGATACAGCGCTGCAATCACCGCTTCGCCGACCGGCCGGCCTTTGCCAAAAGATGGTGCGGTATGCATGCGCAAGCCAGGCGCAGCGTTGACTTCAACAATGCCGCCACCGGTTTCTTCCAGCGGCCTTAGCACCGTGTCACAGACAATATCGACACCACAAATATCCAAACCTATCATCTGCGCGGCCGCTATTGCACTGCCGGCTACATCGGGATGCACGTCATCCGTGACATCGGTGGCCGTGCCGCCGGTGGACAAATTCGCGTTGTTGCGCAACACCACGCGCTGACCTTTGGGCGGAATTGATTCCGGTTTAAAGCCTTGAATCGCGATGCGTGCAACGGCAATTTCATCAATCTTAATCCGCGTCATCGGAGTGGCATGGCCATCGCCGCGCCGTGGGTCGGCATTGATTTGTGCAACCAATTCGACAATGGTGTGCACGCCATCACCAACCACAAAAGGTGAATCTCGACGCGCAGCGGCAATCAATTTATCGCCAACTACCAGCATACGAAAGTCATGCCCCGGCATATAACTTTCAACCATGATGTTGCGCCGAAACTCTTTGGCAGCGTTAAAGGCGATTTCGAGGTGATCACGGGTTACGATATTCACCGTAACACCTTTGCCCTGGTTGCCATCTTGCGGCTTTACCACCACCGGCAATCCTATCTCCAATGCTGCGGCCCACGCGTCGTCGATATCTTCCACCGGTCGACCAGTCGGCACCGAGGCACCAGCAGCTTTGAGCAATCTCTTTGTGAGTTGCTTGTCCTGCGCGATCGACTCGGCAATCGCACTAGTGGAATCGATTTCTGCTGCTTGAATTCGTCGTTGTTTCGAGCCCCATCCAAATTGCACCAAACTGCCTTGGGTCAAGCGTCGATACGGAATGCCATGCAACACCGCCGCATGAACAATTGCGCCGGTTGATGGCCCCAAGCGCACATCCTCATCCATCTCTTTGAGTTTGGCCAGCGAGGCAGCCAAATCGAATGGCGTATCGGCGCGCGCTGATGCGATCAGCTCCTGCGCCATTTCCAAGGCCATACGCCCGACGCTTTCCTCAGTGAATTCGACAACCACTTGAAAGGTCCCGACATCCACCGTGGCCTGTGTGCGACTGAATGTCACCGGGCAGCCGGCTTGAATTTGCAGCCCTAAAGTCGCCGCTTCGAGCACATGAGCAAGAGACATTGGATCGAGATGCCCTTTGGGTTGCAACT
>Ga0075163_10013959_pt1 | contig 10387 bp, 5 predicted proteins | sample JI1023141ADNA_FD_71478 | JGI IMG/M metagenome (GOLD analysis project Ga0075163, IMG submission 71478) | Wastewater effluent complex algal communities from Wisconsin, to seasonally profile nutrient transformation and Carbon sequestration -... | ecosystem: Engineered > WWTP > Effluent > Algae... | reverse complement strand
CTTTCTGTGAGCTCTTCTGACTGCGCCTGAATCTCTTCTTTTTGCTCCATTACTTCTTTGTATAATTGACTCAGCTCGTCATTGGCTTCTCGCAGCTTGTCAGCTTGTAATTGGATACTCCTATTCCTTTCCTCAATCAGGGTATGCAAACGCTTAATTTTAAAATAAAATCGGGCGTAAACGATGGCTATTATTGCGAGCAAAAGAAGACCCAGCGCGGCCACAACAATTAAAAGATACTGTTGATTAATGGCCCTTTGCTGATAGATGATTTTCTCCTGAGCTTGTTGTTGCTGCCTTTCAAGTTCTTTAATATCCCGATCTCTTTTTTCAATTTCCTCAATTTTTTGAAGATTGGAGAATCTACGTGCCAAATCTTTCCGATGTAGTGAATCCTTCCATTGGTCTGCTAACATGCTAAAACGAAGTGACTCTTTATACATTCCCATAGCCGCAAATAAATCACGCCTGGACTGATAAATGGTAATCAGTATTTCATTGGCTTCAATTCTTCTCACCTGAGTTTCCGCAAGATCAAATAATTTCTCAGCTCTCTGGTAATCTCCCTTTATCACTGAAAGTCTACCCAATCCAACAGAGGACCATGCAAGACCCAACCAAAAGTCTACTTTCTGTGCATACTCAGCACTAAGATTATAGTACTTCTCAGCAGCAGAATAGTCTTTTTCCTTTTCCTTTAATTGTCCAAGATTTACATATGCTTCACTGATCATAGATGGATCTTTTGATCGAAGTCGAATCGATACTGCTTCATTTAAATATTTGTCCGCTTCTTTAAAATCCTTCAATTGCATATAGGTAACACCTAACAAAGCATAGGCATTTGCTACTCTTTCTGGTATGTTTTGTTGTTCCGCCTCTTGGAGTGATTGACGACCCAAGTCCAGTGCCTGTTGGTATTCACCCAGGTAATAATTAACCCAAGCCATTTTTACTTTAATATCCATCAACTGAATAAAAAATTTCTTCTCCTCAGCAATACGAAGAGCTGTGTAGTAATTTTTCAGTGCCACTTCATATTCTCCTCTAAGCATAAAAACAGTACCCATATCAATATGAAGTGTTACCATTTTCATCAACATGGATTTGCGCTCGTAAAATCTTCTGGCCGAATCAAGCAAAACATAGGCTTCTTCAAATTTTGTGTCGTGTAGTAAAAGCAGGGCCTTTGCGTAGCGGTAATCATTCAAATTTTCTGCATCTGTTGGATTTGACTGAAGAATTCTCTCAGCCCTGATTAAATAGTCAGTAGAACGATCGAAATTAGAATTGCTGGCATTCAGTCGTCCAATTTCTACCAGCGCATCTGCTACCAGAAAGGGATCTCCCAATTTCTCTCGTATCGCTAGGGTTTTATCCAGGTATTTCACTTGCACATCGTAAAGTGACTTAAGTCCATACAAAGTGCCCATGTTTTTGTAAAGCTTCGACAAGTTCACAGGGTTTAAGCTGTCTTTCAGAATAGCATAAGCGCGATGGTAGCTCACTTCTGAGGAATCCAGCGACATCACATTCATATAACTGTTGCCTAGTTGCAAGTAGGCGTAAGCTTTCATTTGTCTGTCGTCAGTATTTGTAATAATCGCCAAGCCTTCTTTCAGATAGTCAATCCCTTCTTCATTTTCACCACTCAGGTATTCATAAACACCCCGGTAGATTCGGGCTACTCCCATCCCTTTTATGTACTTCAATTCATCGGCTAAGGCCAGAGCTTCATTATTTCGAACAAGGGCCTTTTGATTGTCAACGGAAATGTACTCGTAGGTGAGCTGATTCAGCACATCAACTCGCTGTGTGCCTTCTGCTCGGGATAATATCCTGTTCAGGCTATCGGTAATCTCTTGAGGAAAAGCTTGCTGTCCGATTAAAAGAAACCATACGATAAAAACTCCTGCTCTCATGAAATTATGTCGATACTAAATTTAACCAATTTTAGCAATTATAGAGCTGATCCTCGTTCAATAATAGTTTGTGGAAAAAACTCTATGTGTATCTGTGAATAAAATTGTTGTTGCCACCAATTTCATTGAATGAACATAAGGCCTACAGGATTACCAAATACTTTCCTTTCCGATCATAAATCATCAAACAGAAGTAGAGACATTAGAGAATTTTTCTGATAGTACAGGTCTAACGAAAAGCCTATTATTGTAAGTCATAAGCTGCCCTATGCGTAAACTGAATACTCCGCTCAAACTTGACTTATTTGTCATCTTCATCGGCATAACCATAGTACTCGCTTACTTTTTTCCGCAGTGGGCCAAGCAAGGAGGAACCTTTTCCATTAACACCATCAGCACTATTGGCGTTTCTCTTATCTTCTTTTTCTATGGCTTAAAACTAAGTCCGGAGAAGCTAAAAGCCGGATTGAACAATTGGGAACTTCACCTGCTAGTGCAAGCTTCTACCTTTCTCCTTTTTCCACTGATCCTCTTGCTGTTCTATCCATGGGTTCATACTCAACAACAAGAAACGCTCTGGCTGGCACTCTTCTTTCTGGCAGCATTGCCTTCTACTGTATCTTCTTCAGTGGTAATGGTTTCCATCGCCAAGGGCAATGTGCCGGGTGCTATTTTCAATGCGAGTCTATCCGGAATCATTGGAATTGCTGTAACACCTCTTTGGATGGGTTTGTTTTTACATCAACGCAGCACACCTTTCGATTTTACTGAAATCTATCTCAAGCTCCTCCTTGAAATTATAGTCCCAGTCGTTGCTGGCTTATTCCTCCATCGCTTCATTGGAAAGTATGCGCAACAACACAGTGCCCGACTTGCCAATTTCGACAAAGCCATCATTCTACTTATCGTATACAAAAGTTTTGCAGAATCCTTTATCAATAACGTTTTTGATTCCGTTGATGTGTTAACACTTTTACTACTCACTGTAATTATTTTCACTTTATTTTTCGTGGTCTATTTCCTTACGGGATACTTGGCACGCATTGCCGGATTTTCGTTGCCAGATCAAATCACCACACAGTTCTGTGGTACTAAAAAATCATTGGTTCACGGTACAGTGTTTTCTAAAGTATTATTCGGAAACACTGCCACTGTAGGAATAATGTTGCTGCCACTAATGCTTTTTCATGCTTTACAGATTTTTATCATTAGTATGATTGCATCTAAGCTCTCGACACGAGACGATGCTTCATAAGCTTGTCAAGCTGTTGTACCTCCTTACGCTTCAAAACAAGAACTTGAAGTAAAACAAAGATCAGTACTTACGAAAACAGCATCTTTTTCTTTTATTTGCACTCCAATAAAATGAAGCATATGCGTTACATCACTTTTTGTATTCTTTTCACATTCGCGTCAGGTCTTGCCGCCCAATCCAAAAAAGAATTGGAAACAGAGGTAAATCGACTAAAAGCCGAGTTGGCAGAATTGAAGAAACCAAAGACCCTTGACATGACCAAACCCATGGTGAAGATCAGTTATTCTCTTGGCACCCTGATGGCTGGTAATGTAAAGGCGCAAGGAGCCGATTCACTTGATATCGAAGCCCTTAACAAAGGCATACAAGATGTGCTTAACGGGCAGGCATCCATGATTGAGCAAAATGAAGCAATGGGCTTAGTGCAGAACTATATGCAAGCGGCCGCCCAACGTAAGGCAGCAAAAGCAAAAGAAGTTGGATTGGCTTACCTGGAAGCAAATAAGACAAAAGAAGGCGTTATTACCACCACCAGTGGTTTACAATACAAGGTAATACAACAAGGAAGCGGTAAACAGCCAACTGCCAGTGACCGCGTAACTGTACACTATACAGGAACACTCATCGATGGAACGCCCTTCGATAGCTCTGTGAAACGAGGTCAACCCGCCACCTTTAGTGTTGGAGGTGTTATCCGCGGCTGGACGGAAGCACTCCAATTGATGAAAGAAGGCGATAAGTGGATGCTTTATATTCCCTATGAACTGGCCTATGGTGAGCGTGGAAGTGGAGGACAGATTCCACCCTACTCAACCCTGATCTTCGAAGTGGAGTTGATTAAGGTTAATTAGTCAACAGCTGTCCTGAATTGGAATCATACTGCTACAAATTGTTTCCAATTCAGGATGACTGCTCTTTCGCTTTACTCACTCCTATGAGCGTAAGTTCTACAACGATGAGATTCTTATTGAAGTTAGAATAGAGAAGTTTTACGAGGTCTAGATTCTGCATTTCATTTGCCAAGGCAAAGCCTTGATCAAACCGTGTAGCATCCCAGTTCAAAGCCTCCATTACGTTACCAGTACCGCCCTTTTGCAGGCTGGCTTCCAAAACTAACTGAATTCTATCCTGGTCTGTCATGCAGGGTAAAAATACACAACACTGATCTTATTATTTTGCCAACGAAAAGATGAGATATCTAGAATCGATTTATTCAGAGAACAACAAAAGTCACCTCTTTAGCAAAAGACTCTTCTAAAGGAGAGCAAGTTAGGAAGCCGCGGCATTTAATTAAGCATGGCTAGCCCCTACGCATTGAAAACTCCAGTATTAATTATCCGGAGGACCAATGGGAACAGGAAGATCTGCTTCTTCATCCTTTCCTCCGCCCAAAACAAGGTAAGCAGCACCGCCTACAGCTGCCACTGGAAGAAGTTTTACAAGTAGAGGGGTACGCGGCTTAACTTTGAAGAGCTGTGTAGTGTCGTTTTCAGAAGTTTCGTTATTGTTGGTCATTCTGATAAAATAGTCTCCCTTCTTCATTTTCTTTGGAATTTTCCAATAGTAACTTTTCATTTGAGAGCCCGTTACATCACCTAATTTCTGGTACAGCGTGTTGTCTTTAAAAAGCTCAACTTTCAAATTATTATCATCAGGTCCTCCTACCCAGTCAACTCTCAGATTCTCATTTCGCTTAAAGGCATTCTTTTCTAACGGTTTAAGATTAAGCGCCACTTTCTCGACTATTGGCTTAACGACTTCAGCCTCTATTTTAAGAATAATACTTCCATTAAAATCTGAAGGCAATTCATTTTTTACATCCCAAATAACTCTATTTCGGTTTCCAGCTTGAACGTTTGATCCTGCGTCTCCCATCAAAAACTTCAGCGTTTTTGCATAATTATCATGGGAACTTTTTATAAAAACATTAAACTTCTGATCTGGCTTTCCAGCCACCAAATCATAGGTAATAATAACTCGTTCTCCATCAAACTCTGTGGTAATACTTTGAACCTTTTGTGCAAAGATTTGAAGAGAGATTGTAAAAATGACTGCGAATACCGAAACTTTAAGATTCATAATAGTTTAATCTTTTCGAATGAATACAAAATCTCCACCTTCATCACCGGTGCTTTGAATCACACCAAATTGCGGAGTAATATCGGAGTTGTTTTTCACCGGCTCACGAATGGCGAAAAACAGATCTTCTGATCTCATGTATTTATTAGGATTCGCCTCCAGTTTCTTAATAAGGTAATCCAAAAAAACACTTTCGTCCGGAACTTCAGTTAAGGCACCGCTGGTAAGACATTTACGGCTCGGTGTCTTTATAACTTCAGCCATTTCTACACTGGCATTATTAAAAGCGGCACGTGTTTTAAATATACTTCCACTAAAACATGCATCCGAAATCAGTAAAGTGTGTTTGGAATTGATAGTCTCTATATCATCTTTCAAAGCTGAGTTTCGATACCAATTAGATTTAGAATTTTGTCGAGCATCCACTGGGAGCCAATACCCCTTTTCCACTTCCTTCTCAAAGTGACCATGACCAGCATAGAAAAGCAATAAATGATCTTCCGGAGTAACTAATCTTCGCAAGCTATCAAAGGTATTTATTATCGTTTCGTAAGTTGGGTTCTTGATAACCTTGATTTCCTCCGGCACAAATGTATAATTGTCAAGAAGTGCCTTTTTTAACCTTTCTGCATCCCGGATGGGGCTACTCAATTGATTAATGTTGGGATCTTGATAATCTTGCGCAGCAAATAAGATAGCATAGTATTTACGTCTTACCACGGTAGGCTGAGCAGCTACCACTACGGGTGCCACTTTATTGCGAACCTGGTAGTTTTTCTCCTTCACATTATTTGAAACATCATTGGCCTTAATATCCAATTCAGTTCCCGGAGCAAATGATTCTTCGATCCGCAGCACTTCCTTATTAAGCCCTTCGTAAATTTTTTGATTAATGGTAACCGCATTTAACCCACCCCCCTTGTCCTCAACCGTAATAATTAGCTTCTCAAGGGTAGAGGTCAAATCTGTTTGCTCCGCGTATTCAATAATAATTTCAGGAGCAGTTGTATCCTTTGCTTTGAAGTTTATCAGCATGGGAGAACTAAAAGCCTCCACCTTCTGAGCTACAGCAAAATGACTTGTCACGACACACACGAATAGAAAACCCAGTATTCTTTTCATAACAATCGCTTTTACTTAAACATAATTTTCTGAACTACTTTACTTGTTTGATCTGTATGGCTCAACTCTGTTACTACCCAATAGAATTGGTTGGTTGTTCCATTTATATTCTTAATCTGGAACCGCTGGTATCCTTTGTCAAACCATTGTTCCTCAGACACTATATTACGACCTAGTGCATCATAGATTGTCACTTTCACCATACTTGGTTCGTGCAACGAAAGTGGAATATATATGTCCTCTGACTGACTAGGGTTGGGGTACACTTTACCAATGGCTGTTTCTTCAAATGAAACAACAGATTCTAGAAATTTAGCATCTCCATAAACTATTTTCAGTCTTCGGTTTGTGAGCGTCTGATGCTGTGTCTGGGTCAACATATTCACAACCTCCATTTTCTCTTCATCCACCAAGTACAGACCATTTCCAATACCTTGAATAGCACTCTTATCCCAACGTAATGTTACCGGGCTTGTAGAGGGGGATTGGTCTACTTCAAAATCCCAAACGTACTGGCTAACTGTTGGCACGATTTCCTTGCTAAGTACATAAGGCAACTCTGATCTATCAAAAACCATGGCAAACATATCAAGACCTTCTGGCATGGGAGGTGTAGGGCGATCATATGAATCAAAGGCATAATCTGCCCCTGGATGAATTCCTATTCCTCCTACCATACTGCTTGTTTCTCCATGGCTCACCTCTATTGGCAGTTCCCATGAACTTGAATTTTGCTCGAATGAAGTATTCTTGATACGAGCTGCATCTGTAAACCCTCCTGCTATAGGAATATCAATTGTTGTTGCTAGAGAAGAGAATACATAATAACCAACGAAAGGCTCCAGCGTAGTAGCAGTTGTATAGCCACCATTAATAAGTTTGTAAAGAGGCCCCACAACCGATCCTGGTGTCCAGGTTACTGGGAAATTATAAGGATTGCCGATCAGGTTCCAACCCGTTGTCAAGGTAAGGGTAGCAGGCGCTTCTGGTGTTGCGGCAATAGTTCTACCCGCGCCAATATCAATTGATGGAGCTTCTTTAGTGATCAACCAATATCCCTTCCCTATCGCAATGCCGCTGTTACCTGATAGTTCAACACTTCCATTTCCCGAAAACATTCTCCATTTCTTTTTGTCCACGGGCCCTAACTCATCAAATGTACTTGTCACCGCTGAACTTGTTAATTGAAGTGGCACGGAAATAAGTTGATAATCATTTACAGTGGAGCCAGCTTTTAACTGAGGCATTGAAAGGCTGGTCGCCTCTGAGTAGGCTAAATAAGCATAGGCATCATTGCTATATTTATACCGAAGTCCACCATCATACTCAATAGAGAAATAATAAAAATATCCGAGTGGATCTGATCCATCATCTGTTAATGTAACAGTCAGTGTTGGATTCGAGCCCACTGTTACAAAAATCTCCTGCACATTCGAAAAATCCTCCTCAGCCAAATCCACAATACCAATAACATAACAGACTACACTGTTTATTCGTGGTAGGTCCGAGGCATTGATGGTGATGGAAGCCGATGTTGTTCCGTCAACAGGAATCTCGCCTGCCAAACTTTGGGAAGAGATAACCAAGGCGGGTAGTTCTGGTTCTGTAGCGACAATTGTACCCAGGTCACCAACAGCAACGCCTAATGTGGCGGACCCAAAGTGAACAGATAATAGATTCTCAAATGTATCTGTGGTTCCTATTTCCCAAGTTGAGCCTCCATTTGCGGTCTTCACAATGGTACCATTCTCACCAACAGCAAAACCGACTTGTTCATTAATAAAATGCACCCCCCATAAGTATTCGGAGGTTACCGAATTCTGAGATGTCCAAGTAGCGCCACCATCAGCAGACTTCTGAATAATGCCGTTTGCTCCAACCGCATAAGCAACAGTTGCCGAAGCAAAGGTAACGCTTCCATACTCGAGGTCATCAATGTCGGTCCAGGTCGTACCTCCATTTATAGTACGTATCAAGCCTCCATTGCCCGCAGCAAGACCAATGTTGTCGTTGGCAAAGCTGATTGACTTAAGATAGGTACTGGGCTGACCAGAAACCTGAGGTGTCCATGTGAGACCCCCATCAATTGATTTATACAGCGAACCTGAGGCTCCGCAATAATATCCGATAAGAGAGGAGGGGAAATCCATGGAATAAATATCCAAGGCAGAATTGCTGGTTGCTGAAGTCCAGGAACTTCCTGCATTAGTTGTTTTTAGCAATATGCCATCGTCCCCCATTATAAAAGCGGTGGTACTATTCAAGGCATACACATTCCAAAAGATACCCGTAGTAATCGGTGTAGTCATGGTGCTCCAAGTGGCTCCCGAGTTGGTGGATTTCAATGCTGTTGCATTTTCACCTACAACGTAGGCAAGGGTTGTGGTCGCAAAATTGACGCTCCATAAGTCGCTAGTAGCAGGATTAGAAACTGTTAAAAATGCTAAATCAGAAGAAGGTGTCTCTACTGTAAAATTTGTACTGCTTGTAACGGAAATAGAATTGACCGTAACGCTTATGGGGCCAGTGGTTGCACCCACTGGCACTGTTACTACCAAAGATGTGGTGGTACTTGACGTTACTGTAGCCAAAATATTATTGGTAAACCGAACTGTATTTTGAGCAGGTGTTGTGCTAAAGCCTGTTCCTGTGATCGTTACTGTTGCTCCAATAGCTCCGGCACTTGGGGTAAAGCTTGAAATAGTAGGACCATCTGTAAGAGTTGTAAAATTTCCTGTGAGCGGGGTGTTTTGTCTATAATTGATGGTCGCTCCCGATCCGTTGTAAGAATATATCTTATAAAAATACTGGGTTTCAGAAACAAGAGAGGTCTGCGGAATGCTGGTTGCGGTTCCGACTGAAACTACTTCACCTCCACCAATAGTACTTCCAACTGAATAAGTTTGGCCATCCAAAGGATCGTTAACGGGACTCGAAAAAGTTCTTCTAATTACTAAATATCCAGCAGGAGCAACTGAAGCTGCCGTAAAGCTTATGGTTGCTGATGTGCCTGTAATACCGCTAGCCAAAAATGCTGTAGGCTGCGCTGTTGGTTCTGATGTTCCAAGTGTTGTAACAGAACCTGTAAGGGGTGTCAAAACCCTGTAATTGTTCGATCCTCCAGATCCGTTAAATGAGTAAATCTTATAGAAATATTGAGTTGCTCCACTTAAACCAGTTTCAGCAAAATTGTTAAGAGAACCTATATACGCTATTACTCCATCACCTAATGTCGCCCCTTTGGTGTAGACAATTCCGTCCACAGGATCTGTTGTGGGAGCTGAACCTACTTTCCGAACAGCAATGTAACCAGCAGGAGATCCGGATGCTAAGGTAAAACTAACAGTGTAAGAGTTGGCGGTTATACTTCCCGATAAGAAGCCTGTAGGCTGAGCAGTCGGCTCTGTGGAGGGAGTGACTGAGCTTGTTCCCGCGTCAAATTTCGCAATGAAACCATCGTATAAATAATTAGAAAGGCCTGAGAGCGAAGGCTGATGAACACCTGCCGTTGAAATGCCGTTTTCACTTACTGTATTGCCTATTGCGTAGATGGCATTTGAAGCATCCGTATCAACACGCCATCCAAAATCAGAGTAGCTACCACCATAATACGTTCCCCAGGTTCGCAAACCGGCATCGGTAAGTTTAACAATCATAGCATCATAACTTCCTCCCAAGGTTGTCTGGTGGGAAGCGGCAGTTGCAATACCGGAAGAACTTTCTGTCTCACCAATGGCAACAATTGCATTGGCATTGTCGATCTCCAATCCATAGAAACCATCAAATCCACTTCCACCAACATAAGTTCCCCACACTCTTGATCCGGCATCATTAAACTTTGCAACGTAGGCATCCCATCCACCGGATAAAGTTGTTTGATGAGTGCCACTCGTAGCGATGCTACCTGTGCTTGCGGCATACCCCCCCAAATAAATCTCACTGGTGGACGACTTAACGGCAAGTGCTATTCCAACATCATCACCGGTTCCTCCATAATACGTACACCAGG
>Ga0075163_10013958_pt1 | contig 10387 bp, 8 predicted proteins | sample JI1023141ADNA_FD_71478 | JGI IMG/M metagenome (GOLD analysis project Ga0075163, IMG submission 71478) | Wastewater effluent complex algal communities from Wisconsin, to seasonally profile nutrient transformation and Carbon sequestration -... | ecosystem: Engineered > WWTP > Effluent > Algae... | reverse complement strand
CCGATGTTCACCACATAGTCCTCCAAGGAATTCAAGCTCTCGATCATCAGCTCGAACTCCCGTTTCTGTGCGTCGTATTTCACCAGTTCGCTGTAGTACTGTTCCTCCTGCTTGTTCAGGTCGAGGATGTTCTTGGTGTTGAGGAAGCGCTCCATGTCGTCCTCGTACCTGGCCATGATGCCGCTGACCTCATCGATCTGCTTGTCGATGTAACTGATCGTCCGGTCGTTGATGTCGAACTCGCTCTTGAGCGTGTAGTTGATGTATTCCAAGCTGATCGTGTCCAGGAACATCTTGGCGCGGATCGGTATCTCGTCCTCCACCTTCACTTCCAAGATGGAGGTGTATTCCAGGTTGTCCACGGTCATGCCGAAGATGTACTTGGTCACCAGGAACTGCCGACTGTGGCAGACGAACTGGTAATCGCTGCTGGTATAGCGCTCCAGGTTCGCGGCCGTCATCGCTTGCACCTTGTCCACGCGCAGGGTGAAGTCCCCGTCCGCTACGTCAGCGATATCCGTGTCGAAGGGAAAGGTCTTCTTGATGATGCCCGCGCCACGATCGTAGCTCAGTTCGAAGTGTTCCGGATCGATGATGTGCAGGTCGAACGGCTTCTCGTAAAGCTTCGGCGTCAGGATCCGCATCTTCACTGTGAAGGGCAGACTACCGTACACCTCCGTCTTCTTGAAGCGGCCGATGATGTAGTACGAGACGTCGAAGTCCAGCTTGTCCAGCGTACGGCTGATCATGTCATAGCTGGTGAGCACCCGCTTCTGGTTCACGATATCCCCGTAAGCGGCCACGTAGCCGATGTTCTGGTATACCGCTGTCTGGTAGTTGTAGGTGTCCTTGTCCTTCAGCAGGATCTGTGTGCTCGCCCCGTACACCTCGGGGATCTTGTAGGAGTAGAGGTAGGAGAGGACGGCCGAGAGGATCAGTGCGACGACGACGAAGTACCAGTTCTTCGAGAAGATCCGGAGTATGGAGCGCAGGTCGTTTACGTCGATGATGCCCGCCTTGGGGCCTGCCGCTGCTGCCATGGGTTCCTGGAAAGCCACCGGATGGGTCCAAAAGGACCGACCGACGCTGGAAAAAGGGTTGCGAATATAGGCGTCCAGCCCATGGCAAAGCCGCCATGATGCCGGTCGCCGATCAAGCTGGTCGGATCGTTGAAAACAATGGGCAGCACATACGGGAACCCGGTAGGTCGAACTTTCTACCTTTGACGCAAGTTCCTGAGCGCCCTGATATGAAGTATGTACTACGCGTAGCGGCATTCGTGTGCTTGGCAGCCTTCCCGCTGTTCGGGGGCGTGTTCGCCCAAGGTGGTCCGCCCGTTGGTGGTCCACCTCCTTGCTGGCCGCCGCCCTGTATCCCTGTTGATGGCGGCCTGTCCTTGCTCATCGGTGCTGGGGTGCTGCTCGGGGCCAAGCGCTCCTACGACCTGCATAAGCGCTCCAAGCAAGCCCTTTGATGGCATCCACCGCCCCGCCCTCCTCGGTCGGGCGTGATGCGCTGGTCCGTTTTCTCATTGTTGGAGCCGCCTTGTTCGTCGGTTGGCAGTTGCTGTACGCGCTCGTCATCCATCCATGGGGGGGACTCGACCGCTGGCTCATCGATCGGCTCACAGAACATGCTGGTGCACTGTTGCATTCGCTCGGCTACGAACTCCTCCCTGAACCCGCAGAGGACAACAGCCGCTACATAGGCGTGCAGGGTGGAAGTTTCCTGTGGATCGGGGACCGCTGCGATGGCCTTTCCGTGATGGTCGTATTCGCTCTCTTCATCCTCGCATTTCCGGGGCCATGGAAGCACAAACCGTGGTTCGCCCTCCTTGGTGTGCTGCTGATCCACAGCGTGAACGTGCTCCGCGTTGTCGCCTTGTGCATCGTGGTCACCATCGACTATGAACTGCTGAACTTCCAGCACGATTACACCTTCCAGGTCATCGTCTACGGATGTGTGCTGCTGCTCTGGTTCTTCTGGGTGAAGCGCTTCGCCCCATTGCCCGCCATGCCTTAGCCCATGGGCCGTTGGCTTCGTGCTGCTTCCGTCCTGCTCGTCGGCATTCTGCTGGGGGCCGTCCGTGATTCGTTGTTCATCAACCTGAACTACCAGATCGATCATGTCAGGCGCGCCACTCCGGGTTCTTTCGCGCATTCCCGTTTCCAGGCGCAGGTGGCTGGTTGGGACCTGTCCGACCTGGTCCTGCTGAAGTGGTTCCTCGCAGGGTGGTTCGTCCTGTGCATGTGGGGCCTCTCGCTGCTCTTGCTCCGGAACGCGAACGGCTCTTGGCGCATGGCGAAACCCATCTCGTTGATATTCGCGGCCATCGCCCTTTCGGCGCTGCTCCTGCATGCACTTGCCCGTTGGGTGCCTGTAGAGGAGGCTTCTGTGAACATGCTGCACGCCATCCAATACCCCGTCCTGTTGGTGGTGCTGCAACTCGCATTGGTCCTCTTTCCACATGCCCGTTCCGTGTCGGACTGATGGATGCCCTCTGTTCGACCGGGACCCGGGTACACCGGGCCAAGGGTTGAGCCACGAGCAGGGGTACTTTCGCCACCCATCCCGAGCTGCATGAAAGCGGGATGGACCACATGCGCGTTTCGATCGTTATCCCGTGCCACAATGTGCAGGACCATCTGCCCAAAGCGCTGGATGCCGCCCTTGGACAGGACCACCCGGACCTGGAGATCGTGTGTGTGGATGACGGGAGTACGGATGGTACCGCACAGGTGCTCGCCGATCGGGCCGCGCGCTTTCCCGGGAAGCTCCGCGTCATCACGCAGGCGAACAAAGGCGCATCATCCGCACGCAATGCGGGTGCTGCGGCGACTTCAGGCGAGTACCTCCAGTTCCTGGATGCCGATGATGTCATCCTTCCGGGAAAGATCAGCGCCCAACTTCACCTTGCACGATCCATGGGGAACCCGGATCTTGTGGTGGGTGACTACGAACAGGTGATGCCCAACGGCCTGCTCCTGCCCGCGCTGGCCCTATACGATCAGCCATGGATGGCCCTGATCCAGACGCGTATGGGTACCACCAGTGCCAATCTCTGGAAGCGTGGACCGCTTTTGGGCGTGGGAGGATGGAACGAGGAACTGGCCAGCAGCCAGGACTATGACCTCATGTTCCGCTTGCTGAAGCGCGGCATCACCGTCGCATGGGATCCACACATCCGCACACATGTCCTGAAGCGCCTGGTCGGATCCATTTCCCGAACCGGTGTACAAGCCAACTGGGACAGGTATATCGCTTTGCGCCACGCTATCAAGGAATACCTGTACGCCAAGGACCCGGATCGCTACGCGGAGGAGATCGAGACCTTGCGCCAGTACATCTTCATGGCGCTGCGGATCGTGGCCGCGGAGGATCTGCCCAAGGCCATCGCCGCCCACGAACGCAGCATCGGTCGCGGATTCAGGCCGCAGGTGGGCCGTGCCATCACCGAGCGTTACGCCGCACTGTATAACTTGCTCGGCTTCGCTACCACCGAGCGCATCATGCGCCTTGTGAAGGGACGCCGCCCTCTGCACTCCCAACAATGATCCGCTCGCACGCCGACTTCCTCGCTTATCGCGAAGCGGACCGCATCGCGCTCCGGCGCGAGTTCTCGTCGCAGATGATGTTCGACGAAGTGTGGAAGTTCCAGCGCCTGCTGCGCCGAGTGGAGTACTGCCTGAACTGTCACAAGGGAAGCGGACTGGTCGGAAAGCTGGTCTACAAATACTGGTCGATCCGTTTCCATGGCCAGAGCGTCCGGTGCGGGTTCGACATACCCCCAAATGTTTTCGGCCCTGGTCTCAGCATCGCGCACCGCGGCACCATCGTCGTTCACCCGGATGCCCGCATCGGCCAGAACTGCCGCATCCATGTGGACGTGGTCATCGGCACCAGGCCCGGTCCGCAGGACCTCGTGCCCACGCTCGGAGACAATTGCTACATCGGCCCTGGCGCGAAGCTCTTCGGCGACATCGTTATCGGGCCGAATACCGCCATCGGGGCCAATAGCGTGGTGAACAGCTCCTTTCCAGAAGGCAACATGACCATCGCCGGTGCGCCGGCGCGCAAGGTGAGCGACACGGACAGCCGGGAGTTCATCATCGCCACGCGGAGCCACCGGAAAACCCTGGGCTGAGCATCTTGCGGCCCCGGAGCGCTCCCGGCGATGACCACATGCCGAACACAGCGATGAACGGGCGGCGGGATACCCGGCCAAGCAAGCCGTTGAGAGCCGCCGCCATGGCCGCGCTCCTTACAGGGGCGGTGCTGGCCGTGATCCACAACGCTTTGCCCGCTTTCTGGGGCTCTCCGAACGTCGCGATGAAATGGGACGCGCTGCATCGCGCTCCCCGGCCCGCCCGTTTGCTTGTCGGTTCCAGCCGGATCTACCGGCAAGTGATCCCATCGCTCATGGACAGCGTGATCGGAGATGGCGAACACACGTTCAACGCCGGGTTCGCCGCCACCTTCCCGCCCGCCACCTATCAGCTGTGTGAACGCCTGTTGAACGGACCAGGTCCACTCCCCGCCGTCGTTCTGGTGGAACTCTCGAACTATATGCTTTACGAGGAGGCCAACTTGGCGGATCACCGCTACTGGTACTATCTGGGCCCCCGAGAAGGCGTTGGTCTTGTTCGGCACGCCCTGTGGCTGCCGGGCTCATCGCGTGGAGAACGCTTGGCGTACGCGGCACGCGCCGCGCGTGCCACCAGCTACTCGTTGCTCGGCTTGGGGCTTGTCGATCACGTCATGGGAAGTGCCTCGGATGCCGATACGCTCATGGCCCTCGGATCTTCGGGTGATGGTGCGCTGACGCTGGAAGAGCAGGTACGGCGTGTGCCCGGGGATACCGGGCTCGCCACGCAGCGCAAGGCGTTCCTGGCCGACACGCTCGCGGCTGGTCGCCGAGCCACCGGCATCCGGCGGCTCTACGATCGCGGCCCTGATACGCCAGTGAGCCCCGTGCATCTTGGTCGCCTGAACGCCCTGTTGGACAAGGCCCGGCAGCGCGGTGTCCGTCTGTGCTTCGTGCTTCCTCCTTTGTGGCTGGACAGGGGTGAGGATCTGCTCGCCTTGGCACACGCGCTGCCCGATACCGCTGTGATCGCCCTGTGCCACCCGGACACGTTCCCTGCATTCTATCGGCCGGACCACATGTTCGACGCGGGACACCTGAACGATCAGGGGGCCCGGCTCTTCACTATCGCCCTCGCCAGGGCTCTCCGCGGAGAACCGACCGGTCAAGACCTTCCGCACTAGACCATGCTCTTCAACAGCGCCGAGTTCTGCCTGCTTTTCTTCCCGCTGGTCACGGGGCTGTATTTCCTGCTGCCCAAGAGCTGGCGCTGGCTGCTGCTGCTCATCGCGAGCTGCTGGTTCTACATGGCCTTCGTGCCGCTCTTCATCCTCATCCTGGCCTTCACCATCGGTGTGGACTTCGTGGCGGGCATCGCCATCGAACGAGCGGAGGGCCCGCGCAGGAAAGCCTACCTCATCGCCAGCATCATCGCCAATGTGGGCGTACTGGCCGTGTTCAAGTACTGGGACTTCCTGAACGGGAACCTCACCACACTCTTCGCCAGCATCGGGCTGGAGTACCACGTTCCGAAGCTGAACGAATGGACCTTCTTCGGCTGGTTGCCGGCGGGCATGGTATTGCCCATCGGCCTGTCGTTCCACACCTTCCAGTCGTTGAGCTATACGATCGAAGTGTACCGGCGGCACCAGAAGGCGGAGCACCGCTTCGGGGTCTTCGCTCTGTACGTCATGTTCTATCCGCAACTCGTGGCGGGTCCGATCGAGCGGCCCGGCAATCTGCTCAACCAGCTCAACGCCGCGGATGGTCATGGCATCCGGTCGGACTGGGACAGTGCGCGTGTGGCCCACGGCCTGCGCCAGATGCTTTGGGGCTTTTTCAAGAAACTGGTGATCGCCGACCGGTGCGCGGCCCTGGTCGATCCGGTCTACGGTGATGTGACCGGGCACGATGGTCTTTCCTTGGTGCTGGCCACCCTGCTCTTCGCGCTCCAGATCTATTGCGACTTCAGCGGATACACGGATATCGCGCTGGGCGCTGCGCGCGTGATGGGCTTCGAACTGATGGTGAATTTCCGAACGCCCTACCGGAGCGCCAGCATCAGCGAGTTCTGGGGCCGCTGGCACATCAGCCTCAGCTCTTGGTTCCGCGACTACCTGTATATCCCGCTCGGGGGCAACCGTGTGGTGAAGTGGCGCTGGTACATGAACGTGCTCATCGTGTTCATGGTGAGCGGCCTTTGGCACGGCCCGAACTGGACCTTCGTGATCTGGGGAGGGCTGCATGGCGCCTATCTCGTCCTTGCCTTGGTGTGCGGGCCGTTCTGGGCGCGCGTGCATGCGTTCAGCGGCCTCGGTCGGTTTCCCCGATCGATGCATGCGCTGAACGTGGCCATCACCTTCCTGCTTGCGGACTTCGCCTGGATATTCTTCAGGGCCGATAGCTTGGACGACGCACTGGCCGCCATCGGTCGAATGGCGGGCACGCTGGCGACCCCGCTCGCACGACCCGGCATCATCGATGTCCAAGCGCCGGGCCAATTCGCGGTCACGGTCCTTTGCGCGCTGGTGTTCCTGGCGATCGATCCACGGTACGATGCATTGGCCAAGGGGGAGCGTACCCACCGGTCACTCTGGTCCGAGGCCGTGTCCCTTGCCGCGCTGCTGCTCGCATGCCTCCTCGTTGGACACCACGGCGCATCGATGTTCATCTACTTCCAGTTCTGAACCCCGGCATCCCGTGCCCTCACCCCTGGATACATTCGCCCCCATCGTCCGCACGACATGAAGAAACTCCTTATCGTGGTCGGCACGCGGCCCAATTTCATCAAGGTCACCCGCTTCAAGAAGGTCGCCGCCGAACGCGGAACGATCGATGTGCGCATCGTGCACACCGGCCAGCACTTCAGCGCGAATATGGCCGATGTGTTCTTCGAGCAGTTCGGCCTGGTGCCGGACATCTTCCTGAACATCGGCGCTGGCAGTCCCAATACGCAGATGGCCGCCATCATGCGTGATCTTGAACCGGTGTTCGCGGCCGAGAAACCCGATCTGGTGATGGTGGTGGGCGATGTGAACAGTACGCTCGCCGCAGCGATCACCGCCAACAAGACGGGGGTGCGCATCGGTCATCTGGAAAGCGGCCTTCGCAGCTTCGACCGGACAATGCCCGAAGAGCACAACCGCGTGCTCACGGACAAGATCACGGACCATTTCTTCATCACGGAACAGAGCGGGCTGGACAACTTGCTGCGCGAAGGCGAGCCGAAGGAAAAACTGCACTTCGTCGGCAACACCATGATCGATACGCTCGTGGCCTTCGAGCCGAACGTGCAGGCCAGCGATGTCCTGGAGCGCTACGGACTGGGAACGGGAGGGCATGTGCTGATGACCATCCATCGACCCGCGACCGTGGATGTTCCCGAGCGTCTGAGCGAACTGCTCGACCTCATCGCGGAGATCTGCCACCCTTCGGCGGGCTCAGGGCGACAGATCGTGTTCCCCATCCACCCGCGCACGGTGAAGAACATCGAAGCCTTCGGGCTGAAAGCGAAGTGCGATGCCATCGAAGGCCTCGTGCTCACCGAGCCGCTGGACTACTTCGCCTTCCAGAAGCTCATCGCCACCTGCGGTTTCATCCTGACGGACAGCGGTGGTATCCAAGAGGAGAGTACCTTCCGCCAAGTGCCTTGTCTTACGCTACGTCCCAATACGGAAAGGCCCAGCACTGTCACCATCGGAAGCAATGAGCTTGTTCCACTGGAGATGAACGCTGTACGCGCCGCCATCGTGCGCATCGAGAACGGAACGTTCAAGAAAGGGCAGGTGCCGCCGCTGTGGGATGGGCATGCCACCGAGCGGATCCTGGAGGTGCTGGAGCGCGCGCTGTGAGCCCGAGCGGTGGCGTGCACAGCACGGTGCCACCTGCCTGCGTTGTCATTCGTTGTTGAACGCCGTTGCGCGGCTCTGCGCGGAATGGCGTTCAACGTTTTGCAGCTACAAGAAGTTGGCGATTTTTACCACAAATGTTGATGCGGAGAACCAAACTTTGATTAACCACTAATGTGTCTGCGGAGCACTGAACCGCCAATTTCTTGTAGGTGCTGTTATGGGCTGGGCTTATTTCCATTTGTAATTTTGGTCTTCAAATTCTGCAAGTGTCAAGATTATTTTGTCGTAATGAGGAAAGTTAATTCCACCTGTAATTTTATGTCTGTTACAGAAGTCCGTTACATTTTTTGTTGTAATGCTTTTGTTGTCTTGAAACTTTAAATGCCAAAGCAATTTTGCTTCAAAACCATAGCCTTTCGCTTGTTTGGAAGATGTCCAATTAAAAGCGATGTCGTCCAAGTCTGTTGAATTTACAATATAGCAAACAGGCTCTCCGTGAAATGTAGTTTTACCTAAAATAGATTTACTTGATTTTAGGTCAATGAATACAGCGTAATGGCTTTTACTTTTTGAAATGTTCAAATTCCAAAACGAACCGCTAAAGTTTTGTTTGCTTTTAACTTCAAACGTTAGGATTGTGTTGTTGTTCATCCTTACTGAAATGTCAATACCCTTTGTATTGCCCAATGTTATATAGGCTTCATAACCTAATCGTTGAAGTTGACTGAAAAACCAAAATTCTCCCGAGATGCCTGTTTGCTCCTTTGCCATTCTTTTATTCTTTTATACATCTGCAAGGAACGAATGATGTCCTTGTGTAATATGTCAATTGGTAATCATAACCAAACTTAAATGCTGTAATATTTCCATTAGCGTCCAATCCTATGTAACCACCCGGAGAACCTGTAGAAAAATTTAATTTCTTACCGTAATCATCGGTTTGGTAAATTATTGGAAATGTTGTTTCAAAGCCCGAACCTTTACCTACCAATAAAAGGTCGCCTGCCGCCTTTTTATCACCGCCTAAAGTTTTTATTAGAGTTTCCCAATCAGTCGTTGTCGGTATTCTCCAGCCATTAGGACAAAGGCTTTTATTGTCATTATTTAGTCCGTAAAGTATTATTCCCTTTCCTACTTTTCTGTCTTGCATTTTGTTGTCAATAACAAGTTGGTAACTCTGATGAGATGGAATAATATTTAAGTCCGTAGCCATCCAAATTTGATTGCCAAGTTTAAATTCTTTAATGTTAGAAATAGCATCATTATTCATTTGTTTAATTTCATCGTCTTTGGATTTTAAATAACTTATTGCATCATTAACATTGTCTTTGACAAATGATGTTGATGATTGTAATTCCGTAAGTTGATTTAAAATTACCGATTGCCAAGATTTACCAAAAGCACTTGAATTGTATGTTTTATCAATAAATGCTTTCCAATTGTCCGTTTCTTTAAGCGAAAGGCTTGTTAAGAATTTTACATATTCATTAAACTCTAACTCACTTTTCCCGATGTTAACATATTTCCCATTTGGAATAGGTTCGGTTGTAAAATTAAAATTGAAGTTTTTCGATATTTGTAAAAATGCTCTCAGACCAGTTGTGTCTCCTTTATATAAATATGACTTTAGCTGAAAGAAGTATCTTGAATTAGAAAAGTTATTTATTTTTTCCCAATCTGTATTTAGGAATTGCCCTTTTGAATTTGTTGTTAAATTTAAAAAGGCGTATTCAGATTTAACGTCTTTAAAATATACGTTGTCAAGAAGACCAGAATTATTTTCAGATAAAACTTCGCAAGTTATATTTGGTGAATAACCAAATTCATTATAATCGTCATTTTTATAAGGTGTAACATCTTCTCCGAAAGCATTTGAGAAAAAACGGACATCCAGATTTATAAAATTTGCAGCTTCTTTCTTTAATCTACATAATTTTGTAATGCTCAAATTTTCGTTGACTTTTGTAATACTTATTTTTGCATCCCTTAATTCAGAGTAGAACTGACCATATTCAACTTCAAAATTATTTTCTGATTTGGTAAAATAACTATTAATCAAATCATTGTCAACTTCTATTTTATTGCCTTCAATCAATTTGCCTGTGCCGATTTCTTTTATTTCATAATTTGTCAGGTAACCATTTGTAAAAATGTAGCTATAGGTATTTTTATTATCATTAAATAGCCAATTACCGTCAACCAGTTTATTTTTATATGCACCTTTTAAGCTAAGATTTACCTTATCATTTTTCTTTCTTGTAGCTTCAATAAATGTCATTTCATCGGCAACAAAATTTTTCTTTACAATAAACACCGCTGAAGAAGTTCCGCCTGGGGCTGGATAGCCCCAGGAATTTTTAACCGTCTTTGTTTGTGTCCAAACACCTTCTAATTTGTCGTTCAAATAATTTTCTGTGGTGATGTCTGTAATTTCTTTGAAAGGTGTGTTCTC
>Ga0075163_10013957_pt1 | contig 10388 bp, 5 predicted proteins | sample JI1023141ADNA_FD_71478 | JGI IMG/M metagenome (GOLD analysis project Ga0075163, IMG submission 71478) | Wastewater effluent complex algal communities from Wisconsin, to seasonally profile nutrient transformation and Carbon sequestration -... | ecosystem: Engineered > WWTP > Effluent > Algae... | reverse complement strand
CAGCCTTCGCCGCGGCCGGGTCCGACGCGATGGCGTCGAGAGCGGCCACATGGCCCTCGAGCACAGCTTTGACGATGTCCGGATGCTGGTCGAGGAACTCCGTGCGCACGATGATGTTGGTCGTCACGAACTTGCCGTCCGGCCACAGCGTCTTCTCGTCCACGAGGACGGTCGCTCCCGCCTTGACGTACTCGCTCACCCAAGGCTCAGGCACCCATGCACCGTCGATGGTGCCGGCCGCGTAGGCCGCCAGACCCTCGGCATTCGCCTGGGGCATGATCGAGACGTCCCCGCCGCCCTCGGTCGTGGCCGTCAGGCCCTGCTCCTGCAGCCAGTAGCGCAGGGCGACGTCCTGAGTGTTGCCCAACTGGGGCGTGGCGATCTTGCGCCCCTTCAGTCCCTGCACGTCGGTGATGTCGGGACGCACGACGAGAGCGGCGCCTCCGGAGGCGGCGCCGGCGATGACCCGCACCGCCTCGCCCTGGGACTGCACGTAGGCGTTGATCGTCGGGTTCGGCCCGATGTAGGTGATGTCGAGGGACCCCGCGAAGAGCGCGGTGATGGCGTCGGGACCGGCGTTGAAGGCGGTCGGCGTGACGGTGACGTCGAGCGGCGCCAGGGCGGCCTCGAACGTGCCCTCCTGCAGGCCGACGAGGGCCGGTGCATGGGTGACGTTGGGGAAGAAGCCCAGTCGCACGGTCGTGGCCTGGCCGTCCTCGCCAGAGGCGGACCCACCGCAGGCGGCGAGGCTGACGGCGGCGACGGCGGCGGCCGCAAGGACGGCGAGCGGGCGGAGACGCATGGGAACCCCTCAATAAATACATTGTCAATGGACTTGATAGGAAAATACACCGAGCCCGGGGTTGCGTCAACGCGACGCGCGGTGACGGCCCCCGGGCATGGGCACGGGCCTGCGAGCACGGCGACATCGATGTGCGAGAGAATGCGGACATGTCCTCAACCCCGTTCAGCGCCCGCGGCGCCGTCGATCTCGGTGCCCTCGCCACGACCCGTCAGAACCAGCAGCGTGCCGCCGAGGCGATGGCCGGAGCGCCCGCCGGCGTCGTCATCGACGTGACCGTCGAGTCCTTCCAGGCGGACGTCATCGACCGCTCGATGACCGTGCCCGTGGTGCTCGACCTGTGGGCGGAGTGGTGCGGACCGTGCAAGCAGCTGTCGCCGATCCTCGAGCGACTGGCCGCCGAGTACGCGGGCCGCTGGGTGCTGGCGAAGGTCGACGTCGACGCCGAGCAGCAGATCGCCGCGGCGTTCCAGGTGCAGTCGATCCCCAGCGTCTTCGCCGTCATCAAGGGCCAGCCGGTGCCCCTGTTCCAGGGCGCCTACCCCGAGCCCGAGATCCGGCAGATCCTCGACGAGCTGCTGCGCGTCGCCGCGGAGCAGGGCGTCACGGGCTCGGCCGCCGCCGAGCCGGCGGGCGTCGACGCGGCTCCGACGGAGCCCGTCGAGGAGCCCATCGACCCCCGCTTCGAGGCGGCCTTCGAGGCCATCGAGGCCGGTGACTGGGACGCCGCGGAGAAGGCCTATCGAACGGTGCTCTCCGAGTCGCCCGCTGACGCCGATGCCGCCGCCGGGCTCGCGTTCGTGCGCCTGTACCGGCGCGTGGACGGTGCGGTCGAGCCGGAGAACCTCGACGACGAGGCCTCCAGGCTGCTGGCCGCTGACTTCGCCGCCCTGCGCAGTGACTGGCCGACGGCCTTCTCGCTGGCCACCGAGGTCGTGCGGACGACGTCAGGCGACGCGCGCGAGAGCGCTCGCCTGCAGGCCCTCGACTTCTTCCTGATCGCCGGCGACGACCCGTCGGTCCCGGCCGCCCGAAGCGCCCTGGCCACCGCCCTCTTCTAGCTCCCTGCGCCGCTCAGCCTGCGCGGACGGGCGGGCAGCGCCGGGCGTACGCGTCGAGGTCGAGGTGCTTGACCTGGGCGCTCAGGCCGAAGCGGGCGGCCACACGGCAGACCCGCGCGAACGGGACGTCGCCGTACTCGAGCACGAACACCGGCTTGCCGGCCCGCGTGAACGGCCGATAGGCACCGCACTCGCGGTAGGAGACGCACTCCTCGTTGAGGGCCCAGTCGAATGATGGAGCGAGGGCGGGCACAAGGTCGGTGGCGTTCTTGAGCCCGGGAGACAGGCCCACCGCGCGGGCCGCCTCGGCCAGCGCGCGGTCGTAGGCGATCTGGTCGGAGCGGGTGAGGTCGAAGCCGGAGTTGTTGGCGTAGCCGTCGACGTTGTCGAACTCCACCGCGCGGCAGCCCTTGGCCGACAGGACGGCCAGTCGCTCACGCATGAGGTCGAGCACCGTCGGACTGCGGACATCGAGCCAGCGCTCGCCCGGCCAGCCGTCGAGCGGTCGTCCGAGCGCCGCGACGGGGAAGGTGTCGGCATCCGCGCGCCAGTCCTCCCAGGAGCCTGCAGACATGTAGCACGCGACGAGGTGCCCGTCCTGCGCGAGGCGCGCCACCTGCTCGGCGGCCGTATCGGCGCCGTCCACCTCCACCACCCGCATCCCCGAGGGCACCGACAGGGTGCCGGCGAACTGGATGTGGAAACCGTCGCCCGGCACCGGGCGGTCGGGCGGCGCGGCCACGGCACCGGGCGCGACGACGACCATCACCATGCCGGCCACCAGCGCAGCCAAGGCGGCGCGCCCTGACCTGCGCATGCGGGGTGCGACTAGCCGTCGAAGCGGAAGTAGCTCGTGGCCATGGGCGGGAGCACGATCTGCGCCGACGCCGGGCGCCCGTGCCAGGCGTCCGCGGTGGCCTCGATCGCCCCGAAGTTCCCCATGCCTGAACCGCCGTAGACGCTGGCATCGGTGTTCATGACCTCGGTCCAGGTGCCCGCGAAGGGCAGGCCGAGCCGGTAGCCCTCGCGGGGCACGGGCGAGAGGTTCGACATGACGGCCACGCAGCTGCCGTCGTCGCCCCAGCGCAGCCAGCTGAACGCATTGGATCCCGAGTCGTTCGCATCGATCCACTCGAACCCGGAGGGGTCGTCATCGCGCTGCCACAGGGCGGGCGTGCCGACGTAGATCCCGTTGAGGTCGGTCACCGTCTGCAGGACGCCCGCATGCTCCGGGAACTGGAGCAGCCACCAGTCCAGGCCACGCTCGCTGTTCCACTCCGACGACTGCGCGAACTCCGATCCCATGAAGAGCAGCTTCTTGCCCGGGTGGCCCCACATGAAGGCGAGGTAGGCGCGGAGGTTCGCCAGCTCCTGCCAGCGGTCGCCGGGCATGCGCCCGACCAGTGAGCCCTTCCCGTGGACGACCTCGTCGTGCGAGATGGGCAGGATGAAGTGCTCGCTGTACGCGTAGACCATCGAGAAGGTCATCTCGTTGTGGTGGTACTGACGGTGGATGGGCTCGTGCGACATGTAGTCGAGCGAGTCGTGCATCCAGCCCATGTTCCACTTGAACCCGAAGCCCAGGCCGCCCACGAACGTCGGACGCGTGACGCCGGGCCACGCCGTCGACTCCTCGGCGATCATCGTCACGCCGGGGACGCGCTTGTAGACCGTCGCGTTCATCTCCTGCAGGAAGGCGACCGCCTCGAGGTTCTCGCGACCGCCGTACTTGTTGGGGTACCACTCGCCGTCCTTGCGCGAGTAGTCCAGGTAGAGCATCGATGCGACGGCGTCGACCCTCAGGCCGTCGACGTGGTACTCCTCGAGCCAGTACAGGGCGTTCGCGACGAGGAAGTTGCGCACCTCGGTGCGCCCGAAGTCGAAGACGTAGGTGCCCCAGTCGGGCTGCTCGCCACGGCGCGGATCGGCATGCTCGTAGAGCGGGGTGCCGTCGAACCGGGCGAGGGCCCACGCGTCCTTCGGGAAGTGGGCCGGCACCCAGTCGACCAGGACCCCGATGCCGGCCTGGTGCAGGGCGTCGATGAGGAAGCGCAGGTCGTCCGGCTTGCCGAAGCGGGAGGTGGGCGCGAAGTACGAGGTCACCTGGTAGCCCCACGACGGGCCGTAGGGGTGCTCGGCGACGGGCAGGAACTCCACATGGGTGAAGCCCGTGTCGCGCACGTACTCGACCAGCTCGACCGCGAGCTGCCGGTAGTCGAGCCCCGCGCGCCACGACGCGAGGTGCACCTCGTAGATGGACATCGGGCGCTTGTGCTGGTCGGTCTCCTGGCGCCGCCGGAGCCACTCATGGTCGTTCCAGCGGTAGGACGACGTGTAGACGACCGAGCCGGTGGCAGGCGGGACCTCGGTCGCGAAGGCGAAGGGGTCGGCCTTCTCGCGCCACTGGCCGTCGCGGCCCAGGATCTGGAACTTGTAGATCGTGGCATCGCCGATGTTCGGGACGAACAGCTCCCAGATCCCGGTGCCGCCGAGCGACCGCATCGGATGCGCGGTCCCGTCCCAGAAGTTGAAGTCGCCGGACACGCGGACGCCCTGGGCGTTGGGCGCCCAGACCGCGAAGGACACGCCGCTGACGACGCCGATCGTCGTCTGGTACGAGCGGAGGTGGGCTCCGAGGACCTGCCATAGCTGCTCGTGCCGCCCCTCGCCGATGAGGTGGAGGTCGATCTCGCCGAGCGTCGGCAGGAACCGGTAGGGATCGTCGCCGGGGACGATCGAGCCGGCGTACTCCACGTCGATGGAGTAGTCGGGGACCGTGGCTCGCGCCCACGCCCCCACCCACACGCCGCGATGCTCGTGCACCAGGGGCAGCCGGCCGTCGGGGGTCACGACGGTCACCGACTCGGCTCCGGGGCGGAGGACGCGGATCGTGACGACGCCGTCGGCCAGGTGCGGGCCGAGGATCGAGTGCGGGTCGTGGTGCCAGCCGTCGACGAGCCGGTCGAGGTCGAGCACCGAGACGTCGTGAGGGACCGGGCTCGCGGTGGACTCCGACATGGTGGCTCCGTTGCTCTTCGTGGTGCGGCGGGTGCTCTTCGTGGGGCGGCTGGCGGGCGGCGGGGTCACAGGACCCTGACGTGGACGACGTGCGCGACGTGCTCCCAGGGTCGCAGCCGCACGAACGTGCTGCTTCCCCACGTCCACGTCGTGTCGGTGACGAGGTCGTGGGCGATGAAGCGATCCTGGTCGGCGAGCCCGAGCGCCCACATGTCCCACCACACGGTGGCCTCGCGCTCGCCGTTCGGGTCGAGGGTGCAGACCACGAGCACGACGTCGTCGCCGTCGCGCTTGGAGTAGGCGACGACGTCGTTGCTGTCGGTGCTGTGGAAGTGCAGGGACCTCAGGTCCTGCAGTGCCGGGTGCGCGCGGCGCATGGCGTTGAGGTCGGTGAGGTACGGGGCCAGGGTGCGGCCCTGCTTGCGCGCGAGGGCCCAGTCGCGCGGGCGGTACTGGTACTTCTCCGAGTCGAGGTACTCCTCGCTCCCCGGTCGCACGGCCACGTGCTCGTAGAGCTCGAACCCGCTGTAGACGCCGTAGGTGGGGGAGAGGGTGGCGGCGAGCGTGGCGCGGATCGCGAATCCGGCCGGACCTGAGTGCTGGAGGTACTCGGGGAGGATGTCGGGGGTGTTGACGAAGAAGTTGGGCCGCATGTAGGCCGAGGCCGGCCCCGCGAGCTCGCTGGCGTACTCCTGGATCTCCTGCCGGGTGTTGCGCCAGGTGAAGTACGTGTAGCTCTGCTGGAACCCCACCTCGGCGAGGGCGCGCATCATGGGCGGTCGGGTGAACGCCTCGGCGAGGAAGAGCACGTCGGGGTCGGTGGCGAACACCGAGGTGATGAGCCGGTCCCACACCCACAGGGGCTTGGTGTGCGGGTTGTCGACGCGGAAGATCCGCACCCCGTGGGACATCCAGAGCCGCACGATCCGCTCCACCTCGGCATAGAGCCCCTCGGGGTCGTTGTCGAAGTTGAGCGGGTAGATGTCCTGGTACTTCTTGGGCGGGTTCTCCGCGTAGGCGATGGTGCCGTCGGCGCGGGTGGTGAACCACTCGGGGTGGGCCGCCACCCACGGGTGGTCCGGCGCCGCCTGCAGGGCGAGGTCGAGGGCGACCTCCATGCCGAGCTCGACGGTGCGCGCCACGAAGGCGTCGAAGTCGGCCATCGTTCCCAGGTCCGGGTGGATGGCGTCATGCCCGCCCTCGGACGCGCCGATGGCCCAGGGCGAGCCGGGATCGCCGTCGGCCGGGGTCAGGGTGTTGTTGGGCCCCTTGCGGTTGACCTGGCCGATGGGGTGGACGGGTGGCAGGTAGACGACGTCGAAGCCCATGTCGGCCACGGCATCGAGCCGCCGCGCCGCGGTGGCGAAGGTCCCGGACACCGGCGGGTCCAGGGTGGCCCCCTCGCTGCGCGGGAAGAACTCGTACCAGGCGCCGACCAGTGCCCGCCGCCGCTGCACGCGCAGCGGCCATGGGCCGCTGCTGGTGACTCCCTCGCGCAGGGGCGATCGATCCATGATGGCGTCCACGGCCGGGTCGGTGCCCGCCGCCAGCCGCACCTGCGGGGGCAGCGTCGCGCTCACGAGGGTGGCGGCCGCAGCCTGCAGCGTGGCGCGTTCGCTGTCGGACGGCGCCGCGGCGGCCGCCCTCTCGAGCAGGAGCGAGCCTTCGAGGAGCTCGAGATCGACGTCGATGCCCGCCGGCACCTTGATGGTGGCGCGATGGAGCCAGGTGTCCCACGGGCTGCTCCACGCCTCGAGCGTGAACGACCAGTCTCCGGCCTCGTCGGGCCGCACATGGCCGATCCACGTGTCGAGCCCGGTGGGCTCGGGTCGCATGCGGACGGTCTGGGCCGTGGACCCGTCGGGACGGTCGAGCCGCACCGTCAGCCCGAGGCTGTCGTGCCCCTCGCGGAACGAGGTGGCACGCACCGGGACGGACTCGCCCGCGGCAGCGGCAGCGGGTCGGCGGCCGCCCACGCTGACGGGGGACACGTCGGTGATGGGGAAGCGGCCGATCAGCTCGGGGGGCGGGACGGCCAGGGCTCCGGTCCACGGGGCGGGCGGCTTCCGGGCCGCGGCCTTGCGCGGGCGTGGCGCGCTCGGGCTCCCCATGGGGGAAAGCCTAGTGGGGGTGCCCTGACCCCGACGGGCCATCGGCGGGGAAGGGGCGGGGTGGGGCGCCGTGGGACTCATGAGCAAGAAGTTGCGCATCTTGCAAGAATCAGACACGCCAGCGCATGAAAACCGATCCCCGTGGACCCGGAGGCCGTTTCGTGGCGCTAGCGTGTGCCCGGTGAGAGCCATTCGCCGATTCACCGTCCGCACCGTCCTGCCCGCGAACCTCGCCGCCCTCGAGGAGCTCGCGGTCAACCTGCGCTGGTCGTGGGACCCCCGAACCCGCGACGTGTTCGCCGCCATCGACCCCGAGCTGTGGGAGTCCGGCGGCCGTGACCCGGTGCGCCTGCTCGGCGAGGTCTCGGCGGAGCGGCTCGACGAGCTGTCGGCCGACGGCGGCTTCGTCGACTGGGTGCAGCGCACCTCCGCGGACCTGCACGAGTACCTCACCTCCGACCGCTGGTTCCAGTCCCTGGGCGAGGAGGCACCGAAGGGCATCGCCTACTTCTCGCCCGAGTACGGCATCGCGGCCGCCCTGCCGCAGTACTCCGGCGGGCTGGGCATCCTCGCCGGCGACCACCTGAAGACCGCCAGCGACCTCGGCGTGCCCATCATCGCGATCGGGCTGTTCTACCGGTCGGGCTACTTCAAGCAGTCGCTGTCGCGCGACGGCTGGCAGCAGGAGCGCTACCCCGTCACCGATCCCGACGGCAGCCCGGTCTCGCTGCTGCGCGAGGCCGACGGAACGCCGGCCAAGGTGGCCGTCGGACTGCCCGGCGGCCGGTTCGTCGCCGCTCGCATCTGGGTCGCCCAGGTGGGCCGGGTGCCGCTGCTGCTCCTCGACTCCGACGTCGAGGAGAACGGCCCTGCCGAGCGCGAGGTCACCGACCGGCTGTACGGCGGCGGAGGCGAGCATCGGCTCCAGCAGGAGATGCTCCTCGGCATCGGCGGCGTGCGGGCCATCCGCGTCTTCTGCCGCATCACAGGACACCCGGCCCCCGAGGTGTTCCACACCAACGAGGGGCACGCCGGCTTCCTCGGCGTCGAGCGGATCCGCGAGCTCGTCGAGTCGATGCCGGGCCTCACCTTCGACGCGGCCCTCGAGGTCAGCCGGGCAGGCACGGTCTTCACGACGCACACCCCGGTCCCGGCCGGCATCGACCGCTTCCCGCGCGACCTGATCGCCCAGTACTTCGGCGGCGACAATGCCGCTGCCGGAGTGCCGGTCGACGACATCCTCAAGCTCGGCGCCGAGAACTTCGACGGCGGCGACCCGGCCGTGTTCAACATGGCCGTCATGGGGCTGCGCCTGGCGCAGCGCGCCAACGGCGTGAGCCTGCTGCACGGCGAGGTGTCGCGCGGAATGTTCTCGGGCCTGTGGTCCGGGTTCGATCCGGATGACGTCCCCATCACCTCCGTCACCAACGGCGTGCACGCGCCGACCTGGGTGGCCCGCGAGATCATCGACCTCGCCCACGGGGTCTCGATCGACGACGCGCCCGGCTGGGAGGCCATCTCCGAGACGCCCGACGACCAGCTGTGGGCGACCAAGCGCATCCTGCGCCAGGAGCTCGTCGACATGACGCGGACCCGGCTGCGCGAGTCGTGGGTCAACCGTGGCGCCAGCGAGGCCGAGCTCGGGTGGATCGACACCGTCCTCGATCCGGACATCCTGACGATCGGGTTCGCCCGTCGCGTGCCGTCCTACAAGCGGCTCACTCTGATGCTGCGCGACCAGGACCGGCTCAAGGCGCTGCTCACCGATCCCGACCGCCCCGTGCAGCTGGTGGTGGCCGGCAAGGCGCACCCGGCCGACGATGGCGGCAAGGGCCTCATCCAGCAGCTCGTGCGCTTCGCCGACCAGGAGGGCGTGCGCCATCGCATCGTCTTCCTCCCCGACTACGAGATCGCCATGGCATCGACCCTCTACCCGGGGTGCGACGTGTGGCTGAACAACCCGATCCGGCCCCTCGAGGCCAGCGGGACGTCGGGCATGAAGGCCGCCCTGAACGGCGCCCTCAACCTGTCGATCCTCGACGGCTGGTGGGACGAGTGGTTCGACGGCGAGAACGGCTGGGCCATCCCCACGGCCGACGGCGTCGACGACGCCGACCGCCGCGACGACATCGAGGCCGAGGCGCTGTACGCGCTCATCGAGTCGGCGGTCGCCCCGACGTTCTACTCCCGTGACGAGCGCGGACTGCCGCTCGGCTGGATCTCGATGGTCAAGCACACGCTGCGGACCCTCGGCCCGAAGGTGCTCGCCAGCCGCATGCTGCGCGAGTACGTCCTCCGCCTCTACATGCCGGCGGCACAGGCGTCGCGCGCCGTCGACGCATCCAAGTACGCCCTGGCGAAGGACCTCGCGGTCTGGAAGAAGAAGGCCCGCCAGTCGTGGGACGGCATCCGCATCGAGCATGTCGAGGCCGACGGCGTCGGTGACGCGGTCGTGCTCGGCACGCCGATCACCGTGCGGGCCTTCGTCGCGCTCGGCGACCTCTCGCCAGAGGACGTCGTCGTCGAGACGGTCTACGGACGGGTCGATGCGGACGACCGCATCACTCGCCCGGAGCATGCGGCGATGGAGGCCGTCGAGAAGTACGACGGCAACCGCTGGCAGTACCGGCTCGTCGTCACGCTCGACAAGAACGGGCCGTTCGGCTACACCGTGCGCGTCCTGCCCCACCACGACGGCCTGGCCTCCCCGCAGGAGCTCGGCCTGCAGGCCGTGCCGCCGGAGACGGTCGGACTGGCCGACGGGGTCCTCCGCTAGCGGACCGCTGCTACGGGGTGTCGGTGCAGAACAGCGATCCGGCCCTCAGTCCGCAGCGGGCGAACTGCTGCCCCGCCGGGTCGTGCATGCTGATGCGCCATGAGCCGGCCTGCGCGTTCGGGGTCGCCAGCGCGTAGCCGAACGTCGGCGAGACCCACGCCCACGAGGGGGCGGGGTAGCCGGCTCCGGGTGCGGTCGCGGGCAGGGGGTACCCGGCCGCGGGGTCGAGCAGCGTGCCGCCGTTGCCCATGACGAGCTGTCCCGGCAGGCCCGGAAGCTGGACCGACTGCGCGATGTGGATGTGCGACGACACCACCATGTCGTAGGTGCCGAGCAGCCCCGCGGCCGCCGCATTCTGGTCCGCTGACGTCCACGGGTTGAAGGGCTGCCCGGGGGTCGCGAAGGTGTCGGAGACGAACCCGTAGAGCGGGCGGTGGGTGACCAGCCAGCTCTCGCGGCCCGGGCGCTCCGCAGTGAGGGTCGCCGCCCGCTCGTACGAGACGCGCTGCACCGCCGCATAGGACGTCACCTTCGTGTCGCTGCCTCCCGCGGAGTCGGCGATGGCCAGCCGCAGCACCCGGTCCGCCGACACGGGCAGGTCGATGGCGTACGTGGGCGAG
>Ga0075163_10013955_pt1 | contig 10388 bp, 8 predicted proteins | sample JI1023141ADNA_FD_71478 | JGI IMG/M metagenome (GOLD analysis project Ga0075163, IMG submission 71478) | Wastewater effluent complex algal communities from Wisconsin, to seasonally profile nutrient transformation and Carbon sequestration -... | ecosystem: Engineered > WWTP > Effluent > Algae... | reverse complement strand
CTCTTCCACTACCTGGTGGAGCGCGGCTCCGCGGGGGCCGGCACCGGCGCCGACGCGGCCGTGGGCAGCGCGAAGGCGGTGGGCTCGTGAGCGCCGCCAGCACCGAAGCGGAGCCCCGCCACGTGGTCCCGCCCGTGCCGTCGCTGGGCGCGTCCATCGGCATCCACGCGCGCCTCCAGGCCCTGCGCTTGATGCGCGGCGCCAAGCTCAAGCTCGCGGTGGCCGCCACGCTCCCCATGATCATCGCGGTGGGCGTGTCGGCCAACTTCGCCGACGACGCGCTCGAGACCCTGCAGAGCGGCTACCGCCTCGCGCTCTTCGGCGTGCTCGGCTACCTGCTGCCCTTCCTCTTCGCGTCGGGCGCCATCTCCGAAGAGGTGGAGAGCCGCACCTTCACCTACCTCGCGTCGCGCCCGGCCAGCCGCCTCGGCATGGTGTTCGGCAAGTGGCTCACGGGCGTGGCGTTCTCGGCCGCGTTGTTGGCCGCCGCCGCCATCCTCATGCACGTGAGCGCGCTGGCCAAGTCGCCCACGCTGCTGGTGGATCAGCTCGCCCTGCTGGGCCGCACCATCGGCGCGCTCACGCTGCTCTCGGCCGGCTACTGCGCCCTCACCATGTTCTTCGGCGCGCTCATCCCCGCCGCCGCGGGCCTGGTGGGCGGCCTCTACCTGGCCATCATCGAGTTCATCATGGGCTCGCTCGGACCGGGCTACCTCCCGCTGCTGTCGCTGCACCACCACGCGCTGCTGCTGAGCGGCGCGGACCCCGACCTCGAGCCCGTCATCAAGCTCTCGGTGGCGCTCGCGCTCATGCTGGCCTTCACCCTCAGCTGGGTGGGCCTGTGCTGCCTGGCCGTGGTGCCGCGCGAGTTCCGCGAGGGCGCGGGCTGAACTCAAGCTCAGCCCACCTCGCGTTGCAGCATCCCCGACAGCAAGGGCACGCGCGTCCAGTGCGTCTCCAGTGCTCTTCGCATGCTGTGCGGCATGATGGAGGCAATCGAAGGAAGGGCGTCACGCGCGCGTTCGATTCCCGACATTATTTCGTCCTTCGACCATGCGCAGTGGGAGTTTGCTGCGTGGTCTTCGAGTGTAAACTGGGTGAGCCGCGCAAAGTCCTTCTCGCGACCGAGTCCTAGCGAGAGCTGCACCCCTTCCGCTGTGTCCCAGCCGAACAGATTTGACCAGGCGATGGTGGAAACGAAATCGTAGCACGGAGCCAGGCCGGGACGGTCGGCGTTGCCCCAGAGCAGGCTCCAATTCTTCAAGTGGGCGTCCGAGTTTCCAGACGCGATCACGAACCCGATTCGCCGCGCCAACTCGCGTCCCTGCTCTTCACCCGCAACATCCGCCACGAACCGCACGACGCCGTCGAGCGAGACGCGCCTCTGCCCTGACTCCTGGTACTTCTGAAATGGCGGGACATCCAACGCCTGACACAGGTCCTCTTGATGAATCTTCGAGCCATCCTCACGACGGTCGAATCGCTTCACCGCGAACGCGCTTGGCATCTCATCGATCCAGGACACAGGTACGCCGAGCAGGTCGCTCGATCTGACGACGAAGTGATCGGGAACATCAAAACCCGCGTTGCGGGCCCACGTCATGGTGGCGCACTCGATCTCTGGTAGGTCGGGAAAGCGCTGACTCGGAAGCTTGACTATCCACTTTGCGCCCGCGCCAGACGCTCCCAGCGCAAGGCTCTCGTTGGCCATGGACATAGACAGCTTGAGCTGCATGCCAGCAAGCGAGAACCGCAGCTTGTTCGCCGCATCACTCACGTGCGGAGGGGCATCCAAATCTGGTAACTCGAGCTGGTCGTCAGATCCGCCCTGCGACCTGTCATCTTCTTCGCGATGGACCTCGACGGCGCCCGGTAGGTCCCTGCCGATGGCCCCAAGCAGACGAAAGCCATCCTGCTCACGGAGGCCGTGCGCGAGGCATAGCCTCTGCCGGAGAGCGCTGTCCACCTCCGGAAGGAGATTGTCGAACCAGGGTAGTATCCCGGTTCCCGCCTGGCGGCGACCGGGTTGCCTCAGGAACGTGAGGCCAAGACGCGGATGCTGTCCGCGTTGCTCCCAGTCTGGATGTGGCTGCCACACATTCAGACCGCTTCGGTTCCGTTCCAGTCTGCCTACGATCTGGCCCGACAGCACCACGTCCAGGGCGCGCACGAGGGACGTCATGACCGCGCCAGCTCATTGTCGAAGTACTTGTCGACAGGCCTCAGCAGGGGAGCATTCAAGCCCGCGCGCTCGGACATGAAACGGCTGACAGTTGCAGACACTCGACTCGCGCGATGACGTAGAAACAACTCATCGCCGCCTTGCATGAGCGCTTCGTAAGCCGTTCGGTCGATCAGATGACTCTCAAACGCCTCGCGGTCACGCTCGAAATCCCAGCGCCGAAACTCAGCGCGCAAGCCCGTGTGCGCAGCGTCAAGCAGTACCCTGTTCGCGGCAGTCTTTGCCAGGGTCTTCGATGGCTCGTCGAGTCTCTTCCATGTCGCACTGGCAAGGATCTCGCGCGCCACTCGCTGGCCATCTGACAGCAGTGCTCTCCACGACACAGGTCCGCTTGAGTCTCGAGGGCCCAGGGCCAGCAGCGCGAGCAACTCGACGCGGCTCGCAGCGTGGTGCGCGTGAAAAGCTGACAGCGACCAATCTACTCGGCCTGGGTTTCCGGCCGCGGAAAGCAGAGCCTCGAGTGACGCTTCAAGATTTCCTTCGACCATGGCCCGAACCTGCATCCGCATCTTGGAAACGGCTGCGCGCTCGTGCACTCCAGTAGCGATGGACCGCCAGACCCAGTGGGACAATTCCTTGCGAGTTACCGTGTCGATGTCGGGAAACAAGTGGAACCATCGAGCGAGCAGCACGAACACGACCGGATAAGGAATGAAAGCGTATGCCGGAATGCCCGCCCCCGGGTCACTACCTTCGGGGCGTGCCTGCAGAAACGCGACGGTCGCTTGGAGCGCCTCGATGGCTGCAGTCTCGCTGACAAGCTGCGTGGTGGCTTGCTCCCCCAGGTCTTCGAGCCTGCGGGTTGGATCAAATCCACTCATGGCGAGGACGGCTTTGAGCACTTCCGGCCGCGGCGGTTCGCCGAAACCGTCCAAATCACAAGCAGCCTGAATCGCGTCGAGGTCGAGCCTTCCTTGGGCGCGCGCATGTGAACCAAGGAGCGCCTGGAAGACTTCGTCTGGACGCATGCGCACGCCGGTGCTGTTGAGGCGCGCGAATGCCCCCTTGAGACCTTCCGGATTGTCGGTGTCCATCAAGTAGGCCGGCAGTTCGTAGTCGAGGAGGCGCTGCTGCACGGCTTCGACATGAGACTGAAGGCTCTCATCGAGCGAGCAGTCCCGCAGCCAGCGACTCAAGCGCCGTAGATCGCCGAGTGCGGATAGCGGGACGTGCGTTCCCACCTCATCGCCAGTGGGTGCACCCGACAGGAACTCGTTGGTTCTGGGGTCGAAGCGAGCGAGCCAACGCGCGTCAGCACCATGATCGAGTTCAAGGAGCGCCGCCGCGAGCGCCGTGGTGCGCTGCTGACCATCCACGATGAACCAGCCATCCTGGATGGCAGGGACCGACAACTTCGCATTGCCTACTCGGAAGGCTTCGTCCGCACGAAAGGCGTGCTTCCAAAAGAGCAACGAGCCCACGGGATAGCCCTTCAGGATGCTGTCAAAGAGCTTCACCACATCTGCGCTCTTCCAGCGCAATGGACGCTGAAAGGGCGGCACGCGAATCTCACCGGAAGCCACCTTACTCAGGAGCTTCCGCACCGTGAGCGACAGCGCTTGAGGAGGCTTCTCCAGCGGGACGAGGAGACTCTGTGCCGAACCAGAAACCATGCCGGATATCCTACACGGCGGATGCGGTGAACGCTGTGTTTCGACACGTCCGACGATGTTCTGCTCCGTTCCCCGTTCCAATGCCCCGCTCCGTCAGCGCACCCGCACCACCACTGCCGCCGCCCCCGCCCCGCTGAACTTTGCGGGCTCCGTCATCAGCGTCGCCAGGATGCTCACCGGCGTCTCGGGGTCGGCCTGCATCACGGACGCGATCTTCGACACCGCCTGGGGCGAGAACGCGGTGGTGGAGCCCAGCATCAGCACGTCGCGCGGCTCGAGCGCCACCTGCGCGTGCGTCGGCTCGGCCCGCAGCACGCCGCTGGTGCTCTCGGGGTCTTGCTCGTTGTCCGGCGTCAGCCGGCGGTGCTCGCCTCGGCGCCACAGGTAGGCGCGCACGCGGCCCGCGGAGATGACGTGGACGGTGTCCTCCAGCAGCACCAGCGCGCCCAGCGAGGAGTCCGGCACGCGCTGCTCGATGAGCGCGTTGCAGCAGGTCACCAGGCGCCCGCGGGCCACGCCGAAAGCATGCCGCACGCGCTCCTTCGCGGGCATGCTCTCGCCCTCGGCCAGCCCCGCCGAGAAGCCTTGGAGCAGCGGGGCGCGCGTGAAGCCCCAGGTGCGCGGCTGCCCGATGCCCGTGGTCAGCACGAACGCGCGGCCCTCATCCAGCTTCGAGACGCCATGGCGCGCGAGCGCGTGGTCGTGGACCATGGCGAGCTGCAGGCTGGAGTGAGACTCGACGCGCACCTCAGTTGCCCTGCGTGAGCAGACAGATGAGCGACAGCACCATCAGGACGAACACGCTGAAGAAGAAGATCTTCACCCAGCTGTAGGGCGCCTCGCCGCGCACCTGGCCGTTCTGCCCGTTGATCAGGAAGCGGAAGACCTTGTCGTTGTAGCGATAGGACGCGATCCAGATGGGCAAGAGGATGTGCTTGAACTTCTCCTGCCCGAACTGGTTCACCACGTTCAGGTTCGCGACGCGGTCGGCGCGCACGTCGCTGTGGCAGCGCTGCTGCTGGGCGGCCTCGATGCGCTTGAGCCCCTGGCCCCAGCCTTCGTTGAGGTCCACGGCGTATTCCTCGGCGCGCCAGCCCGACAGGAAGCCCGGGTCGTAGGGCCGCAGCTGGCTGAGCTCGAAGCCGTGCAGCTGCTGCACCAGCGCCTCGGGCAAGCCACGCCCCGCGCACACCAGGACGTCGTCGTGGTGGTCCTGACGCGAGCCCCAGGCCGGCTGCCAGCGCGTCTTGGTCACCATGCGCGTCATCTGCACGTTGTTGCCGTTCGCGTCCTTGCCCCAGTACTGCTCTTGCTCCTGGTAGTCGTGGCCGGCCTGCGCGGTCCAGCTCGAGCTCACCCACGCGTCGAAGGTCCAGTAGGGGATGTACACGCCGTTGATCTCGCCGACGCTGGCCTTCTTCTTGAGGTCGCTCGGGCGGAACCACAGGCTGCCGATCCACTCGGAGAACATGATGCGCGCGCGCCCCTGGTCCACCGCGAAGGGCAGCATGGACTCGGGCCGGATGAGGTTGCGGTTGCTCTCCTGCTCGAGCACGTGCGGCGAGCCGCAGAAGTCGCAGCGCGTGCTGATGCTCTGCCCGCCGAAGGCCACGGTCGCGCCGCAGGTCTTGCAGTTGACGGTGCGCGTGGTGGCGCCGAAGCCGCGCTGCGTGGCCATGCTCAGGCCCGCCTGCAGGTCGTGCTCCACGATGCCCTGCGAGCCCTCCTGCGCCGCGATCGGATGCACGTGCTGGCAATACGGACACTTCAGCGCCTGCGCGACGGCGTCCCACGCCATCTCCGGCGCGCCGCACGAAGGGCACGGGAATTTGCGGCCCGCAGCGGGGGCAGCGGGTTCAGCACTGGGGTCGGTGGGCGGCGGCTGCATGGCGGGTGATGGTATCGCGTCATACGGGTCGGCCGTCGGAAAATTCCATGGCGCTTGGAGAAGTTCGGGTCACCCTCAGGAACCCTCGGGGGGCTCGGGGGCTCCGCGGCTGCTACGGGAAGGCGCTATGCGCATCGCATACCTGGTGAATCAGTACCCGAAGGTGAGCCACACCTTCATCCGGCGAGAGCTGCAAGCGCTCGAGGCGCAGGGCTTCGAGGTGCTGCGCTGCTCCGTGCGCCGCGTGGCCGAGCCGCTCACGGACGCGGCCGATCTGCGCGAGGCCGAGCTCACCCGCGTGGTGCTGGACGGCGGGCCGCAGGGGCTCGCGGGGGCGATGTCTCGCGTCGCGGCAAAGCATCCGGCCGCGTTCGCGCGCGCCTCGGCCATGGCGGCGCGCGTGGGTTTTGGCTCTGAGCGCGGCCTCGTGATCCACGGCGCCTACCTCGGCGAGGCCTGCGTGCTGCTCGAGTGGCTCGAGGCCGAGCAGATCGAACACGTGCACGCGCACTTCGGCACCAACTCCACCACGGTGGCCATGCTGGTCACGGTGCTGGGCGGGCCCGGCTACAGCTTCCACGTGCACGGCCCGGAGGAGTTCGACAAGCCCGCGGCCATCGCGCTCGGCGAGAAGATCGAGCGCAGCCGCTTCGTGTGCGCCATCAGCCACTTCGGGCGCAGTCAGCTCTACCGGCAGATCGCGTACGCGCACTGGCCCAAGGTGCAGGTGGTGCGCTGCGGCGTCGAAGCCGCCTTCCTCGAAGGCGACGGCCGCCCCTTTCCCACGGCCCCCCGGCTCGTGAGCGTGGGCCGCTTGAGCGAGCAGAAGGGGCAGATCCTGCTGATCGAGGCGCTCGGCCAGCTGGCCCGCGAGGGTGTGGCGTTCGAGCTCACGCTGGTGGGCGACGGCGAGATGCGCAGCGAGATCGAGGCCGCCATCGCGCAGCACGGGCTCACGGGGCGCGTGCACATCACGGGCTGGGCCAGCGGCGACCAGGTGCGCGAGCAGCTCCTGTCCGCGCGCGCCATGATCCTGCCCAGCTTCGCCGAGGGCCTGCCGGTGGTCATCATGGAGGCGCTCGGGCTCGGGCGGCCAGTGCTCTCCACCTACGTGGCCGGCATCCCCGAGCTGGTGGTGCCCGGCGAGAACGGCTGGCTGGTGCCGGCCGGCAGCGTCTCGCACTTGGTGGCCGGGCTGCGCGAGGTGCTGGCCACGCCCACCGAGCAGCTGGAGCGCATGGGCGAGGCCGGTCGCCGCGCCGTGCTCGAGCGCCACGACGTGCGCGTCACCGCCGCGAGCCTCGCGACCCTGCTGCGCACCCACGTGCCCACCGCCAAGAGCGCCTGAGGGGTTCACGTGTTCCTAGGGCACCCGAACCCGTTCTCCTACGCCGCCCTCTTCCTCTTCATCCCGCTCGCGCTGTGGTTCTACTCGCGCTTCCCGGCGACGAAGGCGACGGTCATGACGGTGCTGGGGGGCGTGCTGTTCCTGCCCGAGTCGCTGGCCGTGGACCCGCCGCTGCTGCCGCCCATCGACAAGACCTCCATCACGGCGTTCTGGGCCTTCGTGGGCTGCCTGTGGAAGGCGCAGCCCCGCCTGAAGCGCGCGCGCCCCTTTCGCGGCATCGACCTCTTCTTCGTGCTGCTGCTGCTCTGCAACGTGGGCACCGCGGTCACCAACCAGTTCCCGCTGATCACCGGCCCGGTCGTGCGCCAAGAGCTCACGCTCTACGACTCGTTCGCGCTGGGCATCAAGGACACGCTCGCCATCTACCTGCCCTTCCTGGTGGGCCGCGCCATGTTCACGCGGCGCAAGGACCTGCGCACGCTACTGAACGGCTTCGTGGTGGCGGGCGTGGTGTACGCCTTCCTCGCGCTGATCGAGATCCGCTTGAGCCCGCAGCTGCACAACTGGATCTACGGCTACCACCAGATGGACTTCACCATGACCATGCGCTTCGGTGGCTACCGGCCCATGATCTTCATGGAGACGGGCCTCGCCGTGGGCATGTTCATGCTGTCGGCCACCATCGCGGCCATCGTGCTGCACCGCACGGACAACGTGAAGCTCTACACGGTGATCTTCCTCGCGGTGGTGCTGGTGCTGATCAAGAGCACGGGGGCCATCATCTACGCGCTGGCCGTGCTGCCCGTGGTGGCCCTGGTGAAGCGCCCGCGCGCGCGGCTGCCGGCGTTCCTGGCGCTGCTCGCCCTGCTCTACCCCGCGCTGCGCACCACCGACACGTTCCCCACCGACACGCTCGTGGCGCAGGCCGAGGCCATCAACGAGGAGCGCGCGCTGTCGCTGTGGTTCCGCTTCGACCAGGAGTACCAGCTGCTGCAGCGCGCCCTCGAGCAGCCGCTCTTCGGCTGGGGTGGCTACAACCGCAATCGCCACTTCGACCCCGTGACGGGCGAGGACCTGTCGGTGACCGACGGTGACTGGGCCATCCAGATCGGCTCGCGCGGGCTCGTGGGCTTCACGGCCGTGTACGGGCTCATGACGGTGCCGGTGGTGATGACCTGGCGGCGCATCAAGAAGGTGAAGAACAAGAAGGACCGGCAGCGCCTCGCGGCCCTCGCGCTGATCACGTCGCTGCTGGTGGTGGACCTCCTGCCCAACGGGCTCTTCCACTGCCTGCCCTTCTTCCTGTCCGGGGCCGTCCACGGCCTGCTCAACGGCCTCGGCAGCGCGCGCCGCACAGGCCCCGTCGCGCCACGCGGCCGAAGGAGGCCCGCGCGCGAGGACGACATGGAGCGCGGGCACGACGACGCGCAGCCCGACGACATCGCCGCGGAGGACACCGGCCGCCGCCTCCCCGCGTATGGAACCCGCTCGGCGGGGGTGCTAGTGGGCGCGACGTGACCGAGACCACCAGCGACCTCGCCGCCGGCGAAGAGGAGCGTCCGCTCGCGGGGCGCGCCGAGCGCGGCGCCGTGTGGGTGGTGATCGGCTACGGCGGCGCGCAGGTCATCCGCTTGGTGGGCAACATCGTGCTCACGCGCCTGCTGTTCGCCGAGGCCTTCGGCATCATGGCGCTGATGGCCACCGTGCTGCAGGGCCTCGAGCTCTTCAGCGACATCGGCATCGGCCCGAGCCTGATCCAGAACGAGCGCCAGGACCCCGCCTTCGTGAACACCGCGTGGACCATGCAGGTGGTGCGCGGCCTCGCCATCTGGCTCATCGCGTGCGCGCTGGCCGTGCCGCTCGCGGCGTTCTATCAGGCCGAGCAGCTCGCGTGGCTGCTGCCCATCGTGTCGGCCACGGCGCTGCTGGCGGGCTTCAACTCCACCAAGCTGTTCACGCTCAACCGCGACCTCGACGTGCGGCGCATCACGCTGTCCATGGTCATCGCGCAGGCCGCCGGGCTCGCCGCGATGGTGGCCTGGGCGCTGTTCGATCGCTCGGTGCTGTCACTCGTCGCGGGCGTGCTGGTCACCAGCGTCACGCGCATGGTGCTGAGCCACACCTACCTGCCGGGGGCGCGCAACCACCTGACGTGGGAGCCCGCTGCCGCGCAGGAGCTGGTGCGCTTCGGGCGCTGGATCTTCATCAGCACGCTGCTCACCTTCCTCGCGGGGCAGGCCGACCGCGTCATCCTCGGGCGCCTGCTGTCGCTCGATCGGCTGGGCGTCTACTACATCGCGGGTGTCATCGCGATGATCCCGAGCGAGGCGCTGGGCCGCCTCTCCACGCAGATCATCTTCCCGCTCTACAGCCGCGCGTGGGAGCGCGACCGCCACCTGGGCGAGGGCTTCGAGACCGTGCGCCGGCCGCTGGTGCTGCTCGCGGGCTGGGCCTTCTCGGGGCTCATCGCCGGCGGCCCCACCGCCGTGGACCTGCTCTACGACGACCGCTACCAGGAGGCCGGCTGGGCCGTGCAGCTCTTGGCCGCGAGCGGCTTCGTGCAAGTGCTGGGCAACACCTACGGCGCGGCCCTGTGGGCCACCGGTCACTCACGCGCCGCGGCCGCCGCGTCGTTCGCCAAGGTGGTGGGCATCGCGGTCCTGCTGCCGCTCGGCTTCTACCTGGGCGAAGCGCACGCGCCCGGCCTCGGCTTCCCCGGCGCCGTGCTGGGCTTCGCGGTCTCCGAGCTCATGCGCTACCTGGCGAGCGCCGTGGCCTGTCGCTCGCTCGTCTCCACCCGCGCGGGCAGCGACACGTGGATGTTCCTGGCCGTCGCCGTGGCGGGCAGCGCGGGCGCGCTCCTCGAGTGGTGGCTGCGCGTGCTCGAGCTGCACGTGGTGCTGCGCTCGTTGATCATCGCCGTGGTCGTCTCGCTGGCCTGGCTGCCGGTGGGCTGGCCGTTGATCCGCGAGCGGCTGGCACGGCGGCGCGCTCGACGGGCGGGGTGATTCGTCGCCTTGGCGTACGTGTGCGTGGAGTAGTCGCTCGGCGACGGAGACGGCCATCGACTCGTCACAAGTCCGACGGGAAGACTTCCATGGCGAAACGCCGAGGCATGGCGCGCTGAACGGCCATAGATCAAGCACAGTTGGCACCCCGCACTGAAGTCACTGAAGTACGGGGCAGCGAACCTGGCCTCGACGACATGCGGAAGTCCAGCCCCTGTCGGGCCCGGACTGCGTTGAGTGAGCCAGTTGCCTTGTGTGATCTCGGGCCAGTGCCGGATGAGTGTGTCGG
>Ga0075163_10013954_pt1 | contig 10389 bp, 5 predicted proteins | sample JI1023141ADNA_FD_71478 | JGI IMG/M metagenome (GOLD analysis project Ga0075163, IMG submission 71478) | Wastewater effluent complex algal communities from Wisconsin, to seasonally profile nutrient transformation and Carbon sequestration -... | ecosystem: Engineered > WWTP > Effluent > Algae... | reverse complement strand
TCCCTTCATGCTCTGGTACGCTGGCGTGTGCCGCCAGGCGCGCGATGCCGTGATGGAGAACTGTTTCTACGGCGTGGTGAAGAACTACTGGAATGGAGAGTGCAAAACCTCGAACTACGACGATGGCAAGACCGACGGCGTGGTCGACAAGACTGGTCTCTTCAAGGACTCGGACGGAACGAAGAACGACAGCACCTATCCGGATCGCGTGAATAGTAACGAACTGCCCCGGGGCTGGACGAGTAACTTCGGCGGCTTGGCGGGACGTTATTGGGAAGAAACTACTGGGACGTGGAACGTGCACCGCACCTTCTGCAGCGCGGACATGAGTTCCCCCGTTACCTACAAACTCCATCCCAATGACTTCCTCGGCCACGCAGGGAACCCCGGGTTCGGCGATCCGAACAACACCACCGCTCACAACGCTTGCGCGCAGCAGCCCAACCTGTACATGATGGTCTTTGACTCTACAGGTGAGGAGGTCAACGTCAACGAGACCATTGACGAAACGTCGCTGCGCCTCGTCAGGCATCGCCTTGAGTCGTGCCAGGCTTCGAACAATCGCGCTCACGAAACGGAAATCGTGCCTTGGGTTGCGATGATGCACGAGACGCGCCAGACACCCAAATACACGCGGGACGTGATGGCAATGCTGCGATCCCACAAGGTGTCGGAAGTAATCATGTTCTGTGGCAGGAACGTGGAGTCGCCAGACCCTGAAGTGCGTGCTGCTGCCGCAAAGAGTTGGAAGGGCTCTCAGCCCATCATCGATCAGGTGTACTCGCCATATGTATGGAGTTACGACCGAGTCAACGGGACTCTTCCAAGTGGCGAGACCACGAGCCAGGATCCGGACAAGTTGGAGTATGTGACTGTGGGTGCTGCGGCAACGCCTGCAACCGTGAACGTTGATTCGGAGGTTTTCGAGTACGACGGAAGCAACCTTCTCGGCACCACGCTGGGGGTAGAGGTTCGCGGCCTGTACAACTCAGAAACCGGCAAGGGCTACTTTTCGACATTTCAGTCCAACACCGTGGATCCGAACATCTCATACGGCTACACCCTGTACATGGAATGCTCGATCGTTCCAGACCAAGTCGATCACGGTGGGTTCTACGGCATCGTCGAGGTCATGGATTGGAACTCGGGCGACTGGAAGCAGGTGCGCATCATCGATAGTTCGCAAGATGAGACTCATCAACCAACGCCGCCACGCATTCCACATAGCCATGGGCTTGCCTACAACCTTCCAAGCGCCGAAGCCGGTGGAGTCAAGTCCACGCGGATCGCGATCGACATTCGCTCCAGTGCCGATCTTGAATCGGGCGCGCCGCTCTACAACTTCGTCAGTACGGCCACGATGTACAGTCACCACGGCCAGACGGTCGAGACGGTGCGCGGAGCGATGCGGCTTCGGCTTACTCACTTCGCAGTGAACCCGGAAGACACGTTCACGTCAAAGTACGATCTCGTGCAAGTGGTCCCGTTCCCGTTCTACATGGAAGCGACGGTGAACGGGCAGCCCGGCGGCGTGGCGGGATCAATCACCTTGGGTGAAACCGAAGGTGAGTATGGGATCGGACGAGACGGAACCGGCCCGACTCTTGAGAACAGCCACACGGACTTCACGTTTGGTCCCGTTGATACTGAGGCGTTCCCGCACGCCCCGGAGTACTACAAGAATCCGATTATCGAGAAGTCGGAGTCGCTCGCCCTGTGGGAGCCCGCTCAACTGGACGATGTGACGTGCTCGCCGGCGCACTACGCTCAGTGGAACGCCTCCAACGAAACGGGAGCCAACTGGCCCGCTGGCTATGACGCGACGGACGAGATCATTCCAAGCACCCGTGTCCTCAACTCGCTCTTCAGCCTTCCCACTGAGACAGTCACGCTTCCCGACTCGACTGTCGTGGCAAAGCAGAAAGTCACCGCCCGGTTCACGAGCCCAATCTGGACAAACGCACCTGCGGAGAGCGAAACGAATCTTGTCACTCAGCCTTACACTGTCTGGTTCTGGTTGACGCCGACCATGCAGTGGCAGGATGTGACGGCGGCGATGGATGTCCGAATTTCTCGCGATCCTGACAACCAATGCCGTGAAGTGGTGATCTCCAGCAAGGCCACCACGCCATTTCAGGCCGGGTTCTACGCGTTGGTTCTGAACGTCACTCCCCCCGCGATCATTGACGAGCCCGATTCCGAGGCGTACGAGCAGTACGCTGTTTTCTGTGGCGGGACGACTGAAGAGCCTGGGCCAGCGCCAATCGCCAACGAGTCCGTGATTTCCTACTACCCGACATTCCACAGCGTGCCCATCATCCAGTACAACTTCCGACTCTACCCGGACTGCAACCAGGACTATGCGATCGACTCGACGCCCTTGATGTGCAACTTGGGAGGCGGAACGAACTGCCCGGCAGACATGGACGATGGATCTGGGACCGGCACCGAGGATGACGCCGTAGACATCAACGACTTGTTGTACTTCCTAGCGAAGTTCGAAGTCGGCCACTTGGACGCGGACCTCGATGATGGTTGGGGCACTGGCAACCCGGACAACGGAGTTGACATCAATGACCTCATCTTCTTTCTGAATCACTTCGCTGCGGGCTGTTAAATACCGGCTTCAAGAAGCGAACATGCGACCACGCCCCGGCGACAGCGCCGGGGCTTTTCATTGGTACTCGTGTCCGCTACGCCTTGGTAGCGGAAGGTAGCGGTCAGCAACCTGCCTCGAACCGCGCCAAGAAGAACAAGAGATCGTCGATCGTGACGGCTCCGTCTGGTGTGCCACTCACGGGATCGCCATCGTTGTCGAGGTCTGCAGACACATCCCCAGCCTCAAAGGCGGCGAGGAAGTAGAGCAAATCGTCAATCGTGACCGCGTCGTCGCGGGTCGCGCCGTTTGAGAAGTCGCCATCGCTATCGAGGTCGGCGGGGCAGCAGGCGACCCAACGGTACGCGTACTCGAAGTCATCGTTGGCGTCGGCAGCCCACCCGACCACGACGCGTCCGTCGCCGCTGATGCCGTTGCCCCACGAGTACGTTCCTCCCAGCGTTCCGAGGTTCTGCATGCCGGTGGCAGCGGTCCAGCGGTAAGCGCGAGTGGTGCCATCTGGGATCTCGGTGTCGCCGACGACCACGCTCCCGTCGTCCGAAACGCCGAACGCATAAGACCGAAGGCCGCCGAGCGTGCCCAGGCTCACCATACCGGTGGCCTGTGTCCAGCGGAACGCGTGGATGGTGGTGGGTGTGGAGGCGTGGCCGACGACCACGCTCCCGTCCGCTGAGACCGCATAGGCCCGTGAGGAATACTGGCCGCCGAGCGTGCCCAGATCCACCATGCCAGTGGCAGCGGTCCATCGATAGGCATGGTTGGTGTTCGGGCCGACCGTGGCGTATCCAACGACGACGCTCCCATCCGCCGACACGCCCCGGGCGTAGGAATGGAGTTGTCCGGGCATCGCTCCCAGGTCCTCCATGCCTCCGGCCGCGGTCCAGCGGCACGCATGCCATGTTCCGTCGAGCCTCGTCGAATGGCCGACCACGACGCTCCCGTCGGGCGTCATGTCCTCACCGAAGGACGTGTACCCGCCGAGCGAGCCGAGGTCCTGATAGCCTCCAGCCTCGGTCCATCGCATGGCGTGGATTCGGTCGAAGGGCGAGGGCGAGTCGGCGTTATAGACGCTGCCCGCAACGACGTTCCCATCGTCCGAGACGGCGTGGGCCTCGGAAAAGATGCTCGTCAGCGTCGGGAGAATCTGGAGACCAGTGTGGCCGCGGTCCATCGGAACGAGCGGGTTTGGTTCGCGGCGATGTCGGTCCCGCCGACGATCACGCTCCCGTCCCTGTTAACGTTCCAGGCTTTGGACCCCTGCGCGGGGGTGCCGATGTTCTGCATCACGCCGCAAGGCTGGGCAACTGCCAGCGTGGGCACGGTGGACGCAACGGCGCAGGCGATCAAGACAGTTGTTCTTACCACCACGATGCGGCTCCCTCTGTTAGTGACTTCCGCCTTGTTCTGCCCTTTGCCTCACTGCGATCTGAGATTTGGTTAGCACCCCGCCTCGAAGCGAGCGAGGAAAAACAGCAAGTCGTTGATGTCGATTCCGCCATCGGGGATACCAGACAACGAACCGTCGTCCAAGTCGGAAGCGGGGTTCCCACGTTCAAAGTACGCGAGGAACTCAAGCAAGTCCGTGATGTCAACGCTGCTATCGCAAGTTACGTCGGCTGGGCAAACGATGAGCCGTGCAGGTCCGCTTGTGGTCACGCCACATGAGTTGGTGATCGCGCACTCATAGACTCCGGCGTCCGCGCCGACCACGCTGGCAATCGCGTACGTCGCTCCGGTCGCCCCAGGAATGGCCACGGGTGGCGTACCGCGTCGCCATTGAAAGGTGTGAGGCCCGGTACCACTCACCGTTGCGCTCAGAGTCGCAGGACTGCCTAGACAGGCCGTTCGCGTGGCCGGGGAAACCACGACATTGGCACAGCCAAGTTCCCATGTGTCTCCAGTGCTCGCCAGCGTTGGAATGGCCCCACCGAACAAGACTGTCACCCCTCGTCTGCTGTCATAAGCCATCGCGTGGGCGAACCTTGGCGGTGGCCCATCGACGGTTGCTTGTGTCCACTGCGACCCGTCCCACACAAGTGAATCGCCGAGATAGACGTGCTCGTGGAATCCGCCGAAGACCACAGAAGTTGCTCTATCAGTGTCAAAGCACGCTGATTGCCAGAGTCGAGGTGCGATGGTTCCCTCCGAGACTTGCAACCATGAAACTCCGTCCCACTCCCACGTGTCGGCAATGCCAGAGTTCACAGCGTCTTGTCGAGTCGAGCCTCCGAACAGCACTGACTTGCCCCGATGGGCGTCGTACGAAAGCGTGTGCTGGGCTCGTGCGGCAGGGCCGCTCGCGATTCGCTTGACCCAGGTATTGCCATCCCATTCCCATGTCTCGTCGCTGCGCCCCGTATCGCCAAAGCCGCCGAACAGAACGATGACGTTGCGATTCGAATCAAAGGTCATTGCGTGCAAGTATCTGGGCGAAGGTGAAGCGACCAGCCTTTGAGACCACACATGTCCATTCCACTCCCAAGTCTCGTTCCCTGAGGACCCAAACCCATTGCCCCCAAACAGCACGGTGACCTGGCGGTTCGCGTCGTACGCCATGGCGTGCCCGTATCTCGGAGTTGGACCTGGCACCATCGCCTGAGCCCATCGCGTGCCATTCCACTCCCAAGTCTCTCCAAGAAGCCCGGCATTGCCGGAGAACCCGCCAAACAACACAGTGACTCCCCGGCTGGCGTCAAACGCCATCGAGTGCCCATAGCGCGCGGAAGGACCTTCCACGGTCCTTTGAGACCATGCGATCGATTGGGCCCGTGCAGAGCACGACAATCCCGCAGCGACGGACGACACGGTCAGAACGCAAAGGGCTCTCAAGACTGAACGATGATGCGCGATCGTAACGCAGTGCATTGAGCATTCTCCGTTGGATCGGAATCAGCACCCCGCCTCAAAGCGTTCCAAGAAGAACAGCAGATCGCTAATATCCACGCCGCCGTCGGAAATGCCATTGCCCGTGCCGTCGTCGAGATCAGCGGCTGGACTTCCTGCCTCAAACGCGCCAAGGAAGTAGATCAGGTCGGTGATGTCGATGCCACCGTCTGGGATGCCGGTACCGGAACCGTTGTCGAGGTCCGCCGGGCAGTAGACTGTGCCCGATGTCGATGGCGTGGTGCCGCAGACGTTGGTGAGCACGCAGTCGTACGTGCCCACGAGAGACGGGTCAGCCGCAAGGAGCGTCAGCGTGCGAGTTGTCACTCCGGAAAACAGTCCGGGGATATTGAACAAGTTCTGGCCGTTCTGTCGCCATCGATAGGTGTTGACGGCCCCGAGGGGAATTGAAACGGAAAGTTGCAGTCCAGCGGCTATCGCTGACGCCGTTGCTGGCTGCTGTACGATGATCGGGCGGCAGGAAAGGTCCACCCCGTTCGAAGTTGAACTGCTGCACGCATCAGTCACTACGCAGTCGTAGGTTCCTTGGTCCGACGCTTGTACATTCGTGATCGCCATCGCGGGGGTGTCGACGCCTGAGAAACGACCGCCGTTCACTAGTGGGGACTCGTTCTTGCGCCACTGGTACGTGATCGGTTCAGATCCTCCCGCAGCCACGGTGAACGACGAGGAAGCACCCGGCAACGGATTCGATGGTGTCGGGTGCGACGTGATCGATGGCGTGAAGCAGATCGACTTCCAGAGAAGGGCTTCGTCGCGGCCAGTCAGGGTGTTGTAGCCGTAGCCAGCGATGTACGTTCTCACGCTGTCGCTGGAGATGCCACGTGCATAACTACTGCTGAACTCGGCTGGCACGAAGGCGTGGAGATCGACCCACGAAGCGGCGGTACCGGTCCAAAGGCTCGCGTGGTCCGCACCGCCAACTCGGGCATACCCCGCCTGCTGTCCGCCGCTGGCGGCATATGCCCTTGACTGGGTCGCGTACTCCGGGTGGAGATCGACCCACGAGGTCGCGGTGCTGCTCCACAGGCTTGCGTGATCCACTCCGTCCACAATCACATATCCCGCCTGCTGCCCGCCGCTGGCGGCGAAGGCGTAGGACTGCGATGCGTTCGCTGCGTGGAGATCGACCCACGAAGCGACGGTACCGGTCCACAGGCTCGCGTGGTCCGCACCGCCAACTCGGGCAAACCCCGCCTGCTGCCCGCCGCCGACGGCATAGGCAACGGACCACGAAGAAGCCGCCGGGTTGAGATTGACCCACGAACCAGGGGTTCCGCTCCACAGGCTCGCGCGATACCCCTCGCCCATCTCGGAAAACCCCACAATCTGCCCGCCGCTGATGCCATAAGCAGTGGACCGCAACGAAAGCGCCGGGGTGATTTCAACGAATGATGCGCTGCTCCACAGCGCGGCCCCGGTAAACCCGCAAAAGTTGACACTTCCCACAATCTGTCCGTTGCTCATGCCGTAGGCATAGGCACTGCAGTAGTTTGGTTCGCGACCGCCCCACGAGGAGGAGGTTCCACTCCACATTCCCGCCTTTGGCGGACCTTCCACGGTGGCGTATCCCGCCTGCTGCGCGCCACTGGCGGCATAGGCGCGGGACTCCGTAGCACCCTCCGGATTGAGATTGACGACTGTCCACGGTTCGGTCAGCGGCCTCGTCCAGAGCAGGGCTTCGTGTCGGCCAGTGATGGAGTTGTATCCCCAGCCGGATACGTATGTGTTCACACCATCGCTGGAGATGCCCTCCGCTTCACTAGAGGAGAACTCGGCGGGCACAAAGGCGTGGAGATTCACCCACGACGCCGCAGTGCCGTTCCATAGGCTGGCGTAGGGTTGCCCGGTCACGAAGGCGTATCCCGCCTGCTGTCCATCGCTGACGGCGTTGACACGAGACCATGACGCTCCGACGGGGTTGAGATCGACCCACGAGGCCGCAGTTCCAGTCCAAAGGCTCGCGTGCTGCTCGCCGTTCACAGTTGCAAATCCAGCCTGCTGCCCGTCGCTAGCGGCAAGGGCAGCGGACTCCGTCGCGTTCGTTGGATGAAGATCTACTCGCGAGATCGCCGTGCCGTTCCACAGACTCGCGCGCGCCAACCCGCCCACGGTGACATACCCCACTTGATGCCCGCCACTGATTCCAGCGGCGGAGGACTGCGATGCGTTCGGTGGGTGGAGATCGACCCACGAACCGGCGGTACCGCTCCAAAGGCTCGCGCGAATCACTCCGCCCACTTCGGCATATCCCACCTGATGTCCGCCGCTCACGGCAAGCGCGCGGGAATCCGTCGAGCCTGCCGGGTTGAGATCGACCCACGAGGCGGAGGTGCCACTCCAAACACTTGCACGCTGCACCCCGCCGACGTATGCCTGCCCTGCCTGTTGTCCCCCGCTGGTGCTATAGGCATAGGAATAAAGCGCGCCCGCCGGGTTAAGATCGACTCGCGAGACGACGGTCCCACTCCAGATGCTGGCGCGACTCGCCCCGCCCACGTAGGCGAATCCCACCTGCTCTCCGCCGTTGGCTGCATAGGCGTAGGACCAAGCCCCACCCGCCGGGTGAAGGTTGGTGACGGTCCACTGCGCGACGCTGGTGGTCGTGGTGGCAATGAGCGTGATAAGTGCGGCAGCAAATGAGCGAGTCTGCATGGCGGTGGTCCCCGGTGAACTTGCACAGCGTACCGCAGACCCGTTGGTTGTGCCATCTCTAAGTACGAAGGAACAGGCCCGCGCGGAGATTCGCTAGGTTCGGGCACCCGGTACGGCTAGCACCCAGCCTCGAACCTCTCAAGAAAGAACAGGAGGTCGTCAATGTCCACACCGCCATCAGGCGATCCCGTTCCCGACCCATCGTCGAGGTCGGCCTTGCAACTGGTGGGGAGGTCTGCGATCCAGGCGCGGAACCCACCGCTTCCGCCGTCGGAGCCGATTCCGACAATGCGCGTGCCATCTGCGGACACTCCCGTCGCTTCGCGGAGGAACCATCCATCTAGGCCTTGAACTTCTTTCGCAACCAACGTTTCCCGAATCGCCTGCGCCGACTGTCCCGGCTCCCATCGCATCGCTTCTGACTGCTCAACGTGCGCGCACGTGGGCGTTGTGGCTGGAACGGTGTAGCCAACAAGAACCTTGCCATCCGCAGAGCAGTCCGTAACACCAGCAGAATACCAGGGGCGTGGTGCCGCCATTTGAACTTGATTCGTAAATGCGATCCAGCGACTTGCGTCGGTTGCTGGTTCACAGAACGGTGGCCAAGATACGTCTCCCCTGTAAACCGAACCGCTAGCCAATCCACTATTGTCAACGCATCGCGCAGTTCCGTAGGTGCCGGAAGGGGTGACGACACTTGGAGTCGCATTCGTTTGCAACTGCCAGATGGATGGTACCAGAATGTTGGTCAACGGATGGCTCGACGATCCAACTGCAAATGCACCGTTCCGCGAGACACCAACAACCATCGCTCCTCCGTATGTTCCCCATTGGTCATCGAGTCTGCGCCGCTCAAGGCCCCACGCTACCGCGAACGCACACCTGGAGTACGTTTCGCCACCGTCGATGGAGCAAACGTGATACGGTTCCGGCGAGTCAAACTGTGTGTTCCACGTCTGGCCAACATTGCCGACTACAACCGAGCCGTCATCCGAAACATCTTTGGCGACTCCATAGGGCTCGGCTTGCTCTAGCAGTTGAAGTGCGCCGTTGCTCCACTTGCATGCTCGCCGAGTAGTCAAACCGTTTGGCAATGTGCACCATCCAACAACGGTTGAACCATCGCCACTACACGCGAGTGCCCGGCCCTCCAACGGAGGCCCTTGGTACCCCTGCGGTACCTCCGGGAGTGGCAAAAGCACAACTCCAGCCGCATCAGTCCAAGAAAACGGGCGCGTAGAGACCTGCTGCGTTGTTTGGTCATGGTAAACGAGACTTCCCACGACCGTGATCCCATCCGAAGAAAGGCAAGATGGCTTCATGTCGGTCATTCCGGGCCCCATCGGTATCGCCCGGAAAGACGGGGTAGTTTGGGCGTTGCAGAGCGAAGCAAACGACAGTCCGGCGGCGAACGCGAGGGTGATGACTTTGTGCTTCATGTCTGCTCTCCTTTGAGGCTTGGTTTGGCGGTTGAGGAACGCTGAATCGGCCAGTTCCCTGGGGCGGCTACTGCGGACTGTGCTGTGTAGATCAGCACGAATCAAATCGAGTTCAGCATACCCGAAACCACTCGATCGGGGAATCGCACGCGATGATCAAATCCGCCTTGCACCCTGCTCCAACCTTGAGGTATCTGTGTGCGCTACGGCTTCGGACGTGAACGTAGCCGCAACGGAGACTCACATGCGCCCCAAACCCCAGCGTCGATTCCCGCCCGAAGTCCTGAGCCCGGAAGAAGTGGGGCGGCTGCTCGATGCCTGTGGCAACAAGGATTGGCGGGGGTTGCGCGACCGGGCGCTATTGGCCGTGCTCTACCGCAGCGGCCTTCGGATCGCCGAAGCGCTCTCGCTCCGCCCCAAGGACCTAGACCTCGCCAACGGGGCGATACGCGTGCTGTGCGGCAAGGGCGGTTCGTCGCGGACGGTCGGGATCGACCCCGTCGCCGCCTCAATCGTGAGCCATTGGCTGGAAGAATGGCTCGAGCGTGCGTCGGCCCCCGGATCGCCCATGAAACCCACAGCGACCCTGTTCTGCACCCGTGCGGGAAATCGGATGACCGAGTCCTTTATTCGACGGCTGTTGCCGAGGCTGGCGAGGAAGGCTGGCATCCTAAAGCGTGTTCACGCCCACGGGCTACGCCACACCCACGCAGCCGAGTTAAGGGCCGAAGGCGTGGACATCGGGATCATCAGCAAGCAACTGGGGCACCGGAG